>JAESGJ010000041.1_pt1 | contig 311978 bp, 324 predicted proteins | sample 9266241 | NCBI WGS metagenome assembly JAESGJ01 (sample SAMN14514841, study PRJNA621669) | algae metagenome | isolation source: Brasilonema octagenarum HA4186-MV1 and co-occurring heterotrophs from wet... | place: USA: Manoa Valley, Hawaii | collected 2009-07-20
TCCGCCTGGCGGGCGAGCAACCGCTCCTGGAGGCCAAACATGCGCTCCAGCTTGTCCACGTCGATATTCGGGTCGCGGGCCGCCCGCTCGATGAAGGTCAGCAGACCGCCGGCCAGATCAGAGGGGCGCGCCTCATCGAGAATGTCGCCGACCGTGCGGGTGGCGATGTTGGAAGGTGCGTTCACGAGAAAGCTCCCAGAAGATAGAGGACCGGCAGCGAGGCGGCGACGCCTGCGAAGAAGCCCGCGCACCAGGCCGGCATGGGCGCGCCCAGCACGATCGGGTTCCCCACGTCCTGCAATGGTGCGTCTGCCCGCTCCCGCTGCATGTCGGTCATGTGAGACGGGTTGAAGTGATTGCGTCCGATAAGGGTGACGCGGCGAGGGGCGACGTAGGGGCGGTTCATGCCGCAGCTCCAAACAAGGAACCTTGGCGCTGAGCGTCTTCGATGCGGCGGCAAGCGATGTCGAAGTAGGCGGGCACCTTCTCGATCCCGACAAAGCAACGGCCTGTTTGCACGGCGGCAATCCCGATTGAGCCGCTCCCGAGAAACGGATCAAGGATCAGCTTGTCCTCTGGGATAAAGCCTAACGCCCACGTCATGAGCGGCACCGGCTTTTGCGTCGGATGCTCACGTTTCACGCCGCTGTTGATCGCGCCGAAGCCAACCCAATCGTGGCGGAAGATACGCACTGCTCCCGGCAGGTTGGTCCATGCCAACTCGCAATCGGCAAAGCTGGATTTATCCGCGCCCTTCTTGTGCCAAACCAACCAACAAGGACTGTCGAGCGGAAGACGTGAAATGAAGTGGTTCGCCCCCCAAATAATCTGACGCCGAGACATTTCCCGCAACGTGTCAAACACCTCCTTTTCAGGAGCGGATCGGTCCCACTGATGGTCCTCGTAACCCTCTGGCTCGCCAAAGCCTTTCGCTGCCGAGGCCGGGCCATAGCGACGCTTTCCGCCATGCTCACCGATCCCGTATGGAGGGTCCGTCAACACCGCGTCGACCTTGCCGAGCATCGGCAGAACCTCGCGGCAATCCCCCAGGTACAGGGTCGCGTTGCCGATCACCTCTTTGCGCTGCCACTCACCCATTGCTCTGTCCTCCATTGGTGCGGGCGCCATCGCGCTCGATCGCAGCGAGATATTCGCGGTCTGCCTCCGTCTCTTCCGACACAGGCTTGGTAATGATGGCCCACAGGCGGGCGTCGGGCTGGCGGGCGGTTGTCGCCACAGGCTCAAGCGTTGCCATGTGTCGCCGGTGATGATCGCGGGCGTAGGCGGTCATCTCTGCGAAGATTGGATCGTGGCGCATCAGCGAACGCTCCCGTACTTCGCGAACGTCTCGTAATGCTGGCGTGACGATCCCTGATAAGTCAGGGTGTCGTTCTTCCGCTTGTAGATGATGTGCGTGGACGGACGGGTCGTGTCTTTCGGCACCCACATGCGGTAGCGCACCACCTCGTAGGGGTTGGTCAGTTCGACCAGCGTGGCGTTGTTTCGTTCAAGCCACTGGAGAAACAGATCGCGCTTGAAGTCGCGCAGAAAGTGAGGGGCGCTCATGCTGCCATCTCCTGCTTTGCATGACGCCGCGCCGATGCCTCGCAGTCGTAAACCGCAGGGGAGAGGCCGTTCGCACCCCACTTGCCGAGCAAGGTGTCCACGATCGCGTCACGGGTGAGTTCGTGTGCCGTGCTGCCAGCCCAGCGCATGTCGCGCTCAAGCTTGACGCGGTACTGCCGGGTAAGCTCCAGCGTCGGTGCAAAGTCCGTCCACGCTGCTGCGTGATCCAGTACAGCCAGAAGCTCGGTGGATAGCGCCTGCCAGCGGGCGAGGGGTGAGGTGGCCGCCAGCATCACAGCGTCACCATTTCGGCTAGCTGCTCATCGATCAGCTCACGCGCCTCAGCCTCGCTGTTCGCGTAGCCGTAGCGATCGTCACCAGGACCATCGAAGTCCTTGTGCTCGAAGTAGATCGGGGGAGCGGGGGGATAGGCTGGGCGGATGACGTAGCCGCGGTAAGAGGTCGTCATGCGCCCTCTCCGATCAGGTCTGCGTCGTTGGCGAGCAGCTCGTCCATCGCGGCGCGGCGGGTGCCGACAACATCGCCAAGCGTGCACAAATCGCTGGTGGCGGTGCCACGATTACGCTCAGCATTTGCCGTCGCGATAGCCGCGCCAAGTGCTTCCTCGGCGGTTGCGCCGTTACCCGATGTGCACCGGCCACCATAATGCGCGTTGGCGCTTACGAACGGGCGGCCGGTTTTTGCTCCGATGTGAAACTGCACGGATACGCAGTTGAGGTCGTGCTCGACGCAGAGATCGCGGAGCTGTTCGGCGAGTGTCGCCATGTCTCGTCTCCTCTAGGGAGTGTGGGGGAGGGTCAGGCTGCTTTGCGATCGGCGAGTGCGGCTTCGATGGCCGGCAGCGCACTCAGCAGATAAAGCGCATCTTCAATCTCGCTGTCTTCGAGATGCGGCCCGCTGCGGATACGGTCGCGGAGAGTGCGGGTCAGGCCGATGCTACACACGATAGAACCGTGACGCGGACCCATGCCGTATTCACAGTCGGTGCGCTGGTCGCCAAAGCCATCGTAATTCTTGACGCCAAAATAGCGGCTTGCAATCCGCTCGCCACCAAGCGCCAAATCGGCTTTTGCTTCGGCCAGCATCGCAGCACGAATGCCCGCGCCGTTACCATCGAAGCCGCGCCGCACGTCTGACACCCGGCCCCGCACATCAATGATGGCACGACCGCGCTCGGCGCGCTCCAAATCAATGCCGGCGACGATCAACGCTTCGTCGTTGTTCAGCTTGACAAGAGCGGCCGTGCTTGCGGCCATGTACTGATTGTGAGCCTTGACCCGCTCTGCACGCTGAACCTCAAGCTCCGCGCGCTTACCGATGATTGACTGAAGCGTCTGCGCTGTCGCCATCGTTCGTCCCCATCCATCTCGACAGAGGCGATGTGCCGCTGTCTGGTGTGGGGACGTTATGTGCGACTAATTCGTACGCGTCAACGACTTTTTCGCACAGAGAGCGATTTTATCGTACGCGATAGCGCCGTTGGCTAAGTCCGGCCGGCGCAAGATCGATCTTCGCGGAGAGAACGATGCCAATAACCCGAACTTCGTCGTCGGTTATCTCGGTCGAGTCTGAGGCGGGCACGCGGATCGGCTCCTGAAACTCAGGCTCGAAGGACTCGCAGCGCAGCAGCCACGACCCGTCATCTCCCTTATCCAGCCGCTTGCACGTCATCTCGGTGAGGTCGTGAGCTGTGCGCTCCACAATGACCAGATCACCTATTTTTGGCTCCACCGGCGAGAACTTGACCCACATGCACTCTAGGTCTGCGCCAGGCGGGATGGTCCGGTTCATGGACAACCCCTCCATGCGCACGCCGAAGCGTTTAGCGCCGGGCACCTTGGAAGGGCCGAACCTCACGTCATAGCGCTCGCTGGCAGCCCAATCGCTCTGGGCGCGCCACACACCAGCTTGCACAGCGCCATTCACCTCTACCCACTCGTCCGCATCGGGATCGCGAACGGGTTTGCGGATCGGCTCGACGTTCAGTTCGCCCGTAATTCCTGCGAGCTGCATGATCTCCGCGCGATCGACGCCTAGCGGCTCCAGCACCTCCGCGATCTTTTTCGTGAGATCCAGCGGCAGGATCGGCTTCTTGAACTTTAGCGCCGTTTCGTACGTCGCATAAGTGGAAGGCTGCATGCTCAGCGCCGCAGCCATCCCGCGTGATGACAGGCCGGCGCTCATGCGCAGACGCTTCAAGCGGTCGGTTACGGGTTCCATGCGGCCATAGAGCGATAACTTCGTGCATTGTCTGTACGAAAAACCCGTTGCGTTCTGTGCGATTAAGTCGTACATAGCTTAGACATGAGCAAAGCGACAGACCTTTTTGCCAAGCTAGGAGGCACCCGCGCAATGGCGGACCTTCTTGGCGAGCCGCCTTCAACGGTCCAAAGCTGGAAGTCCGCGGGCCGCATTCCCTCCCAAAAGCAGCCGTTGGTTATCCAGCGCGCCAGCGCAGCGGGCATCACCGTGACTGCCGACGATGTGGTTTGGCCGCTCGGCAAACGCCCGGTCGCCAAGCGCACGCAGGTGATGGCATGAGCTTGATCGAAGCGCTCGTTGCGTCCTGCGGTATTACCGCCGGGTTTATCGCCTTCGCCAGCGTTCCTTGGTGGATAGGCAGCCCCCGCCTTTTGCGTGTCTTCGGGCGTGTTCACCCCGCCGCTGATCTTTGCGTTCGATTGTTCGACATGCGCCTCGGCTGGCGAGAATCCCCTTCCGGCAGCACTTTTGACCACGAGGGCGGTGTGCACATTCATCGCCGTTATGACGGCAATGTTCGCAGCCTGTCGTTTGGCACTGCGGAAATTCCGCTCAATGCGGCCTCGCGCGCTGCACTGACGCTGGCAATCCGCCGTTATAAGAAGGCGCAGGCTCGTCACGCTGCAATCCGCACAGCGGCCGACGCAGAAGCAGCCACTGCGGCTTTCGCGTTGCGTGTTGCGGACATGTACAACCCCGACAAGGTCGTGCCGTTCAAGGGTCGTGCAGCATGACCGCCCCCGGCTTCACCGCACACGGCAAAACGGATGGTGGCGCTCGTCCGCGCATCCTTGACCTGTTCTGCTGCGCTGGCGGGGCAGGGATGGGCTATCATCAGGCGGGTTTTGAGGTGGTCGGCGTCGATATTCGCCCGCAGCCGCGATACCCATTCCAATTTATCCAGGCCGACGCGCTCCAGTGGCTGCGTGACGCTATTGTCACGGGCAACATCAACTGGTTCGACGCGATCCACGCAAGCCCGCCGTGCCAAGCGCACACGGCCATGAAGACCATGCACAACGCGCGTGAGCATGAAGACCTGGTGCCGGAAACGCGCGACTTGCTCAAGGCGTCCGGTCTGCCGTGGATCATGGAGAACGTGGTCGGTGCGCCGATGATCGCTCCCGTCATGCTTTGCGGCACGATGTTCGGGCTGGGCGTGGAAGACGCCGATTTGCAGCGCCACCGCCTGTTCGAGTGCAGCCATCCGCCCGCGCTGATCCCGCAATGCCAGCACGGACAGCGCGACACGATCGGGGTCTACGGCGGGCACGTTCGCAACCGTCGCCGCGCTCGCACGATCGGGGTTTATGGCGAAGGCGCGCGGGACAGTAGGCGTAAGTTCGACAAAGGCGTGCCCGACTTCACGGTCGAACAGGCGCGTGAGGCAATGGGCATCGACTGGATGACCTTGGCGGAACTCTGCCAAGCCATACCGCCCGCCTACACCAAGTTCCTGGGCGAGCATCTGCTCAATCATGTGCGTGCTCCATCCATGGAAGCAGCAGCATGACCGCCGCAGCCCTTCTCACCGGCCTTGCCTACGGTCTGCTGTGGCTGTTCGCTGGTCTGATCGTCGCCCTCATTCTCGGCGCCTGCACCCCTCACACTGATCGCAACCGCGACAGCGAAGAGAGCGAGGCTCAACCAATCGGCGAAACGGGGCGCATTTCCTTCTTCCATGTCGTCGGAGATACTGATGTCTGACAACACTGTCGTTTCGGCAGAGACCGGGACACCAAAACCGCAGAATACGTATTTGAGCAAAGCGCAGGTCCACGCCAAGCTGATGCGCGGCTGGGCACGCGGCATCGACAAGCACGGCAAGGGCGCGTTCGCCGACAAGATCGGTGTGTCGTCGCCAGCGCTCGACAAGCAGCTTTCCGGCTCGATGCCTGGGTTCGACGTGATCGACGCCGCGCTCGATGCCGAGCCTTCGGTGCTAGACGATTACATCGCCGCCAAGGGCAAGCGGCTGGTCGATCAGGATGCCGTCTGTGACGTGGACGACATCGGCCTGCTGCTTTCGCGCCTGCTGGTGATGATAAACGAGGCAGAGCATCCCGAAGGTCCGGGTGGCCGCGCGATCGTGCCGCAGGAATACCTCGCTGGCGAAAAGCTAATGCGGCAGGTGCACCAGGTATCGGCACAGTGGCTTGAGAAGTGTGCGCAGATCCGTCGCCCGGTGGGAGTGGCGGCATGAGCATCCTCGCAGAGCTCGCCCACGTGAAGGCGCTTTTTCAGGCCCGCACGATCGCCGCTGTCATCGGCGCAGAGCCGCCGCGGCCGGAGGACTTCGGTATCAACGCAGCCCTCGCTGATCGCAAAGCCAATCGCCCCGCGCTCAAGGCGCAAGCACGGTCTGACGCTGCAAAGCGCGGCTGGATCAGCCGGAGGGCAGGGGCATGAGAAAGCCATCCGACCGCATGCTTCGGCTTCTGCTGAAGGACCGCGGCGCCAAAGCTGTCGCAACGATCCTCATCAAGCGCGGGTACGAAGCTGAGCCCCGCCTCCTGCGCGACATTCGAGCGTCCATGGTGAAAGACGGCGAAGCCCGCCCGCTTCACAATGCCGCGCGCTGTCAAGAGGTGGTCCCGATCGCGGTGCCGGAGGTGGAGGCATCCCGCTCGCTGCTGCGGCTTCAGCTCACCACGGGCCAGCATTCGATCAGTGACCCGCGGCGCATCGCCGACCTGCTGCTGGACCTCGCAGCATGATCCCCGCGCCCTGCCTCATCGTCCGCACCTCCAGCGGCATCACTCGCAAGATCGAAGCGCTCAAGCCTGTTCGTGTCCCCAGCCTCGCTGTGTGGAACGCGCAGGTTCGCGCATGGAACGGGAGCCCGGCTGCATGACGTTCGACCTCCCCATGCCACCGACGACGAACAAGCTGTTCGCCGATGTCATCGTAAAGGGGCGCGTCCGCCGCATCACCACGCGCGAATACAAGGCGTGGAAGGCTACGGCCGCAGAAGCCTTGCAGCGTCAGTACGCGGCGATGGGCGCGCCATCTGTGCACCGCCCCGTCGCCGTCACCTTGCGGGTCGGCCTGAGCTACATCGGCGACATCATGAACCGCGAGAAGGCCATCACGGATCTTCTCTGCGACGTGATCGACATGCCCGACGATCGCTACATCGACCGATACGTGGTCGAGCGCGACCGCAGCGTTGAGGGCACGATCGTCACCGTCGAAGGCAGCTACGCCGGCGAGGCACGCCCCATTGGCGAGATTATCAAGCCGATCATGCAGCGCTTGGCAGAGGGGCAGGGAGAATGAGCCTGGCCGCAGTCGAGCCTATGGCGCTCGCCAACATCGAAACCGAATATGTGCTGCTCGCAACCTTGCTGTTCGACAGCAAGCGGGTCGACGTGGTTGCTGATCGCATCACTGGCGCCGACTTTGCGGACCCATTCTTCGGCCGTGTCTTTGATTTGATCGTGCGGGAGCATGGGCAGGGGAAGCCGGTGAGCGCCCTCACCATCCGCCCATTTCTGGAAGCTGATCCTGGCTATCAGGAGCTAGGCGGGACGAAGTGGCTTGCTGGCATCGCCAGCGCGGCCGCGGGCGTGGTCAACGCCAAGTTGGCAGCGGGGCAAATCGCCGATCTGGCAAAGCGCCGCCGCCTAATGGAGGCGCTGCGCGATACCCTTGTGGTCGGGGCTGACCTGTCACAGCCAATTGGTGCGGTGGTGGATGCTGCCGACGCGGCAATCCTAGGTGCCACAGAGACGATCAGCACGGCAAACGTCGTGACCGGCGCTGAAGCCATGGCGATGCTCCTGAAGGCGTCGGAAACGCGGCAGCGCAGCATCCGCTCGCACGTCATCCGATCGCTGGATGATCTGCTCGGCGGTATGCGGCCGCGCCAGCTTGTCATTGGCGCCGGTCGCCCCGGCATGGGCAAGACCGCGGCCGCGCTATCCTACGCGCTCGGCGCTGCGCAGGCGGGGCATGGCGTGCTGTTCGTCAGCTTGGAAATGGGCGCGGCCGAGCTGAGCGCCCGCATCGCTGCCGACCTCGCCTTTGACGGCCGGGGAGGGGTGCCCTTCTCCGATATCAACAGCGACCAGCCCAACCATGCTGCCCGGCAGGCCATGGGCAACGCGATGGCCATGCTGGAAGACATGCCGCTGCACATAGTGGACGCCGGCAGCCTTACCCTTGGCCGGCTCGACATGATCGTGCGCCGCTACCGTCGCCGCCTCGCCGCGCGCGGGCAGTCGCTGGATCTGGTGGTGGTCGATTACCTTCAGCTTCTCCGTACCGACGACAAGAAGCAGTCTGCTTACGAAACCGTCAGCGAGATCAGCCGGCGCCTGAAGGCCATGGCGAAGGATCAGGACGTGTGCGTGTTCGCGCTCGCACAGCTGAGCCGCGACGTCGAGAAGCGCGAGGACAAGCGGCCGCATCTCTCCGACCTGCGCGACAGCGGCCAGATCGAGCAGGACGCCGACGCCGTGCTATTCCTGTACCGGCACGAATATTACGTCCGGCAGGCTGAGCCGAAGCAGGGTGACCCGTCCTACCGTGACTGGGAGGCGATGCTGGCCGATTGCTCCGGCCTCATCGACTTCATCTGCGCCAAACGCCGCAACGGCATCACCGGGACGGCTACAGGGCAGTTCCACGGTGCCTATCAGGCTGTCCGGGGATGAGCGGCTGGCTGGCCCTCCATCGCGGCTGGCGCGACTGCGACGCTTTTGAGCCTCGCCGTGATCCCATGGCGGACGAAGACGCATGGCTGTGGCTGATCGAGCATACCGCATGGAAGCCAATCCGCCGCACGGGCGGGCAGGGGCAGGTGGTCAGCCTGGAGCGGGGTCAGATCCACATTTCCGACCGTGCGCTGTCCACGGCTTTTCACTGGGACAAGAAGCGCGTTCGTCGCTTCATTGAGCGCCTTGAGGCGCATTCAATGATTCGCGCACATCGGGACCAGTCAGGGACCATCCTAACCATCTGCAATTACGACAAATATCAGCAGATCGAGCAGAAGGAGGGACCAGCTAAGGACCAGCAAAGGACCACACAAGAACAAAGGAAACAAGATTCTGCTTCTAACGAAGCAGGCGTTCCGCCCGCTGACACTGTGAAGGCCATCTTCGACATTGGCGTCACACTCTTGGCCGCTTCGGGACATGACAAACGCTCCTCCCGCTCCATCGTGGGCCGCTGGCGCAAAGACTACACCGACGCACGGGTGCTGGAGGCTCTGCTCGACTGCAAAGCCCGCCAGATCACCGATCCCGTAACCTGGATGCCGAAGCGCCTTGGCTCGACACCGAGCAATGGGCTGGACGCGCTGCGAGAGCAGGCCGCGCGGTATCGCAACGTGAAGAGGCACGCAGCATGACCCAGATCAATTCCACCAAGCGCGGAGAGGCGCGGGAGGCGAGAGCGTGAGCGCGGCACACGACTGGACCCACGACGGTCTGATGCGCGACTTGGCCGGCTACCTGCGCGGACCGGACACGCTTGTCTGGGAGGACATGCAGCTCGGCCCCAGCGGCTCACCGCGGCCCGACGTATTCACCCTGCGCAAGTCCTACAGCAAGCCGCTGCCGACCGCCTTTGAGTGCAAGGTTTCGCGCTCGGACCTTCGCAGCGACACGACCAGCGGCAAGTGGCAATCCTACCTGAAGTTCGCCGGGTCCGTCACCTTCGCGGTTCCAGACGGCCTGTGCACGGTTGCGGACATTCCTGATGGCTGCGGCTTGATCGTGCGCAAAGCCGAGGTGTGGCGATATGCCCGCCGCCCCACCGTCCAGCACGTCACACCCCCGTTCAGCGCTTGCATGAAGTTGCTAATTGATGGGGTGAACCGAGTTTCGCAGCCGAGCGAGCCCCGACCGCGCACCGCCAAGCTTTGGGAAGAGCATGCGGCGGTCCGCAAGAAGTTTGGTGCCGCTGTGGCGAAGGCCGCGCGCGATCTGGCTTCGGCTCAGAAAGACGCGGCAGAGCGCCAGGAGCACGAGCGGTATCTCTATCAACAGGCGCAGCAGCGAGCCGAAGCACACGGAAGGTATTTGACCGAGCAGGCTCGCAAGAACGCTGGTGAATACGAGCAGGTAAAGGCCGAAATTTGCGAATGGTTGGGGCTCGGGCTCGATACTAGCATCTTCAACGTCAGACGCCGGCTCACCGAAATGCGCGCGGAATGCAATGCTGATCTTCGCGTTCAGGCGGTTGAGGCCAAGCTTGCTGCGGCTCGCCGGTCTGTTGAGGCGGCAACCCATGTGCTCGCGGAGACCGTGAGTGCCGCAGCATGATGCGCCTCTTACCGCATTCATCCTCTGGATGCTCAAGGCAGATGCAGAGCGCCTTGCTCGCGATCCTGCCGTCATCGCCAAGCACTTCGGCATTCCGAACGTCGATCACGTCCGCGGCTACCTGCGGATCAATGGAGGGAGAGAAGCATGACTGACATGGACGATGGCTTCTTCGACGATGCCGGGCGCTGGTGGCCGAAGAATGCGGAGTGGTGCGATCGCTGCCAAGGTATGGGCACGGAGGAGTGCGACTGCGGCGGGGGTTTCTGCTGCTGCGGCGCCGGCGACAGTCTCACCTGCCGCCGCTGCGATGGCGAGGGATACTGGATCCCGACACTGGCCGATCTGAAGGCGCGAGCTGAAACGGCGAAGTGGTGGCGCGAACTCCAGAACAGTCTGCCCGCAATTGATAGCCCCGGAACCCCCACCCATGACTGACACACCCGAGCTGATCGCGGTGGCGAGGGACAAGACATTTCACGATCACATTGTTGGGGAGGGGGAGTGATGGGGATGTTGCCAGCCTATCTTGAGGACCTGGTTCCGACCGAACGCCTTCGGGCGCATCAGGCGAGGGGAACGATTTACCGGGCGCTGTTCCGCGCTGCCCGCCAGCAGCAGCCGTGCCCTACAGCCGACATGCTCTGCGAGATTACGGGCCTGTCGCCTTCCGTCACGGTCTATCACATGCAGGATCTGGAGCGCCGCGGCATGATCCGTGTCTGGCGGTATCAGCGCAGTCGTGTGGTGCAGATCGTGTGCACCGGGGAGAAGACGGCGCCCAGCAACGAGACGCAGCCGCATTGGCGGAAACGTGCGTCGATTCAGTTGGCCGAAGCGGCAGAGTAGGAGGGGGTATGGGCCGACCGAGCAGCTACACCCCGGAGATGGGCGACAAGATCTGTGAGCAGCTTATTGAGGGGATGAGCTTGCGCAAGATTTGCCTTGCCGAGGACATGCCGAGTACGTCTGCGGTGTGTCGGTGGCTGGGGACGAACGACACCTTCCGTGAGCAATACGCGCGCGCGAGGGAGGCGCAGGCAGAAACGCTGGCCGATGAGATCCTCGATATCGCGGACGATGGCACGAATGACTGGATGGCCGACAAAGAGGCTGAGGACGGCGTTAGGTACAATGGTGACGCCGTTCAGCGGTCACGGCTGCGGATCGACTCCCGTAAGTGGCTGGCGGCAAAGATGCTGCCCAAGAAGTACGGAGACAGCGCCACCGTGCGCCATGCCGATGCGGACGGCGAGAAACTGAAGACGGATGACGTGGCGATCGTCACGCGCCTTGCTGCGCTCGCTACGTCTATCCAGGGGCGCAACGATGACGCTGCCGACGACGCCGGCTGAGTGGGATGCGCTGCTTGCGCGCGCTACGCCGGCTGAACGTGCGGAGATCGAGGCGCTGTTCGAGGCGGATCTCGCGCGGCATATTTGGCGCCCCCAGGTCGGTAGGCAGTCGGAGGCAGCGGATAGTCTCGCGTTCGTCACCGGCTATGGTGGCGCTGCTGGTGGTGGTAAGTCGGATCTGATCGCGGGGCTGGCGCTGACCCAGCATAAGAGATCCGCGATCTTCCGCCGAGAGAAGACCCAGACCGAAGGTATCGTGCAGCGCCTGACTGAGATTATCGGGGGCACGGCTGGCTACAACAGCCAGAAATCGTCTTGGCGCATTGATGATCGACTGATTGAGTTCGCCGGCCTCGACAACCCGACCGACCACCAGAAGTGGCAGGGGCGCGCGCACGACTTCAAGGCGTATGACGAGGTGACGGAGCAACGGGAGGCGCAGGTGCGTTTCACGATGGGCTGGACCCGCTCCAACGATGCCAATCAGCGCTGCCGCGTCCTCATGACGTTCAACCCGCCGACGACGGCGGAAGGGCGCTGGGTGATCGATTATTTCGCGCCATGGCTGGACGATCGCCACCCGAACCCCGCGAAGCCTGGCGAGCTGCGATGGTTCACGACGCTTGCGGGCAGGGACGTGGAGGTCGAGAGCGACAAGCCCTTTGTGATCTTCAAGGGCGAGCCGCTCTATGACTTCGACCCGTCCGACTTCGGAGCCGAGAAGATCATCTCGCCGAGGTCGCGCACGTTCATCCCTAGCAGGGTGACGGATAATTATTTCTACGTGCGCTCGGGCTACATCCAGACGCTGCAATCCCTGCCTGAGCCATTGCGGTCGCAGATGCTCAATGGCGACTTTGCAGCCGGCATGGAGGACGATCCGTGGCAGGTGATCCCGACCGCATGGATTGATGCCGCCATGGAGCGGTGGGAGCCGCGAACCACAAAAGGGCCGATGGATGCGATCGGGGCCGATATCGCGGCCGGCGGCAAGGATGACATGGTGATCGCGCGTCGGCATGGAACATGGTTCGACGAGCCGGTCCACATTCCCGGCATCGAATTGCCGCAGGACCGCGCCGGCCCGTTGGCTGCCGGCCATATCCTCACGCGACGCACCGATATGGCCGTGATCCTCGTCGACGTGATCGGCTGGGGTCTGTCGTGCTATAACTTCCTGATCGCCAACGGCGTGCAGACCGAGGCGGTCAACTTCGCGCAGGGCACAAAGGATCGCAGCAAGGATGGGCGCCTGTCGTTCGTCAATCTACGGGCGCAGATGATCTGGCGAATGCGTGAAGCGCTTGACCCGACGAACCCCGATCCGATCTCGCTGCCTCCTAATCCAAAGCTGCGTGGTGATCTCGCGTCGTACAAGTGGGAGCTGCGGCCGGGCGGCATCTTCATCCAGCCGAAGGAAGAGCAAAAGAAGAAGCTGATGCGTTCGCCTGATGACGGGGACGCCTATTGCATGGCGCTGACGCCAGTGATCAAGAATGAGGTGTTTGACGCTATGGTGTCTCACCGCAGCTACGATCGCTACGCCGAGCTAGACTGACCGCTTCGATTCAACGTCTGACTGGCCCGCGATAGTCCCTGCCCAATGCGGCAGGAGACGATCTGATGTGCGGTATCGGCAAAACGCCGGAAGTGCCGACCATTCCTGAGCGGCAGGCAGTGAAGGCGCCCGACCAGAGCGCGCCTGATATGGGTGTTACCGATCGCGCGCGCCGTCGTCGCGGCATGATGGCCTCCATCCTCACCAGCGCGCAGGGTGCAACGGGCGCAGTCAGCACGACGCTGGGCGGTGGTTGATGGCTGAAACGCTGCGGGAGCGGCTGGAGCGCCGTTACGCCGGCCTGAAATCCGCCCGGCAGTGGGTTGAGAGTGATTGGCGCGAAATTGCTAAGTTCGCCATGCCGTCACGCTCGCGCTTTCTGAACAGCGAGGCTAACCGCAAGCGCACGTTCCGCCTGCTTGATGATTACGGGGTCGGATCGTTTCGCACATTGCAGGGCGGCATGACGAGCGGGCTCTCGTCACCATCGCGCCCATGGTTCGCGCTCGAAACCAGCGACGACATGATGGCGGACCATGAAGTCCGCGGCTTCCTGTCCGACGCCGAGGAAACGATGTACCGCTTCCTGGCGGGCACGAACTTCTACAGTTCGGCGAAAGAAGGGTACGGCGAACTAGGCGCGTTCGGTACGGAAGCCTGCGTCATGGAGTGGAATGATCGCGCCGGTACGGCGATCTTCCATCAGTTGACCGCCGGTGAATACTGGCTTGGTGTCTCCAACGCGCTGGTGGCGGACACGCTGTATCGCCGCGTGCCTATGACGGTGAAGCAGGTTGTGGACCGCTGGGGCAATGCCGCCTCGCCGTGGGTGCGCGGTCAATACGATCGATCGAGCTATGACGCGATCGTTCCCGTCATGCACGCTGTGGAGCCGCGTGCCGACCGCAACCCCCTGCGGATCGATGGGCGCAACAAGCCATGGGCGTCGATCTATTGGGACGAGAACGCAGACAAGCGCAGTGACACGCTGAGCGAAAGCGGCTTCGACGTGAAGCCATTCTATGCCCCGCGCTGGTCCGTGATCGGCCATGACGCCTGGGGCTATTCGCCGGGTATGGACGCGCTGCCGTCCCTTCGCGAGTTGCAGCTTCAGGCCAAGCGCCGGAACGAGGCGATCGACCAACTGATCAAACCTGAAAAGGTGGTCGCTGCCAACGTCAAGCTGACCGGCAATCCCGGTAACATCGTCTCTGTGGCCTCCATCACCGAGCAGATGGTGCAGGTGCCGTACCAGATGCCGTACCAGGCCATTCAGGCAACAGCCGATCAGGTCGAGCGATGCCGGCAGCAGATAGACATGATGTCTTATGCCGACCTGTTCATGGCGATCACCAACATGCAAGGCATCCAGCCCCGCACGGTGGAGGAAATCGCTAGCCGTAACGAGGAAAAGCTGACGCAGCTTGGCCCGGTCATCGAGCGGGTGAACACGGAAAAGCTGGAAGTCGTGATCGACTGGACCTTCGCGCAACTGTCCGCGAAGGGCCTGTTCCCTGATCCGCCGGAAGCCATCCAGGGTGTGGACCTGAGGGTCAACTTCGTTTCGATCCTGACGCAGATGCAGCGCATGGTCGGTATCGGCCAGATCGAGCGCACGGCCGGCTTCATCGGCAATCTCGCGGGTGTGTTCCCCGAAGCGGTGGACAAGCTCGACGTTGACGAGATGATCGATGAATATGCCAGCCGGGCGGGCGCGCCGGCCAAGATGATCCGCACCGCGGACATGGTGGCGTCGATCCGCAATCAGCGGGCGCAGCAGCAGGCGGCGCAGCAGGCGGCCGAGAACATGCCGGCAATGCGCGATGGGGCAGAAGCGGCGCGGCTCCTGTCTGAGACAGACGCGAGCGGGGGCTCGCTTCTCGATAGCCTGATGCCCGCATGAGTGAGCGCGACGATATCGCCTGGCTGATGGAGCAGCCGCAGTTCCGTCGCTTCCTGTTTCGTTCGATTCAAACGGCCGGCGTCCTCTCGTATCGGGCGATTACAGCCAACGGGTCCGATGGCCGCGATCTCGCATATGCCGAGGGGCGCAGGAGCCTGGGGTTAGACATCCTCCGTGAAGCGGATGCGGCACTGCCGGCCCCGCTTCAGAGCCCGTCCTGCACGCACACGCTGGCGGCGATCATCGCGGAGGCTTCCCAGACACCTACGGAGAAACCCAATGCTAGACGCAAGCCCGACCGATACGACGACCTCAGAGACGACGGAGACGACGACGGAAGCGCCGGCTGATGCCGCGCCGGCCGAAGTCGCTGCGTCTCCCGCCGAAGGCTCAATCCTTGGCGGCGATGCTCCAGCGAAAGAAGGCGAGCCGCCAGCGGTCGATCCTGCACCCGTCGTGCCAGAAAAATACGAGCTGTCCGCCCCTGAGGGGATGACGTTCGATGACGACGCGTTGGCGGTCGCCGATCCTGTGTTTCGCGAGCTTGGGCTGACCAATGACGCTGCGCAGAAGCTGATGCCAGTCGCCGGCGATTTCGCACAGCGCGTTGCCTCCGCCGCGCTGGAACGGGCGCAGGTCGACGCTGAGACGCAGTTCGCGGCGCAGAAAGCAACTTGGGCTGACGAGGCAAAGAAGGATGCAGAGATTGGTGGGGCGAAGTGGGACGAGACGGTCACGCTGTCCGCCCGCGCGCTGGACATGCTCGGCTACCCCGCCGGTTCGCCGTTCCGCCAGTTTCTGACGGAAACCGGGCTCGGCAATCACCCGGAAATGATCCGCGCTATGCGCCGCATCGGCGAGCGTGTGAGCGATGACAGTTTCGAGCGCGGCAATGGCGCTTCGAATACCCCGCCCAAGAGTGTGGCGGATCGCTGGTATCCCAAAAAGGAAGGGACTAACTGATGGCTACGCTCGGCAGCAGCTACTACAATCTCGCCGATTACTTCCGCTCCCTCGCACCCGATGGGCAGAGCGTCGATGCCGACATGGTCGAGATGCTGATGCAGCTCACCCCTGTTGTGCAGGACGCGATCACCATCGTGGCGAACAAGGGCACCGAACACATGCACGCCGTTCGCGACGTGCTGCCTTCGGTAACGTGGGGCCGGCTGTATCGCGGCATTCCGCAGTCGAAGAGCGGGCGTTCGTCCGTTACCGATCGCACCGGCTTCGTGGAGGGTCTTTCGACCATCGACAAGCGGCTGCTTGACCTGGCGGACGGCAATGAAGCGGCCGTTCGGCTGTCCGAGGCGCGCGGCTTCGTGGAAGCGATGTGCCAGGAGGTCGAGAAGACGATCTTCTACGGCGACGAGATCACCACGCCGGAGAAGTTCAAGGGCCTTGCTGCGCGCTACAACTCGCTTGCCAATCCGAATGTGATTGATGGCGGCGGCTCGGGCGCGGACAACACGTCGATCTACGCGGTGACGTGGGCCGAAGATCTGACGGCGCTGATCCACCCCAAGGGCACGCCTGCCGGTCTTCATCGCGAGGACAAGGGCGAGCAGCGCGTCACGGACTCGACCGGCGCTTATTACGTCATGGAAGAGCTGTTCCGCTGGTCGCTCGGCCTGGTCGTGAAGGACCCACGGTACAACTTCCGCATCGCCAACATCGACGTGTCCAACGTGCAGGCGGGGACGGTCGATCTGTACGGCCTGCTTCGCAAGGCGTCCTATCGCTTGCAGGCGCGTCGCTCGACCAAGATGCTGAAGCCCGACGGCGCGCCGAACCCGAGCGCTGCGAGCGAAGGCCGCACGGTTCTCTACATGAACCGCGACATGCTCCAGGCGCTTGACGCGCTGGCAACCAACTCGGGCAACGGTGACAATTTCGTTCGCCTGACCCCGATGGAGCTGGAGGGCAAGGAGGTCATGTCCTGGCGCGGCATTCCGATCCGCGAAACCGACGCCCTGCTCAACACCGAAACCGTCGTGGCCTGACCGGCCAGAAAAGGAGACTGACATGGCAATCGTGGACAACACGCTGGTCTATAGCGACGGGCAGGCCATCACGGCGACCGCCGCTTCGACCAACATCATCGACCATCTGAAGCCGGGCACGCCCTATGGCTGGTCCTCGCCGCTGATGCGCGATCTGGGCAACGGCGCGGATATCCCGCTGTCGGTGCTGGTGACGCAGACGTTCAACAACCTCACGTCGCTGACCGTGGCGTTTCAGGTGTCCGATGACGCGGCGTTCACCACGCCGGTCACGGTCGGGCAGTCGGGCGCCATCCCGCTCGCCAGCCTGACCGCTGGCAGCCGGATCACCTTCCCGTCCGAGATCCCGGAAGGGACGACGAAGCAGTATTCGCGCCTCTATTACACCGTGGCCGGCACTGCTCCGACAGCGGGCAAGATCTTCGCCGGCGTCACTGCCGGCAAGCAGACGGCATAAGGAGCAACTGACATGGCAGTGAACACCTATATCGCCTTGTCCGCCGGCTACGTTGACGGTGAGATCAAGGAAGAGGGCTCGACGTTCGCGACCGAGTTCAAGGGCATCAAGCGTAACGAGCAGGGCGAGGTCGAGCGCGACAAGAACGGCAACCCGGTCATGGTCGCCATCAAGGACCCGTCCTGGGTGCGCCGCATTTCCCCGGCCGACGCGGCTGCGGTGGATGCTGCTACCGATCGCACGCCGGATGACATCAACGTCGGGGCGATGAGCTTGGTCGAGGCCAAGGCTTATGCCGCTAGCATCGGCGTCGATGTGACCGCGCTGAAGAAGCAGGAAGACGTTGTCGCCGCGATCAAAGCGGCTCGCCCTCCGGTGATCTAATCCCTACCGCCGCCGGCCCGCTGCGTATCATGCGGGCCGGCGGCTTCGATTCAATGCGGCTCGGCTGCCCGATAGGGTCCGCCCATGCCCAGCGTCATCGACACCTGCAATGAGGCGCTTGCGGAGATCGGCGCTGGTTCGATCGCCGCGCTGACAGAGCCCAGCATCGAGGCTGCGGCCTGCAAACGCTTCTATCAGTCCTGCGTCCGCGACATGATTGAGATGCACGATTGGGGCTTTGCCAAGCGCCGCACGCTGCTCGCCCGGATCATCAACGATCGTCCGCACGAATGGCTCTATTCCTACGCCAAGCCGGCGGACGTGGGGTCGCTGGTGGCGATCGTTCCGTCAGACGGGCGCATGGTCGAGGGCTTAGGCCCGCTGCGCTACGCTGAGGAGGCGGGCGCCATCTATACCAACGTCGCACGCGCGATGCTGGAATATACCACCCAGGCGGTCGAGCCGGGCGATATGCCAGCGCTGTTCCGCCGGGCGCTCGTCTATGAGCTTGCTTCGCGCCTCGCCATGCCGGTCATGAAGGATCGGAAGACTAAGGGCGACATGATCCAGCTATCCACCGCGGCGCGGCGGGAGGCCATGGCGGATGACCTCAATCGCAACCCGCGCCAGCAGGTGCGGTACATGGACGAGATCACGCGCTCGCGGCTGGGCATCCCGGAGGGTGAAGCTGTACAGCTGTTCGAGCCGATGGCGGAAATCGTCATCACGATCAACGACGACTGATGCGCGTCCCGCAAACCAACTTCGCCAAGGGCGAGATCGCGCCGGAGCTGTATGCCCGCTTCGATGTTGCTGCCTATGCCTCGGCGGCGAAGCGAGCGCGCAACGTCCGTGTGATGAAATACGGTGGGCTGACGAAGCGCATGGGAACGCGCCTTGTGGCCGAAGTTGCCGATGCCAGTCAGCCGGTGCGGCTGTTGCCCTTCCAGTTCTCGCTTGAGCAGACCTATGCGCTGGAAATGGGGCAGGGCTACATGCGCGCCGCGGCGAACGGTGGCATGGTGCTGGAGGAGGACCTTGCGATCACCGGTATCACCTCAGCGTCTCAGGCTGTGGTGGCATCCGCCTATCACGGTTTCGCGGTAGGCGATCAGGTCTATCTCACGGGCGGGCTCGGCGAGATGGGCGAGCTGCTCAACCATCGCTTCTGGAAGGTCGTATCGGTCCCTGATGCCGGGCACTACACGATCAACGCAGACACGCGCGCTGTCGCCTTCTCGGGCTGGGAGGGAGGCATCACGCGCACCGCGCCTCCTGATCCGCCTGAGCCTGATCCCGTGGTTCCTCCGCCGGTAACGCCTCCCCTCCCGCCTGTTGTGGGCGGTGGTGGGAGCGGCACGGGAACGCGCAATCCGAACGAGCAGATCCCCTGATGGGCGGCGCGCGGATCTATCGTGTCGGCACGCCCTATAACGGCGTCGAGCTTGACGAGGTGGATGTCGAGCAGACTGCCGATGTCATGTATATGGCGCATATCGACCACGCGGTGACGAAGCTGCAACGCTTCGGCCATACAGACTGGCGGTTCTCTTCGGTGACATTCGGCCCGACGCTGGCCTCTCCTGGCGGTGTGAGTGCAACGGCGACCACCCCGAATACCGACGCGGAGAATGAGGGCGCGGCCTATTTCGCGCAGCCGGCCAGCTACGTCGTGACGGCGATCAACGACGACACCGGGCAGGAATCGCGCCCGTCGTCCGCGGCGAGCGCTACCAACGATCTGACGCTGAAGCGCAACTATAACACGGTGGCATGGTCGGCGGTCACAGGCGCGCATCGCTATCGGATTTACAAGTCGGACAACACCCAGGATTTTGGCTATCTCGGCACGACTGACGAACTGTCGTTCGTTGACGACAATATCGGGCCGGCGCTGGATCAGGGGCCGCCGGTGGGTGAGAACCCGTTTAGCGGGCCGGGTAACTATCCTTCGACGGTGACGCTGTTTGAGCAGCGCTTGGTGCTGGCGCGCACGAAGAACCAGCCGAACGCGATCTTCGCCTCCCGCTCGGCAGACTTCGAGAATTTCGACACCTCTCGCCCGCTGCGGGATGATGACGCACTATCGATCGGGGTTGTCGCTGGCCGGGTCAACGCCATCAACCAGATGGTGTCGATCTCGAACCTTCTGGCGCTCTCATCAGATGCCGTGTTCAAGATCGATGGGGCGACCGATGGCGGATATCTGACCGCCACCCAGACGCGCGCCCGGCGTCAGATCGGGCGGGGTTCGTCGCGCCTGTCGCCGATCGTCGTTGACAATGTGGTGTTTTACCGGCCGGCGACAGGCTCAAGTGTTCGGGCGATCGGCTATTCGTTCGAGCAGGACGGATTCAAGGCGGATGATGTCACGATCTTCTCGCCTCACTTCTTCCGATACTTCGACATTACGTCCTGGGCTTATGCGCAGGAGCCGGACTCGCTGATCTGGGCCGTTCGATCGGATGGAAAGCTCCTGTGCTTCACATGGGAGCAGGAACAGCAGGTCTGGGGGTGGACGCTTTGCGAGACAGACGGACGCGTGGAAAGCGTCTGCGTGATCTCGGAGCATGGCGAGGATCGCCTATACCTGACTGTCTGGCGCACGATCCAGGGCGTGGAGCGGCTCTTTATCGAGCGCATGGCGTCAACGCTCTGGGGTAGCGCTGCCGACGCCTGCTATCTCGATTGCGCTGTCTCCTATGCCTATGACGAGCCGCAGGCGACATTCGCTCGTCTAGGCCACCTGGAGGGGCGGACGGTCAACGCGCTGGCAGACGGCGCAGTCGTGCGCGGCCTGGTGGTCCAAAACGGGGAGGTCACGCTTCCGCCGGCGGTGGGCAAGGCACGAAAGGTCACGATCGGCCTACCTTACGTTTCGACCGTCGAGACGCTGCCGCTGGTGTTGGGCGGGGACGCGGCGGGAAGGCGGCAGACGCTCGGGCAGGCAGTGCTTCGTCTGGTAGATTCCAGCCAGGTCATGGCTGGGCCAACCGAGGATAAGCTGTACCTGATCAAGCAGCGCCGAGAAGACGCCTATGGCAGTCCCGACGCGCTGATGAACGGCGACTATCTGATCAGCAGCGAAAGCCATGTGTCGGGGCAAACGTCCATGGTGATCCAGCAGGATGCGCCGTTGCCGCTGACGCTGACAGGGGTTTGGCTTGAGCCTGTCGTCGGCTCTTGAGATCCGGCCGGCTCGCCTCGTTCATATCGGGCCGATCGCCAACCGGATGCGCGAGCAGGACAGGGTCGAAGTCGGAGCGCTGGGGCACAGTCCTCGCGAAGCGCTGCGGACCGGGTTGGTCTCCGGCAATGCGTGGACGGTGCTAGTCGAGGGGCGGCCGGAGGCGATGTTCGGCCTCGTCGTGACAAGTGCGATCGAGGGGCGGGGCACGCCGTGGATGCTCGGCACTGATGCCATCTATCGCCATCCCCGGCAGATGATCCGACTTGCTCCCCGCGTGATGCAATGGGCTTTCGATTCATGTCGGCGGCTCGACAACCTAGTGTCTGCGGCGAACCATCGCGCGATCCGCCTGTTGCGGCGCTGGGGGTTCACGGTCGAGGGTGAGGCGGTGATGATCGGCGACGTGGCTTTCCTGCCGTTCTGGATGGAGCGAGGCGATGTGTGAACCTGGAACGCTGATCGTCGCCAGCACGGCTGCGGCTGCGGCGGGCAAGGGCGTCTCGGCGCTGAATGCGGCTGCCGGGCAACGCTACGCTTCCCGGATCGCGACTCGCAACGCGCAGCTTGCCAATGAACAGGCGCGTGACGCGCAGGCGGCGAACCGGCTTGAGGCGCAGCGGCTGTATCGCAAGGCTGGCCAGGTCGCCGGGCAGCAGAATGCGGCCATGGCGGCGAACGGCATTGATCTGGGCTTCGGCTCGGCGCTCCAGGTGCAGGGCGATACGGCCATGCTGGTCGGCGAGGACGCGACCCAGCTCTATCGCAAAGGCTTCGAGGAAACGCGTGGGTTCGAGATCGATGCGCTCAATCAACGCGCGGAGGCGGCAGGACGGAAGCGAGCGGCGACGGCTGCGCTGGTCGAGGGTGCGTTCGATGTGGGTAGCACGATCCTCGGCGGGGCGAAACAATACGACCAATACAAGCGGAACTAGTCCGGGGAGCGACCTCTCCCAAACTTATCCATGACTGCGGCGATAAGGCCGACGAACACACCTGAGGTTAAAACGACGAGTGCCGTGGCGATAACTTGGATGGGGTTTAAACCGGGATGATCGCGACCGTGGTATGCGTCATTGGCCCAGATCAGCGCTTCAAGCGCGGCCATGATGATGGCGCCGAATGCAAAGCCCCTGCGGAAGCTGCGGCCAAACATCAACACCCCTTCGATTCAACGCCCACATAGCGGCTGATACGCCGGCAATATGCCGCGTGTTGCGATCTATGACAATCAGGTCGGCATTGCCCGCACCACAGACGCCAAGTTCCGCCCCGGCTACGTGGGTGACAGCGGGCTCGGGCGAGGTCTCCAGCGGCTCGGTGCCGGGCTGGGCGAGGCTGCAGAACAGGAGCAACGCAACCGCCAGCTATTCGCGGAAAGCACGGCCAAGCAGGCGGACGTGCAGGCTGACACCCGCCTTCGCGGCGCGCTCTATGAAGGTGAGGGCGGTTTCTACAACCTGAAGGGCGCGGCTGCGATCGATGCGAAGGGCAGGGTCGTGGAGGAGCTGGGCAAGATCCGCTCCGAGACGATCGCCTCGCTCAATGATCCGCTTGCTAAACGGCTGTTCGGCGAGGCGTTCGACGCCCGGATGCGCAACGAATATGTCCGCATCGCGCAGCACGAACAGCGGGAGCTTACCACCTACGGCACGCAGCAGGCTCAGGCGCGGCAGGGGACGGCACGGGACAACGCCCTGTTGCATGTCGATGACCCCGATACGTTCGGGAGCTTTGTCGCAACGGGCGAGCGGGAGATCGAGGCGGAGGGGCGTCTGAGCGGCTGGGGCGCCGATATGGTCGCGCTTAAGAAGCGGGAGTTCCGATCCGGCATCCGCACCGACGCTATCGCAGAGCGGGCCATTTCCGATCCGGTAGGGGCGGCCGCGTACATGGTAACGCACGCCGCTGATCTGACGGCAGAGGATGCGGCCAAACTCCAGCGGGGGCTTCGTGCGCCGTTGATGGAGCGGCAGGCAGCGGCTGATGTTGATGGGCTGATGAACACCTCGACGGGTGCGATGGTGCCGATCACGGCGCCTACGATCACGCCGGGTTCTGGCAATCTGGCGACGCAAATGGTGGCGATTACCGCCTTCTCTGAAAGCCGCAACCGAGAGACGGACCCGAAGACCGGCAAGCGCATTACGAGCCCGGCTGGTGCGGAGGGCATCATGCAGGTGATGCCGGGCACGCAGCGCGATCCTGGCTATGGCGTAAAACCTTCCAACGGCACCCCGGAGGATGATGCGCGTGTCGGCCGGGATTATCTCGCGGCCATGATGCGGGTCTATAAGGGCGACCCGGCAAAGGCATGGGCGGCCTATAACTGGGGGCCGGGCAACCTTGATGCTGCGATTGCGCGGCATGGAGATGCCTGGCTGTCTCATGCGCCACCTGAAACGCGCGATTATGTCGCAACCAATGTGGCGGCGCTCGGCGGCAAGCGGGGCGAGCAGGCAACGTTCGCGCCCCGGCGTGACGACCTTGGCGCGCTCTATGACGCGATCGATCGCCAGCCGTGGGACTATGAGCGCAAGAAGCTGGCGCGTGAGGAAGTTGATCGCCGTGTCGCGCGGGACGATCGCCTGAAGGCGCGCGATGAGGCGGATGCGAAGGATGCCGCGTACAGCACGATCATGGCGCTGGGCGAGGGTTTTACCTCGATCAACCAAATTCCGATGGCGATCCGCAACCGGCTGTCGGTGGAGGCTCAGCGCTCACTCATCGACGAAGCGGAGCAGAACGCCAAGCCGAAGGCGGTCAAAGCCAACGGCGACAAAGCCATTCAGTTGACCCAACTTGCCGCGCTCAATCCCGAGGCGTTCGTCAAGACCGATCTGCGCACCTATCGTCCGTACCTCACGGCAGCGGAATACGCATCGCTGGCGCAAGATCAGGCCAAAATGCAGGCCAAGCCGGAAGAGCGCACAAACTATTCTAGCATCAACGCCGCGATCAACTTCTACGGCAAGGATGCCGGGATCAAGGCGAACGACGAGGACGGGCAGGCGATCTTTACCCTGATGCGCAACACCCTGAACACGGTGACGGAGGGCAGGCGCCAGCCCACCGACGCGGAGATCAAGGTGGCGTTCGACCAGGCGGTGATGAAGACCGAAGCTCCGGGCCGGCTGTGGGGCACGCGCGAGGTGCCGCGATACGAGCGCGACGACCTGCCGAAGAACGGGATCGCCGTGCCCGCGTCCGAGCGGACGGCCATCGCCGCACAGCTGCGGGCGGCTGGTCTGCCGGTCGATGATCAGACGATCGCGCGTATCTATTTCCAACGGCAGGTGGCGCGTAACTGATGGCTGATGATTATAGCCGCGAGATTGCGGATCTTGCGTTGCGTCGTGCCGCGCTTTCGCTGGGGGCGAACAAGCCGGCGCCCGATGCTGCCGCCAAGGCTAACCGCGTGGCACGAGCGACGGGCTTGCCGGTTGCCACGGTCGATGACAACCTCGACACGTTGTCCCGGCAGGTGGAGGTGTCCCGCGCGCAGCATATCATGCGCCGAAACCCAGAACTGGCAGCATGGGTGGCAGACACCCGCAATGCCGCTGTCGGTTCGGATGATATTGGCGGGCTGGCGCAGAACGCCAAGGCTTGGAGTCGGGCGCGCGAGGGGTCACTGACGAACGCGCCCAAGCCGGAAGGCACGCTCTGGAACTCGCTGAAGGGCATCGGGACGGGGTTTGTCGAGACGTTTGCCCGACTGCCGAATGACATTCAGCGAGTCGGCGCAGACTGGCTGCCGTCGTTTGATCTTGCTGCGCCCGGTACGCCGCGCCTCAAGGACGCCGGGCAGGACAACGCGCGCCGCGCGAGTTTGCGATCGACAGCCCGCATTGATGCGGCCACCCCCGACTTCAAGTCGAAGACGGCGCGCTACCTCTATGGGGGGGTGTCCTCCCTTGCTCAGACGCTGCCGGCGGTCGGCGTGGGCGTTTTGACCGGAGGCGTTGGAGGTCTGGCGGCAGCCGGCGCGCAGGCTGCGTTGCCGGCCTATTCCAAGTACCGCGATCGAGGCGGTACGCGCGGCGAGGCGTTGCTAGGTGGCGCGTTGGAAGGCGGCATCGAGGTTGCCACCGAAAAACTGCCGATGGACTTCCTCGTCAATCGCTTGGGCAAGCTCGGGGCGGGCAAGTTCATTGCCGGCTATCTCGGGCGGGATATGCCCGGCGAAATGGCTGCCTCGCTGGCGCAGAACGCGATCGATACCGCCATTGCCAACCCGGACAAGACGTGGGGGGAATACCTCTCGGAACAGCCCGACGCGCTGATGCAGGCGGCTGTGTCATCGCTCATGTCGGGCGCCTTCTTCGCCGGGGCGGGCAAGGTCGGTCGGCGGTTCGCGCAGGCGGATGCGCGGAATGCCCAGGCGGCAGACGATGCGGACACGCTGACCAAGGCGATGGACAGCGCTGCGGCGAGCAAGACGCGCGCCCGTGACCCGGAGGCGTTTCAGGATTTCGTCAATCGCTTCACCGAAGGTTCGCGGGTCGAGAATGTCTTTGTCCCAGCCGAGACGGTCGCGACCTACTTCCAGTCGCAGGATATCGACTATCGCGAGGATGACTTCTGGCGCGATTACGCCGGGCAGATCGAAGAAGGTTTGCAGACCGGGGGCGATATCGTCCTGCCGACCGCTGCCGCTGCTGCGCACCTGTCGGGTACGCCGGTATGGGACGCGATCAAGAATGACGCCCGCACCTCACCGGGAGGCCCGTCGCTGGCGGAGGTGGAAAGTCAGCGCGCCAGCTATGAAGAGACAATGGAGCAGCTTGGCTCACAGATGGCCGAGCAGATGCAGGCGGAGCAGGAAGCTGATGCGCCGCGCATGGCGATCTACAACGATATTCGCGACAAGCTGACCAATGCTGGGCACACGCAAGAGTTCGCCGCGATCAATGCCGAACTGGTGGCACAGCGCTATGCCACGCGCGCGGCACGGCAGGGGCAGTCGCTGACCGGGCAGGAGACGGTGAACATCACCGTCAACGCCGTGCTGCCGGAGAATCTTGCGCCGATCGTCGCGAAGGACGCGGGCGACGTGGGCATTCAGAGCGTGATCAACGTCATGCGCCGCGGGCTCGGGGTGAAGTCCGACCGGCTCAAATTCGGGGATAGCCTGGTCGAGTGGATCTCGAAGAATGGGGGCATCGAGGACAAGGGCGGCGATCTGACCGCGCTGGGCGCTGATGCTTGGCACAAAGGAAAGCCCGGCAAGCGCAAGCTGATCCGTCCGATGGAAAGCGGACAGAGCTCGTTCATTGCTGGCGCGCGGGACAATGCGAACACGCCCGACGAATTGGCGTTGCGGGCGCAGGAGGCCGGATACTTCCCGGCAGGCGAGCGGCCGGAGATCGGGCAGCTATTCGAAGCGATTGAAAGCGAGCTGCGCGGTGAGCCGGTCTATGCGCAATATGCAGGCGGGCTGACCGATGAGGACAACACGCGCGCGGCTGCCGAAGAGTTGATGCAGATCCTGGAGCAGCGCGGGCTTGATCCCGAAAAGGCGACCGATCGCGAGATCAAGGAGACGTTGCAGCAATACCGACAGGAGCAAGCGGACGCTTACCGCCAGGACGCCGACTTTGGCAGGCGCATGATGGCCGTTGTTTCCGATCGCTTTCCCGGCGTTAAGCTCGACCTTGGGGGGAATGGCGGCACGATCACGATTTCGCGCATCGAGGTGCCCAGCAGCGACCGCGATAGTGGGGTTGGCTCTGAAATTATGAAGATGCTGACGGACGCTGCCGACGCCGCGGGCGTCCGTCTCGCCCTGACGCCAAGCGACACTTTCGGTGGTTCGGTCGGGCGGCTCCGTGAATTTTACAAACGGTTCGGCTTCAAGGAAAACAAAGGGAAAAACCGTTCCTTTACAACGCGTGAAAGCATGGTGCGGAACCCACCGGGGCAGTCGTACGACCAAACCTTCGGCGACGGCCCGCGCGGCCAGATCAGCTTCACACAGGGCCGGTCGATCATCGACCTGTTCCAGGAGCGCAACACCTCCACGTTCGCGCATGAAATGGGCCATCAGTGGCTGGAGGAATTGCGGCAGGATGCGGAGCGCGACGACGCAACCGATCAGGTCCGCGCTGACTGGCAGACGGTGCAGGACTGGTTCGCCAGTCGCGGGCATCCGCTGGTCGATGGCAAGATCCCGGTCGACGCGCATGAGCTATGGGCGCGGGGGATCGAGCGCTACCTGATGGAAGGCAAGGCGCCATCCTCGACGCTGCGGCGTGTGTTCGATGCGTTCAAGTCGTGGCTGCTGCACATCTATCAGGTGGTCGACAATTTGCGCTCGCCGATCACGCCGGAAATCCGGGAGGTGATGGACCGCCTGCTGGCGACTGATGAAGAGATCGCGGACGCGCGCGAGCAACAGGCGCTGGGCGATCTGTTCAATGCTGCGGCTGACGCAGGCATGACGGAAGCCGAGTTCGCCGCCTATAAAGCGCTTGCAACCGACGCGCGTGATGAGGCGCATTCAGCCCTCCTGTATCGCACAATGGCGTCGATCCGGGCCGCGCGCACGAAGGAATGGAAAGCGGAGGAAGCGCGGGTCCGGGCGGATGTCACCGAGCGCGTCGACCGTCGCCCGGAGTTTCGCGCTCTGCACTTCCTGCGCACCGGCAAGCTGCGGGAAGCGCCCGACCTGCCGGCCAATCGGCTGCGCATCGACAAGGCGTGGTTGGTCGATCGCTACGGGGAGGGTGTGCTTGCCCAGATGCCGGGCGGCGTTCCCCCGCTCTATGTCGAGAATGGCACGCATCCCGACGAGATCGCCGAAATGGTCGGTTTCGCGAACGGCGACGAGATGGTTCGCACGCTCATCACTCTGCAAGAGCGAAAGCGCGAACTGCTTGGTCAGGACGACAAGCGATCCGTGCGCCAGGCGCTGATTGACGAAGAGACGGCGCAGGAAATGCGCGACCGGCATGGCGACCCGCTCAATGACGGATCGATCGAGGAAGAGGCGCTTGCCTTCGTCCAGAACGATACTCAGGGCGAGAAGATGGCGGCGGAACTGCGCGTGCTGGCGCGTCGGTCCAACCGGAGCCCTACGCCTTACTCGCTTGCCAAGGATTGGGCGCGAGACAAGATCGCCAGCTCCACCGTGCAGGAAGCAACCAGCGGCGCCGCAATCCAGCGCTATTCACGGGCTGCGGCAAAGGCGGGCAAGGCTGCGGAAGCTGCCATGGTCAAGCGTGACACGGACGAGGCGTTCAAGCAGAAGCAGGCGCAGATGCTGAACAACGCGCTGGTGGCAGAGGCGACCCGCGCGCGCGAGGCGGTGGAAAAGGCGCGGAACCGACTGGCCGGCTATGCCCGCAAGCGCACCATCAAGTCGATGGATCAGGACTATCTCGAACAGATACATGACCTGCTTGAGCAGGTGGAGTTCCGCCCGCGCACGCAAGCCTCGCTGGATCGGCAGGCGTCGTTTGAAGAATGGGCTGCGGCGCGAGAGGCGGAGGGGCACGATGTCGTTGTGCCGGCATCCTTTGCCAAGTCGCTCGGCACAACGCATTGGTCGCGCCTGTCGGTGGAAAAGATGCTTGGGCTCGATGATGCCGTTGCCCAGATCGCGCACCTTGGCCGGTTCAAACAAGAGCTGATCGACGGGGCAGAGCGCCGTGCCTTCGAGGAGGTTGTCGGGGAAGCTGTGTCGGGGATCGGCAACTTGCCGCCTCGGGCGCCCGTCACTTTCGATCCTTCTTGGTCGGATCGCATGAAGAGCAAAGTCGAGGCGGTGGATGCCGCCTTGCTCAAGATGGAAACGATTGTCGATTGGCTCGACGGCGGGAACAGCGACGGGGTGTTCAACCGTGTCGTGTTCCGCCCGATTGCAGACGCGCAGGCGCGTGAGCAGGATATGACGCGCGACTATTTTGCGCGCATCAAGACACTGATGGAGGCGGTGCCGAACGTCGCGCGCTGGGCAGATCGCGTGATGGTGCCTGAGTTGTTTGATCGGGAGACTGGAGCGGCTCTATCCGTCACGCGGCAGCGCCTTGTCGCCATGGCGCTGAACATGGGAAACGAAGGCAACATCCAGCGCTTGACCGATGGCTATGGCTGGAACCGCGACATCGTCCGGGACGTGCTTAATCGCGAGCTGACGGCGGACGACTGGCGGTTCGTGCAAGGCGTTTGGGATACGATCGAGACGCTATGGCCGGAGATCGCGGCCATGGAGCGCCGGGTCAACGGGGTGGAGCCTGAGAAGGTCGAGGCCGTTCCGATCGAGACCAGTGCCGGCACGCTGCGGGGCGGGTATTATCCCGCGATCTACGACACATCACGCGATCTCCAGGCGGAGCGGAACGCTGGCAAGGCGTCTGATCTTCTCGACGCCAAATATACCCGTGCCACCACGCGGGCCTCTGCCACCAAAGATCGCCTGGAAAAGGTGACGCGCCCGATCCTGTTGGAAGTGGGCGTAATCAATCGGCACCTCGGCGAAGTGATCCACGACATCACCCACCGGGAAGTCATCATCAACGCGCACAAATTTCTGAATGACGGGCGGGTGCAGAAGGCGGTCAACGATACGCTCGGGCCGGAGATCAGGAAGCAGTTCCAGCCATGGCTCAAGCATGTGGCAAATCAGTGGGCGGCTGAACGTGCCGGTAACGAAGGGCTGGCTGGCTTCATGGCCAAGGCGCGGGCGAACACGACTGCGGTCGGCATGGGGTTCCGCCTATCCACGGTCATCACGCAGGTTGCCGGCTACGCGAACAGTCAGGAAGTGATCGGGGGTAAGTGGCTGGCAAACGCCGTGGCGCAGTCTGCCGCGAATTGGGCGGGAACCTTCCGCTTCGTTGCGGAGCGATCTGGCGAGATCCGCAACCGAATGGAAACGATGGATCGCGATATCGGTCAGCTGGTGCGCAGCCTTGATCTGAACCCGCTCGGCAAGGGGCTCGACGCCACGCGGAACGCCATGCGGTTCATGTATCACGGTATCGGCTGGGCTGACCGTATCGTCGTCGTGCCGACTTGGATCGCCGCCTACAACAAGGCGCTGGCGGAAGGCGCGGAGGAACAGCAGGCCATCTACGCGGCTGACAAGGCTGTGCGCCAGTCCCAGGGGGCGGGCGGCGCAAAGGATCTCTCCGCCGTGCAGCAGGGGCAAGGGCGGTGGGGCGAGGCGCTGAAGCTCTCCACCATGTTCTATTCCTACTTTTCGGCCTTGTACCAGCGCCTGCGGACGTTGGGCCGGGATGCCTTGGAGAGTGGCGGCAAGCCGCGCGATATCCCGAAACTGCTTGCGCGAGCATGGTGGCTCATCATTGTTCCGCCCCTTCTGTCTCAGATCATCGCGGGAAAGGGACCGGAGGAAGACGAGGATTGGGGGCTGTGGTCCTTCAAGCAGATGCTGTTCAACATGCTGGCGCCAATCCCGTTCGTTCGTGACCTGGCGCAGCCGGCGTGGGACATGGCGGCCGGTGACCGTTCGTTCGGCTATCAGCTTTCGCCGGTCCAGCGTGCCGGTGAGACGCTGGTGAATGTCAGCGGTGATGCAGGGCGCATTGTCCGGGGCGAGGAGACGAAACGAGCGACGCGCAACGCACTGGAGGCAACCGGCTATGTTACCGGCCTGGTGCCGGGCCAGCTTGCTACCGCGGCGCAATTCCTTGTTGATGTCGGGTACGGCGATCAAGACCCGGAGACCGTGGGTGAGTGGTTGCGCGGCCTGTCGAAAGGCAAGGCGAAGGCCGAGGAATAGCCTTCGATTCAATGGCAGGTACGCGGCTGGTAGCGATTTCCCGTTTCAAAAGGACGGGAAATGTCTGTCGCAACCACCAAGACTTTCTCCGGCCCCTACCTTGCAGACGGGGTTGTCACCGCTTTTCCTTTCGACTTCCAGGCGCTCGACCCTGAGGATGTCGGTGTTCTTGTACGCGATGTCGCCGGCAGCGAGAGTGTGTACGATCCCGACTATTTCTCCGTTTCTCTCTCGGAAGAGGGCGGGACAGTCACCCTGCAATTCGCCCCTGCCGAGGGTCTGGCGGTTTATGTCTATTCCGATCCGTCTTTCTTGCAAACGATCAAGTTTGAGAATGGATCGAACTGGCTGGCTGAGCCGGTCAACATCGCGAATGATCGGGCGGCGGTTCGCGCGCTGGCGCTGAAGCGCGAGGTAGAGCAGTCGATCCGCGCGCCATTGGGTGAGGCCCTTGGCAAGCTCCCCCCGGCAGCGGTGCGCGCCGGCGGTGTCATCAAGTTCAACGATGATACGGGCGAGATCGAGGTTAAGCCGGAGGCGGAGTTCGCACCTGGGCCGGCTGGGCCGGCGAGCAACACGCGCCTCTCACTGTCTGAACTGAAGGCGGCGCCCATCACGGACAGGACCAGCCTTTATGACGGGGCATTGTGGACGTGGACGGCAGGCAATTTTACCGGCAAGGCGGATAACGCCTCGGTCGTCCAGTCGGACAACATCCAGATCACTGAAGGCGCATGGGTCCGTCAACAGGCCGGCGCCGTCACCTATACCGCGCCGCTAGCCGACGCCATCACGATCCCCGCGGCGGTAAAGCTCGATGACACGGTTTCGCTGTCGAGCTTCCGCTACGCTTCGGACCCGGCCGACGATTGGGCGCCGACGCTCCAGCGCGGGGTGGATGCCTTGGCGGCGCGAGGTGGTGGCACGCTGCTGCTGCCGCTCGGCACGTTCCCGGTGAAGCTGCGGCTGGCGTCCAACGGCCTCGGCGTGACGGCCTTGGAAATGAAGAGCGGCGTCTATCTACAAGGCGCATCAAAGACGGGTTCGATCATCCGGCTGGCAGACAACCAGATCGGGCAGGGCACCTACCTGCGGATCATCTGCTCGCTTGTTCCGATCAGCAATGTCGGCATCTCCAACCTGACGATCGACGGCAACCGCGACGGGCAGAACATCTGGAAGGAGCAGGGCAACGGGGGCAACATCGTCCTTGGCACCGTCTATGACTGCACCATTCGGGATGTGATCTCGATCAATGCCAACGGGCAGGGAATACAGGTCGCAGCAGCCCCGCCCCTGGTCAGTCAGCGTGTCTCGATCCGCAACTGCACCGCCAAGAATATGTCGGGCTCGACGTTGAACGCGGACGGCACGGTCAACGCGCTCTACAACGGCAACGGCATCGGCATTCAGGTATCGCGCGCCGGGTCGGTTAACATCTCGAACAACATGGTCACGAACTGCCGTGACAATGGCATCGACACGTTTTCCGATAACCTGATCAACGACCCGATCGGCGGTAGCCACATCATCGCGGGCAATAACATCAGCCTGTGCCGCACGGGGATCTTCCCTGAAACGCCGGCGGCTGTGTTGGTGACGGCCAACTATATCATTGACTGCGTGGAAGGCGGGATCTTCGCGAACCGCATCAACGGCGCCCCCCAGACCGTCCGCATCTCCAACAACATGGTGGGCAACGTCCCGGTCGGCATCCGCGTGACGGGCGACTGCCTGCCGGCCAGCGGCGTGACGATCACCGGCAACACCATCTACTCGATCACGTCGCCTAGCGGGTTCGGCATTCAGCTCGGACTGCCCGGCGCGAACGTCAGCTACATCGACGTGAGCCGCAACACCTTCGCCATCGCTGCGGAGAACGTGCCGATGATCGGCATCACGGCAGCGCAGGCGGCGTTCATCCGGGGCACCGACAACCATTATTTCGGTGCACCGAACCCCGGCTACTTCGTGTTCAGCGATGTCACGACTGCGGTTGAAGTCACGATCGGCGGGTTCATCGGCGTGTCGGACAGCTCTGTCGCGGATCTCGACCGCAAGTGGGGGCGGATCAAGCGGCTGGAGGTGCCCGACCTCGCCGGCTTCTTCGGCGCTGATCCGGTGGGACAACAGACGCTGGAGCCTGCCGCCACAGACGCGGCCACCACCCAGGCGCTCGCGAATAGCCTGCGCACCGCCCTTATCGAACTCGGCTTGGGAGCCTGATCATGAGCATTGGTCAACTTGCTGAAAACGCTGGGTTCGGCGCCGAGCCCGCACTGTCGGTATTCGCACGCGGCTACACGGAGCGGGGGCGGTTCGGCCTGCGCGGTGAGGCGGTCGGCATCACGGACCATCAGGACGCCTACGAGGCCGGCGTCCGCGCTCGCCAGGAAGAGGACATGGCCGAGGCCCATGCACGACAGGAGCCGCACCATGGCTGATCTCGGTATTCAGATCAACGCGCGGGGCTCGAACGTCTCTGCGCAGCGCCGGGCGAACAACGTCGTCATCGAGATCGACAACACGGCAGCGGAGGCCGCCACCTCTGCCGCCCTCGCCGCAGCCACCTCCGTCCAACAGATCGGAGAGCAGGTAGAGGCGGATGCTGCGGCGGCGCTGGTGGACTTGAAGGCACGCGCGATTTTTCGCGCTCCGACATTTGCGGCGGCTGCGGCATCAGACCTGACGGGCTACACGGTACTGCGGATTGATGGGTATTACGCACCAGGCGACGGGGGGGCGGGCCAATATGGCCGTGTTGCTATCGCGCCCGCGTCGGGGATCGGCGTCACGTCGTTTGCTAATTCCGGTTCGTGGTTTGAGTTGCAAGCCCCTGATGGCAGTTCCATCGACGTTCGAGCAGCAGGCATTGCCGGAAGCGGCAATCAGACTTCGCGCATGGTCGCGCTTTGCCTTTGGGCCGAGCGTAACGGGGTAGCCGAAGTGTTTTGCCCCTTCGCCAGCCTGATCGTCAATAACACGACTGATTTGCGCGGACGGGTGCTTGTGGGCAACGATACGGCGCTTACTGGCTATACGCGCAACGCCAAGGCTTATCGCAATGTGCGGCTGAATGCCGTCAATCAGTCTGATCTGGTCACGCACCCGACACCACTTGTTGATCGTACTCCCAAGCTGCTGTGGCGAGAGAGCGAAAATCAATACTTCGTCGCGGTGCAGAAAGAAAACTCTGCGCGCGGTTATCTGCTGCTGTCATTTCGCAACAACGCCACGACGACGGGAGAGAGTATCGCTATCACGTCCAACGAACCCACGCGGTGGCGGTGCGTCGGCGTGCAAGATGCAGTGTTCGTCGGCGTAGCAAAGAACACATACGAGAGTGTCACGGGAACGTGGAAGCAGACACAAACTTCTAGCCAGTTCGCAAACATCATCCCGAAATGGACCAATCGTCGGGATATGAGATACTGGAGCGCAAACCAGAACGGTCATACGATCACCTTCAAGGCAAAGGCGCTTGGAGGAAGGTTCAATCTTGCTCTGCTTTGCGGGACCGGGACGGATGCGAATATCGGCGTGACGATCGACGGCGGTGCGGCCGGTACGATCTCCGGACAGGCTACCGCCAGTAACACGATCAAGGTTTTTTCGTTCGCCACCAGCAAGCCCGATGGCGAAGACGTGACGATCACCTTGACCAAAAACGGCATAAACGGCGTGTCGGTGTTTGTGATCGGGGTAAATTTCTATGAGTTGAAGGATTGGCCGGGGACCACTGCGGACCATTATTTCTATTATCGCGACGCATATAGTGTTACGACAAACCCCGGAGGCCGCGCGGATTATCTAACCGAGGCGAGTTCTAACGATTTTGTGATCCGCGACTATGGGAGTGCCACCTATGGTGTCCACTATCACGGTGGCGAGCAAAACATCGTCAGCAAGTGGTACGCTGATGGGGCAGAGGTAACGACCCTGACCGCCAACCAGACCTCGTTTGTTGTCAGCCGCAATATCGAGGCGCGTGGTACCTGCACCGTTGATTGGACCACCCTGCCGGGGGGGACATCAAGCGCGACTTTTGAGGAGGTGTATCGGTTCGGGGCGGGCGGATACTCCAATTACAATCTCGCGTTCGGGACAATCCAAGCCGAAGAATTCTATACCGCAATGTTCGGCGCGGCCGAAAGCTTCACCGAAGTTGTAGAGCCTGTACGAGTTGACATGGCGGCAGCAGAAAATCTCGCTCGCATCCCCGCTGGGAGGTGTAACCGCGTCTCACAGCGCAACCCAGCTACAGGCCAGAAGATTACGTTGGAGTTCAGCGTCTTTGCCAATGAAGAAAACCACTACGGCGGCCCGCATTGGCGTAAGGTAAACGGGTCTTACCTCAAGTTTTATTACGGGCCTGTTCTTGAAGGGCAGCGATCCTTCTCAAGCATTTCGGCTATCACAAACGCCAGATTTGAGGCGTGACGGAGGAACACCACATGAAACCCACACTCGATAAGCTCTGCAAGCTGGTGGACGCCACGCCTGGCAGCGCATGCAAGGGCATCTTGCTTGATGCGACCCCCTGACCTGATTGGAGGCTTCCAGCCATGACAGCATTGCGCGTCATTAACATCATCGTCTGGGGTGTCATGCTCGCGTACATGCTGCCGGGTGCGTGGGCTGCTACCGGCAGGGGCGCCCGATATGGCGACCCGATGCGGTTGGCGTGTGCGCTGACCGCCATCCTGTTCATCGCCTTTAACGGCTATTGGCTGGTCAACGCCGCTAATGCGCCCACTGATCCGTTCATGACGGCTCTACTGGTGCTGAGCGCGGCGCTGGCGGTGTTCATCCTCAAGCTCGGGCGAACCTATGGGCGCGGCGGCTTGCTGACCGAGACGCGTGATGGCCGGTAGCGCGGTCCCTGTTGTCGTCTCGGGCTGGTCGTGGACCGCTGCGCTGATGGGCCTCGCAAACCTACTGATCGGGGGATTGCTCGTCCAGATCGTCCGCACCCGCCCAACGCTCAAGAAGATCGCGAACGAGCGCGAAGCTAACCTTTTGACGGAGCGCGCTGCCGAAATGGACAAGATGGGCGAGCGCATCGCGGCACTGGAAGCCCAGCTTGAGCAGCAGCGCGCCCGTCACGAGGCCGAGCGAGCCTTGGACCGGCACCGCCTCAACAACATGGACCAGTGCCTGACCTACCTGTTCATGGTGTTCGAGAAGATGCCGGAGAAGGTGCCGGAAGCCATGGCCGCGGTGAAGGAAATGCGCGCCGATCAACTCAAGAACGAAGCGCTGGAGAAGGCGACGATCCACGCCGCTGCCATCGCGCATGGGAAAGGGGCGGAAGGATGAACCGCACGGAACTGTTCGACCGGCTGCGGCCGATCATGCCTAATCGCACGTATTCCACCGAAGCGGTGGGCGTGGTGAACGCCATTGCTGACGATCTGGGGATGGAGCGCGTTGGGATGCCGGCGGGCGACGGTGGCAGTCTCGCCAAAGCAATCGCCACGATCAAGCAATTCGAGGGCTGCGAGTTGGAAGCCTACCCAGACCCGGGCACCGGCGGCGATCCATGGACAATTGGCTGGGGCGCAACGGGCGCGGGCATCCGCAAAGGCGTGCGCTGGACGCAGCAGCAGGCAGACGAGCGGCTGGCAACGGACGTGATGCGCTTTGCCGATGGTGTGGACCGGCTCACCGGCGGCAAGGCACGCCCCGAACAGCGGGCGGCTCTGATCTCGTTCGCTTACAACGTGGGGCTGAAGGCGCTGGAGGATTCCACGCTGCTGAAGCTGCACAGGGCCGGCGACTATACCGGCGCGGCCGCGCAGTTCGGGCGGTGGGTCAACGCCGGCGGCAAGAAGCTGAACGGCTTGGTCAAGCGGCGCGCGGCTGAAGCGGCCATCTATCGAGGTGAGGCATGACCTGGCGCTGGCCCGACGCACGAGGCTGGATCGGCATCGGCGTGTTCCTCCTCACCGTCATGGTGTTCGTGATGACGGCGGCGATCCCCGAACTTCGCGACAACGAGTATTTCAAGACGCTCGGCACGCTGGTGGTCGGCGCCTTCATCAAGGACGTGGTGTCGTGGGCCTATGCCGCGACCAAGGGAGGCAGCGAATTGGCCGATCGCAATGCCGCCATCGTGGAAAAGCAGGCTGCAAAGGATCCAGCATGAACATCGGCAACATCCTCAAGTCCGGCCTCCGCAAAGCAAAAGAGAACCCCGAACTGGCGCTGGTGCTGCTGGGGCTGGTCGCGCCCAAAGCAGCCTCAAAGGTGGCGCCTATCATCGTGGCGGCGACGCGGAAACCGTGAGGTGGTGGCGGCCGGGGAGATTGGGCCGCTCGCGTCGGTAGGTGATGGTGGGAGGGTGCGGTTTCGATCCACTCCCCGAAGGAGCCGCTTTACAGGCGGCTTGCCAGAGCCACTGGCTTTACCCTCCCGGTGGCGGAGCGCGGTGGTCTCGATCCACAGCCATCTTGCAATGACCCTGCCGCTTAGCAGGCGGAGCCGGCGCCTCGCCGGTTCGCGCTCCAGTTTGGCGGAGGGTGGAGGAATCGAACCCCTAACCTTGCGGATAGCCTAGTTTTCGAGACTAGTTGCGCTCCATAGCGCGCCACCCTCCATAGACGGGTGACACGCGCGACCCGTCAATATCGCAGTGCGATACTTGATGATGAGAGGGTGCGACTCGCAAACATGACCTTGCGTTAGCGCCGCTTGCGCGTGGCGTCAATACGGCTATTATGCGCGGGCTGCGGCGGCATGGATGGACATGCTCGTTTGACAAGGCTGACGACCCCGACGCCTCTACGGCGAAGGCTTAGCAGGCAGTAGCCGGTATCAAGCCCGGCCCGCAGCAACGAAGTCTCCCGCTCTGCACGGAGTAACGCCGATCGCGACGGCGCCGTGCATCGGGCTGGTCTGCCCTGCCACGTGCAGGTGCAGCAACGGGGAGGCGGTGTAGGCCGAAAGGCCGGTGATGCCGCCTCCCTTGTCGCTCATCCACTAAACACAAGCCGCTTTGTGTTTAGTCAAACGCACCTTCACGATACACAAACCACCACCAACGCCATCAACGCCAGCGTCACCATGAAGCCGGAGACAAAGCGGCGGTCGATCAGGCGAGCAGGTCTTCGTTCAAATCGTTGCCGTTGCGCTCGCTGAAACGGTCTTCCGCTCCGTTGGCGTAAACGACGGTATCGCATGGATGCACCTCTCGCCTTATCCGCGGATCATTGAGACGGTGGACGAACCCAGGCCTGCCCCATACGCGCACAGCAGACCAGAATTCCTCGCCGCGGAAACCGACGAAGTGGACGGCGGGTGTCACCTTCTACCGATCGACGGGGCGGGGCAAGGGGGTCAGCGCCGCCACGCCAGCGCCGTGTTAATCTGCGCGTCGGTGATCCACGGATACTCGCGCTTCACCCAATCGCGGCTAGCCTCTGCCACCATGCGGCGCACCTGCACGACAGGCATCCGAGTGCCGGCGAGACAATAGCGGCCCTCCATCACGTCCGGGCGGCGGGTTACGTCTGGCACGTCATCCTTCTCCTGCGATAGCTGCGTGTGCGCGGGACTTGTCGCTGCGGCTTGCCAGCGCCTCGCGAGCGCGCTTAAGGGCCGCGATGCGCACCTGCTGTTCCCAGTGGCCAACTTGGCCAGCCCAGCACGCGAGCGTCATCTCCTCGATCATGATCAGGTCGTCGAAGCGCGAAACCATCGTCCATGTCGCAATGGCGGTTTCTTCCTCGGTCATTCTCTATCTCCGTGTGGATTGGGGGAGGGGGAGACCTCACGGAACCATCCGTCGCGGACTGAACGTAGAGCGCTGAGCTGCGTTGCCCAGTCATGCAATTGGGAGGTTCGCCCTGATAGATAGCCCGCGCTAATAGGATGTTCGGCTGCGCTCGCGATTGCGACCGCCTCCGCGACGATCTGCCGGCGAAGCATGTCGGCCATCTCCTCTATCCCGCGCCGCGCTTGATCGTATAGGATTGCTTCCAAGCGCGACTGCCCTGCGGCTTCACTCATCACACATCCCCCTGATTACGGGTAAGGCGGGGGATCATGCTGCCAGCCTTCGAGGTTTTGCCGTGCGAGCGATGCTCAGCAGCAGGTCGCGGAAGGGAGTGGGCGTGTAGATCCGTGCGGTGCTATCCGTCCCCCCTCCCTTGCTGCCGACTTCGCCCAGTCGTTTGGCGCGCTTCAGGCCCATGCGAGCGATCACCTCGGGATCAAGCCGGCTTTCACCGATGCCCCAATCCAGCTCGGGCAAATCGCAACCATAGACCAGCAGCATCGTCGGCTTGCGGGCATGGTGGCCGTAACGCCCCTGCTCAACGCAGCAGGTCCATCCGCCATAGAAGTCTGCCGCGATCCAGCCGCCCTCGCGCGGCGGCTTGTTGATCCCGAAGTGCGGCCACGCGTGCGAACCCCACGGATGCTCGATCACGCCACCATAGGCGCGAGCTGCGTTCAGTGCCGCCGCAAAGCACCCGCCATCGTCGCCCTTCTTCTTCCGCTCACCGGTGCGCTTGATCCAGAGCGGCTGACCCGCCCACAGCTTGCCCCAGCGCTGACATGGCGGGTGTGCGACGACAGGATGCGGGCCCGCGTAGAGTCGAGCGTCGCGCTGCTCGTCCCACGGGTCGATGTCGGGCAAGCCGAAATAACTGCCGGCCGTCTCGACGTAGAGAGCCGCGATCACGAAACACTCTCCTCTAAATGGGATAGACCGGCGATCGGAGCGACGGCCGGGCGGTTGAAATAGGTCGCGCCGTCGAGCGTGTGCCCGCCTTTGTCAGAGCCGCGGCCACCGACCTGCTTGAAGTTGAAGACCCGGCCGAGCTCGTCGCTCTGCGCCTTGATCCGACGCGCCCAGTCGAGGCTCATTGGCCGCGCGTTGGCGCCACTCTCCCCGCCGACAATGATCCAGTCGGGTGCATTCTTGTCGAGGATGATCGGTCCTAGCAGTGGCTCGAAACTGCCGAACGTGAATAGCGGGCGCGCTTCTGCCTTGACCTGCGCCAGCTTCATACGGTCGCGATCGTATTCCTCCTGATTGGCCATGGTGGCGCCGATCGCCGCGTTGATCGGGAGGACGCCGCCCGTCATCTTCATGACGTTGCCGATGCGCTTGGTCAGCAGCAGCCAGACCAGATATGGTGTGGCCTCTATCAGCGCGAACAGCTCGCGCCGCCAAAGCGGGTCCACCTCATTGTCAAACACGTCGGCGAGCGAGGCGCAAAAGACGAAAGGGCGCGTGCCTAATGTCGCAGCCTGCTTGTTCCACTTGCGCGGCTGCCGCCACGTCGACGGCGCGGTGCGTGAACGCTCTTGCCCCGGTCCCCACGACACCCGACCGTAGCGAGCATCCATCAATGCTTCGGCGTAGCAATTGTCGCACGCCGGGCTAACCTTCGTGCAGCCGATCCACGGATTGAAGGTCGCGTCACACCACTCGATTTTGGTCTGCTCACCCACGGCGACGGTCCTCCCGAATATGATGGCAAAGAGTGCAGACCGCCTCCACGTCGAGATGATGATCAGCAGCGTAGCCCAAATGGTGATCGTATTCGTGGCGGCGCTCGCCCTCATGCCATTCGTGCCCGCAGTCGACGCAGGGGATGGTATTCGGGTGCGGACGACGACCAGCCCGCACCTCTACATTTACGCGCTGGCGAGCCTGCACTTGATCCCCATCGCGTGGAGCGTGGGGCGCGGGGCCGGGACGGCCCGTGGCCGGGTTAACATTCGGCCGACTGTGCCACCCCCGTGGTCTTCCTGTTGACCGCGACGCCAAACAGCGTGCTGCCAACCCGTCGCTCCGCGAGCGATCTTTACCGAATGCAGAGCGGGGGTGGACGACCTTGCAGGCAGTGCATCGCTTGCCCGTGTGGTCGGTCCATTCGATCTTGCTGTTCTCAGCCATCAGGCCGTCTCCTAGCTAATCAGTGGGACGCGGCTCAAAGCCGCAACCCTTTCCCCTCGGTTCCCCATGAACCTCGGGCATCAGAAAAGCTGGAGAATCTCCGGATCAAACCGGACAGCGGAAGGCGGAAAACCGCGCATTTCCGCCGTGATAGACCTACGGTAACGGGTTTCCTAAACCGCAGGTCGTGAGTTCGAATCTCGCCGGGGGCACCAGCTTTTGGCGATCTAAGCGCGGCGCGGGCATCGATCGGGCGAGCGGCGCTGCTTGGCGCGCTGCCGGGAACGGCTTTTCACCGTCGGACATTGGGACGAGGAGCAGGTTTGGCGCGGCCAGCCACGTCGCGCTAAGGGCCGCCCCACCAGACATCAACGGAGAATGCATGGAAACGCTTAGCGAAGCTCGCGCCTTTGGCGGCACTCAGGGCGTTTATCGTCACGCGTCGGCCGTCACCGGCACCGACATGACCTTTTCTGTCTTCGTGCCGCCACATGCCGCCGATCAACGGCTGCCCGTCCTGTGGTACCTGTCGGGGCTCACCTGCACGCATGCCAATGTCACCGACAAGGGCGAATATCGCCGCGCCTGTGCCGAGCACGGCATCGTCTTCGTCGCGCCGGACACCAGCCCGCGCGGGCCTGGGGTTCCGGACGATGAGGATTGGGCGTTCGGGCAGGGCGCCGGCTTCTATGTCGATGCCACCCAGGAGCCGTGGGCGGCGAACTTCCGCATGCGCAGCTATGTCGAGGATGAACTGCCGGGCGTGATCGCCAGCGAGTTTCCGATGGTCGACATGACGCGTCAGGGCATCACCGGCCACTCGATGGGCGGCCATGGCGCGCTTACCATCGCCCTGCGCAATCCGAACCGTTTCAAGAGCGTGTCGGCCTTTGCGCCGATCGCGTCGCCGCTGTCCTGCCCCTGGGGTGAGAAGGCATTGGGCGATTACCTTGGCGCAGACCGCGCCGCTTGGGCGGCCTATGACGCCTGCGCGTTGATCCGCGATGGCGCACGGCTGGATAGTCTTTTGGTGGACCAGGGCGCGGCGGACGGCTTTCTCGACGAGCAATTGAGGCCGGCGCTGCTGGAGCGTGCCTGCGCCGATGCCGGCATCGATCTGACGCTGCGCATGCAGCCCGGCTACGATCACAGCTATTATTTCGTGTCGACCTTCATGCGCGATCACATCGCATGGGCGGCCGAGCGGTTGTAAACAAAATGGCGGGCCCGAAGTCCCGCCAGGGATAGATCGATCCTTATCCGGTGGGGCGCCGCCCACGGACGCGGCGAGCCTCAGAACTTGAAGCCGGCGGCCAGGCCGTACCGCCGCGGTTCCACCGTGAACACGTTGGTGAACAGGCCGGACGACTGGTCGGTCACGAACAGGCCGGTGATGGCGTTGTTGGCCGTCAGGTTGCTGACAAAGGCGCGAACGTAGAAGCGATCGTCCGGACCGTTCAGCTGGACCTGCGCGTTCACCACTTCATACCCCTCGATCCGGTCGATCGGGTTCAGGTTGAAGATCGTGCCGTACTGGTCGCCCGTGTAGTTCAGGTCGGCGCGCGGCACGAGGGTCCATTCGCCGATGTCGAACGTGTACTGTGCACCCACCGCCCATTTGTAGGTCGGGCTGTTCGGCAGGCGATTGCCGCGCACGTTCACCGGATTGCCGTCCAGCAACACCGAAACCGGTGCGTTGGTGGCGATCTGCTGCGCCTGCAGGAACTTGCAGGCACTGAACGCGCCATAGGTGCCGTTGGCGAGCAGCGGTACTGAGCCGTTCAGGCCGAGCAGGGCATTGCTGGCATCAACGAAGCCGCGAGCTGCTGCCGCACCGCCCGACGTCGGCAGGACGGCGCAATTGTACGCGCCCGCCAGATCCTTGATGATCACGGCATCGGCACGGCCGCCCGACACGTCGCGCGGGTTGGTCAGCAGGCGATCCTGCGCCACTTCGGTCTTCAGGTAGCTGACGTTGGCGTTGATCACGAGCGCCGGAGTCGGGCTGATCACCGCTTCCGCTTCCACGCCGTAGATGTTGGCGCTGATGTTATCGTTCACCGAGGTGCGGGCGACGATGCGGGTGAGCTGCAGGTCCTTGTACTTATAGTAGAAGCCGGTGACGTTCAGGCGCAGCGCGCCGTTGCCGAACGTGTTCTTGCTGCCGATCTCGAACGAGTCGACCGTTTCCGGGCGGAACGTGGTCGGCACGGCGAACAGCGGCGAAAGCGGCGGGTTGATACCACCCGATTTGTAGCCGCGCGAGTAGGACGCGTAGATCAGATTGTCGGGCGTGATCTGATAATCGAGCACCGCGCGGCCGGTGACACGCGAATAATGCACACGCGATTCCGCGAAAGGCTGCGCGCCCGGCTGCGTTGCGTCGAAGTCGGGGCCGCTGTTGAAGGCAGGTCGTGCGTCGGTCGTGCCGATCGGCAGCAGCGCATTGGCAAAGGTGGTGCGGGCGCGGACGAACTTCTTGTCGTCGTTGTAGCGTGCGCCGAGCGTCAGCTTTAGCTGATCGTTGAACTCAAAATATGCCTCGCCGAAGATGCCGAACGAGTTCAGCGTGAACTTGTCCGAATTGCTGCGGAAGAACGGCGAGGCAAGGAACGAGCTGGTGGTCCGCCCCGCGCCGGCGCCCGAGATCGTGCCGACTAGGCCGGAAAGATAATCGAGGCCGATGTTGTTCACGAAATAGTCGACGTCGCGCGCGGTGGCCTTGGTGTAGATGCCGCCGAGCAGGAAGTTGAACATGCCGTCGAACGAGCTGTCGACATGCACTTCGCCGACCCACGCCTTGGTGCGCGAGGTGGAGCGGTCGAAGTCCAGGCTCTGCTGGAAGCAGCCGATCGTTTCGCCACCATAGACGCCGACGCCGTTCGGGCCGCCGTTGGACTGGCACACGCCGCCCTGCGGACCATTGGGAATGAGCGCGTTGCGCAATCCGGCGAACAGCGGATTGTAGGCTGGCGACGCGGGGTTGCCGACGGCTTCCAGCGTGGCGAAGCCGGGAGCACTGGCGCCCTGGCCGCTGACCAGCAGGTTATAGTCCGACGTTGCATTAAGCGTGCTGCGGGTGTGGCCCGCCGTCAGGCTCACCGCGATGTCGCCGAAATTGTGATAGCCCTTGAGGGTGTAGATCTGGTCTTCGGTTTTCCACGTCGGCGTATAGTCCGCGGTGACTGTGCGCAGATCACGCGGGTTGACGGCATTGGCGAACGCGTCCGGTGTCGCGGCGCGGCCGGGGCTGCCGATGCTGCCGAGGCCGAATGGCGCCAGCAACGGCCGCGTGCCGGCCAGTGTCGCGAGGAACGTCGGCACATAGGCCGGGTTGTTGGTGGCGAGCGTCACGGAGGCATCCGCGAGGAAGATCGGCAGGCCTTGCACGGACTCGGTGGCGCCGCCCAGGGTCGAGTTGGCGTTTGTGGTGCCGAATGCACGCCGCGTCGGCAGGCAGCCCAGGATGCCGGTCGGGTCGCGGTCGCACAATTGCTTCTGCAGACGCGAACGGTCGTCGTCTTCGCGGCTGTACTGCGCGATGAAGTCGAAGCGCGTATCGGGCGAGGGCTCCCACGACAGGGTGCCGCGCACCGAATACATGTCACGGCCATCGAAGCGCGAGTTGTTGAACGTGTTTTTGATGTAGCCGTCGCGGTTCAGGTAATAACCTGCGACGCGCACGCCGATCGTGTCGCCGATCGGCACGTTGATCATGCCTTTCACACGCTTTGAATCGTAATTGCCGTATTCGAACTCGCCGGCGGCGCGAATGGCCGAGAGGTCAGGCTTGGCGGTGATGATGTTCACAACGCCCGAGGTCGCGTTACGGCCGAACAACGTGCCCTGCGGGCCGCGCAGCACCTCGATCCGCTCGATATCGTAGAACTCGCCTTCCAGGATGCGGCCGCCGACCGGCTGCTCGTTCAGCGCGATGCCCGTGGCGGAATCGCAGGTCACGCCGACGCAAAGGTCGCCGATGCCGCGAATGGTAAAGGTGTTGGTGGCGAACTGCCCCTTGGTGAAGGTGACGTTCGGCAGCGTCTGTTGTAGAGCGAGCGGATTGACGATCTGCTGCTTCTCGAGGTTCTCAGCGGTGAATGCCGACACGGCGATTGGCACGTCCTGCAGCCGCTGCGACTGGCGCTGTGCGGTGATCACGATGTCGCCATAGGCGCCCGCGGACGACGCGCCGGAACTCGGAGCTTCCTGTCCCGGACCATTCGTAGGAGCGGTATCCTGTGCCACGGTTGTCGCGCCCGTTTGCGCATAGGCTGGCATTGCTGCCACTGACACGATAGCAGACGCGGCAAGCAGATAGGATTTACGCATCGATCTCCCCTCCTGGGTCCATGCCCGCTCTATGGCGATGTCATGGGGTTTGATGGTTCGGTACGGGAATAAGCGTCAGAAAATTTCTTTCGTCAAACGGAATTCTCAAAGATTTAAAAGCATCGACTTACGTTGTGTCCGAAAAGCGACAGTTGTGATTTAAGCCCTATGCTTCGGTGCAGCAAAAGTGATGCCGCAATGCACAAAGGTGATCGGGTTATGGTTAACGAAGGCTCGCCAGATGATGGCGATTTGATTGGTGACGATGGCAAGATCGTGGTGCCGGATCATGTTGCGGATGCGATACGAACGCTGATCCGCTGGGCCGGTGACGATCCGGCGCGCGAAGGGCTGGTCGACACGCCGCGGCGTGTCGCGCGGGCGTGGCGCGAATATTGCGCCGGCTATGCCGATGATCCGTCGCACCACCTTTCCCGAGTCTTCGAAGAAGTCGGCGGGTATGACGAGATCGTCCTGCTTCGCGACATACCGTTCCAGTCGCATTGCGAGCATCATATGGCGCCGATCATCGGCCGCGCGCACATCGCCTATCTGCCGCAAAATCACGTGGTCGGCATTTCCAAGCTGGCGCGCGTGCTTCATGCCTATGCCCGGCGCTTGCAGGTGCAGGAGCGGCTGACCGCCGAGGTCGCCGATTGCATCTGGAATGGCCTGAAGCCGCAAGGCGTCGCCGTGGTGATCGAGGCGAGCCACGCCTGCATGACGGCGCGCGGCGTGCGTACGCCAGGCGTGTCGATGGTGACGAGCCGGATGATGGGCGTCTTCCGCGATGACGAACGCAGCCGCAAGGAAGTGCTATCGCTGATGGGCATGCAAGGGCGCGCATGACGCGCACCGTTCTGGTCACGGGTGGGGCCAAGCGCCTCGGCGCCGCCATTGCCCGGGCGTGCGCAGCCGCTGGCTGGCAGGTGGTGATCCATTACGGCACGTCGGAGGAGGAGGCGCGGGCGCTGGCCGCCGAGATCGGTGGCGTCGCAGTTCAAGGCGATCTGGCGAACGTAGCGGAGATCGACACCTTGTTCGATCGCGCGCGCGCCGCCGCCGGCGACTCCATCCATGCTTTGGTGAACAGCGCGTCGCAGTTCGAGGAGGATCGGCCGGAGCGGATCGAGCCGGCGCTCGCGCTGCGGCTTTACACGGTGAACAGCGTCGCCCCGGCGATGCTGGCTGCCGCCCTGGCGCGGCAAGCCGACCTCGATCAAGGCTGCGTGGTGAACCTTCTCGACCAAAAGCTGGCCAATCCGAACCCCGATTTCTTCTCCTACACGCTCACCAAATATGCCCTGTCCGGCGCCACGGAGATGATGGCCATGGCGCATGCGCCGCGCGTGCGGGTGAATGCCGTCGCACCCGGGCTGACCCTGCCTAGCGGCGATCAGAGCGCGGCGGAGTTCGAGCAGGTCGCCAGCGACAATCTGCTGCGCCGGCCGGTCGGCGCGGATCAGGTCGCGGCGGCAGTTGTTTACCTGCTGGACGCCCGCAGCGTCACGGGGCAGACGCTCCACGTGGATAGCGGCCAGCGTTTCCTGAAGCGGGAGGGCGACGTCATGTACAAGAACAGGGAGCAGGCGGCGTCGCGTGGCTGAATATACGATCATTCTCGATCGGTTCGACGTGGCGATCCGTTTGGGCATTCACCCTCACGAGGCGGAGCCGCAGCGGGTCCGACTGTTCGTGGAGATGACCGTTGCCTATCCCGCGCCGCCGAGTGCTGACGCCATTACCGAAGTTCTCGATTACGATTTCCTGCGCGATGGTGTGCTCCGGCTTGCGGCCGGCCCCGGCTTCGCGTTGCAGGAAAGCCTGGTTGAGGCGGTCGCAGACCTGTGCCTGGCGGACGCGCGCGTTCGCCAGGTGAAGGTCCGGTCGATGAAGCTTGACGTTTATCCGGACGCGCGCGTCGGCTGCGAAGTGATCCGCACCCGCTGACGCCGCCAAGGCGGTGCCGGGCAGGCGCCCACCTTGGCGGCAGGCGCCTGCGCGCAATTAGGCCGCAGACGACACAAGGGTACGATTGGCGGCGCTCAGCACGGCGCGAACGCTGGCCGTCGCAACATCGGTATCAATGCCCACGCCCCACACGGTCTGGCCATCGGCGGTCCGGCACTCGATATACGCCGCCGCCTGCGCGCCCGCGCCGTGGCCGATCGCATGTTCGGCATAGTCGATCACGTCGAGCGCCGGGCCGGTCGATTCGGTCAAGGCTGCGATCACCCCGGAGATAAGCCCGTTGCCGCGCCCCGATAGCGACCGCTCTTCGCCGTCGATCGCCACGCGCCCGACGAACAGCCGGTCGCCGACGCTGCCGGTTTCCTCGTAATCGCGTAGGACGAAGCGGTCGCTTGCGCCGGGCAGATACGTCCGCTCGAATGCGCCCCAGATATCGGCGGCATTCAGCTCGCGGCTGGTCTCATCGGCGAGCGCCTGCACGTGGCGGCTGAAATCGCCCTGCAGCCGCTTGGGCAGCTTCAGTCCCTTGTCCTGCTCGATCACCCAGGCGACGCCGCCCTTGCCCGACTGCGAGTTGACGCGGATCACCGCCTCATAGCTGCGGCCTAGATCGGCGGGATCGATCGGCAGGTACGGCACTTCCCACAGATCGTCGTTGCGCGCCGCCTGCGCCGCAAAGCCCTTCTTGATGGCATCCTGGTGACTGCCCGAAAAAGCGGTGAAGACGAGGTCGCCGGCATAGGGCGTGCGCGGGTGCACCGGAATGTTGGTGGCATATTCCACCGTCTTCACGATGGCGTCGATGTCGGACAGGTCCAGCTTCGGATCGACGCCCTGGGTGTACATGTTGAGCGCCACGGTCACGAGATCGCAATTGCCGGTGCGCTCGCCATTGCCGAGCAGACAACCCTCGACCCGATCGGCGCCCGCCATCAGCCCCAGTTCCGCCGCCGCCACGCCCGTGCCACGGTCGTTGTGCGTGTGCAGGCTGATCACCACCGTCTCGCGGCTCGGAATGTTGCGGCAGAAATATTCGATCTGATCGGCATAGACGTTGGGCGTCGCGCATTCGACCGTCGCCGGCAGGTTGAGGATTAGCGGATGCTCGGCGGTCGGGCGCAGCACGTCCATCACGGCGGCGCACACCTCGATGCTGAAATCCACCTCGGCGGTGGAGAAGGTCTCGGGGCTATATTCGAAATGCCACGTCGTGTTCGGCCGCTTGCCCGCCTCGTCGCGCAGCACCTTCGCGCCGTCGATCGCGATCGCCTTCACCTCGTCGCAGCTCATGTTGAACACGATGCGGCGCCAGGCGGGGCTGACGGCATTGTAGAGGTGGACGATCGCGGCGTGCGCCCCTTCCAGGCTGCGAAAGCTCGTCTCGATCAGGTCGCGACGTGATTGCGTCAGCACCTGCACCAGCACGTCGCCCGGCACGCGGTCTTGCGCGAACAGCCCCGAGATGAAGTCGAACTCGGTCTGCCCGGCCGAGGGAAAGCCGACCTCGATCTCCTTCAGCCCCACCTTCACCAACAGGTCGAAGAAGCGCGTCTTCTTTTCGGCATCCATCGGGTCGATCAGCGCCTGGTTGCCGTCGCGCAGGTCGGTCGAAAGCCAGCGCGGCGCCTGCGTGATCGTGCGCGAGGGCCATTGCCGGTTCGGCAGGTCAATGGTGGGGAAGGGGCGGTATTTGGTCGACGGATCGCGCAGCATGATAGGCTCGCTCTGCTATGGGGCTTTCGGGTGTCAACTGGCCCTTAGGCGCGTTGCGCAGCCCAGGGGCGCGCAAGGCTAGGTCGCGCCTAAGGGCGCGTAAGTCGAAGAAGAAGGCCGCCGAAGCAAATCATCGCCGTCTGGTTGCCCGAACCACTGCTTGAAGTCCAGCGCGAAAGAAATTTGACGCTTTCGTAATTATTTGCAGGGCAAGACGGGCTACGCCGACCGCCCGGCCAAGGAGATAACAACGGTGCGCCAGCTTCTTTATATCAGCACGGCTGCGCCAGGTGCTGGGATCGACATCGGTGGCATTCTCGCCATTTCGATGCGCAACAATCATCGCGCGGACGTCACCGGCCTCTTGTGGACCGACGAGCACCGCTTTCTTCAGGTTCTCGAAGGACCGGAAGAAGCCGTGAACGACGTGTTCAGTCGCATCAGAAGCGACCCACGGCATCGCGGGATCGTCGTCTTGCAGGACCGCACCATCGCCGTTCGCGAATTCGGTTCCTGGGAAATGGCGCGGCGTGGTCCGGGCGACACCGCGGACGCCTTTGACGGGCGCATGCGTCAGTATCTGGCCGCCGCCTCGCCGTCGGTTCGCGGCACGTTCGAAGGGCTGATCGCCGCCCGACGTGCCGCGTAACGTTTACTTCTGGAACGCGGCGGTGATCTTCAGCTTCACCTCGTCCGATACCATGGGGATGCCATAGCCGACGTTGAATTCGCTGCGGCGGATCGCGCCCGTCGCGGTGAAGCCGACGTTCTCCTTGCCGCCCATCTGCGCCGGCATCTTGCCCGCGCCGTAGAAGCTGGCGTTCAGCGTCACTGGCCGCGTCACGCCGTTCAGTGTCAGATTACCGTCGATTTTCGCGTTCTGCCCGCTCGGCGTCACCTTGGTGGAAACGAAGCGTGCCGCTGCCGGCGATGCCCCGAAGAAATCCGCCTGCTTGCCCTCTTCCGCCGGCTTCAGCAGATGCTTGGTCAGGCCGGCGCTCGCGGTGGTCACTTCGGCGACCGGGATGGTCACGTCCACCTTGGCGGCGGCGGGGTTCTTCGGATCGAGCGTCAGCGTGCCCGTCACATTACCGAAGAGGCCGAAATAGGGCGTGAAGCCGAGGTGATCGACGGTCCATTCCACAAGCGTGTGACCGGCGTCGGCGGTGTAGGTACCCCCCGAAATCGCCGCCACGTTCTTGGTGCCCGGCGCCCGGGTCGGCGCTTGCTGCGCCACGACGGCACCGGTGAGAAGGGTGGAAAGCAAAAAGGCGTGTGCGATGCGCATGGTAAAGGCTCCCTGACCGTTTCGCGTTTGTAACCACAACGCGTAGCCGCCGGAAAGCTCCCGCGCGAAACGACGTGTTTCGCCTATTTCGCCACGCCGACCGTCAGATCGAACTTGATGCTCACCCAGGCGCCGATCAGCGGCTTTCCGTTGACCCGCGGCGGTCGGACCAGGAACTGCCACGACGCCCGGCGCAAGCCACGCGCGATGTTGGAGCCGGGGGTTTCACCGGTCTCGCGGCAATCCTCCACGCGGTTGCGTTCGGCCGTGCGGCAGATGATCGTGCCCCATCCGCTTTCCTGGCGCGGCGGCAGATAGGTGACGAGCTCCGCGCGGGTCGGCTCGCGCACCCATTCGGCCGCGTATAACGTCTCGCCGCCCGGCGCAGCGCCGGCGATCCCCTTATCGCCGCTACCGCCGCCCGTGTCGGCACCGGCGGTTGCGCCACCAGGCGGTGTCGCCGGCGCCACCCGCGCGATGTCTGAACCGGCAAAATCTGCGCGCGACAGCTTGATGACGCCGGGCAAGTCGATCGGCGGCGGGGGCGGCAGCGGCTCGGTCCGTGGTGGAGTAGGGCGCGGCTGCGCCTGCTGCGGCCGCTCTTGCTGGCGCTGCTCGCGCTGTTTCGGGCGGTCGTCCTGCGCCGGGCCGGCCTCGCCCACATCGAAGGTGCTGAGCGAGCGGCCGTCGCCGGGCGGCAGCAGCGGCAGCCCGCCCATCTTTACGAGCACCCAGATGAGCAGCCCGACGACCAGCAGCGCCATCGCGCCGGAGGTGGCGCGATCCCGCCAGGACGGGCCCGCCCGGTACGTCGCATAAGGGGAAGACGCCGCGCGCATCGCCGCGCTGCCTAGTCGCTCAGGCGCTCATCTACAATGCAGTGCCGATGCCGCACCGCCGTCATGATCGCTCGACGGCAGCGCGGCGCGGTGTGGCTCAGTTCTTTTCCTTGTCGACCAGCTTGTTGGCGCCGATCCACGGCATCATGGCGCGCAGCTCGGCCCCCGTCTTCTCGATCGGGTGCGCCTCCGCGGCCTTGCGTGCTGCCTTCAGCTCGGGCTGACCGGCGCGGTTGTCGAGCACGAAGTTTTTCACGAAGCGGCCCGACTGGATGTCGGCGAGCACGCGCTTCATTTCCTTCTTGGTCTCGTCGGTGATGATGCGCGGGCCGGAGGTGATGTCGCCATATTCGGCCGTGTTGCTGATCGAATAGCGCATGTTGGCGATGCCGCCTTCGTACAGCAGGTCGACGATCAGCTTGGTTTCGTGAAGGCACTCGAAATAGGCCATTTCTGGCGCGTAGCCCGCCTCGACCAGCGTCTCGAACCCCGCCTGGATCAGGTGGGTGATGCCGCCGCACAGCACCGCCTGCTCGCCGAACAGGTCGGTCTCGCACTCTTCCTTGAAGTTCGTCTCGATGATGCCCGAGCGGCCGCCGCCGACGCCGCTGGCATAAGCGAGCGCGATGTCGTGCGCATTGCCGCTCGCGTCCTGATGGACGGCGATGAGGCAGGGAACGCCGCCGCCCTTGGTGTATTCGCTGCGCACCGTGTGGCCAGGGCCCTTGGGCGCGATCATGATGACGTCGATGTCGGCGGGCGCCTCGATCAGCCCGAAGTGAACGTTGAGGCCATGCGCGAAGGCGAGCGCGCTGCCGGGCTTCATGTTGCCCTTCAGGTCGTTCTCCCAGATCGCGGCCTGATGCTCGTCGGGGGCCAGGATCATGAGGATGTCGGCCCAGCCGGCCGCTTCCTTGTTCGACAGCACCTTGAAGCCGGCATCTTCAGCCTTCTTCGCAGTGGCCGAGCCTTCGCGCAACGCAATCGCCACGTCCGTCACGCCGCTGTCGCGCAGGTTCTGCGCATGCGCGTGGCCCTGCGAACCATAGCCGACAATGGCGATCTTCTTGGACGACAGCAGGTTCAGGTCGGCGTCACGATCGTAATAGACACGCATGGTAGATGCTCCCTTTAGATCTGCCGTCATGCTGAACTTGTTTCAGCATCCATCGTGCAACAATCGGCGTCGCCGCTGGTGAAAGGATGGACCCTGAAACGAGTGCAGGGTGACGGACGGTGGTTGTTGGATAGGGTTAAGCGGCGTCCTTGCCGCGGGCGATGGCGACCACGCCGGTGCGTGCCACCTCGATCAGACCGACTTCGCCCATCAGCTCGACGAACTTGTCGATCTTCTCGATCCCCCCGGTCACTTCGAACACGAAGGAGGAGGTGGTCGCGTCGACCACGCGCGCGCGATACACGTCGGCAAGCCGCAGCGCCTCGATCCGATGATCGCCCACGCCGCGCACCTTTACCAGCGCCAGCTCGCGCTCGACATGCGCGCCTTCCGCGGTCAGGTCGCGCACCTTGTGAACGGGCACCAGCCGGTCGAGCTGCGCCACGATCTGCTCCAGCATCGGCTTGCTGGCCGAGGTGACGATGGTGATCCGGCTCACCGCCTTGTCGACGGTGATCTCGCTCACCGTCAGGCTTTCGATATTATAGCCGCGCGCGGTGAACAGGCCGGCGATGCGGGCGAGGATGCCCGGCTCGTTGTCGACGATCACGGCAAGCGTATGCCGCTCGGCTGCTTCGGATTTGATGTGCACTGTACGGTCCTTCTCCCCCCTCGACAGGCAAGGGGGGCGGGAGGGAATGGTGAAAGCGAAAAAAAGAAGCGGGTCGGCTCAGACCAGCGCCTTGGCCTCGTCGTCCATGGTGCCCGATACTTCGTTCGCCTGCAGGATCATGTCCGTGTGCGCGGCGCCGCTCGGAATCATGGGGAAGCAATTGGCGAGCTTCGCCACCATGCAATCCACCATCACCGGCCCGTCATGCGCCAGCATGTCGGCAATGCCCTGTTCCAGCTGGTCGGGATGCTCGATGCGAATACCCTTCCAGCCATAGGCTTCGGACAGCTTCACGAAATCGGGCAGCGAGTCCGAATAGCTTTCGGCATAGCGGCTCTCATAGGTGAGCTCCTGCCACTGGCGCACCATGCCCATATATTCGTTGTTCAGGATGAAGACCTTCACCGGCAGGCGATATTGCGTCGCCGTCGCCAGTTCCTGGATGTTCATCTGGATCGATGCCTCGCCTGCGATGTCGATCACCAGCGAGTTGGGATGGCCCAGCTGCGCGCCGATCGCCGCGGGCAGGCCATAGCCCATTGTGCCGAGCCCGCCCGAGGTGAGCCACTTGTTCGGCTTTTCGAAACCGAAATATTGCGCAGCCCACATCTGGTGCTGGCCGACCTCGGTGGTGATGATCGGATCGCGCTCGTGCGTCGCCTGCCACAGCGCCTGGATCGCGCGCTGCGGCATGATGACCTTGTCGTCCTGCGGATAGGCAAGGCATTGCACCGCGCGCCAGCCGTGGATGCGCCGCCACCATTCGGCCAGATCGGGCTTGGGATGCTGGCGCGCTTTCCAGATGCGCAGCATGTCCTCCATCGCATGGCCCGCATCGGCAACGATGCCGAGGTCGATCCGCACCGTCTTGTTGATGCTGGAACGGTCGACATCGATGTGGATCTTGCGGCTGTGCGGCGAAAAGGCGTCGAGCCGGCCGGTGACGCGATCGTCGAAGCGCGCGCCGATGTTCACGATCAGATCGGCCTGGTTCATCGCCATATTGGCTTCGTACGTCCCGTGCATACCCAGCATGCCGAGGAACTGCGGCGAGCTGGCCGGGAAGCAGCCGAGCCCCATCAGCGTCGAGGTGACGGGTGCGCCGGTCAGCCGGGCAAGCTCCTGCAACAGCTGCGATGCCGCCGGGCCGGAGTTGATGATCCCGCCGCCGGTGTAGAAGATCGGCCGCTCCGCCGCCGCCAGCATCTCGACCGCCTGCTCGATCGCGCTGCGATCTGCCTTCACCGCCGGGCGATAGGTCTTGTGCTGGATCGGCCCCGGCTTCTGATAGGAAGCGGTGGCGACCTGCACGTCCTTGGGCACGTCGATCACCACCGGGCCGGGGCGGCCCGAGGTCGCGATGTGAAACGCCTCGTGAATGATCCCGCCGAGCAAGGCGGGGTCCTTCACCAGATAATTGTGCTTGGTGCAGTGGCGCGTGATGCCGACGGTATCGGCTTCCTGGAACGCGTCCGAGCCGATCAGCCCGGTCGGCACCTGGCCGGTGATGACGACCATCGGTATCGAATCGAGCAGCGCATCGGTGATGCCCGTCACCGCATTGGTCGCGCCCGGGCCTGAGGTCACCAGAACGACGCCCGGCTTGCCGGTGGAGCGGGCATAGCCCTCCGCGGCATGCGTCGCCGCCTGCTCGTGACGAACGAGGACGTGGCGAATGCGCTTGGACCGGAACAGGGCGTCGTAAATCGGAAGAACGGCGCCGCCTGGATAGCCGAAGATGACGTCCACGCCGAGATCGCATAGCGCCTCGACCAGGATGTCTGCTCCGCTCTTCTCGGTCACGTCGAAATTCCTTCCACTAACTGTTGCTGCCGCTGGCGGCAGCGGAATGGGGCGCTACGGCGCTAAAAATTGCGCGTCAACCGTTTATGTTGAAATATTCTTTCAAGTTGACGTTCTGACTGTTTAGCACACGTGGCCAGCTTTGGGGAAATTGATGGCGAAACCAGGTGTATTGCCGTTTGGCATAACGCCGGGTGGCACCGGCAGCCTGCTCGATCGCGTCGGTTTTGCTGATCTCTCCGCGAAGCAGTGCGGCGATCTCGGGGACGCCGATCGCCCGCCGGACCGGCGCATCCGCCGGAACGTCGCTGCGCGCCAGCAGCGCCGCCACCTCATCCACCGCCCCGCCGTCGAACATGGCGGTCAGCCGCTGGTCGATCCGCTGGTTCAGTGCGTCGCGGTCCGGCAGGATGATCAGCGGCAAGACGGTCACGCGGTCTCCGATCCCGCCGGTCCGCTGCGCTTGCCAGTGATGCAGCGGCGCACCGGTCGATCTCACCACCTCCAACGCCCGCGCCACGCGCGCGCTGTCGGCCGGTGCAAGGCGCTGGGCGGCCGCGGGATCCTCCAGCCTCAGTGCGGCATACGCCTCCGCCACCGGCAGCGCGCGCACCGCCGCGCGCGTGCCTGCGTCGATCGCCGGCACCGGTGCGATCCCGTCCAGCAGCGTGCGCATGTACAGCCCGGTGCCACCGGTCAGGATCGGCAGGCGCCCCTCCGCCATCACGGCCGCAATAGTGGCGCGCGCATCCTCCGCCCAGTCCGCGGCCGAACAGGCGGTCGCGCCATCGACATGGCCGTACAAGCGATGTTCCGCTGCTGCTTCGTCCGCCACGCTCGGCCGCGCGGTGATCACGCGCAGGTCGCGGTACACCTGGCTCGCATCGGCGTTGATGATCACCCCGCCGGTTTGCTGCGCAAGGGCGAGGGCGCACGATGACTTGCCGCTGGCGGTCGGCCCTGCGATGAGCGCCAGCTTCGGAAGGGAAATGCGTGTGTTCACTGCAACCTTGATAGCAGCCGGTCGTCTGACCGCCCACATCCTCTCGGACGCAACCGAACGCCTCGCCGCTGCGGGATGCGCGCCGGAGGCCGGCGCCTGGATAGATGAAGGCGACGCGGCCGATATCTCCTTCGCCGTCGCGATGGACGCCGCGCGATCGGCGCTGGAGGGCGCGTTCGAGGGCGTGGACGTGGTGGTGCAGCCCGGCGCGGCACGCGAAAAGCACCTGCTGATCGCCGACATGGACTCCACCATGATCACCGTCGAATGTATCGACGAGCTCGCCGATTACGCCGGCATCAAGCCGCAGATCGCCGGGATTACCGAAGCCGCCATGCGCGGCGAGCTCGATTTCGCCGCCGCCCTCGATGCCCGGGTGGCGCTGCTCAAGGGGCTGGACGCCAGCGCCATCGACCGCTGCCGCGAGGAGCGGGTCCAGCTGATGCCGGGCGCCCGCACGCTGGTGCAGACGATGCGTGCGCGCGGCGCGACCGCGATCCTCGTGTCCGGCGGCTTCACCGCCTTCGCCGATCCCGTAGCCCAGGCGATCGGCTTCGACCGGGCGATCGCCAACACCCTCGTCGTGGCGGACGGTCAGCTTGCCGGCACGGTGACCAAGCCGATCGTCGATTCCGCGACCAAGGAGCGGACGCTGCGCGAAACGCGTGCGGCGCTCGGCATCCCCGATGTGCGCACGCTGGCGGTAGGTGACGGCGCCAACGACCTCGCGATGATCAACATCGCCAGCTTGGGCGTGGCCTACCATGCCAAGCCGGTGGTCGCCGCAGCGGCGGCGGCACGGATCGACCATAACGATCTGACCGCGCTGCTGTGGGCGCAAGGCATCCCGCGCGCCGAATGGGTTGACGCGGCGTAGGGCGAAGATGCCCGCGCGTCAGATAGCCGTTGCTCACCCGTAACCGGTTACGTACGGCAACAGGCAAGTTCGGACGAAAACAGGGGAGCGGCAGGATGACAGGAGCCACGATCCGCGACGTGGCGCGGCGCGCCGCCGTGTCGGTCGCCTCCGTCTCTCGTGCGCTGAACGGCCTGTCGAGCGTTCACCCGGATACGCGCGCCCGCGTGCTCGCCGCCGCCGAGGCGCTCGGCTATGTGCCGCATGCCGGCGCGCGCAGCCTCAGCCTTGCCCGCACCCATGCGATCGGCGTCGTCATGCCCGATCTGCATGGCGAATTTTTCTCGGAGGTGATCCGTGGGCTAGCCGGTGCGGCCAGCGCGCGCGGCTATCACCTGATCCTGTCCAACATCGACGAAGGCGAGGACCATATGGCGGCGGCGCTGCGCGCCATGCGGGGCCGCGTCGATGGCTTGGTTGCGATGGCGCCGCACGTCGATCCGCCGGCTTTCGCAGCGCTTTTGCCCGCCAAGCTGCCGACCGTAACGATCAACACGCCGGATTATGCCGGCGGCCCGGCGCTGCGCGTCGACAATCGCAGCGGCGCGGCAGCAGTTGCGCGCCACTTCGTCGCGATCGGGCGCAAGCGCTTCGCCCATGTCGCCGGCCAGGGCATCAATGCCGATGCACGCGAGCGTCGCGACGGCTTCGCCGCGGCGCTGCCGCCCGGGACGCCGATCGCCATGGCCGAAGGCGACTTCACCGAGGCCGGCGGCGCGCGCGCAATGGCCGAGTTGCTCGCAACCGACGCCGCGATCGACGCGGTCTTCGTGGCAAACGACATGATGGCGCTGGGCGCGTTGCAGACGCTGCGCGACGCGGGGCGGCGCATCCCGGAAGACGTGGCGGTGGCCGGGTTCGACGATGTGCCGCTCGCCCGCTACGTCTCGCTCACCACCCTGCGCGTCAACATGGCGGACCTTGGCGGCCGCGCCGCGACGCGGCTGATCGACGCCTTGGAAAGCAAGGGCGCGGGCGATGTGCCCACCGCCGACCTGATCGTGCCGCCGCTGATAGTGCGCGGCACGACCGTGATGGAGCCGTAAATGGTTGACCGCCGCGCGTTTCTCGCGCGCTCCTCATTGGGAATGGCCGGGCTGATGGCCGGTTGCGCCGATCCGGCAGTGCCGATCACGCCCAAGGCGCCGGTCGCGACACTGCCGGATTTTTACGAGCAGATCGAATATCGCACCTTTCGCTATTTTCGCGACACGGTGAACCCGCTGAACGGGCTCATTCCCGCGCGCTCGCCCGACGCCAGCGGCGCCAGCGTCGCGGCAACCGGCACTGCCCTGGCGATCTGGCCGATCGCGGTCGCACGCGGATGGATCAAGCGCGATCTGGCCCGCGACCTGACGCTCGCCGCCCTGCGCTTCTTCGATGCCGCGCCGCAGGGCGATGCGGCCGCCGGCACCGCCGGGCACCGCGGCTTCTTCTACAGCGCGCTCGATATGAGGACCGGCCTGCGTTACCGGCAGGCGACCCTGTCCAGCGTGGACACTGCCATGCTCCACATGGGCATGCTCTTCGCCGCAGGCTGGTGGAGCGGCGACACCGAGCAGGAACAAGAGATCCGGCGCCTCTCGGCCGACATCGTCGATCGCGCCGAGTGGCTCTGGTTTCAGAACGGCGCGGCGAACCTCGCGCTGCACTGGCGCCCGGAAGACGGCTTCGGCGCGGATCGCCTGTCCGGCTATAACGAGGGCATGGTGGCCGTGCTGCTGGCGCTCGGCTCCGGGCGGCATGCGGTGGAGGACGGCGCGTGGGAGGCGTGGTGCGCCTCCTATCCCTTGCTCTGGCGCGGCGACGGCGAAACCCGCCATCTCGCCTACGCGCCGCTGATGGGTCACCAGCGCAGCCACATGTGGATCGACTTTCGCGGCATCCGCGACGTCGTGATGCGCGGCGCGAACTTCGATTATTTCGAGAACAGCCGCCGCGCCACCTACGCCAACCGCGCCTATTGCATCGCCAACCCACGCCGATGGGAGGGTTACTCGGCAGAGCTGTGGGGCCTCACCGCCTGCGACGGCCCGGGCGATCACGAGCATGCGTACAAGGGCGAAACGCGCAGCTTCTTCGGATATGCCGCCCGCGGCCCGCTCGATCAGCCCGGTGAGCGCGACGATGGCACGATCGCACCCGCAGCGGCGCTCGCCAGCCTCCCATTCGCGCCCGAAATCGTCCTCCCCACCGCGCGCGCCCTCAGCGCCCTGCCGGGGCAATATCGCGAATACGGCTTTCTCGACGCGTTCAACGCCAGCTTCCGCTTTCCGGAAATCGCCTCGCCCACGGGCAACGTCAGCGTTGAGCATGGCTGGGTCGCGCGCAACTATCTGGCGATGAACCAGGCACCGATCATCCTTCAGGCGGCGAACCACCGCAGCGATTTCGTCTGGAAGGTGCTGCGCGACAGCCCGGTCGTGCGGCGCGGATTGAGCCGCGCCGGCTTCACCGGGGGCTGGCTGAAGTAACGACCCGGCGTGCAATCGCCGCGCCCTTCCGCTTAATTTCCCGCAACGCTGCGATTCGATAAAAAAGCGAGGAGAGAGATCTGATGCGAGCTATTCCCGAGATCGGCGCGCGCCTGGATGGCGCCGGCGCGATCGTCACCGGCGCGGCGAGCGGGATGGGCCGCGCCACCGCCATTCTCCTCGCCCGCGCCGGCGCCAGGGTGGCAGTGACCGATGTTCGGCTGGAGACGGTGCAGGCCGTCGTCGACGAGATCACGGGCGAGGGGCTGCAGGCGGTCGCCAAGGTGCTCGACGTCGGCGATCACGCCCAGATCCGCTCGGTAGTTGAGAACGTGGCCGACACGTTCGGCGACCTGTCGATCATCGTCAACAACGCCGGCATCTCGGCCAACCGCCCGATCGACGATGCCGATTACGACGATCATTGGGATCGGCACCTGTCGATCCTGCTGACCGCGCATCAACGGCTGATCCGCGCCGCGCTGCCGCATCTGCGCAGGGCCGCCAATCCGCGCATCGTCAACATCGCCTCGACCGAGGGGCTGGGCGCCACCGCCGGCTTCAGCGCCTATTCCGCCGCCAAGGCAGGGGTGATCGGCCTGACGCGCAGCCTGGCGGTCGAGCTCGGCAAGTCGGGCATCACCGTAAACTGCATCTGCCCCGGCCCGGTCGAAACCGGCATGACCCACGCGATCCCTGACGAGGCGAAGCAGGTCTATGCCGGCCGCCGCACCGCGTTGCGCCGGTACGGCCTGCCCGAGGAGGTGGCGTTCATGACCGCCAGCCTGTGCGCACCCGCCGCCAGCTTCGTCACCGGCGCGATCATTCCGGTTGATGGCGGGCTGATGGCGCGCAACGCCTGAGCGTCAGCCCGGCAGCGCAGCCTTGGCGGCCTGCTCCACCCGGTCGCGCGCGGCCAGCATCAGGGTGGAGCTTGCCTTGGCCAGCACCTTGCCGCCGGCATCGAGCAATCGACCCTCAAAGAAGCAGGTGCTGCGCCCGCGCCGCTCGACCCAGCCTTCCGCAATGACCAGGCCCGGGCGGGCCGGCGCGAAAAAGCTCACCTTCAGTTCCAGCGACATCGGCACCACGTCCGCCCCGCCCATGGCGATCGCCGCATGCGCCATCGCCGCGTCGATCCATCCGGTGACAAAGCCGCCCTGCACCACGCCGCCGGAATGGCACATGTGCTGCCCGGCCTGATATTCCAGCCGTGCGCGGCCCGCCGGGTCCATCTCGACCACGCGAACGAGGCCGAGTGTCCGGCTCAGTTCGTGCACGCCCGTGTCCTGATCGCTCATCCTGCCTCCCGCCGTTTCTCTTGTGGCAAGCACCCTGGCGCCGGGTCGATGCAGGATCAAGCGGATCCGGTCAGGCGGCGAGTGCCACCTGATCGCGCCCGGCGTGCTTCGCGCGATACAGCGCCGCGTCCGCCGCACGCAGCACCGCATCCGCCGTCTGGTCGCGCCCAAAGGTTGCGACGCCGCCGCTGACCGTCAGGGCGATCAGCTGATCGTTCACACGCATGCCGGCGTCGCCAATCGCGCGGCGCAGGCGATCGCAAACGAAGGTCGCCTGGTTCATGCTGATGTCGGGCAGCACCACGGCGAATTCCTCACCGCCCAGCCGCGCGACGAGATCCTGGTCGCGCACGCTGGCCCGCGCCAGTGCGGCGAAACGGCGCAGCACCTCGTCACCGGTGGCATGGCCGAACGTGTCGTTGACCCGCTTGAAATGATCGAGGTCGAACAGCGCCAGGCAGCCGCCGACACCGGACGCCAGCCGCGCGGTCAGCTCCGCGTCCAGCCCGCGGCGATTGGCAAGCCCGGTCAACGGATCGGTCAGCGCGGCATGTGCCAGCCGTTCCTCGTGCGCCTTGCGCTTGGACACGTCGCGAATGGCACTCACCACGCCCGTGACCTGCCCGGCATCGTCCATCACCGCATGGCTGTGCGTTTCCAGCCAGCGCATGTCGCCGTTCCTGCTGATGGCACGAAACTCGTGAATGTGCGGCTGGTCCGGTTCGGCAATGATCTGGTCGAGAATGCCCCTGACGCGGCCGGCGTCCGGCCCGCGCAGCATCGTGGTGACCTGCCTACCGATCAGTTGGTCGGGAGCGGAGCCGCTGATCTGCCGGATCGAGGCCGAGGCGAAGCGCAGGATTGCCTGGCGATCGACGTTGATGACGATGTCGGTCGAATGCTCGGTGAGCACCCGGTAGCGCGCTTCGCTTTCGCGCAACTTGCGGAACAGATTGGCGCGATGCTGCAGCTCGGCACGCGCCGGCAGCACCATCAGCATGGCGCAAGCGATGTAGAGCTGAAGAAATTGCATCCGCGCACCGATCGGTGCATCGATCTGTGCGATCGGGCCGTAACCCAGCAGCGTGAAGGCGCCGCCGATCACCGCCAGCATGACGATGGAGGCGGCCGTCGACAGCGGGCCACCGCGAAACGTCGCGAGAACCATCGGCAGCAATGGCAGGAACAGCAGCGGCAAACCGTACTGCGCGAAGCTGACGACACTGATGGCGCTGGTAAATGCAAGGAGAACAGTCGCCTGCGACAGCTTCACCCACGTCGTCTGCCTGATCAGCCGCAGCGCGTCGCCACGCAGCACGAGCATGAAGATCGGCATGAAGGTGAGCGTGCCGAGCGCGTGGCCGCTGTACCAGTTGACCAGGCTTTTCAGCGGCAGCTGGTCGGTCGCGATCATCAGCGTGATCGTCGCCAGGATCGCGGACACGGCAGGCGCGACGACGCCGGTCGCCAGCACGAAAACGAGCAACCAGCGCTGCGACTCGAGCACCGAGCGGCGCGGCGCCAGCCTGCGCAGCAGGAGTGCGCCGACCACGCTTTCCAGCACGTTGATCAGCGCAAGCGGCAGCCCCAGCACCGGGCCGAAGCCCCAAAAGGATGTGGCCGTGAAACTTGCCAGTGCGCAGATCACGAGCGGGGCGCCCCACCGCTCTCGCGGCAGCGTCGTCAGCCGAGCCGTCAAAAACGCGGCCGCAACCCAGATAAAGGCCACCCCACCGTCGAAGCGGGTCAGCCGCAGCGTGCCGGCGCACAGCAGGAAATAGGCAACACCCAGCAGCAACAAGGAGGCACGCCATCGTGCGGGTGTGGTCGACATGCGTCCCCGTTAGCCACCGACGGTAAACGCCGGGTTGCTTCTAAATGTTTTTAGGGACCGTTCGCCGCCAGCTCGGCAAGCCACGTCTGTGCCGTGCCGTCGGACGGCGCTCGCCAGTCACCGCGGGGCGAAACCGAACCGCCGGCCGATACCTTGGGCGCATTGGGCAGCGCCGATCGCTTGAACTGGCTGATCTGGAAAAAGCGGAACAGGAACTTTTCCAGCCAGCTCTTGATGGTGTCGAGATCATAAGCGGTGCGCGCTTCGTCGGGATAGCCGATCGGCCAGCGGCCAGCCTCCATGTCCCGCCACGCATGCCAGGCGAGAAACGCGATCTTGGATGGGGCAAGGCCGTGGCGGATCACGTAATGCGCAAAGAAGTCGTTCAGCGGATACGGCCCGATCTTGCTTTCAGTGCTCTGGATCGCGCCTGTTTCGTCCGCCGGCACCAGCTCGGGTGAAATCTCTTGCGCCAGGATCGCGTCGAGCACCGCGTCTGTCTCGGCATCATATTGGTCCGTCGCGATGCACCAGCGGATCAGGAACTGAATCAGCGTCTTGGGCACCCCGGCGTTGACGCCATAGTGGCTCATGTGATCGCCCACGCCATAGGTGCACCAGCCGAGCGCCAATTCGCTGAGATCGCCCGTGCCGACGACCAGCCCGGCGCGCTGGTTGGCGATGCGAAACAGATAATCGGTGCGCAGGCCCGCCTGCACATTCTCGAACGTCACGTCATACACCGGCTCGCCCGCGGCGAACGGATGGCCCATGCCCTCCAGCATGGTGCGCGCAGCCGGCTTGATGTCGATCTCCTCGGCAGTGATGCCCAGCACCCGCATCAGCTTCCAGGCATTGCCCTTCGTGCCCTCGCTGGTGGCGAAGCCCGGCATGGTGATGCCGATGATGTCGGTGCGCGGGCGGTTCAGCCGGTCGAGCGCCTTGGCTGCGACGATCAGCGCGTGCGTCGAATCGAGCCCGCCCGATACGCCGATCACCAGGCTCTTCACGCCGGTCGCGGTCACCCGCTTCAGCAGCCCCTCGACCTGAATGTTGAACGCCTCGTAGCAATCCTCGTCGAGCCGCTCGGGCGTGTCGGGCACGAAGGGAAAGCGCCGGATCGCTCGCTTCAGTCCTGTGTCGCCATAATCGGGCTGATGGGCGAAGCCGACGCGGCGAAAGCGGGTTTCGGGATGCCCCGCAAAGGTCGCTGCGTCCCCGAAGGTGCCGACACGCAGCCGCTCCTGGATCAGCCGCTCGCAATCGACATCGGCGATCACCAGCTCGGGCTCCAGTGCAAAGCGCGTCGATGCCGCCAGCGGCTCACCCAATTCATGGACCGTGCCTTGCCCGTCCCAGGCAAGGTCGGTCGTGCTTTCGCCCGGCCCGGCGGCGGAATAGACATAAGCGCACACCGCGCGCGCCGATTGTGCCGCCGACAACATCGCGCGCTCGCGCGACTTGCCGATCACGACATTGGAGGCGGAAAGGTTGCAGCACACCAGCGCCCCCGCCAGCGCACCCACCGTGGAGGGCGGGGTAGGGGACCAATAATCCTCGCAGATCTCGGCATGGAAGATGAAGTGCGCGAGGTCGCTGGCGGCAAAGATCAGGTCGGTACCGAACGGCACTTCCCGGTCGCCGATCGCGATGGTCAGCCCGTTCAGCCCCGCGCCGCTGCTGAACCAGCGCTTTTCGTAATATTCGCGGTAGTTCGGCAGAAACGTCTTGGGCACCACGCCCAGGATCGCGCCGCGCGCGATCGCCACCGCGCAATTGTACAGCCGGCCGTTGCGGGGAAGGGCGGCACCCACGAGCAGCACGGTACGCAGGTCGCGCGTCCCTTCCGCCACCGCCAGCACCGCATCGCGCGCCGCGTCCTGCTGCGCGGTCTGCAAGTGAAGGTCGTCGATCGCGTAGGAGGTGAGGTTCAGCTCCGGATAGACCAGCAAGTCCACCGCCTCGGCATCCGCCCGCCGCGCCAGTGCCAGCGTCTCGCGCACGTTGGCAGCGGTATCGCCAACGCTTGCCATCGGGGTTGCGGCGGCGACGCGCAGCATGCGGTGGTGGTGAATGGAGGAAAAGCGCATGTTCATTGCTGGCACCGTCACCTTGTATCGTCCGCAGCGAAGGGCGGGCGTGATCGCCTCCCTCGCCGCCGGCATCGCGAACGGCAAGGCTCACGACCAATCCGCGCTATAACGGCCCGCGCCCGTGTTTGTTCGAACACCGGTTCAAACCGGCATGGCGTCGCTCTCCGCGCCATAATGATGCCAGGTGAAGATCGCCGCCGCCCCGCGATACGGCCGCCATGGCTCCGAAAGTTCGCGCGTCAGCTTCTCGCTCGGCCGGCTGTCATGCCCCAGGATCCGGCCGACCTCGATCTGCACGGCCAGATCGCCCGCAGGCCAGATGTCGCTGCGCCCTTCCGCAAACAGCAGATAGATTTCGGCCGACCAGCGCCCGATGCCCTTTACCTGCACCAACTTGGCGATCGCCTCCTCATCGTCCTCGGGCAACTGGTCGAAGTCGAGCCGCCCGCTCGTCACCTCGTCCGCCAGGCTGCGCAGATAGCCCGATTTCTGCCGCGACATGCCCGCCGCGCGCAGCTCCTCGTCGCTCGCGCTGGCGATCCGCTCCAGGTCTGCCTCCGCGCCGACCACCTCCGTCAGCTTGCGCCACATCACGTCGGCGGCCTTCACGCTCACCTGCTGCCCCACAATGGTGCGCATCAGCGTGGCATGCCCGCGCGCCCTGATCCGCGTCGGCGGATAGCCCACGCGGTCCAGCGCCGCCGCGATCCGCGGCTCGATCGCGGCCAGCGCATCCAGGTCCGCGCGCAGCTGTGCCTCGCTCAGCCCCATTGCGGCGCGGCCTCAAGATCGGCAAGGGAGCAGGAAATTTCCGGGGAGACCATGATGTCGAAACTTATCGTCACGCTGCGCGACGGGGAAGAGCGGGTGATTGACGGGGCGGCGGGGCTGTCCGTCATGGAAGTCATTCGCGACGGCGGCATTGACGAGATCCTTGCGCTGTGCGGCGGCTGCTGCAGCTGCGCGACCTGCCACATCCATGTCGACCCGGAATTTGCGGACAAACTGCCGGCGATGACCGAGGACGAGAACGACCTGCTCGATTCTTCCACCAGCCGCGACGAATATTCGCGCCTGTCGTGCCAGCTGCCGTTCGGCCCCGAGCTCGACGGGCTGAAGGTGCGGATCGCCGAGGAGGACTAATCGTCGCTAGTGGCCCCATGCCGCTGCAAGGCATGGGGCCGCCAGGCGTTCAACGCGTCGCGATGGCGTACAGCGCGATCGCCGCGGCGTTGGAGATGTTCAGGCTCTCCACCTTGGGGCTGATCGGCAGCTTGGCGAGCTGATCGCAATGCGCCTCGGTATTCTGGCGCATGCCTTCGCCCTCCGCGCCCAGCACCAGCGCGATGCGCGCGTCGCCGATCGTCTCGTTCAGCGTCTGCGTGGCATGGCCGGTCAGCCCGATCCGCCAGAAGCCCGCCTCGGCGATCTCGTCCAGCGCACGCGCGAGGTTCACCACCCGCACCCACGGCACCGTTTCCAGCGCGCCCGACGCTGACCGCGCCAAAGCCCCCGATTCCGGCGGCGCATGGCGATCCTGCGTCACGATGCCCAGCGCATCGAACGCCGCCGCCGATCGCAGCACGGCGCCCACATTGTGCGGATCGGTTACCTGGTCGAGCACGATCAGCGGCCGGCGGTCGTCGCGCCCTTGCTCCAGCAGGTCGCCGAGCCACACGTCCTCCAGCGGCTCGACATCGATCACCAGTCCCTGGTGCGGCGCGTCGGACGGCACCATGCGGCCAAGGTCTGCGGCATCGGCATAGACGACCGGCGTGGTCGAGGGCAGCTGCAGCTCGCCCGCCGCCTCGCGCGTCGCCCACACCTTGCGCACCACCCGCTCGGGGTTGGCCAGCGCGGCGAACACGGCGTGCCGGCCCCAGAAACGGGGGCGGTTGCCGGGGGCTTGGCTCGGACGATGTCCTCGACGCTTCATTAGTTGGTCTCTTCCGGATCGGGGTAGGCAAAGGGATTGGTGACGGCGGGGCGCGTCGGCAGCGGCGGGCGCGGCATCGGCTTGGCCGCATCGGCGGCGTTCAACAGGAACGACGCTAGGATCGTCGCGCCCTGCCGCATATCCTCTTCCTTCAGGTGATCAAAGGTGTCGGCGGAGGAATGGTGCGTCCGGCTGCTATATTCCAGCGGATCCTGGATGAACTGAAAGCCGGGCGCGCCGACCGATTGCATGAAGACGTGATCGGTGCCGTCGGTCCGCCCGGCGGCCACCGTGGTCATGCCCAGTCTCTGGAACGGCACCATCCATTCGCGAAAGATCGCCGCGGCGGCCGGATTGTTCTCGGCATAGATGCCGCGAAACTTGCCCGACCCGTTGTCGACGTTGAAATACGCCGCCAGATCCTTGTAGCCGGGCTGCGGATTGATCGGCCAGCGCTTGGGCCATTCGTAATAGCGCCGCTCGCCGACCAGCGGCGGGTCGTTCGGGCCACCGCGCGTCGCCAGGTTCTTTTCCACCCAGGCAAGGCTGCCGAGCAGCGCCTGTTCCTCGCCGTTCCACAAGGCGAAGCGGATGGTGCGCTTCGGCCGTACCCCCAGCTTGGCCAGGATCCGCGCGGCCTCCATGACCACCGCCGATCCGGCGGCGTTGTCGGTTGCGCCATCGCCCGCGACCCAGCTGTCGAGATGCGCACCGGCCATGACATAGCCCGCCTTGGGATCGGTGCCGGGGATCTCGGCAAACACATTGTACGCCTGCCGGTCGCTGTCGTCGTAGCGCACGTCGCTGACGATCTCGAGCGTCGGTGCCGGGCCTGTCTTCGCCAGCCGTGCCAGCCGGCGATAATCCTCCGCCGCGATCTGCACGCCGGGCAGGGAGGGTGACTTGCCCGCCTCGAACATATAACCTTCGCCGTGCACCAGCATGCCGTCGCGGTACGAGATCGTCGCATAGGCCAGCGCGCCTTCTGCCTTCAGGAACGCATCGCGCTCCTTCTCGAAATCGGCGTTCTGCAGCTCGCGCGCATCCGCGTCGGGATCATGATGCGGCACGTCATAGGCATCCATCTTGCCCAGATCCTCGTCGGTCAGGCGCGAGAAGACCGGCCGCTTGCGCTCGCTGACTTCACCGGGTGACGAGACAAGCACGATCTTGCCTGCCAGCTTGCCGCGATATTGCGCGAAATCCCGCGCCTTCTTCATCGGCGCGACAAAGATCGGCGCGCTCAGGGTGCCGTTCGTCGGCGGCGTCCAGGCGATCGGAATGGCGGTCAGCTGCAAGGGGCGCGGCGCCACCATGCGCACGCTCGACCGCTCGATCCACCAGCCGCGACCAAAGTCAAAGCCTTCCTTGTGGACGTTCTTCAGGCCCCATTCGGTGAACTTCGCCTGTGTCCATGCCTCTGCCTGCCGCATCTGCGGGGAGTTGGTCAGCCGCGGCCCGATCACGTCGGTCAGGTGCTGCGCGGTGGTCATCACCTGCGAATGCGACAGGCCTTCGTCCATGATCCGCACCGTTGCGGCCTGATCCTGCGCATGGACCGGCAACGCGATAACAGCGGCGGCGACGAACAACAGATGACGCATGGCTTCGCATACTCCCCGGGGATGGTGCCGGCGTGCTATGCGCGTGAAATCCGTCGTGCAACTGTGATCACACACGTTGACAGGGCGGCTCCGCTTCGGCATTGGGCGCCCTCGCTCTGACGGAGCGGCCCTGTGGAAGGGTGGCCGAGTGGTTAAAGGCAGCAGACTGTAAATCTGCCCACGCAAGTGTACACTGGTTCGAATCCAGTCCCTTCCACCATTTCTCCTTCGATTAGATCTGGTTGGTGCCACCACCGTGAGCGGCAGGCGACCGGCCTTCGCTGCACGGGAGCACGCGCGCGCGATCAATCGGCGCACCGGCAACACCGCTCACCGTCGCCCAGGCACGCTATCCTCACCTCGCGCGGTTGCAGGCGGGCCACCTTGCCCGCCTGCCCAGCGCTTCCATCAGGCCTTCTTGGCCGGATCACCGATCTGTTCGGCCTGCGCGCCGCTGTCCGGGCGTGCCGGGCCGAGAACCGGCTCTTCGCCCATCGGCTGCGCGCGATGCACGCTGAACTCGCCGTTGCCATCGAAGGTCGCGCCCTCGGTCCAGCGGCCCTCCGGGTAGCTGCCGTCGAGCGAGGTCACGAAAAAGTCGTGGTTGTGTTCCTGATTTTCCTCGCCCTGCGGGAAGCTGTTCGGGATGGGGAGCGCGCCACTGAGTCCACCCATGTCCTCCAATGCCGCCAACCATTGCTGCTGGTGCATGGTGTCGCGCGCGATCAAAAACCGCAGCATGTCCTTCATGCCGTCATCCTCGGTAGCATTGAACAGTCGGACGGCCAGGACGCGACCGGTGCTTTCCGCCGCCACGTTGCAGAACATATCGGCCGCGGCGTTCCCGCTGGCATAGATGTGGCTCATGTTGAACGGTACACCATCCGAATCGATCGGCATCGCCGCCATGCCGGACGACAAAAGGTTCTTGTGAATGATACCTTCGATCGCATGCTTGGCATTGCCGCCGCCCATAACGGCGCCTACGATGCCGTCGGTCGCGCCTTCTTCCTGCGCCGAACTCGGAGCAGTCTCAAGGTTCAGCGCGACCGCCGTTGCCAGCATTTCGATGTGGCCAAGCTCCTCAGTGGCGGTATTTAGAAGCATGTCGCGATATTTGGTTGTTGGTGCACGATTTCCCCACGCTTGGAAGAAATATTGCATGGCAACCCGGATTTCTCCTTCGATCCCACCGATCGCTTGCTGAAGCATTCGGGCGAACTGCGGATTGGGTTTATCGACGCGAACAGGATGCTGAAGCCTGCGATCGTGGAAATACATGGTTAGCCTCCGTGCCGTTGCTGACGCTCCCCTGACGCCCGGCGACAGAAGCAGTTTATTGCATAGCCTTAACGAAGTACCTGTTTCTCAATAACTTAAGTTAGGTTTCGATGTTCTTAGATCCGGCAATAAAGATCCATGCCTGAGCGTGTTTCCCCGCCAAATCGGCGGCTGATCATCCACGCCGGGCTGGGCAAGTCGGGCTCCTCGGCGATCCAGAAATATTGCCGCGATCACGCCGCCGAGTTGCGCCAGGCGGGCGCCAGCTATCTCGGTATGTTTCTCGAGCGCGGCGATCCGCTGCCCGGCGGCTTCACCTCGGCCGACGATCTGCAACGCGCGCTGGCGGATGATCCGGCGATCGAGGATCGTCTGGTCGATCTCCTCTCCCGGCGCATGGCGGCGCGTCCTGGCATCACCACCTTTATCTGGAGCCACATTGCGCTGGCCACCAACGCTGATCTGATCGGGCGGGTGATCGCCCGGCTCGCACCAGACTGCGAGACGCAGGTCGTGCTGTATTTCCGGCATCAGGCGAGCTGGCTGGTTTCAGCCTATCTGCAATGGGGCGTGAAGCATAAGTCGACCGTCGGCCCGATCCGCTCCTTTGCCGAGTGGCTGCCGGAGGCGGCGGCGCGCGGCGCCGACTATCGCCAGGTGATCGAACGCTGGCGGCATGCGATCGCACCCGAGCGGCTGCATGTCCGCTCCTATGACGCGGCGCCTGACGTGGTGACGGATTTCCTCGCCGTCGCCGGCTTGCCCGCTCCGGCTGAGAGCCAAGGGGCGCTGCGCCATTATCAGACGCCCGATCCTGCGGTGATGACGCTGTACCGTCTCTACCAGGGGCAGCAGGAGGGAGAGGCGCTGCCCAGTCCGCTGCAACGAACGCTCGCCACGCATGGCGTGGAAAGGCGACGATACCGCGATGTCGATCCCGCCTTGACCCTGCCCAGCGGTGACGCTTGGGAGCGGTTCGTGGCAGGTTTCGACGAAGAGAATGCCGGGCTCGCCCGCGACTTTGGCCTCGCCCTGACGGCGCCGTCGACCGGACCCGGCCCGGAGCCAGCGCATGCGGCCCCCTCCGTGGTCGTTCCCGCCTTGCTGGATCTGATCATCGCCATGGATCGCCGCATCTCGGCGCTGGAACGGCAGTTGAAGGAGCGGCAGTAGGTCGCGGCTGTGTGGCCGCGCGCTTCTGCGTCAGCGTCACGCGTCCACAGGCGTGCGGAAATACGGAAACAGGTGCGCTACGTAATCCGCCTTGCCCAGCTCCACGCCCTCTGCGCGCAGGACGGCATAGGCGGCCACTAGGTGGAAATAGAATTGCGGCAGCGCCCAGTCGCGCGCGTATTGCGCCGCGGTCAGGTCCAGGGTCATGCCGTTCGGCAGCGCATGCGCGATCGGCGCGGCCGGGTCGATGGTGATGCCAGCCTGGGCCTCAGCCGCGATCACGGCCAGCGTTTCCTCGATTCGCGCTTTCGCCTCGGCCATGGTTCCGGGATGCTCCGCGGCGTTGCGCCCTTCGTTCAGCAGCGCCTCCAGCGCTTCCGGAAACGGCTGCTCGCGCAGGCGGAACACACCTTCCTGCGCCTGCCGGCAGGCAAAGCGGATCTGCGTCGCAAGCGGGAACATGTCCGGCGCCAATCGTGCGCTCAGCAACGCGTCAGCCGCACCGCCAGGTCGCTGCGCCTCGGCCTTGGTCAGCCAGTCCGACAGCGTGCGCAGCATCTGCAGATACGTGGGCACGACAAGATCTTGCAGGGTCATCGGCGCTTCGCTTTCATCGCTGGACGGGTCCGCAAACCCAAGCCGCCGCGCGTCCGCCCGTCAAGCGGCTGGCGAAGATCTAATTTGGAAGGGTGGAGCGGGTAACGGGAATCGAACCCGTGTATTCAGCTTGGAAGGCTGCTGCACTACCATTGTGCTATACCCGCATCGCCAGCGAGACCGGCCGCGCATCTCTCGTCGCACCCAACCATAGCCGAACCGCGATAATGCCGGCCATATGCAAACGGCGATCCGGGTGCAAGCATGCTTGCAACCAGGATCGCCGCATTGATCAAATCAGCCGACCGGGCGCTGCGAAAGCGAAAAGGCCGAATGAGGCCGAAACCGACCCGTCCACCGGCCGCCGCTGCGCGCCTGAAGGCTGTTTTTCGCCGTCAGGCGGCCGCTGCCGCCCCGTCCTTCTTGGCGGACGCCGCCCAGATCTGATCGATCGCGGTGCCGAGCGCCGCGTTGAATTCCTCATCGCTCATTTCGAAGCGCAGGTCCTCCAGCAGCGCGCGGCTGAAGCTGGCGATGATGCCATGATTGCGCGCCAACTCCTCGCACGCCTCAGGACGCGCAAAGCCGCCCGACAGGGCAACGACGCGCAGGACGCGCGGATGATCCACCAGCGGGCGGAACAGGTCGGCCTTGGTTGGCAGCGACAGCTTCAGCATGACCTTGGCGTCGCCCGTCATGGCGTCCAGCGCCTTGGTGATCTCGTCCAGCAGGATCGCGTCCGCCTCGGCCCGCTCGGGGCTCTTGATGTTCACCTCGGGCTCGATGATCGGCATCAGGCCCTGCGCCAGCACCTGCTGCGCCACCTCGAACTGCTGCTTCACGACCGCCGCAATACCCTGGCGATTGGCGAGGTTAATGACCGAGCGCTCCTTGGTGCCGAACACGCCGAGCTTGGCGGCCCGGTCGAGCAGCGCATCAAGGCCCGGCATGTCCTTCATCAGCTGGACGCCGTTCTCTTCGGCCTCAAGCCCCTTGTCGATCTTGAGGAACGGAACGACCCCGCGGTCGTGCAGCGCCTGCGGCACCGGCTTTCCGCCGGCCTCGCCGTCCATCGTCCGCTCGAACAGGATCGCACCGATCACCTTGTCACCGGTGAACACGGGCGAGGTGATGATCCGCGCCCGCATGTCGTGGATCAGGCCGAACATTTCCTCTTCGGTCGACCAGGCATTCTCCTGCACGCCATAGCCCTTCAGCGCCTTGGGCGTTGAGCCGCCAGATTGATCCAGCGCGGCGATAAAGCCCTGGCCGTCAGCGATCTTCGCGGTCATCTCAGCAGGCGTCATCTTCAGCTATCCCCTTTGTGTCTTGTGGCACGAGCCATTAGGATGAAGCGCCGGCTTTTGCCAGCGCCTCCACCCGGTGGCCGACCGAACCGTGGCTGACCCTCAGTCGAAGCCCCGCTCCAGAAACCGCTCGGCCAGCGCGCAATGCATGGCGACACCCTTCGCCATCACGCTTTCCTCGATGGTCATGCGGGTATTGTGCAGCGGCGGGTTGGTGCGCGGGTCGCTGCCGGGCGCGGCCACGCCGACGAACGCCATCGCACCGGGCACTTCCTTCAGCACATAGGAGAAATCCTCGCCGCCCATCATCGGCGCCGCCATCGGAGACCAGCCCTCCGCGCCGGAGATCGTGGTGGCGAGATCGCGCATCATCGCCGTTGCGCGCGGATCGCAGAAGGTGACGGGATAGCCCTCCTCGATCGAGACGTCGGCGGTGCAGCCATGAGCGGCGGCAATATCTTTCGCGATCTGTCGGAAGGCCGCCCGCGCCTTTTCACGCGTGCCGTCGGACAGCGTGCGCAGCGTGCCCATCAGCCGGACCGCATCGGGGATGATGTTATGGCTGCTGCCGGCATGGATTTGCGTGATCGTCAGCACCGCCGGATCGGCCACTGGAATGCGCCGGGCCACGAAGTTCTGCAGCGCCGTTACGATCTCGCACGCAACCGGGATCGGATCGATGCAGTCGTGCGGCATGGCGGCATGGCCACCCTTGCCCTTGATGCTCGCGATCAGCGTGTCGGTGGAGGCGAGCAGGGGGCCGTTGCGACCAACAAAGACCCCGGCCGGCGCATTCGGCGAAATGTGCAGCGCAAACGCCGCGTCAGGCTTGGCAATCTCAAGCAAGCCATCCTCGATCATCCATCGCGCGCCGTGATGCCCCTCTTCGCCGGGCTGGAACATGAACACGATGGTACCGGGCAGGTCGTCCTTGCGCGCGCACAGGGTCCGCGCTGCGCCCGCCAGCATGGCGGAATGGGCATCATGCCCGCACGCGTGCATCGCACCGGGGATCGTGGAGGCAAAGTCGAGCCCAGTCTCCTCCGTCAGCGGCAGCGCGTCCATGTCGCCGCGCAACAGCACCGTGCGCCCGTTGTCGCCCGCTTGTCCCCGCCCGCCGCGCAGGATCGCGATAAAGCCGGTCGTCGAGCTGCTGTCGTGTATTTCGAGCGGCAGTCCAGCGAGCGCCGCCTTCAGCTTGGCGGTCGTCTTGGGGCACTGGAGTCCGATCTCGGGCTCGGCATGAATGGCGCGGCGCAGCGCCACCGTGTCCGGCAACACCGCTTCGCCGAGCGCGCGCCAATCCTGCTGCATCGTGGGAGCGTTCATCGAGTAATCCTTTCCATGCCCCACCTTAGGCTGGTCCCGCCGCTCTGCAAAATGCTCGCAACGCCGCTATCAGGCGCGGCCCGCACCCGCAGCATGGCACGATCATCTCAATGTGAGCAGGAGCCTACCAGCGCACCGCAATCTTGCCGAAATGGTCGCCCGTTTCTTGGTGCCGGAACGCGTCCGCCAGTTCCTCAAGCGCGAACGTGCGATCGATCACCGGCCGAATGCCGCTGATTTCCAGCGCGCGGACGAAATCCTCCTGCTCCTGCCGGCTGCCGACGATCAGCCCTTGCAGCTTTGCCTGTTTCGCCATCAGCAGCGCGGTAGGTACGTCGCCGCTGACCCCAGTGAGCACGCCGATCAGCGCAACATGCCCGCCGATCCGCACCGCCTGGAGCGACTGTCCCAGCGTTCCGGGGCCGCCTACCTCGACCACGACGTCCACGCCGCGACCGCCAGTCAGCTCCATGACCTTGCGGCCCCAATTCTTCTCGCTTTCGTAGTTGATCGTGTGGCTGGCGCCCAGTTCCTTGGCGCGCTCCAGCTTTTCGTCCGAAGACGAGGTAACAATGACCTGCGCGCCCATCGCGTGCGCGATCTGAAGCGCGTAGATCGAGACGCCGCCGGTGCCGAGTGCCAGCACGGTGTCGCCGGCCTTCAGCCCCGCGTCCACCACCAGCGCGCGCCACGCCGTAAGGCCGGCGGTGGTGATGGTCGCCGCTTCTTCATGGCTCCATCCCGCCGGCGCCTTGGTGAAGGCGGTGGCGGGCAGCACAATGGCGTCGCGGGCGAACCCGTCGATGCCATCGCCCGGCACCCGCTTGAAATCGGCCACCTTTGGCGGGCCGGCGTGCCAATCGGGAAAGAAGCACGAGACGACATGATCGCCTGGCACGAAATCGGTCACGCCTGCGCCCACCGCCTCGACGATCCCGGCACCATCCGCCATCGGGATGCGTCCGTCCGCCGGCGGAGACTTGCCCGAACAGACCAGGTAATCGTGGAAGTTCAACGAGCTGGCGTGAAGCGCGACGCGCACCTCGCCGGCACCCGGCGTGCCCGGATCGGGCCGGTCGGACAGCGCCAGCTTGTCCAGGCCACCGGGCGACGCGATCGTGATCGCCCTCACGATGCCGGCCCCTTGATCATCGTCGTGGTCTTCCGCGCGGTTTTCAGTGGTACGGTGGGCTCCAGCATCTGGCCCTTCATGATTCCCTCTCCCTTGGTTGGCGATGTCGGCATGTCCATGATCCGGCGCACGACATCCATTCCCTGGATCACGCGGCCGAAAACGGCATAGCCGGGGTTCGCGCCTTCGGCGTCCATCGCAGGCGTGTTGCCGACGATGATGAAGAAGTCGCCGCGCGCCGTGCCGGGCTCTGCCATCGCCATGGAGATCGCACCATCGACATGGCTGAGGCCGGTCTTGCTGGTCGGCTCATGCGCGATCGGCGGCAGGGTGCGCTTCGGATCGTTCTGCGTGCCGAACTGGATGAAGCCGTAGCGCGGCTCGTCCTGCACCTTGACCGTGCGGTAAAAGACGGTGCCGTCAAGCCGCTTTCCCTCCACATATTTCAGGAAGTTTGCGGCAGTTATCGGCGCTTTCTCGGTTTCGATCGCAAGAACGATCGGTCCTTGTTCCGTCGTCAGCGTCACCTGCGTCGTCGCCGCCGGCTCTGCCGCGGTGGACGGGGTTGTCGACGCAGGGGAGGGCGCCGGCACGGGTGCAGGCGCGGTGGTCTGGGCGATTGCCGGCGTGGACAGGAGAAGAGCGGGGATCAGAAGCGAACGCATCAGGAAACCTTTGCGGCAAGGAGAGACACGCTGTCGGCATCGCTGCCCGACAGCTGAACGACGTAGTTTCCAGGCGACAGGTTAAAGGTCACCGTCTTGCGAATACCCGAGCATTTCGGGCCATGCGCATGCGCTGACGAAGCAAGCGCCTTGTTATTCTGGATCAGGTCGATCCAGACCGGCGCGCCAAGCGCAAGGCGATAGGTGCCGGCCTGCGCGATCACGAGGGTCAGCGTGCCCCCGTGTGGCCCCGCGCGCTTCGGCGCCGGGTCGAGCTTCAGATGCTGCGCGGGGTGGAGGGCGACCCGGACCGCCTGGCCGAGGCGGATCGTGGCGCCGCCGCCGGCCTCCGTCCCGGCGGCAACCGGCGTCTGCTCCGACCAGCCGGCGAACTCTGCCGGCATGGCGACGCGAACGTTCGAACAGGTCGCGTCCATGGCAGGATCCTGCGCCTGCGCCGTTGTTGCGGCGAGGATCAGCGCGGCAGCGGGTAGTATTCGCATCAAGGGTCCTCGTGTCGGTGGAACTCCTGAACGCGTGACACGGCGCTTGGGTGGCATCGGCGACCGCATTGCGTCCACCCACAACGTATCGCCGCAACCGAATGGGGGAAAGGTCGTGTGCGGGCCGCCACGGCATGCGGCCAGCGGCACGCGGCGGCACGCGCCGGAGCGCCGCCGCGTGCCGCCGAAGATCAGGCGCGGGTCGGGATTTTCTCGAACGGCACATCCTTGTCGACACGCACGTCTCCAGGCAGCCCCAGCACGCGCTCTGCGATGATGTTGCGCAGGATCTCGTCCGTGCCGCCCTCGATCCGTGTCGCCGGGCTGCGCATCAGCGTCGCCTGGAATCGCGCCGCATGCGCGGCCTGCGCGGGATCGGTCAGGATGCCAGCCTCGCCCTGAAGGTCGATCGCGAAGGTCGCGATATCCTGGCTGGTCGCCCCGGCAACCAGCTTGCCGATCGAATTCTCCGGCCCTGGTTCCTCACCCTTCGACAAAGCGGTGAGCGCGCGCATCGAGGTGTATTTGAGCCCGCTGGCCTTTGTCGCCCAATCCGCTAGCTTGGATCGGATCGCCGGATCGTCGACCAGTCGGCCGCCGTCGCGCCCCGGCGCACGCACCGCATAGTCCATCAGCGTTTCGAAGCCGGTCGACATGCCCGAGCCGATCGACAGCCGTTCGTTCATCAGGGTGGTTAGCGACACCGTCCAGCCCTGGCCCACGCCGCCCAGGCGCTGGCTGTCGGGAATGCGCAGATCGGTGAAGAACACCTCGTTGAAGCCCGATTGGCCGTGCGCCTGAAGTATCGGGCGCACCTCAATGCCGGGCGAGCGCATGTCGACCCAGAACATCGTCAGCCCCTTGTGCTTGGCGACGCTCGGATCGGTGCGGGTGAGCAGGATGCCGTATTGCGAGATGTGCGCGCCCGACGTCCAGATCTTGGAGCCGTTGATCACCCATTCGTCGCCATCCTTGACCGCGCGGGTCCGCAGCCCGGCAAGGTCGGAGCCGGCGGATGGCTCGGAGAACATCTGGCACCACACGTCTTCGCCGGCCGCAAGCGGGGGCAGCAGCGCCTGCTTGTCGTCCTCGTTGCCCCACGCCATCACCGTCGGGCCGCACATCCCCTGACCGATGATGAAGGTGAAGGACAGCTGGGCGTAGATGCCCTCTTCCTGGTTCCAGATGACGCGCTGCATCGGGGTCGCGCCGCGACCGCCATATTCCTTTGGCCAGTGCAGGCATGCCCATCCAGCGTCATACTTCTTCTTCTGCCACGCCTTGCTTTCCGCGAGCATATCGAAATCGGCGATGTCGCCGGCGGTGCCATGGCCCGAACCCGACAGGATCGGCTGCAGATGCTTGGGTGCGTTGGCATCGATCCACGCACGCGCTTCGGCGCGGAAGGCGGCTTCTTCGGGAGTGTCGTCGAAATTCATGATCTGCGATCCTTCATCCTTGTGCCCCGGCGGTCCCAGCCGAGGGGCGAAAGGCCAGTCAGGCGTGAAATCAGGCCGCCAGCGGCTCGTTTGCGGCCGCCAGGCGCGTCACCAGCTTCTCTTCCCAGTCCGGCAAGCTGCCGAGCGCCAGCGCCAATTGGTTCGCGCGGCGGTAGAAAAGGTGACAGTCCATCTGCCACGTGAAGCCCATGCCGCCATGCACCTGGATGTTGTTCTTGGCGCAGTGCCGAAACGCGTTGGTGGCCGAAACCCGCGCGGTCGCCGCCGCCCGCGGCAGTTCCGCCGCGCCGGTCGAAAGCGCCCAGGCGCCGTAATAAGCATTGGAGCGCGCCAACGTGGCAGAAACGTACATGTCGGCGAGCATATGCTTGATCGCCTGAAAACTGCCGATCTGGCGCCCGAAAGCCATGCGCTCGAGCGCATAGTCACGCCCCATCTCCAGCGCGCGGTCGGCGCCGCCGATCTGCTCAAAGGCGACCAGCACCGCCGCACGGTCCAGCAACGTCTGGAAATTGCTCCAGCCATCGCCGCGCTGACCTAGACGCTCGGCCTTTACGCCATCAAACGTCAGCGACGCCTGGCCGCGGGTCGGATCCACCGTTTCCAGCGCCATGCGTGCGACGCCATCCTGCGACAGATCGACGAGCACCAGGCTCAGCGCATCTCCCTCCTTCGCCAGCACGATGGCGACATCGGCGATGTCACCGTCCAGAACCGGCGCTTTGGTGCCGTTCAGCACGCCATTGGCAAAGGACACCCGCACGCTCTTCTCGGTCAGTCGCTCGCCCTCGCTACTGGCCAGGCAACCGATCGCAGCACCGGCCGCAATCTTGGGCAACCATTCGGACTGCTGCTCGGGCGTGCCGAACGTCTTGATTGCTTCGGCAGCGAGATACACCGAGGACAGGATCGGCAGCGGTGCGATCGCCCGGCCGAACTCTTCCGCTACCGCACAAAGCTCCAAATATCCGAGCCCCAGACCGCCATGTTCCTCGGGAATGGCGATGCCAAGAAAGCCCATTTCCGCCACGCCTTGCCAGAGCTGGCGGTCGAACCCGCCACCTTCCAGCGCCTTGCGCACCCGATCGGTCGAGCATTCTGCCGCAAGAAACCGGCGCGCTTCCTGACGAAATTCGTTCTGTTGTTCGTTGAAATCGAATTGCATCGATCCCTTCCTCCCCTAATCCTGTGAAAGCTGGTGCACGTAGACTTCGTTGTGCGCGATCCGATCGCCATCGAGCAGCACCATGTCGAAGCCGCGCAGGCGCCCGCCGCCAGCGACATCGCAATACCAGCGGCCGCAGAAGCCACCGGGAATCGGCCATGTCTCGTCAGGCGTGTAGGTCATGGCCGGCGTCGCGGCGAACAATTGCGTCAGATAGCCGCCGAGCGCTTCGTGCCCCTGAATACCGCCCACGGTTTGCGGATCGAAGTAGCGGCAATCCTCGGCGTAGAAGGTGAGCAGCGCCGCCACGTCCTTGGCGGTCCAGGCGGCGAGCCAATCCGCATTATATCTCGCGATGTCCATCGGCTAGCCTCCCACCACGCGCGCGACATGCGCCGGCTCGAAGATCTCGGCCGGCACCGCTTCCGGGCCGGCAAGCGTTGCCACGCCGTGCAGCCCAAGCATCGGATCCGCCGCACTCGCCTCGTGATAGCGGCGCCTTCGAGCGCGGGCATCTTCGCCGAACTCCATGTCGAGCGTCGCCTGCATCTCCGCGGCGATGCGTAGCCGACGCATGCGCTCAGCCCGTTCCTCGGCATAGGAGCGGAAGTCGGGCGCGCTGCCAACCGGCGTTTCCTTCAGGATATCGCTGACCAGCCGCACGTCGCGATAGGTGATCGACAGCCCCAGACCCAGGATCGGGTCGTTCCACCCGGCAGCATCACCCACCAGCACGGCCCCCTCCGCATAGGGCCGGTCGGCAGCGCTGCTATTATTGTAATACGCCAGCAGCGGGCTTGCTGGCGTCCCTTGCGCGATCGCGTCATTGTGCGGCGCGGACTTCATGCGAAAAGCATCAAGAAAGCGCTGTGGCCCGTCCTTGCCGGCAAAGCGCGTCTTCGCGGCAAGATCCCATCCGCCATAAACGCGCATCCGACCGGCACCCTGCGGAAAGGCAAGAAAGGCAAAGTCCTCCTCGGTCCCGATCGCCTGCCGCGTTTCGTCCCAATCCGCCACACCGTCGACCAGCAAGCCGGCGAACCAATGGTGCGGCTTGTCCTGGTGCAGCGTCAGCCCTGCGGCGCGGCGCACCGCCGATTGGCGACCCTCCGCGCCGACCACCAGTGGCGCTTGGGCGGTGCAGACCACGCCATCGTGCGTGTACGTAACGCTCGGTGCCATCCCGAGACTAATCTCATTGACCGTCACGCCGCGCAGCGCGGTCGCGCCGGCGGCTGAAGCAGCATCGAACAGCGCCTGGCAATGGACGGGGTGCCTGATGCACAAGGGGCCGGGCACATCCGGCGCGAACATGCCAAGCGGCAGGGCGCTCGCTTCCGCTTCCGCCGGATCGCGCGTCTCGTCGTAGGTCACGTGGCTTGTCAGATGGTGCCCGCCCGCAGCCACCAACGTGTCGTAGAGCGCAAGGCGCTTTGTCTCCGTGACGCCCCACGGCGAGATCCACTCGCCGCGAACCTTGTCTTCATACACGAGCGTTTTCTCGAGCAGCAGCACGGATCGCCCGGTGCGCGCCATCACCGTCGCAAGTGCCGATCCGCCAATGCCACCACCCACGATGATGATGTCGTACGTCATGCCCGCTCTCCCGCCGTCGCTTGCCGGCGTGGGCAAACGATCGGACAACTAAGTCGTTCGACCTAATTGCACAGCTATGGGCGGGTTGGCGGGCAAGTCAATGGTGATCGACTGCGAGACCGCTAGGTAATCGTTGCGATCGTGCTGATGCTGCTGTCGAAAAGGCGCAAAGCCGAGGTTTGCGCTGCGCCTGCACGAAAGCGCGGGGTCGCTCGGGCTCGAAGCGGCCAACTGCCATATGAGGACTGTAGGGGAGCAAAGTGTCCAACGGGAGAGCGCGCCGTATCGCGCTGCTCGTCACCGTTGGAACACCTGTATATGGTGGACGCACTTGGGCTCGAACCAAGGACCCGCTGATTAAGAGTCAGCTGCTCTACCAACTGAGCTATGCGTCCGTGACCGTGTTGGGCGTGTGCCCCGATCGGGAGGCGCGCCTTTAGCACTGGTTTTGTGCAGTGCAAACACTTTTTCGCGAGCCTACCAGTTTTTTTCGCGGCGATTGTCGCGATCGATCGACATCAGGATGCCGAGGCACAGGAACACCGTCATCTGTGCCGATCCGCCGAAACTGACGAGGGGCAGGGGGATGCCCACGACGGGCGCCAGACCCATCACCATGGCGAGGTTGATCGCGACGTAGAAAAAGATGGTCGTGGCAAGGCCGGCGGCGGTCAGCTTGGCGAAGCGGCTTTGCGCCTGCACGCCGACGTTCAAGCCCCAGCGGATCACCATCAAATAGCCGATGATGATGAAGAGTCCGCCCAGCACGCCCCATTCCTCCGCCATGGTGGCGAAGACGAAATCGGTATGACCCTCTGGCAGGTAATCCAGATGGCTTTGTGTGCCGTTGAGAAAGCCCTTGCCTGAAATCCCGCCAGAGCCGATCGCGATCTTCGACTGGCTGATGTGATAGCCGGTGCCCAGCGGGTCGCTTTCGGGGTCCATGAAGATCAGCACGCGATTGCGCTGATAATCGTGCAGCAGGAAATTGACCGCCAGCGGCGCTGCAACGGCCAGTGCCAACGCGCCGCCCACGAACAGGCGCAGCGGCACGCCTGCTAGAAACATGACGGTCAGGCCGCCTGCCGTGATCATCAGCGCGGTGCCGAGGTCGGGCTGCAGCATGACAAGACCGGCCGGCAGGCCTATCAGCAACGCCGGCGGCCATATGCCGCCAAACCGGCGGGTCTCGTTCGGCGGCAGCATCTCGTAGAAGCGGGCGCAGGCCAGCACGATCATCGGCTTCATGAGCTCCGAAGGCTGTAGCCGGATGAAGCCGAGATCAAGCCACCGCTGGCTGCCGCCGCGTACCGCGCCGAGTAGCTCGACGGCAAACAGCAAGAGCACGAACAAGGCATAGCCGGGCAGAGCCACTTGCCGCCAGAAGTTCTCCGGCAGGCGCGAGATGACCAGGGCGCCTGCGAGAAAGACGAAAAACCGGATGCCTTGCGACAAGGCCCACGGCCGCACGTTGCCGCCAGCGGCGGAGTACAGGATCACCAGGCCGAAGGTCGCGATCCCGATCACCAGCAGCAGCATGCGCCACGGCAGGCGGGCGACCGGCGCGGGGACGATCGAAAATCCGCTCATTGCGTGTCCGATGGCTCGGTGGTGCCGACGCTTGCCGGTCCTGCGCCATTGGCGATGTCACTCACGGTGGCTTCCTGCGCGGCGTTGGAGGCGTCCGTCGCCTGTTCGACCGCTGGCGCACGCGTGGGTGCCGGTGCGTCCGTCTCTGTGGCAGCCGCCTGCGCTGGCGCCGGCGCCTCCGTGGCCGCCCGGTACGCCGCTTCCTGCGCCGCCATGCGCGTGCGAATGTCGCCGCCCCAGGTGGGCTCCACCTGCTCGAGCGCCTTCAGCGCTTTCTCCTTGTCGAACAAATAGGTCATGATGTCGCGGCCGATCATCGGCGTGTCCAGGTTCCTGATCGTGTGACCATTGTGCTCCAGGACGATAGCGGCGGCGTAACGCGGATTATCGGCGGGCGCGAAGCAGATGAACAGGGCGTGGTCGCGCAGCTTGAAGGGGAGCTGCGCATTGTTGAGCACGCCCGAGCGCCGCTCGGCCATGGTTATGCGGCGCACCTGCGCCGTGCCCGTCTTGGCCGCCAATTCGACCCCCGGCAGGTAGAGGCGCGATGCGCCGCCTGTGCCGCCGCCGTTCACCACCTTCCACATGCCCTCGCGCACGATGCGCAGATTGTCCTCGCTGAACGGAAGCGGCGGTGCGTTGCGCGCTACCTTGTTCATCAAGAGGCTGGGCTGGAGCAGCTTGCCGGAGCCGATCCGCATCGCCATCACCGCAAGCTGCATCGGATTGGCCAGCACATAGCCCTGGCCGATGGAGGCGTTCAGCGAGTCCGCGACCGTCCACTTTGTTTTGTATTTCCGCTCTTTCCAGGCACTGTCCGGGACGGTGCCGTAACGCTGAGTGGCGAACGGAAGGTCGTATTTCTCGCCCAGGCCGACCGCCTTCGCCACGGGGGCAACGCGATCATAGCCCAGCCGCCGCACCATTTCGTAGAAATAGATGTCGCAGCTTTGCGCAATGGCGGTGCGAAGGTCGATCGCGCCATGGCCGCGGCGCTTGTGGCAGTGGAAAACGCCGGTTCCCACCCGCAACGCGCCGCCGCAGAACACCCGCTCGTTGGGGTCCACGCCGGCTTCCAGCAGCGCCAGCCCGTTCATCGGCTTAACCGTCGAACCGGGCGGATACAGCCCCTGTGTCACCTTGTTCATCAAGGGAACGTGATCGTCGGCTGACAGCATCTTCCATTCCAGGTGGCTGATCCCATCCGAAAAGCTGTTGGGGTCGTACGCCGGCATCGACACCATGCATAGCATCTCGCCCGTCAGGCAATCGAACACCACGGCCGAGCCCGAATTGGTCCCCAGCCGCCGCGCCGCATATTCCTGCAGCCCTGCGTCGATCGTCAGGCGCTGCGTCTGGCCCGGCTGGTCGGGTCGCGTCGACAGCTCGGCCACGAGCTTGCCACGCGCCGTCACCTCGATCCGCTTGGCCCCTGGCTTGCCGCGAAGTTCATCTTCCAGTGTCTTTTCAAGCCCATCCTTGCCAAGCTTGAAACCGGGTGTGACGAGCAGCGGGTTCTTGGTTTCCTTGTACTGCTCGGCGCTTGCGCTCCCAACATAGCCGGTGAGATGCGCCACGGCCGCGCCCGCCGGATAGTGGCGAGCGAAGCCGCGCGTCGGTGCCACGCCGGGGAGTTCCGGCTGCCGCACCTGCACGGCCGCAAACCGCTCCCAGCCGACGTTCTCCGCCACCTTCACCGGCTGGAACCCTGCGGCCTGCTTCAGATCCTCGCGGATCCGCAGCATGTCCTCATCGGTAAGCGCCAGCAACTCGCGCAGCGCCGCCAAGGTGCGATCCTTGTCGACGACGCGGTCGGGGATCAAGTCGACGCGAAAGTCTGTGCGATTGTCGGCGATCGCATGGCCGTGCCGATCGACAAGCCAGCCGCGGCGCGGCGGGATCAGCGTCATGTTGATCCGGTTGCTTTCGCTCAGCAGCTTGTAATGCTCGTTCTCGGCGATCGCGAGCCAGCCCATGCGGCCGGCGAGCACGGTGCCGACGCCGATCTGCGCCGCGCCGAGCAGCCACGCCCGGCGCGAAAAGGTGTAGCCCTGCTGCGCTTCGGTGGCGATCGGCGTTGGCCGGCTCATTCGACGATCCGCCGACGATCGACCCACGCCACGACGCGTGAGGCCAAAGGAAAAAGTAGAATAGACACAGCGATTTGAGCGATTAGCACGGTTTCCACGTGCGCGCCGAGGGGGGTTGCAAGCAATCGGCCGGCGACCAGGCAAAAGGTGATGGCAACGGCAGCGATCAGCCAGTCCTGAGCGAACGCACGGAAGATGGTGCGCTGATCGAACAGGTCCACCAGAAAGAAACAAAGCGTCCACAGCAAGGTGGCGCTGCCGAGCGGCTGACCGCTCAGGCAATCGTCGAACAGCCCAAGCACTGCCGGTGCCCAGCGCCGCAGCGCTAACGGCGCCAGCAGTCGCCAGGCGAGCAACATCAGCAGCCCGAACGGCGGCATCAACGGCAGCGTCGCACCCACGGGGATGATCGACACGAGCGATCCTGCCATGACGGTAGTCCACGGGAGCGCGCGTGCCCGTGAGCGCGGCAGCGTAGGGCCGAACGGTTGCAGCGCGGTGGTCACGGCTGGCTGCCTTGTTGCGGCGTCGGTGGGGCGGGCACCCTCAGTGGCTCAGCGACGGGGGGCGGCGGCGGCAGAAAAGGCTCGCTCACCAACACGAAATCGAAGGTATCCGGATGCGCGAACGGGACGGCAGGCGCATTGTCGGCACCGCGTTTCAGCACCCGGCCGACCAGTACCCCTGGCGCATACAGCCCGCCGACGCCCGACGTCACGAAGCGGTCACCAGGCTCCAGATGAGCATTGGTGGTACCGACCGAGCGGATGTCCATCAGCCCGTCGCCACGCCCGGCGGCGAGCGCCGGCATCCCGTCTCCGATCCGGCGAACAGGGATGACGCTTTCCGGATCACTGGCGAGGAGAACGCGCGCGGTGTTCGGTCCCGTCTCCACAACGCGCCCGATCAGCCCGTCGGGGCCGCGGACCGGCATGCCCGGGCGAACGCCTTGCCAGCGGCCCGCATTGAGGACGCCGAAGCGCCGCGTGCTTGTTGCGCTGGAACTCACGATCCGGGCGGCAGTCACCACCTTGGGCGTCACGTCGCGAAGCTTCAGAAGGCCGCGCAGCCGGCGATTGTCGCGCACGATAATACGCGCCTGCACCAGCGCGTCATGCGTCCGCGCAACCTCCGCGCGCAACGCGGCATTCTCGTCGTGCACGCGGAAGTAGGTGGAGATCGTCTGCGGCACCGCTGCCACGGCGCGGGATACTGCCGAGGCGCCCGAAGACACCGGGGCGGTCACCTCCGTCGCGGCCGAACGAAGTGCGGCGAATGCCGGCGGGTTGAACTGCGACAGCACAAGCAGAACCAGCCCGACCGTCGCGCCCGCGACAGCCAGGATGTAGCTCAAAAAGAGCGAATATTGCGCCCGCCGCGAAAACCCCGGGCGTCGGTCCCGCGACGCCGCCATATAGGAAGCCCTTCTTCGATCAGCCGTTCTGCAACACGCCGCGGTACATCGGGTCTTCCAGCGCACGGCCGGTACCCAGCGCCACGCAGGTCAGCGGTTCGTCTGCCACCGTCACCGGCAGGCCGGTTTCGTCGCGCAGCACTTCGTCCAGGCCCTGGAGCAGTGCGCCGCCGCCCGTCAGGACGATGCCCTGGTCGACGATGTCGGCGGCGAGTTCGGGCGCGGTGTTTTCCAGCGCGACGCGCACGCCTTCCACGATCGTGGCAACCGGCTCGCTCAGCGCCTCGGCGATCTGCCCTTGGTTGATCTGGATCTCCTTGGGTACGCCGTTCACCAGATCGCGACCCTTGATGTGGATGGTCACGCCCACGCCATCGACCGGCGGCTTGGCGATGCCGACTTCTTGCTTGATCCGCTCCGCCGTCGCTTCACCGATCAGCAGATTGTGATTGCGGCGTACATAGCTGACGATCGCCTCGTCCATCTTGTCGCCACCGACACGCACCGACGTGGTGTAAGCGAGGCCGCGCAGCGACAGCACCGCGACTTCGGTTGTGCCGCCGCCGATATCCACCACCATGCTGCCGATCGGCTCGGTCACCGGCATATCGGCGCCGATCGCCGCCGCCATCGTCTCCTCGATCAGCCACACCCGGCTCGCGCCCGCGTTCGACGCGGCATCGCGGATCGCGCGGCGTTCCACCTTGGTGGAGCCCGACGGGACGCAAATCACGATTTCCGGCCAGCGCATGAACTTGCGCTGTCCATGCACCTTGTAGATGAAGCTCTTGATCATCTGCTCGGCGACGTCGATGTCCGCGATCACGCCATCACGCAGCGGGCGGATCGCTTCGATATTGCCGGGCGTCTTGCCCATCATCAGCTTGGCGTCCTCGCCAACGGCCTTTACTTTCTTGATGCCGTTGATCGTTTCCACCGCGACGACCGATGGCTCGTTCAGCACGATACCGCGCCCCCGCAGATAGACCACGGTGTTCGCAGTCCCGAGGTCGATGGCCATGTCATGCGACATGAACTTGAAGAAACGCGAGAAGGCCATGTTCAGCTAGATTCCGTTCCCGAGTCGCACATGCGACTTGCACCATTCATCCCGCAGCCACGGCCGCAAGGCGCTTCCTGTGCGCTGATTGCTGTTTTCTCGGGGTCGCGGGAGGGCGTCGATTGGGCTAGGGGCTTGCTCGTGTCAATACGCCGCCTGCCCGAACATCTCATCAACCGTATCGCTGCCGGTGAAGTGGTGGAAAGACCGGCCAGCGCGTTGAAAGAACTGGTCGAGAACGCGCTCGACGCGGGTGCGACACGCGTCGCCATCCGCTTGGGCGAGGGTGGCATCGGGCGGATCGAAGTGGCGGATGATGGCTGCGGCATGACGCCTGCGGACATGGCCCTGGCGCTGGAGCGCCATGCCACCTCCAAGCTGCCTGATGAGGATATCGATCGCGTCGACACCATGGGCTTTCGGGGCGAGGCGCTGCCGTCGATCGCCAGCGTCGCCAGGCTGACGCTGGAAAGCCGGGTGCGCGGCGCCGACGGCTGGTGCCGCGTGATCGACAATGGCGTGCTCGCGTCGGAGGGGCCGGCCGCGCTGCCCCCCGGCACGCGCGTCGTCGTCGAAGCGCTGTTCGAGAAGGTGCCGGCGCGGCGCAAGTTCCTGCGCTCGGGAAGAAGCGAATATGCCGCCTGCCTCGACGTCGTCCGGCGGCTCGCCATGTCGCGCCCGCACGTCACCTTCTCCGTCGAGCATGACGGCCGGCGCGTGCTCGCGGCGCTCCAGCCGGAGGATCGGCCGGCGCGCGTTGCGGCGCTGACCGATCGCGCGCTGAAGGAGAACAGCGTCGCGATCGACATGGTGCGCGAGCAGGTCGTGCTCGGCGGCGTCGCTGGCTTGCCGACCTTTCATCGCGGGGTGGCCGATCACCAATATCTGTTCGTCAACGGTAGGCCGGTCAAGGATCGCCTGCTGATCGGCGCGATTCGCGGCGCCTATGCGGAAATGATGCCGCGTGATCGCCATGCGGTCGTCGCGCTCTTTCTCGATCTTCCCTCCGATCAGGTCGATGTGAACGTTCACCCTGCGAAGACCGAAGTGCGGTTCCGCGATCCGGCGATGATCCGCGGGCTGATCGTCTCGGGCTTGCGGCGTGCATTGGATGGCGCCGGGCATCGGGTGGTCCAGCGCGCACCTGATGATGTGCTTGCCGCATTTCAGTCGAACGCTGCGGCAGCGGCCCAGCCGTTTGTCGAACAATATGGCTTCGGCAACGGCAGCACCGACCAGCAGTATGCTCAGGGTGTCGCCGGCCTGGTTCGCGATCGCCCTTCGACCTTCTTCGCGCCTCCGCCGCAGGCGCGCGCCGAAGTGGCGACGGCGCCGCCACCCGGATCGCAGGCCTATCCTCTCGGAGTCGCACGCGGGCAGGTGGCGCGCACCTATATCGTTGCGGAGGCTGACGACGGGTTGGTGATCGTGGACCAGCATGCCGCGCACGAGCGCCTCGTGCTGGAGCGGATGCGCGCGGCAATCGCCGGCGGGCGCGTGGCGGCGCAGGCATTGCTCGTCCCCGAAGTCGTAGAAATGGATGAGCCCGATTGCGATCGCCTGGAATCCAGGGTCGCTGAATTGGCCGACATGGGGCTCGAACTCGAACGGTTCGGGCCGCGTGCCATGCTGGTCCGTGCAACACCCGCGCTCCTCGGCAGCGGCGATCCGACGGGTCTGATTCGCGATCTGGCGGACGAGCTTGCCGCGTTCGAGGAGGCGCTTTCCCTGCGCGAGCGGCTAGATGCGATCGCCGGCACCATGGCGTGCCACGGTTCGGTCAGGGCAGGGCGCATCTTGTCCGTCGTGGAGATGAACGCGCTACTGCGCGAGATGGAGGCGACGCCGCATTCGGGGCAGTGCAATCACGGGCGGCCGACCTGGGTGAAACTGCCGCTCGACCACATCGAAAAGCTGTTTGGCCGAAAATAGAGCGCTGGGGGCAGCGCCAGGCACGTCCATCTGTTCATCCGGTGGAAACTTTCAGCTTCTGCTGCATTCCTTACCGGACTGTACCTCATGGTGTTTCCGATGAAGAGCTTCGTTCCCATTTTCCTGTCGCTGATCCCGCTGGCCGCTGTCGTCGGCGCTTGCGTCGCCGTCCCCTGATGAGCGGGGCTGGCGTAGAGAGGCAGAAGGCCGTTACCGACTGATCTCACACCACGCTTGCAATAACATTGTGCGCAATATAATCAGCTATCTCCTTTGAGGAGGTAGTATATGAGCGCGCTTTACACCACGAAAGTGACCGCAATTGGTGGTCGCAGCGGCACCGTCCGTAGCGAGGACGGGGTGCTCGACCTAGCCCTTGCCATGCCCAAGGAACTCGGCGGCAAGGGTGGGGCGACCAATCCCGAGCAGCTGTTCGCCGCCGGCTATGCCGCTTGTTTCGAGAACGCGGTGATCCACGTCACGCGCGGCAAGGCCGACAAGGTGCGCGACGACGACATCGAGGTGATTGGTGAGGTCGGGCTCCTGCCGGGTAGCGGCGGTGGCTTCAATCTGGCGGTGACGCTGAACGTGACCATCGCCGGCATCGATCAGGCGAAGGCGGAGGAAATCGTCCAGGCCGCGCATGCCGTTTGCCCGTATTCCAACGCGGTGAAGGGCAATGTCGACGTCAAATTGAACGTCGCGACGCGCTAACGCTGACAGCCGCGGCGTGGCCGAGCCACTTTGAAGCGGCAGCGTTCCGCCGCTTCTCGGCCACGCCAGTGTGGTCGCGGTCTTCGCCGGGCGCCGTCACCGCTTGAACGGCCGACAGCGACACAAACAAAAAGGCTCGCCAGGCATGATGCCGGGCGGGCCTTTTCGTACAAAGCCGGGGGATTAGCCCTGCGCGTCGTCCTCGCGAACTTCGGCGCTAGCGCCGGGTTCGGCGTTGGCATCATAATCTTCGGTGAAGCCGCCGGTGTCGCGGCCTTCCTCGAAGACCTGCGCCATGACGTCGACGCCTTGCGCCTGCATCTCGGCCTCTTCCGGCGAGCGTGCGACATTGACCTTGACCGTCACCGACACTTCCGGGTGCAGCGCGACCTTCACGTCGTACACGCCGATCGACTTGATCGGACGGTCGAGCACGATGGCCGACTTGGCAACCTTGTGGCCGGCGTCGTTCAGCGCCTCGACCAGATCGCGAACCGCGACCGAGCCGTACAGCTGGCCGACGTTCGACGCCTGGCGGATGATCGTGACCTGCGCGTCCTTGAACGACTTCGCCTCGACCTCGGCTTCGCCGCGGCGGTTGGCGTTCTCGCTCTCGATGCGGGCGCGGTTGGCCTCGAACACCTTGCGGTTGGCTTCATTGGCGCGCAGCGCCTTCTTGTTCGGCAGGAGGTAGTTGCGGGCGAAGCCGTCCTTCACCTTTACCACGTCGCCGATGGCGCCGAGCTTCTCGACGCGCTCAAGCAGAATGACGTCCATCTGCTCTTCTCCTTACTTAACGACGTAGGGCAGCAGGCCCAGGTGACGGGCGCGCTTGATCGCCTGGGCGAGCTCGCGCTGCTTCTTGGCGCTCACCGAGGTGATGCGCGACGGAACGATCTTGCCACGCTCGGACACGAAGCCCTGCAGCAGGCGCACGTCCTTGTAGTCGATCCGGGGGGCGTCCTTCGCGGAGAAGGGGCAGCTCTTGCGGCGGCGGAAGAAGGGACGGGCCATTATGCGTTCTCCTCTTCACGACGGCGACCGCGCTCGCGATCCCGCTCCTGCTTGCGCATCATCACCGACGGGCCCTGCTCATGCGCGTCGACCTTGACGGTCATGTAGCGGATGATGTCCTCGTTGATGGAATGCTGACGCTCGATCTCGGCGACGGTGTCGCCCGGTGCGTCGATCTCGATCATAACGTAATGCGCCTTGCGGTTCTTGGCCATCCGATAGGCCATCGAACGCAGGCCCCAGGTCTCGGTCTTCACGACCTTGCCCTGATGATCCTCGACGATCTTGGTGACGGCTTCCGCCATCTGGTCCACCTGCGCCTGTGCCAAATCCTGGCGCGCAAGGAACACGTGCTCGTATAGAGCCATGCGCTTTCCTTCCTTGGCCGATCGCTGACATGGCCCCGTGCCATGCCCCTCCGGCTGTCGTCCACAACAGCAAAGGGCGGGAAGGCCGAAGCCATCCCGCCCGTGCTGTCGGTTCCCATACGCGGAACCGCGATAAATGCAAGTCTTAGAAGACGCGCGAGATCACCCGGATGATGTTGCCGTTGCCGCTGATCAGCACCGCGTCGCGACCCGAACGGACCCACTGCTGCCCACGACCCGGCGCATACAGCTTCGCCCGGCGATACTGGCGATAGTCGACCACGCGATAGTTCTGGGCATAGCGGCGGTCGAAGCGCTGGCCCTGGCGCCACGTGCGATAGGTGGGCGCGCGGCGAACCGTGGTCTTCTGCACGACGGTGCCGTTGGGGCGATGCTTGACCGTGGTAGTGGTCACTTCGCGGCGCTGCGCCTCTGCTGCGCCGGCGATCATCGGGGTCGCCATCAGCGAGGCTGCAACCGTTGCCTGGATCAGCTTCTTGAACATGGGACTGCTCCTTTTCTTACTCAACAAGCGGCGCCGATACCGCGGCGTCGAGAACCTATCTGGGCGCCGGATGTATCCCACCCATCGCTGTGACCTGGGCATTTGGTCGCGATTTGTCGCAAGCAGGGCGAAAGGCTGAACAACGGTTCACGCAGCAAGCATTTTTACACTCCAAACTGCTACGAGCGGCGGCCATGTCGACCACCGATCTTTCGCGCGCCGCCCCGCCGGGCAGCGCTCAGCATCTGCCCCACGCCGGCCAGGCGGGTGGCGGGTTACGGGGCGGTTGGGCGGCTCTTGTCGCGACCGCGATGATCGTAGCGCTGTTTGTCGGCTGGATCGGCTACATGGCGTCGGACGATTCACTCTATCATGCCGGTGCGGTCCGCTGGCTGACCGACCCGCCCTTTGCCGGCAGCGACCATTGGTCGACGCGCTTTCCGCTGACGCTGACCTTTGCCGCGGTGCTGGCGGTGGTGGGGCAGAACTTCGTCGCTTTCGGCGTGACGGCGATCCTGTTCTACGTGGTGCTGGTGGCGGTGACCGGACGGTTTGCGGCTGGCATCGCAGGCGAGCGCGCCGGGTGGATCGCGGCGCTGCTGACCGCGACGCTGCCGGTGGTGGTGAGCCATGCGACCACGGTAAGCGTCGACCTGACCGAGGCGGCGGCATTGCTTGGCGGCGCATGGCTGGTCGGAACGAGCAGCGACGACCGGCGCGGACTTACTCGGGCGGCACTCGGCGGCGCGCTGTTCGGCGTGGCGGTGCTGTGCCGCGAAACCAGCGTGCTCGCCTTGGCGGCGCTCGGGCCGTTGTTCCTGATCGGACGTCCGGTGCCGAGACGCGTGCTGATCGCCTGCGGCATCGGTGCGGCGGCGGTGCTGCTTGGCGAGGCGCTGTTCCAATATGCGCTGACCGGCGACCCGCTGCGCCGCTACACCATCGCGTTCAACCATGACGACCATATGGATCGCGCCGCGAACATGGAGGGCAACTTCCTGCTGTGGCCGCCGATCGATCCGCTGCTGGTGCTGCTGATCAACGACGATTTCGGGCTGCTGTTCTGGGTGACTGGCGCCGCAGTGGCCCTGGGGGCGTGGCGGCTGCTGCCAGAGACGCGGCGGGCACCGATGACGCTGCTGGCATGGATGGCGGCGGTGAGCTTCCTTCTGGTGTCGGTGCTCTACACCAAGCTGGTGCTGAACCCGCGCTACTTCATGCTGGTGGCGCTGGCGGCGGTGCTGGTGCTGGCGGTGTGGCTGGACCGGTTGGGCGCACGGTCGCGTGCGCTGATCCTCGCGGCGCTGGTCACGAGCAACCTCCTGCTGATGAGTGTCGGCAACGCGCACCCGCGCTGGTCGATGGAGGCGCTGGTGATGGCCGCCGAGGCGCACCCGGGCGAGCCGATCGCGGGAGAGGCAAGCGACGTCAGGCGCGCGGACATCTCGATGGCGTTCCTTGGACAGCGCAACCTGCGCCCCTTGCCGGCCGGACCTGGCGGGCTGGTCGTTGCGCCGGTCGATGCGACACCGGCGGGGCAGGTCGTCGCGACTTATTCCTCGCCGCCGACACGGCTGGGCGCCGCGTTGCGTGCGATCGGGCTGGAGGCGCTGGTGCCCGCGCCGATCGCCCGGCGGATGTTCGCGCCGAGCCCCGCCATGGTGCTGGTCCGCACGCCTGCCGGTTGACCAAGGCGCCTCCGGGCGCTTACCGGCCGCCTCTTCGATTTCAGGAGGCTCCGATGCGTGCGTTCATCTTCCCCGGACAGGGCAGCCAGGCCGTCGGCATGGGCCAGGCACTCGCCGCCGCCAGCCCGCATGCGCGCGAGGTGTTCGGCGAGGTGGACGAGGCGCTCGGCCAGAACCTGTTCCGGCTGATGACCGAAGGGCCGGCGGACGAGCTGACGCTGACCGAGAATGCGCAGGCGGCGATCATGGCGAACGCCATCGCGACGCTGCGCGTGCTGGAACAGGAAGGCGGCGTGCGGCTGGCCGACAAGGCGGATTTCGTCGCCGGGCACAGCCTGGGCGAATATAGCGCCTTGTGCGCGGCCGGCGCGTTCGACCTTGCGACGACCGCGCGGCTGCTGAAGCTGCGCGGGCAGGCGATGCAGGCGGCGGTGCCGGTGGGCGAGGGCGGCATGGCCGCGCTGCTCGGGGCCGATCTCGACAAGGCGCAGGCGATCGCTGCCGCGGCGGCCGAGCGCGAGGTGTGCACCGTCGCCAACGACAACGATCCCTCGCAGGTGGTGATCTCCGGCGCGAAGGCCGCGATCGATCGCGCGATCGGTCTGGCCAAGGAGCATGGCGCCAAGCGTGCGGTTGCACTGCCCGTCTCCGCGCCGTTCCACTGCCCACTGATGCAGCCGGCCGCCGACGCGATGGAGAAGGCGCTGGCCGAAGCGCGCGTCTCCGCGCCGCTGGTGCCGGTCTATGCCAACGTCATCGCCGCGCCGGCGAGCGACCCGGACACGATCCGCCGCCTGCTGGTGGAGCAGGTGACCGGCATGGTGCGCTGGCGCGAATCGGTGCTGGCGATGGTGGAAGCGGGCGTAACCGAGTTCGTGGAATTCGGCGGCAAGGTGCTGAGCCCAATGGTCAAGCGCATCGCGCCCGACGCCAATGCAGTAAGCGTCGTTTCGATGGACGACATCGAGGGTTTGCTGAAGGCGCTGTAAGTGGAACGGCGCGGCCAATGTCTTTGACGCGTATCGCTGCGACAAAAAGCGATGTCGGCTACCTCTGCGTGAACCGACTATCTGAGGAGTAATTAGCATGTTCGACCTTTCAGGCATGACCGCTTTGGTCACCGGGGCTTCGGGCGGGATCGGGTCGGCAATCGCGCAGGCGCTGGCGGCGCAGGGAGCGCGGCTGGCGGTGTCGGGGTCCAATGCCGACAAGCTCAACGCGTTTCGCGACCAGCTCGGCGGGGATCATGTCGCGGTGCCGGCCAACCTGTCGGATGCGGCGGCGGTGGATGGGCTGGTGCCCGCCGCGGCCGAGGCGCTCGGTGGGCGGCTCGACATCCTCGTCAACAATGCCGGCGTCACGCGCGACAATCTGGCCATGCGGATGAAGGACGACGAATGGGATCAGGTGATCCGCGTCAACCTGGAGGCCGCATTTCGCCTGATCCGCGCCGCCGCCAAGCCGATGATGAAGCAGCGGTTCGGCCGCGTCATCTCCATCACTTCGGTGGTTGGGCAGACCGGCAATCCGGGGCAGGCCAATTATGCCGCGTCCAAGGCGGGCCTCGTCGGCATGTCCAAGGCGCTGGCGCAGGAACTCGCCAGCCGCAACATCACGGTGAACTGCGTGGCGCCCGGTTTCATCCGTTCGGCGATGACCGACGTGCTGCCCGACGCGCAGAAAACCGCGCTGCTTACGAAGATCCCTGCCGGCGATCTCGGCACAGGGGAAGACATCGGCGCGGCGGTGGTTTATCTCGCATCGCGAGAGGCGGGCTATGTCACCGGCCAGACGCTGCACGTAAATGGCGGCATGGCAATGGTCTAAAGCAGACTTGTAACGCAGCGAACCCCGTTCTACCTGCGTTCAGGATTTAACCACCCCTCCGAATGAACAAAGGGAATGACTATGAGCGAGACCGCCGACCGCGTGAAGAAGATCGTCGTCGAGCATCTCGGCGTCGAAGCCGACAAGGTGACCGAGGATGCGAGCTTCATCGACGATCTCGGCGCGGACAGCCTCGACATTGTCGAGCTGGTGATGGCGTTCGAGGAAGAGTTCGGGGTGGAGATTCCGGACGACGCCGCCGAGAAGATCACCACCGTGCGCGATGCGATCACCTATATTGACGAGCACAAGGGCTGATCGCCTGACCGGGGCGCAGGGCGGCTTCGCGCCGCACGATGCACCCGATACGGTTTCGAGCGGCTCCCCGTCCCCGGCTAGTGGGCGGGGGGCCGTTTCGTTATGAACGCCTGTTTCGTTTTGAATTTCATGGAGTAGCGCGATGCGCCGCGTTGTTGTCACCGGTCTTGGCCTCGTCACCCCTTTGGGCGCCGACGTCGAGACAGCATGGGCCAATCTCATCGCCGGCAAGTCGGGCGCCGGTCCGATCACGCATTTCGATGCTTCCAACCAGAAGTGCCGCATCGCCTGCGAGGTGAAGCCGGCCGATCACGAATATGGCTTCGATCCGGGCAAGCGCGTTGATCACAAGATCCAGCGCCAGGTCGATCCGTTCATCGTGTTCGGCATCGACGCTGCCGGCCAGGCGCTTGAAGACGCCGGGCTGACCGAGATGAGCGAAGCCGAGCGGTTCCGCGCCGGCTGCTCGATCGGCGCCGGGATCGGCGGCCTGCCGGGCATAGCCAGCGAGTCCCTCGTCTGCGAGTTGAAGGGGCCGAGCCGCGTCAGCCCGCACTTCGTGCACGGCCGCCTCATCAACCTGATCTCGGGGCAGGTCAGCATCAAATACGGCCTGATGGGTCCGAACCATGCGGTGGTGACCGCCTGTTCGACCGGCGCGCATTCGATTGGCGACGCGGCGCGCATGATCGCCATGGACGATGCCGACGTGATGTTGGCGGGCGGCGCGGAAGGCGCGATCTGCCCGCTCGGCATCGCCGGCTTCGCCCAGGCGCGCGCGCTGTCGACCAACTTCAACGACCAGCCCGAAAAGGCCAGCCGTCCGTACGACAAGGATCGCGACGGCTTCGTCATGGGCGAGGGCGCCGGCGTGGTTGTGCTGGAAGAATATGAACGGGCCAAGGCGCGCGGCGCGAAAATCTATGCCGAAGTGATCGGCTATGGTCTGTCGGGCGATGCCTATCACGTCACCGCGCCGCATCCGGAAGGCTCGGGCGCGTTCCGGTCGATGGAAATGGCGATGCGCAAGAGCGGCCTTTCGCTGTCCGACATCGATTACATCAACGCGCACGGCACCTCCACGCCGCTGGGTGACGAGCTGGAGCTGGGCGCGGTGCGCCGGCTGTTTGGCGATGCGATCGGCGACTTGTCGATGTCGTCCACCAAGTCCGCGATCGGCCACTTGCTAGGCGGTGCGGGTGCGGTGGAGAGCATCTTCTGCATCCTCGCGATGCGCGACCAGATCGTACCGCCGACGCTGAATCTCGACAATCCGAGCGACAATTGCGCGGGCGTCGACCTGGTGCCGCACACCGCCAAGAAGCGCCAGGTGCGCGCGGTGCTGAACAACAGCTTCGGCTTTGGCGGCACAAACGCGTCGCTGGTGATGAAGGCGATCTGACCTCCTTGTGCGCCCCGGCAATGGTCGGGGCGCACGATCGGGCTGGCCGCGACTGGCCTCGGCCGTCGCCGGGGAAATAAAGGCACATGCGTAAGGTCGGATGTTTCGGACTCCTCATCGGCCTCGCGCTGATCGCGGCGCTGTATTGGGTGGGGCGCGACTGGTCGGGCGAGGGGCCGGCGGCCAAGCCGCTCGCCATCGTTGTGCCCGAGGGCGCAAGCCTGTCGCGCGCGGCGACCGAACTCGAAAAGCAGGGCGCGATCCGTTCGGCGCGCCGCTTCCGCGGCTATGCGCGGTTCTTCGGCAGCGGCGCACCGATCAAGGCCGGCGAATATGCGATCCCCGCACGCGCCAGCGCATCCGAGATCCTGACGCTGCTGGAAGAAGGCAAGGTGCGTCAGCGGCTGGTGCCGGTGCCCGAAGGCTATCCGTCGATCCTGGTGCACGAGGCGCTGATGCGCGCCGAGGGGCTGACGGGGAACGTGCCCGTGCCGCGCGAGGGATCGATCCTGCCTGACAGCTATGCCTATCAGCTGAACGACACCCGCGCGGCCTTGGTCGCGCGCATGCAAAAGGCGATGACCGACTACCTAGCCGCCGCGTGGAAGAAGCGTACCAAGCTGAGCGTCGTCAAATCGCCGCAGGAAGCGATCATCCTTGCGTCGATCGTGGAGAAGGAGACAGGCAAGCCGTCCGAGCGGCGCACCGTCGCGGCCGTGTACGGCAATCGCCTGAAGCTGGGCATGCCGCTCCAGGCGGACCCCACCGTGATCTACCCGATCACCAAAGGCAAGCCGCTGGGCCGCCGCATCAAGCGGTCCGAGCTCCAGGACAAGAACGGCTATAATACCTACGCCAGTGCTGGCCTGCCGGTCGGGCCGATCGCCAATCCTGGGCTGGCATCGATCGACGCGGTGTTGAATCCGGCCCAAACCTCGGCCCTCTATTTCGTCGCGGACGGCACCGGCGGGCATGTGTTTGCCGACACGCTGGAACAGCACAATGCGAATGTGGCGAAATGGTATGCGATCCGCCGCTCCCGTGGGGAGATGTAGGCTGTTCCTTTCGCCCGCGAGGGGCGTAGAAGTGGGCGCCGTCATGCTGGACTCGCCCCGTTCTTGACCACGCTTATGCTCATCGCCGCCGGCGTTGTCCTGTTGTTGCTGATCGCGGCTGCCGTTCTGGTGCTCAGCCGCGGGCTGGCGGCGCTGTCGGCCGCGTCGGCGCAGTCGGACCGGCTGGTCCTGGCGGAAGGGCTGCTGGCGGGCGCCCCGATGCAGCCAATGCTGGTGCGTTCCGATCACCGCATGGAGATGCCGCCACGCGTCGCGGACCTGTTCGGTCTGGTGCAGCCGCCGACCGATTTCGATGGCCTCAGCGCGGCAGGCGGCGGCCTCGATCCGCGTGACGCCGAGCATCTGCTGGCGGACGTGATCGCCGTTCAGCGCTCGGGCAAGCCCTTCGTGCGCCAGGTCCGCCCGCGCGGCGCGGCGCGTACGCTGACCTTGCGCGGCGCGCGTGCGCCGGCTGCGGCCGGCAACGCCGATGTCGTGATCTGGGTCCACGATGCCAGCGAGGCGCAGGCCGAGGCGGAGCGCCTCGCCGTCGAGCAGACGCAGGTGCGCGAGGCATTCAACGCACTCACCGGTTTGATCGAGGCGGCTCCGCTGCCGATGTGGTACCGCGGCCCCGATCTTCGCGTGTCGATGGTGAACACCGCTTATGTTCAGGCGGTGGAGGGTGCCGATGCCGCCGACGTCGTGGCACGCGGCGTGGAGTTGATCGAGGGCTCGGGGCAGGGCGGCCCGCTCGCCGGCGCCACCGCCGCGCGGGAGACGGGGCGGCCCGAAGTGCGCGTGCTGCCCGCCACCATCGGTGGCGCGCGTCGTTCGATGCAACTCTACGACGTGCCGCTACCAGGCGGCGGCGTCGCTGGCTTTGCAATCGACGTCGAGGAACTGGAGGAAGCCCGCGCGCGAGAACAGCGTTTCGCCAATGCCCAGCGCGCGATGCTCGATCGGCTGTCCGCCGGCGTGGCGCAGTTCGGCCGCGATCGCGCGCTCCTGTTCTGCAACCAGCCGTTCCGGCGCATGTTCGCGATGCGCGGCGAGTGGCTGGCGGACCGCCCCGAATTCGACCGGGTGCTGGAGCGCATGCGCGAGGCGAACCGGCTGCCGGAGGTGCGCGACTTTCCCGGCTGGAAGGCGGAACGGCGCGACTGGTTCACCCGCACCGATGCCGCGACGGAGGAAACGTGGCACCTGCCCGGCGGCGTCCACATTCGCGTGCTCGCGCAATTGCTGCCCGACGGCGGGCTCCTGCTGATTTTCGAGGATCGCACGGAAGAAGTGCAGCTCGCCTCTGCGCGCGACACGCTGCTTCGCGTGCGAACGGCCACCTTTGACAATCTGTTCGAGGCGCTGGGCGTGTTCGCCGCCGACGGCCGGCTGCAGCTGTGGAATCATCGTTTCCGCGCCTTGTGGGATTTCGAGGAAGAGTTCCTCAACAGCCATCCGCGGGTCGACGCAGTCGCCGACAAGATCGCGCCCAAGCTGCGCACGCCCAACCGCGCTACCCTGGTCAGCGAGCTGGTTCGGTCGGCCACCGCGGATCGCCAGCAGCGCAACGGCCGCGTGGCGCTGGCGGATGGCCGTCACTTCGCCTTTGCCGCGGTGCCCTTGCCCGATGGCAATGCGCTGTTCACGATGCTCGACATCAGCGACAGCCGCCGTGCCGAGCAGGCGCTACGCGATCGGGCGGCGGCGCTCGAGGCCGCCAATCAGGTGAAGACCGCCTTCGTCGCCAACATGAGCTACGAATTGCGCACCCCACTCACCTCGATCAGCGGCTTCGCGGAAATGCTCCAAGGCGGATATGCGGGCACGTTGCCCGAACAGGCGGAGCAATATGTCGCCGCCATTCTCGATTCGGTCAGCAGGCTCGGCATGCTGATCGACGAGGTACTCGACCTGACACAGGGCGAGCGGGACATGCCGCTCCGCCGCGAGGTGATGGAGCTGGCCGATGTGGCGCGCACCGCGGCCGCCGGAATGGAAGGAGCCGCCGCCGATCGCGGGATCGACTTTGCCGTCACCATCGATGCCAGCGCCGGGCAGCTGAGTGCCGATCCGCGTCGCATCCGCGAGGCGGTGGAGCATCTGCTGCGGCACGCGATCAACGCCGCCGCACCGGGCGGCCGCGTGCTGCTCCACGTCGATGGCGATGACGAACACGCGCGCATCATCGTGTCGGACGATGGCGAGGGGATCGATGAGGACGCGGCGCGCCACGCCTTTGACCGCTTCGCCCAGCCGACCACCACCCGCGGCGTCCGCGCGCTTGATCTCGGCCTGCCGCTCGCGAAGCAGTTCGTCGAGGCGCATGGCGGCAGCATCTCGCTGGTAAGCGAGGTTGGTATGGGCACGCTGGTAAAGGCCGAGCTGCCGCGATGAAGCGAGGCGAGGTGCATCTTGCCGATCCCGCGGCCACGCTCGCCATCGGTGCGCGACTGGCCGAGGTGATCCGCCCCGGCGACGTGATTACCCTGTCCGGCCCGCTGGGCGCGGGGAAGACGAGCATCGCGCGCGGGCTCCTTGCCGGCCTTGGCCTCGCGGGCGAAGCGCCGAGCCCCAGCTTTGCGATCGTCCAGCCCTATGACCCGCCCGAGGTCCGCTTCCCCGTGCTCCACGTCGACCTGTATCGGCTCGATGGACCTGACGAGATGCTTGAGCTCGGCCTCGACGAGGCGTTGTTCGATGCCGCGCTGCTGGTGGAATGGCCCGACCGCGCCGGGCCTGATGCATGGCCCATTGCCCTGCGACTGGTGCTCGCGATCGAACCGGATGGCGCGCGGCGCTTGACTTGGGAAGCGCCGGCGGCATGGGAGCGCCGATGGTCCTAGATATGACGCCGCCCGCCGATGCGCCCCTGTTTCTTGCAGCGCACGGTTGGGCCGGAGCGACGATCCTGCCGCTGGCCGGGGATGCGTCGTTCCGCCGCTATTTCCGCATCGTCGACGGCGCCCGCAGCGCGGTCCTGATGGACGCGCCGCCGCCGCACGAGGATCCGCGCCCGTTCATCGCGGTGGCGAACTGGCTGACGGAGCGGGGCTTCGGCGCGCCGCGCATTCACGCGATCGACGAGGTGCGCGGGCTCGTGCTGCTGGAGGATTTCGGCAACGATCGCATGCGCGAGGCGATCGATGCCGAGCCGGACGGCGCTATTGCGCTGTATGAAAACGCCGTCGACCTGCTGGTTCTGTTACGCACGCATCCGGCCGGCGATTGGCGGCCCTATGATCGCGCCGAGCTTCAGCGTGAGGCCGGGCTCCTGGTCGAATGGTATTGCCCGGCGGTGGGGCTGGAGATCGATACCGCCGGCTATGTCGCCGCCTGGGACGCAGTGCTTCAGCATGCCCAATATGACCGCGCGGTCACCGTGCTGCGTGACTATCACGTCGAAAACCTGATGCTGGTCGGCGCCGCGCGCACCCTTGGCCTGCTCGACTTCCAGGATGCGCTCGCCGGCCACGCCGCCTACGATCTCGTGTCGCTGCTTCAGGACGCGCGCCGTGATGTCGAGCCCGCGCTCGAGCAGCAGATGCTGGCGCGCTATTGCGCGGCGACCGGCGAGGGTGACGCGTTCATGCGCGCCTATCATGTGCTTGGCGCGCAGCGGAACGCGAAGATCATCGGCATCTTCACCCGGCTGTGGCAGCGTGACGGCAAGGATCGCTACCCTCAGCTCTGCCCGCGCGTCTGGACCTACCTGGAGCGCGATCTTGCCCAGCCGGAGCTGGCACCCGTGGCGGCCTGGTTCGATGCAAACATCCCCGCGGCGATGCGCGGCGACCCCCTGGCGTTGAGCGCGAAATGAGCAAGCCGCGCGTTATCCGCCCCGGGCTGCCCGCCGCCGTGCCGCAGACCGCGATGGTAATGGCTGCGGGGCTCGGCAAGCGCATGCGCCCGCTGACAGCGACCCGTCCGAAGCCGTTGATCAAGGTTGCGGGCAAGACCTTGCTCGATCACACGCTCGATCACCTGCGCGACGCGAGTGTGCAGCGTGCCGTTGTCAACGTCCATTATCTCGCCGATACGCTGAAGGGGCATCTGGAGAGCGTCGAGGGACTCGATATCGTCGTATCGGACGAGCGGGCGCAGCTCTTGGAGACCGGCGGCGGGCTGATGAAGGCAAAGCCGCTGCTCGGCACCGATCCGATCCTCGTGGTGAACAGCGACAATTTCTGGCTCGATGGCCCGATCGACGCGCTGTCGCTGCTGGCGGCGCGCTGGAACCCGGCGGAGATGGACGTGCTGTTGCTGCTGGTGCCACTGGCCCGGGCGCATTGCCACCGGGGCCAGGGCGATTTCCACATCGCCAGCGATGGTCGCATCACCAGCCGGCGTCGCGCCGGCCGTTTGGCGCCTTTCGTGTTCATCGGCGTGCAGATCCTCAATCCCGCGATCCTTGAAGATGCGCCCGAAGGCCCGTTTTCGACCATGCTTTTCTGGGAGCGCGCGATCGCCGCGGGGCGCGCCTTCGGCGTCGTGCATCAGGGCTTGTGGGTCGATGTCGGCACGCCGGCAGCCATCGCGCGGGCAGAAGCCTTGCTGATCGATGGGTGATCGCGCCGTCCCGCAGCTTTTCACCATCCCGTCACATCGCGCATTTGCAGACGCGCTGGTCGCCGGGCTGATCCGGTGCTTCGGCGACGACCCTTTGGGTCTGGCGCATGGTCTTGTGCTGCTGCCCAACAATCGCGCGAAGCTGGCGGTGACCAACGCCTTTGTGCGGGCGCGTGGCGGCGCGCTCGTGCTGCCGCGTCTGGTCGCGATCGGAGCGGACGATCTTGGCGAGGCGATCGGCGCCGCGCTCGACCCCGCCGACGCACCCGATTCGCCGCCACCGGCGGTCGCGCCATTGACCCGCCGCATGATCCTCGCGCGGCTGGTCAAGGAAGCGAAGCCTGATCTCGACACGGCGGAGGCGGTGCGATTGGCTGGCGATCTCGCGCGCACGCTCGACCAGCTGATCGTCGAGGAAGTCGATCCCGCGCGATTGTCGTCGCTCGACCTTGGCGACCTCACCGATCACTGGCGCGCGTCGCTGGAGCTGTTTCGTGTGGTGCTCGACCACTGGCCGGGCGAGCTTGCACGGCTTGGCCGGATCGACGGCGCGACGCGGCGCGTGCTGCTGCTCCGTCGCCTGGAGGAGCGTTGGCGCCTTGATCCGCCGTCCGGGTTCGTGTGCGCCGCGGGCATCACCGATGCCGCACCCGCCGTCGCCCGTCTGCTCCGCCGCGTCGCCCTGCTTGATCGCGGCCTGGTCGTGCTCGCCGGACTCGATCGTGACATGGACGAGGCGGAGTGGCAGGCGCTTGGTCCGCATGAGCCGGATCCCGTCACCGGCCGTGCGTCGCGGGCGATCGAGGTCCATCCGCAATTCCACCTCAAGCAATTGCTCGAACGAATGGGATTGGCGCGCGCTGACGCGGCGCGCTGGCCCGACGGCAGCGATCATGACGCCTCCGAGGCGCGTGGTCGCACGATCGCGACCGCGCTTGCGCCAGCCGAATATACTGCCCGCTGGACGGCATTGCGGCCGCAGCAGCGTCAGCTCGCCGGTGTGCGCGTCGCCGAATTGTCGAGCCCGGCCGAGGAAGCGCAGGCCATCGCCCTCGCGCTCCGCGCCGCCGTGGAGCAGCCCGAGCGCACCGCCGCGCTCGTCACGCCGGATCGCGCGCTCGCCCGCCGTGTCTCGGCGCATTGCGCCCGCTGGGGGCTGGAGGTGGACGACAGCGCGGGTCGGCCGTTGTCGATCACGCCGCCGGGCACGTTGCTCACGGCCATCTGCGACGCAGCGACCGAGCGCTTCGCCCCGCTCGCGCTCCTCACATTGCTGAAGCATCCGCTGGTACGCGCCGGCGATGCGCGTGCGCGCTGGCTCGATGGCGTGCGACGCCTTGATCGAAATCTGCGCGGCCCACGGCCATCGCCCGGTCTGGACGGCATTGCGGCGGCTCTTGGTGACGCTGCCGGCGATTGGTGGGCAGAGGTGCGCGCCTTGCTCGATCCGCTCGCTACCGCCTTTGCTGACGGCACGGCGCCGCTCGCCACGCTTGTTGCCGCGCTGCGCGATGCGGCGGACGCGCTCGCCGGGGCGGAGGCGTGGCGTGGCCCTGCCGGCCGCGCGGCTGCCGATCTCCTCGCCGAGCTCGAGACGGAAGCGCCGGCCGGCCCGGCCAGCGCGACGCCCGAAGATCTTGCCCCCATGCTGCGGTTGCTGATGGACGAGATCGCCGTGCGTCCGCCGCAGGGCGGCCACCCGCGGCTTGCCATCTACGGCCTGATCGAGGCGCGATTGCAATCGGCGGACCTCATGATTCTTGGCGGCCTCAACGAAGGCACCTGGCCGGCCAGCGCCGCGCCCGATCCATGGCTAGCGCCCCGCATTCGGGCGACGCTTGGCCTGCCTGGGCTCGAACGCTCGATCGGTGTCGCCGCGCATGATTTCGGCCAAGGGCTGGGCGCGCGCGAGGTGCTGATCACGCGCGCTCGGCGCGATGCGCGCGCGCCCGCCATTCCATCGCGGCTGTGGCTGCGACTCGCGGCAATGGCCGGTGACGAGTTCGATCGCGCGCGCGATCGTCAGTTGGAGGGCTGGACCCGGCTGATCGACGACGCCGGCGTGCCCCAGCCGGCGTCCCGCCCGGCGCCGCGCCCACCCGCCGCGCTTCGCCCCACCGCCATGTCGGTGACGCAGGTCGATCGCCTGAAGGCCGATCCCTTCGCCTTCTACGCGCAGCGCATCCTGCGCCTGTCCGCGCTGGAGCCGGTCGATGCGGATCCGACCGCCGCGTGGCGCGGCACCGCGGTTCACGGCGTGCTGGAAGCCTGGGCGCGCGATCACGCCTGCCAGGTGGATGCCCTGCGCCCGCTCGCCATCGCCATGTTGAGCGATCCCGGCACCCATCCGCTGATCCGCGCGCTGTGGCAGCCTCGGTTGCTCGCGGCGGTGGAATGGATCGCGCAGCGCATGGCCGCCGAGCAGCAGGCCGGGCGCAAGGTCATCGCCGCCGAGGGGCGCGGCGGCACGCAGATCGCCGGCATCGATCTCTCCGGCCGCTTCGACCGTATCGACCATCTGCCCGACGGCACGCTCGGCATCGTCGATTACAAGACCGGCAAGGCCCCCTCGGCGGCAGCGGTGCGCGCCGGCTTCTCCATGCAGCTCGGCCTGCTTGGCGCGATCGCGGAGGCTGGCGGGTTTGCCGGTATTGGCGGCACCGCCGGCGGCTTCGAATATTGGTCGCTCGCCAAGAATCGCGAGGGCTCGTTCGGCAGCGTCAGCACGCCCGTCGATCCCAACGGCAAGAACGATCGCGTCCTCACCGGCGAGTTCGTGGAGCGCGCCCGCGCCGTCTTCACCGATGCGGCGCAACGCTGGCTGACCGGCGACGACGCCTTCACCGCAAAGCTTCACCCCGAATATGCGCCTTATGCCGAATATGACCAGCTGATGCGCCGCGACGAATGGTACGGGCGTGAAAACTGATCGCCACATGCCCGCCGGGGGCCGCTGGTGAGCGGCGCGACGGGCGCTCGCCCGCTTCCCCCGCTTCGCGGTGAGCAGCGCCGGGCCAGTGCGCCTGACGCGCACGTCTGGCTTTCCGCGTCGGCGGGCACTGGCAAGACGCAGGTGCTGTCCGCCCGCGTCTTCCGCCTGCTGCTGCGCGGCGTCGATCCGTCCGCCATCCTGTGCCTCACCTTTACCAAGGCCGGTGCCGCCGAGATGGCCGCCCGCGTCAATCAGCGTCTCGCCGCCTGGGTGCGGATGAAGGACGCTGACCTGTTCGCCGATCTGACCGCGCTCGGCGAACCCGGCGATCCGGCGCAGCGTGATCGCGCTCGCACCTTGTTCGCGAAGGTGCTCGACGCGCCCGGTGGCGGCCTGCGTATTCAGACGATCCACGGCTTTTGTCAGGGCCTGCTCGCCGCCTTCCCGGTCGAGGCGGCGCTCGTCCCTGGTTTCCGCCCGATCGAGGCGCGCGAGGAGGCCGTGCTCGCCCGCGCCACTCTGGCGGAGGTGCTCGTCTCGGCGGAAGCGGAAGGCCGCACCGCGCCGATCGAGGCAGTCGGCAAGCTCAGCATCCGGCTGGGCGAAGTAGCGGCTGAGCGCTATCTCCACGATTGTGCCCGCGCCGGCCCGGCGATTGAGGCGCTGCCCTCCGGCATCCAGCCGTGGCTGCGCCGCGCGCTCGATCTGCCTTCCGGCGATGTCGAGGCGCATATCCGCGAGGCATGCGGCGAAGACGCGATCGACCGTTCGACACTGGAGACGATCGAAGCGCTGAACCGCGGCTGGGGCGGCAAGAAGGGCACGGAGCGCGCCGGCGTCGTCGCCGCCTGGCTGGAGGCAGGCGCTGAACAGCGCGCCGCGACGCTCGACCAACTCCACCTCGTCTGGGCCAAGGCGGACGGCGATCCGCGCTCGTTCGGCAAGGGGCAGGCGCCGCAGGATCCGGACTATGCCGATCTCGCCATGCTCCTCCACAGCACCTGCGCCGATCTGCTGAGCCTGCGGGTTCGCGCCGCTTATGCCGATCTGCTCGCCGCGGGGCTGACGGTCGGCCGCGACTATGCGCGGGCCTATATGGCCGCGAAGCGCCGCCGCGGTCTGGTCGATTTCGACGATCTCATCGCCGCCACCGTGCGGCTGCTCGACGTGCCCGGCATCGGCGACTGGGTTCGCTTCAAGCTCGACCAGACCACCGAACACGTCCTGATCGACGAGGCGCAGGATACCAACATCGCGCAATGGCGCATCGTGCGCGCGCTAGTGGACGAATATTTCGTCGGTCGCGGCGTTTATGCGCCGTCGGTCCGCACGCTGTTCACGGTGGGCGATCACAAGCAGGCGATCTTCGGATTCCAGGGCACCGATCCCGTCAACTTCCGCGCCGCCGAGCGATACTTTGCCGCCAAAGCTGCCGAGGTCGCGGGCGACGACCGCATGCCGGACGAGGAACGCGGGCTGCCCTTCGAGCGGCTGTCGCTCGTCTCTTCCTTCCGCTCAACGCGCCCCGTGCTGGAGTTCGTCGATGCCGCGGTGGCGGCGCTCGGCTCGGACGCGCTGGGGCTCGATCAGGACATGCCGCCGCACGCCAGCGAGGTCGCAGGGCCGGGCTGCGTGGAGCTATGGCAACCGATCGCGGCCGGCGCCGCCGAGGACGATGCCGGCGACGAGGAGTGGATTGATGACGCCGTGCGCGCCAACGCCACCCGAATCGCGCGCCAGATCCGCGGCTGGCTGGACAGCGGGGTCATGCTGGAAAGCAAGGGCCGGCCGATCCGCCCAGAGGACATCATGGTCCTCGTCAAGCGGCGCGGCGAGATCGCCCAGCTGCTCGTTGCGCGCCTGTATGCGGAGGGTGTGCCGGTCGCCGGCGTCGATCGCCTGCGCCTCAACGCGCCGCTCGCGGTGCAGGATCTGCTGGCGGCGATTCGCTTCGTGCTCCAGCCGCAGGACGATCTCAGCCTCGCCAACCTTCTCGTCTCGCCGCTCATCGGCTGGTCGCAGGAGGAATTGCTCGCCCGCGCCGTGCCGCGCACCACCAGCCTGTGGCGGCACCTGTCGGCGCATCACCGCGATCTGCTCGCCCCGCTCGATGCGATGCTCGCGCGCGCGGATTTCTCGACCCCGTACCGCTTCCTGGAAGAGATACTCTCCGGCCCGTTGCAGGGGCGCCGCCGCTTGCTCGCGCGGCTGGGCGAGGAGGCGCGCGATCCAATCGAGGAGCTGCTCAGCGCCGCGCTGGAGTTCGAAACCACCGCCACCCCGTCGCTGCAACGCTTCCTCGACTGGTTCGACCGTGGCGAGGTGGAGGTGAAGCGCGAGGCGGAGGGCGTGCTGAGCGCCGTCCGCGTCATGACCGCGCACGGCGCCAAGGGGTTGCAGGCGCCGGTCGTCATTCTGGCCGACGCGACGGCCGATCCCGATGCGACGCGCGGCGGCACGCTGATGTGGACACCGGACGGGGCCGAGGCGCCGATCCCGGTCTTCGCACCGCGCCCGGCAGAGCGCGCCGGGCCGATCGCTGACGTTGCCGCCGAAGCGGAAAGCCGCGAGCGGCAGGAGCATTGGCGTCTGTTCTACGTCGCCGCCACCCGCGCGGAGGAGCGGTTGATCGTCGCCGGATCGCTCAGCGCGCGCTATCGCAACGGCCCGCCCGAGGCGAGCTGGTATGCCGCCGCAGCGCGCGCCTTTGATACGCTGGGCGTGCCGACGGGCGAGGGCAGGCTGTTTCATGGCACCACGCCGGCCGATCCGGTGCCGGCGCGTCCGTCCAACCACGCGGAAACGTCGGCGCCGACCGCGCTGCCCGACTGGGCGCGCAGTCCCGCCCCGCCGGAGGCCCGCCCACCGCGTCCGCTAGCGCCCTCGTCGATCGGCGAAGACGCGGTCGCCGATCCGCCGCCCACCCCCGCGATGCGCGCCGCGGCGCAGCGCGGGCGGCTGATCCACGGCCTGTTCGAGCGATTGCCGGCTGTCGCGCCTTCCGAACGGCGCGCCGCCGCCGACCGTTGGCTGCTGCAGGTCGGGCAGGTCGCCGACGGAACCGAGCGTCGCGCTCTGATCGACACCGTCTGCGGCATCCTCGCCGATCCCGAAACCGTGGCGCTGTTCGGCGCCGGGTCGCTAGGTGAGGTGCCGATCAGCGCGGTGATCGAAGGGGGGCTGGTGATCGCCGGTACCGTCGATCGTCTGCTCGTCACGCCGGAGCGCGTTCAGCTCGTCGACTTCAAGACCGGCCGCTTTGCCCCGGCAGATCTGGCAGGCGTGCCGGCCTACCATCTGCGCCAGATGGCGGCCTATGCGGCGGCGCTGGCGGTCATCTTCCCCGATCGCCCGGTAGAGGCGGCATTGCTGTACACGTCGGCGCCGCTGCTCATCCATTTGCCGGCATCGCTGCTGGCCGCGCACAAGCCCGGCTTGGGCCGCGCGGAGCAAAGCTTGCCCGACGATCGTTGAGTGTCCCGATTGGCGCTCCTAGATTGGAGTGCAAAGGAGATTGTTACCATGGCGACCAAGAAGATCACCGACGATAGCTTCCACGCGGATGTGATCGAATCCGACAAGCCGGTGCTGGTCGACTTCTGGGCCGAATGGTGCGGTCCGTGCAAGATGATCGGCCCGAGCCTCGAAGAGATCTCGGACGAGCTTGGCGAGCAGGTGACGATCGCCAAGATCAACATTGACGAAAATCCCGATGCGCCGGGCCGTTACGGCGTGCGCGGCATCCCGACCATGATCCTGTTCAAGGGTGGCAACCCGGCCGCGACCAAGGTCGGCGCCGAGCCCAAGGGCCGGATCAAGTCCTGGCTGGAAGGCGCGCTCGCCTGATCAGCCCCTGATCAGACGTTGAATATCGCCGCGGCCTTGTTCCACAATTCGGGCGAGGCCGCGGCAAGCAGCCCCACGTCGCGGCGTTCCAGCCGATAGGGGCTATTGTCCAGCCGCGCGACTTTCCCACCCGCCTCGCTGACGAACAACGCGCCCGCCGCGTGATCCCACGGGAACAGCCGCTCGAACAGCGCCACGTCATACTGCCCGTCCACCAGCGCGGGATATTGCGCGGCGGCACAGCGCAGGCCTTCCTTCAGCGACAGGACGCCCTCGGCGCGCCGCTCCAGCATCGCCGCCTTTTCGTCCGACATCCAATATTTCGAATAGGTCGCGATCGGCTGCGATCGCTCGACCGTCACAGCACGCACCCGCACATCCTCGACAAACGCGCCTTGGCCGTTCGCGGCATGGCTCAGCCGGTCGGCCACCGGATCGTACAACCAGCCATGCTGCACAACGCCGTCCTCGACCAGCGCGACGATCATGCCGAACGGCGTCCGGCCCGCCGCAAAATTGTTCGTCCCGTCCAGCGGATCGACCAGCCACAATCGCCCGGTGCCGATATCGTCCAACAGGGTCGGATCGCTCGCATAAGCTTCTTCACCGATCACCCGCGCGTGCGGATCGATCGCCCGCAATCCCGTGGCAAGCAGCGCCTCGCTCTCGCGATCCGCGATCGTCACCCAGTCGCCCGGCGACTTCTCCTCCCGCTCGGCGCTCGACAATTGCCCGAAGCGCGGCAGGATCGCCGCACGGGCGACATCGGCGAGTAGCGCCCGAACGCTGCGGTCGAGCGGCGTCAACTACGGTAATCGGCGTTGATGGAGATATATCCGTGCGTCAGGTCGCACGTCCAAACGGTTGCCCGCCCTTCGCCGAGCCCCAGGTCGACCCCGATCTCGATCTCCTGTCCTTTCAGGTGCGCCGCGACCGGCGCCTCGTCATACCCTTCGACCGCCAATCCGCCGCTCGCCACCTGGGTCGTGCCGAACCGGATCGCGAGCTTGTCGCGCTCGGCGGCTTCGCCAGCCTTGCCGACCGCCATCACCACGCGGCCCCAGTTGGCGTCCTCTCCGGCGATCGCGGTTTTCACCAGTGGCGAGTTCGCGATCGACATGGCGACCCGATGCGCCGACCGGTCGCTTTCGGCCCCCTCGACAGAGATCTCGATCAGCTTCGACGCGCCTTCGCCGTCACGCACGACCAGCTGGGCCAGTTGGTGACACAAATCGGCCAGGGCCGCCCGGAAGGCATCCGCGCCCGCGCTGTTTTCATCCGAGAGCGGCGCATTGCCCGCCACCCCGGTGGCGAATGCCAGCACCGTGTCGCTTGTCGAGGTGTCGCCATCCACCGTGATGCACGAAAACGTCCGCGCGTTGGCGTCCGTCAGCGCGCTTTGCAAGAATGGCGCGTCGACCGCGGCATCGGTGAAGATGAACCCCAGCATCGTCGCCATGTCCGGCGCGATCATGCCCGATCCCTTGATCACGCCGACCAGCGTCACGGTGCGCCCATCGACGATCGCCGTCGTCGTCGCGCCCTTGGCGTACGTGTCCGTCGTGCCGATCGCATCGGCAATCTGCCGCCAGTCGGCAGGCGCCGCAGAGAATGCCGCGTCCAGCCCGGCCTCCGCCTTGTCGATCGGCAGCGGCACGCCGATCACCCCGGTCGAGGCAACGAACACGTCGGAGGGCTGACAACCAAGATGCGCTGCCGCCCGCGCGGCGATCGCCTCCACCGCCGCTCGTCCGCGGTTGCCGGTGAACGCGTTCGAATTCCCCGCATTCACCACCAGCGCCCGCGCTTCTCCCAGCACCAGCGCCTTGCGGCACCATTCCACCTCCGGCGACGGGCACTTCGATTGCGTCAGCACCCCGGCCACCGTCGTGCCCGCATCCAGCGTGACGAAGCTCAGGTCGCAGCGATCCCAATCCTTGTACCGCGCCCGCGCCACGCGCGGCGTCGCACCCGCAATGCCGGGCAGGTCGGGAAAGGGCAGGGCGAGCGGCGAAACAGCGTGCGACATGGCACTCGCCATGCCCCGCCAAACACGCATTGTCACGTGGGCGCCGCGCCTCTGGACGGTCACGGCTCCGAGGTCGAGGAGAGGTCCGAAGCTCGCCCGTGCAGCTTTTGGGTTGGACACGTCGCCTCCTCACCCTATGTCGGCACCCGTGAATTTGCTGCTGCTTCTCTCCGCGGTGCTATCGGCGCTGACCGGCGTCGGCGGAGGCGTGCGTGCGCAGGATCGGGCGCGCGCGGTAGCGGAAGGCTCGATGTCGGCGGTGAAGGCTGCCGCGGCGGCACGCATCGCGCCGCGTCGTCCGGCGGCAACGCTTCCGTCGCGCGTCACCTCTGCCGCGTTCGGCGGCGGCAGCGCGCTGGCGCTCGTGCCGCATGAGCCAGTGTTCGCCGGCCGCCGGCGCGAATAGGCCGATCTTCGCCGGCTGTCGCCGGGACATTACCGCTTTTTGTCGGGCGCGCGCCGTTTGCAGGCCAGTCGCGCCCTTTCCGATATCAGGATTTCACCCATGTTCGGCAACATCGCCAAGTCGCTCTTCGGCTCGTCTAACGACCGCTATGTCCGGTCGCTCAACCCGCTGCTGGCGAAGATCGCCTCGTTTGAAGCGTCGCTGCAGTCGATGGACGATGCGACGCTCGCCAATCAGACTGTCTTGTTCCGGCAGCGACTCTCCAATGGAGAAAAGCTCGACGATTTGCTGCCCGAGGCTTTCGCCACCGTGCGTGAGGCGGCGCATCGGGTGCTCGGCCAGCGGCATTACGACGTTCAGATGATCGGCGGCATCGTCCTCCATCGTGGCGAGATCGCCGAGATGCGCACGGGTGAGGGCAAGACGCTCGTCGCGACGCTCGCCACCTATCTCAACGCGCTGCCGGGCGATGGCGTCCACGTCATCACCGTCAACGATTACCTCGCCGCGCGCGACGCCGATTGGATGGGCCGCGTCTACCGCTTCCTTGGCTTGACCGTCGGCGTGATCGTGCCCAACCTGTCCGACGAGCAGCGCCGCGACGCCTATGCCGCCGACATCACCTACGGCACGAACAACGAATTCGGCTTCGATTACCTGCGCGACAACATGAAGTACGAGCGCGCGTCGATGGTCCAGCGGCCGTTCGCGATGGCGATCGTCGACGAGGTCGATTCGGTCCTGATCGACGAGGCGCGCACGCCGTTGATCATCTCCGGCCCGACCGACGACAAGAGCGACCTCTACATGCAGGTCGATGCGGTCGTGAAGCAGATCACGCCCGACGATTACGAGAAGGACGAAAAGCAGAAGACGATCGTCCTGACCGAAGAAGGCACCGAGCGGGTCGAGCGGTTGCTCGAAGCGGCGGGCCTGCTCGAAGGCGCCAACCTCTACGATTTCGAGAACACCCAGGTGGTGCACCACCTCAACCAGTCGCTCCGCGCGAACGTCATGTTCAAGCGCGACACCGATTACATCGTTAAGGACGGCAAGGTCGTCATCATCGACGAATTCACCGGCCGCATGATGGATGGCCGGCGCTGGTCCGATGGCCTCCACCAGGCGGTCGAAGCGAAAGAGGGCGTGCAGATCGAGCCCGAGAACCAGACCATGGCCTCGATCACCTTCCAGAACTATTTCCGCATGTATCCGAAGCTCGCCGGCATGACCGGCACGGCCTCGACCGAAGCGGCGGAATTCTTCGACATCTACAAGATGAACGTCGTCACCATCCCGACGAACAAGCCGATCCACCGCGTCGACGAGGAAGACGAGTTCTACAAGGACACGAACGACAAGTTCCGCGCGATCGCCAAGCGCATCCGCCAGCATGCCGAAAAGGGCCAGCCGGTGCTCGTCGGCACGGTTTCGATCGAAAAGTCCGAGCTGCTCAGCGACTTCCTGAAGCAGGAGGGCGTTGACCATTCGGTGCTGAACGCGCGCTATCACGAGCAGGAAGCGCATATCGTGGCACAGGCGGGCCGCCTGGGCGCCGTCACCATCGCGACCAACATGGCGGGCCGCGGCACCGACATTCAGCTCGGCGGCAATCTGGAATTCCGCGCCGAGGACGAACTCGCCGGCATGCCCGAGGGGCCGGAGCGCGACGCCGCGATGGCGCAGATTAAGGCTGAGATCGCCGCTGAAAAGGCGCGCGTGCTCGAAGCTGGCGGTCTTTTCGTGCTCGGCACCGAGCGGCACGAGAGCCGCCGCATCGACAATCAGCTGCGTGGTCGTTCAGGGCGTCAGGGCGATCCGGGCCTGAGCCGCTTCTACCTCAGCTTGGACGACGATCTGCTGCGGATTTTCGGGCCGGACACGCTCTTCGCCAAGATGATGCGCAACAACATCGAGGATGGCGAGGCGATCGGCAGCAAGTGGCTGACCAAGGCGATCGAGACCGCGCAGAAGAAGGTCGAGGCGCGCAACTACGACATCCGCAAGCAGGTCGTCGAATATGACGACGTGATGAACGATCAGCGCAAGGTGATCTACGAGCAGCGTGCCGACATCATGGACGCCGAGACGGTCGGTGACGTCGTCGAGGACATGCGCGCGGAGACGGTGAACACGATCGTGGGCGAGGCGTGTCCGGTCGGTTCGTATCCCGAGCAGTGGAACGTCGAGGGCATGAAGGATCGGCTCGCCGATATCCTGAACCTGACGCCGCCGATCGATCGCTGGCTGGAAGAGGATGCGGTCGACCCGGAGATCATCACCGAGCGTGTCCAGGCCGAGGCCGACGCCATGGTCGCCGCCAAGGCCGCCGATCTGGAGCCGGAAACCTGGACTCAGGTCGAGAAGTCGATCCTGCTCCAGAACCTCGATCATCACTGGAAGGAGCATCTCGCGACGCTCGATGCGCTGCGGCAGGTGGTCCACCTGCGCGCCTATGCGCAGAAGACGCCGATCAACGAATATAAGCAGGAGGCGTTTGCGCTTTTCCAGCGCATGCTCGACAACATCCGCGAGGATGTAACGAAGACGATCGCGCATGCGCAGTTCCAGCTGCAGGCGCCGCCGCCGCTGCCCGACCTGCCGGACTTCATCACGACGCACTTCGATCCATTCTCAGGCGAGGACAATTCGGCGGATATTGATGCCGGCACGCTCGGCCTGATCCAGTCGCAGGTGCCGCCGATGCAGATCCCGCAGCCGACCGCGGCCGATCTTGGGCAGGATCCGGAGAGTTGGCAGGGGGCGGTCAGCCGCAACGCCCCGTGCCCTTGCGGGTCGGGCCGCAAGTACAAGCACTGCCACGGCGCCGTCTGAGCAGCGGCAGGCCGGCGTTTACCCCGCCGGCCCCCGTGCAGCAGCATACCCGTGCAGCAGCATAGACGTGCTGCGGTGTCAGCCGCTGCCGCAGCAAAGCACAAAAAAAGCCCTCGCCGCGGTCGGCGAGGGCTTTTTCGTTATCGCTCTGTCTCCAGATCAGCGGCGGCCGCGCTGCTCCGGCAGGATGATCGTCGGCCCAAGCCGGTTCACCACGTCGCGCGCCTGGAACGCGCGAACCTCGCCAGCCGGCGGTGCGCCGCGACCCATCACGATCTCGGCCGACGCCTCGTAGCGATCGACGGTGCGAACGTCGAAGTCGTTGAAGCCGCCGCCCCACGGACCCCAGCCGCCCCAGCCACCCCATGGGCGACCGTAGAAGCGCCACGACGGGCCCCAATAGCCACCCCAGCCGCCATAGCCCCAGCCCGGACCGAAGCCGGCACCCGGCGTCGAATAGGTCCGCGCCTGGCGATCGGTCTGGCGATCAACCGTCACGAAATAATCGAACCCGTTCTGAATCGTCAGCTCCGCCGCGCGGAACAGCAGATAGCGCTCCACCGTGTCACGATCGGTCACGGTGTTGCCGGCAAAGGTCACCAGAAAGCGATTTGCTTCCACCTGACGTTCGCTGAAGCCGGTGCGATTGAAGCCCGAGCCCGTGGCCGGGCGATATGGCGTCTCCGTGGCGCAACCGGCCACAAGCAAGGCGCCGGATACGGCCGTCGCCATCAGCAGGCTGCGACCGGTACGCAAGATGTTCATTAGTCCGTCTCCGAAGGCCGCCCTATCGGCGGATAATCACGCATATAGCTGTTGGAGACGGAACGTCCGATGAACGGATTGGCTCCGAAAAACACCGGCTTGCCGCAGCTCGCGATCAGCGCCCTGCGCCGTGCAACGCACTGGCATCGTTCAGATAAGCGTTGAGCACGGTCTCGTTGATCATGTCCCAGCGATAGCCTGCAGCTTTCGCATGACCGGCTCTTCCCATGGCAGCGTGTCGTTCAGGGTCTGCGATCAGCATCCACAGGGCGTCGGCATAGGCCTCGATGTCGCGCGGCTCGACCAGAAACCCCGTTCGCTCGTCATCCACCAGGCCGACGGCCCCCGACGCGCGGGCCGCCACCACGGGCACGCCGGCGGCCATCGCTTCCAGTGTCACGTTGCCGAACGTTTCGGTGACGCTGGGATTGAAGAAGACGTCCATCGACGCGACACAGCGGCCGAGCGCATCGCCGGTCTGGAAACCCGCAAATGCGGCGTCGGGCACCTGCGAGGCGAACCAGTCGCGCGCCGGGCCTTCGCCGATCACCAGAACGCGATGCGCGATGTTGCGGCGCTTCAACGCGTCGGCCACCGCGGCGAAGACGTCGAGCCCCTTTTCCTTCACCAGCCGCCCGAGAAAGCCGATCGCGACCTCATCGTCGGCGATCCCGAGGCTGCGGCGCCACGCCATGTCGCGGCGGGTCGGCGAAAAGCGCTGATGATTGACGCCGCGCGACCAAACGGTAGTCGGCGTCGATACCCCCCATTCACGCAATATATCGCCAAGCAGCGGCCCCGGCACCAGCACGCGATCGACGCGCCCGTAGAAGCGGGCGAGCATGCGCTCGAACACCGGTTCGATAAACGCCAGCCCGTAATAGCGCGGATAGGTTTCGAAGCGCGTGTGCAGCGAAGCCACCCGGGCGATGCCGTGGCGGCGCGCATAGCTGACCGCGCGATGCCCGAGGATGTCGGGCGCCGACACATGGATGAGGTTGGGCGCGAACGCCGCCAGATCGCGCCGGATCTTCGCAGGCAGCCCACGCGCCAGCCGATACTCGCCGCGCTCGCCCGGCAGGGGAATGGCGGGCACATCGACAAGGTCGCCGGTCGCCGGAAACGCCGGCTCGGCGACGGTGGGCGAATAGACGCGCACCGTCACGCCGCGGCTGAGAAGATGGCCGACCAGCGAGTTGAGCGCCTGGTTCGCACCGTCGCGCGTATAATTATAATTGCCGCTGAAAAGTGCGACGCGAAGGTCAGACGGCTGCATGATCGACGCGGCCTAGTGCTTGATTGCGGCGAACGCTAGGCAATGTGTCGGTCACTGCTACGCCGCCGGATTGATGTCGCCCTTGCGCGCCAGCCGCCGAATGCGCGGCTCGCGGTTCAGCTTGGCGCCTTGGCGGATCGTCTGGCGCAGTTCATCACGCTTTTCGTGGATCGAGGCGATCACCGGCCCCATCGCGACGCCCAGGTCGACGAGCACCGCTTCCGATAGCTGCAACGAGCTTTCCAGCGTCTCCGGCACTGCGTCGGTCACGCCGGCCCGGTATAGCTCGGTCGCATGCGCCGCATCACGGGCGCGCGCGACGATCGGCAGGTCCGGCGCCAACGCACGGACGCGCCGCGTCAGCCGCACGGTTAGCACCGGGTCGTCCATCGTCAGCACCAGCGCGCGTGCGGCCTGAAGATTGAGGCGATCGACCAGTTCAGGCCGAATGACGTCTCCATAAAGCACCGACCGGCCTGCCAAGCGGGACGCTTTCACCGTGTCGATGTCGGCCTCGACCGCAAGGTACGGCTGCTGGTGGCGATCGAGCAGATCCGCAACCATCCGTCCAACACGCCCAAATCCGATGATTACCGTATGCTGGCTGACATCCGGCGGCGTCGCGGACGTATCCACATTGCCCTCGATGCGTTTGGAGATTGCGCTGCCAGCCTTGGCGAGGACGGGCGTGATGGTCAGACCGATGGCGGTGACGGTCTGCCAGAATGCGGCTGTGGATGACTGAATCACTTGCGCCTGCGCCGCCGTCGCCAAGACGATCAGGGTGGTTTCGGACGGGCTGCCCATCAGCAGGCCGGTTTCGGCGGCAATGCCGCGACGCGCGTTGGCGATCCGCAGCAGCAGATACGTCACGATTGTCTTCACTGCGACCACGCCTGCGACGGCAAGCAGCAGATCGGACCAGTTCTTGACGATCAGTCTGAGATCCAGGCTCATGCCCACGCTGATCAGGAAAACGCCTAACGCCAGTCCCTTGAACGGCGCCGTTATCACCTCGACTTCGGTGTGATACTCGGTCTCGGCGATCAGCAGCCCGGCGAGGAGAGCGCCGACGATCGGCGACAGGCCAGCAGCAGTGGTCGCAACGCTGGCGACGATCACCACCAGCAAGGAGGCTGCCAGAAACAGTTCCGGGCTTTTGGTTCGCGCCGCCTGGGCAAACAGGCGCGGGAGGATCACACGGCCCGCAAGATAGATCACGACCACGGTGAGTCCGCCACGAAGCGCCACCATGCCGATATTCTCGGCGCCGTCCGCGCCGGCGGAGGGCGCAAAGGCTCCCAGCGCAAAGATGATCGGGACAAGCGCGATGTCCTCGAACAGCAGCATGGCGAATGCCCCGCGGCCGACCGCACTGGTGGTGCCCACCAGCGGCAGAACGAGCGCGGTAGAGGATAGCGCCAGCGCCAGCCCGAGCCCGATCGCGCCCGGCCAGTCCTGCCCCAGCAGGTGCAATCCCGCCCCGATGATCAGCGCAGAGCCAAGCAGCTCGGCCGGGCCGATCCCTGCGATCAGCCGCCGCATCGACCACAGGCGCCTGAACGACAGCTCCAGTCCGATCGAGAACAGGAGCAGCACGATGCCGAACTCCGCAAAGGGCTCGATCGAGTGCGGGTCCGAAATCGTCAGGTAATAAAGCCACGGCGCGCGATCGACCTGGCTGCCGAGGCCAGCGGGGCCGACCAGCAGGCCGACCAGGATAAAGCCGATGACCGGGCTGATCCGGAAACGGGCAAATGCCGGGATGACTAGGCCGGCAGCGCCGAGAATTACCAGTGCGTCAGAAAATTGCGGGTTGTCGAGACCGATCGCCATGCACATCCCATGCCTTGATCGGAAGTGAATGTCAGCAACGGTGTCTGCTGCATTCGCTAAGTCGCGGCGTAGGAGCGCAAATTGCTGCTTCATCGGGCATCTGGCCGACCACCACGGGTTCGCGGCCGTAGCGCATCCGGGAACAGGCCAAGGCTGGCTGCTACGCGGCCGAAAACAGGCCGCGATCCCCCGCTGGTATTTAGACAACAATGGCAGGTCCCGGCCACGCGCCGGAACCTGCCACGGATCAATCGATCAGCTTAGGCCCAGGTGGCCATCTTCTTTTCGAGGTTGACGCGAACCGCCTCAAAGAACTGCTCGGTCGTCATCCACTTCTGATCCGGGCCGATCAGGATCGCGAGATCCTTGGTCATGTCGCCGTTCTCGACCGTCTCGATGCAAACCTTTTCCAGCTCTTCGGCAAAGCGCGTCACGTCCGGCGTGTTGTCGAACTTGCCACGGAACTTGAGGCCGCCGGTCCACGCGAAGATCGACGCGATCGGGTTGGTCGACGTCGCCTTACCCTGCTGATGCTGGCGATAGTGGCGCGTGACCGTGCCGTGCGCCGCTTCCGCCTCGATCGTCTTGCCATCGGGCGTCATCAGCACCGATGTCATGAGGCCGAGCGAGCCGAAGCCCTGCGCCACCTGGTCCGACTGCACGTCGCCATCGTAGTTCTTGCAGGCCCAGACGAACTCGCCGTTCCACTTCAGCGCCGATGCGACCATGTCGTCGATCAGGCGATGCTCGTAGGTGATGCCGAGTTCCTTGAACTTCTCGACGAACTCCGCCTCGTAAACCTCGGCAAAGATGTCCTTGAAGCGGCCGTCATAAGCCTTCAGGATCGTGTTCTTGGTCGACAGGTACACCGGCCAGTTGCGGTTGATGCCGTAGTTCAGCGAGGCGCGCGCGAAATCGCGGATCGACTCGTCAAGGTTGTACATGCCCATCGCGACGCCAGCGCCGGGGAAATCGAACACTTCATGCTCGATCTCCTGGCCGTCCTCGCCCGTCCACTTCATGGTCAGCTTGCCGGCGCCCGGCACCTTGAAGTCGGTCGCGCGATACTGGTCGCCGAAGGCGTGACGGCCGACGACGATCGGGTGCGTCCAGCCCGGGATCAGGCGCGGTACGTTCTTGATCACGATCGGCTCGCGGAAGACCACGCCGCCCAGGATGTTGCGGATCGTGCCGTTGGGCGAACGCCACATCTTCTTGAGGCCAAACTCCTCGACGCGCGCCTCGTCCGGCGTAATGGTGGCGCACTTCACGCCAACGCCATACTTCTGGATCGCCTTGGCGCTATCCACCGTGACCTTGTCATCGGTGTTGTCCCGATGCTCCATGCCGAGATCGTAGTAATCGAGGTCGATGTCGAGATACGGCTTGATCAGGCGCTCACGGATCCATTCCCAGATGATCCGCGTCATTTCATCGCCGTCGATCTCCACGACGGGCGTTTTCACCTTGATCTTGGCCATTATCCGTTTCCTTTGAGGGAGGGTCTGGCGCGGTCGATAGGGGGAAGGGGGCGGGGGATCAACCATCGCCGCGCCCGCGTTGTGCACATCGGCTCCCCCCGCTACACGAGGCCGCATGCCTTCATTACCGAAACCTGAAGAACAGGGTCTGCCCGTCACCACCACCGTGAAATGGCGCTTTCCCGCCGTCCATCCAGAGGGGCAGAAGTTCACCGCCATCGCCTTTGGCATCACGTTGTTGATGACCATCGTGCACAGCGTCTTCTTCTGGCCGCTGCTCGGCGTCACCGCCTGGGTGGCGGCTTTCTTCCGTGATCCGATCCGCACCACGCCGCGTGGCGAGGATCTGATCGTTTCGCCGGCGGACGGCCTGGTGACGATGATCGCCGATGTTCCGGTGCCGCGCGAACTGATGGCTGAATTGGGCGCGGAGCGGATGACCCGCGTGTCGGTGTTCATGAGTGTCTTCGACGTTCACATCAATCGCTCGCCGATCGCCGGTACCATCCGCCAAGTCGTTTATATCTCGGGCAAGTTCCTGAACGCCGATCTGGACAAGGCGTCGGAGGACAACGAGCGGCAGCATTTCGTGGTCGAGGGCTTTGATGGTCGCAAGGTAGCCTTCACCCAGATCGCCGGCCTGGTTGCGCGCCGCATCATGGGGTTCGTCAAAGTCGGAGATATCGTCGCTGCGGGTCAGCGCATCGGCCTGATCCGCTTCGGCAGTCGTGTCGACGTCTATCTGCCGGCCGGCTATGCACCGCAGGTAGCGCTGGGCCAGCGCGCGATCGCCGGCGAAACGGTGCTGGGCCGTGCGGGTGCCGTCGCTGCCACGGGCGTGGCACAGTGAGGCGGCCGACGCGGCCGCGCCGCGGCTTGCCGCTTCGCGCCGTCGCACCCAACGCGATAACCGCGCTCGCCCTATGTTCGGGCCTCAGCGGTGTTCAGTTCGCGGTCAAGGCGCGGATGATGGAGAATGATCTCATTCTTCTGCGCGGGCCGGAGCTTGCGGCGCTAAGCGACCGGGTCGCCACGCATTGGCAGCTTGCCGTTGCCTTTGTTCTGATTGCCGGGCTGCTCGATGGCATCGACGGTCGGATCGCGCGGTTACTGCACGGTGAGAGCCGGTTCGGCGCCGAGCTCGATTCGCTGGCAGACGCTATCTCCTTTGGCGTGTCGCCTGCGCTGATCCTTTACCTTTGGTCTCTCTCGTCATTGCCGCGCTTCGGCTGGATGGCCGCGCTGATGCTGGCAGTGTTTGCGGCGCTGAGGCTCGCCCGATTCAATGCAAACATCGACGCTGACGATCAGCCGCACAAATCCGCAGGTTTCCTCACCGGCGTGCCGGCGCCGGCCGGTGCCGGCCTGGCGCTATTGCCCATGTTTCTATGGTTCTGGACGGAGGAGCCGGTGCTCCGCTCGCCCTATCTCGTGGCGCCCTGGGCCGTGCTGGCGGCATTGCTGATGGTGTCCAGCGTGGCGACCTGGTCGTGGTCGTCAATGCGGCTGCGGCGCAATATCCGGTTCGAGGCGATCGCACTGGTGGTGATCGTCGCGGCCGCGGCAGTGACGGCGCCATGGCATACCGTCAGCGCCATCAGCACCGCCTATCTCCTGGCCTTGCCGTTCAGCATCGCCAGCTACGCCAGGGTCAAGCGGCTGCGCGCATCCGGTACGCCGACGTCGGCCGCGCCGTCTGTGCCGCCCAGCGCCTGACCGCGATCCGCTGCTCGGCGCGGACCAGCGTCGCCAGCGGGTGGCGATCTGCCGGTGCTTGCCCCCGCAGTGCACCAATGATCCGATCTTTGTGCGTGCCGATCGTCACCAACAAGGTGTAGATCGAGATCACAAACGCACTGGCAAAAACCGCAAAACTCACGACAGCCATCATTGTCCGCCTCCATGGCTCTTGCGAACCGTCCCGCGTAAACAGTTGAAAACACCTGTCGTTCCCGTGCTCGTTACTGACGGGCACAGTTCTTTTCCCGAAGGAGCGGGTGTTTAACTCGGCTGATCTACGACGTTCTTGTCCCGTTCCTCGTTGTGTTCCACATCTGTTCGCATCCGTCAAGCAGTTCCAACGCGACTTGATCGATCAAGCGAATCTCGCTAATGGCGCGGGCCTCAACTCCGCATGGGAAGCAAAACCACCGGTGCGCCGCCTTCCAGGCTCGCGTCATCCGCTTCCCAGAGGCCTAACCGGAAGGAACACAGACTATGGCGGCACCTGTCGTCACGATGCAGCAGCTTATCGAAACCGGCGCGCACTTCGGCCACCAGACCCACCGCTGGAACCCGAAGATGAAGCCGTACCTGTTCGGTGATCGCAACGGCGTCCACATCATTGACCTGTCGCAGACCGTGCCGCTCTTTGCGCGCGCGCTCGAATTCATCAGCTCCACCGTTGCTTCGGGCGGCAAGGTGCTGTTCGTCGGCACCAAGCGCCAGGCGCAGGAGCCGGTTGCCGATGCGGCACGCCGCGCGGGTCAGCATTTCGTCAACCACCGCTGGCTGGGCGGCATGCTCACCAACTGGAAGACGATCTCCAACTCGATCAAGCGTCTGAAGGCGCTCGAGGAGCAGCTGTCGGGCGACACCCACGGCCTCACCAAGAAGGAAGTGCTGCAGCTCACCCGTGAGCGCGATAAGCTCGAGATGAGCCTGGGCGGCATCCGCGACATGGGCGGCATTCCTGACATCATGTTCGTGATCGACGCGAACAAGGAAGAGCTGGCGATCAAGGAAGCCAACACGCTGGGCATTCCGGTCGTCGCGATCCTCGATTCGAACGTGTCGCCGGACGGTATCGCGTTCCCGGTGCCGGCGAACGACGACGCCAGCCGTGCGATCTGGCTGTATTGCGAAGCCGTCGCGATCGCCGCAACCCGCGGCAATGCGGAGCAGCAGCGTCGTGGCGGTGCCGACTTCGGTGCGATGGCGGAGCCGCCGGCTGAGGAAGCGCTGGGCAGCGATCCGGTCGTGCCGACCGCTGGTGCAGAGGAATCGCAGCAGGTCGACGCATAAGCCTCGGGCTTCGACAAGCACTTCACCCATTCGTGCCGAGTTTGTCGAAGCACTGTCGCTTCCCTGCAATAATGCGGAGAGAAGGGCGGTTCTTCGGTAGGCTCGGCACGAGCGGTTTTTACAAGGGCTGATCCCACCTCACCGGATCCACAGGAAGGATTACACGATGGCCGATGTTACGGCAGCGATGGTCAAGGACCTGCGCGAGAAGAGCGGCGCGGGCATGATGGATTGCAAAAAGGCGCTGAACGAGACCGGTGGCGACATGGATGCCGCGCTCGACTGGCTGCGTACCAAGGGCCTCGCGGCGGCCGCCAAGAAGTCCAGCCGCACCGCGGCAGAGGGTCTGGTCGGCATCGCGGTCAGCGGCACCAAGGGCGCGGCGGTCGAGGTGAACTCGGAAACCGACTTCGTCGCGAAGAACGACCAGTTCCAGCAGTTCGTCCGCGAAGTGACGCAGATCGCGCTCGCCACCGGCGGTGACGTCGATGCGCTGAAGAACGAAGCGATGCCGTCAGGCACCACCGTCGAGGAGGTGCTGACGAAGAACATCGCGACAATTGGTGAGAACCAGTCGCTGCGTCGTGTGAAGCGCCTTGAAGTTTCCAAGGGAGCGGTCGTGGGCTATGTTCACAACCAGCAGGCGCCCGGCCTCGGCAAGATTGGCGTGCTCGTCGCGCTAGAGAGCGAGGCGTCGGACGAGGTGCTGCAGGCGCTCGGCAAGCAGCTTGCCATGCACGTCGCCGCCGCCTTCCCGAAGGCGCTGAACGAGGAAGACCTGGACGAGGCCGAGATCGAGCGCGAGCGCGCGATCGCCGCCGAAAAGGCGGGCGAGAGCGGCAAGCCTGCCGACATCGTCGCCAAGATGGTCGAGGGCACCATTGCGAAGTATCGCAAGGAGCATGCGCTGGTCAGCCAGCTGTTCGTGATGGACGGCAAGACCAAGATCAGCGACGTCGTGGCAAAGGCGGGTAAGGACGCCGGTGCGACGATCGTGCTGAAGGACTATGTCCGCTTCCAGCTCGGCGAGGGCATCGAGAAGGAAGAGTCGGACTTCGCGGCGGAAGTCGCGGCTGCCTCGGGCGTGCCGCAGAACAAGCAGGCCGAGCCTGCTGCCTGATTGCTGACGGGCGGCGCGTGATCGCCGCCTGACCATTTGCATCCCGGCGCTGCCGGGGCGCCGTGTCCCGTTTGCCACCGGCAATCGGGGGTGGCGCTCCAGTCGGCGCCGGGATGAGCTTTGTGTGGCGAAGGCGTTTCACCCGCGTCGTCGCCGTTATAGTAGTGGTTGCGGCTCTTGCGGCGCTTCCCTAAGGTTCCGCTGCCCGGCTCCAGTTGTATCGGATCAAATGACAAGCCCTCGTTACAAACGTATCCTCCTGAAGCTTTCGGGCGAAGTTCTGATGGGGGCGGATGGCTTGGCCATCGATCCTGCCGTCACCGGCCGTGTTGCCGAAGAGATCGCGGATGTGAAGGCGCAGGGCTACGAGCTCTGCGTTGTGGTCGGCGGTGGCAATATCTTCCGCGGGCTGGCAGCAGCGGCCAAGGGATTTGACCGTGGCACCGCTGATTACATGGGCATGCTGGCGACGGTCATGAATGCACTGGCCGTGCAGAATGCGCTGGAGCAGATCGGTGTCGACACGCGGGTGCAGTCCGCCATTCCGATGCAGTCCGTATGTGAGCCGTTCATCCGCCGCCGCGCGGTGCGTCATCTTGAAAAGAACCGCGTCGTGATCTTCGCCGCCGGTGTCGGATCGCCGTTCTTCACGACCGACAGCGGCGCGGCGTTGCGTGCGGCCGAGATGAACTGCGACGCATTGTTCAAGGGAACGAGCGTCGACGGTATCTACGATGCCGACCCGAAGAAGGTGTCGAGCGCGACGCGTTACGAGACGATTTCCTACGACACGGTGCTGTCGAAGAACCTCAAGGTCATGGACGCAAGCGCCGTGGCCTTGTGCCGCGATTCCAATATCCCGATCGTCGTCTTCAACATCCGCGAGCACGGCAATTTCGCCGATGTGCTGCGCGGTGAGGGTGTTTCGACGATCGTCACAAGTGAGCAGGAGATGACCGATGGCCGCCTATGATAAAGCGGATCTCGAACGCCGCATGGCCGGCGCAGTGGACTCGCTGAAGGGTGATCTGGCGGGTCTGCGTACTGGTCGGGCCTCGACGGCCTTGCTCGATCCGGTGACGGTAGAGGTTTATGGCGCGCACATGCCGCTGAACCAGGTCGCAACCGTGTCCGCGCCCGAGCCGCGCATGCTTTCGGTGCAGGTATGGGACAAGAGCAACATCGGGCCGGTCGAAAAGGCGATCCGGTCGGCTGGGCTCGGTCTCAATCCGATCAATGACGGCCAGACACTGCGCCTGCCGATCCCCGACCTGACGGAGGAACGCCGCAAGGAATTGGCCAAGCTTGCCGGCTCCTATTCGGAAAAGGCAAAGGTCGCGGTGCGCAACGTGCGACGCGACGGGCTCGATAATCTGAAGACCGACGAGAAGAAGGGCGTCTTCGGCGAGGACGAGCGCAAGCGCCACGAGGTCGAGGTGCAGAAGCTGACCGACGCGACGATCGCCGACATCGACGCCGTTTTTGGTGCCAAGGAAAAGGAAATCTTGGGCAAGTGACGTCGGGCGGTTCCGATCACCTTGCGCGTGTAACGCCCGTTTCGTTGTCGATCGCGATCTGGTCGCGGTCGGGGGCGGGGTCTTGCAACGAGGGCGCCGCCCAATGAGCGTCGCGCAGGCCGTGCAGGCGTCGCCCTTTGCGATGCCGCGCCATGTTGCCATCATCATGGATGGCAACGGGCGCTGGGCCAAAAAGCGCCGGTTGCCGCGCGCCGCCGGGCACAAGGCAGGCGTCGAAGCCGTCCGGCGCGTGACGCGCCATGCCCGAGCGATCGGGCTGGAGGCGCTGACCATCTACGCCTTTTCGTCCGAGAACTGGCGCCGGCCCGAGCAGGAGATCGGCGACCTCATGGGTCTGCTGCGGCTGTTCATCCGCAGCGATCTGGCGGAGCTCGTCCGCGAGAACGTCCGGCTCAAGATCATCGGCGATTACGGCCGGTTCCCGTCGGATGTGGTCGCCCTGATCGACGATGCCGTTCGGCGCTGTGCGGAAAACACCGGGCCGATCCTGGCGATAGCCCTCAACTACGGCGCGCAAGCCGAACTGGTGCACGCTGCACGTCGCTTGGCCGAGCGCCTGCCGCCGGAGCAGATCGACGCTGCCGCGATTGAGGGCGAACTTGAAACCCGCGACATGCCGCCGCTGGATCTGCTGATCCGCACGTCGGGCGAGCATCGTCTGTCGAACTTCCTGCTGTGGCAGGCGGCGTATGCCGAGTTGCTGTTCGTCGATACGCTCTGGCCGGATTTCGGGCCTGCCGATCTCGATCAGGCGATCTCGGCCTTCGGCAGCCGCAATCGGCGTTTCGGCGGCCTGTGACGACGCCTGACGTGAAACTGCGCACGCCGTCCAACCTGCGGCTGCGCATGATCGCCAGCGTGGTGATGATCGCGGTGGCGAGCGCCGCCTTGTGGTTCGGTGGCATCGCCTTTTGGCTGCTTGCCGTCGTCATCTCGCTGTTCATGATGGCGGAATGGTCGGACTTGCAGAAGGTGACGCCGCGCGAGAAGCGGCTTGCGCAATATGGCCTGTCGGTGCCGCTGGCGGTCATGGCGCCCGCCTCGCTGGTGCTGGAAGTGCACAATTTCTTTTCGCTGGGCCTGCTTGCCGGTGCGGCGTTCTTCGTGGCGATCGTTACGCGGCATGCGGCGCTTGGGAAAGGCGTCATCTATTGCGGCCTGCCGGTACTCGCGCTCGTGTTTCTGCGGCGTCAGGACGCTGGGCTGCTGTTCGCCTTCTGGGCGCTCGCGCTGGTCTGGGCGACCGACATCGGCGCGTTTTTCGCAGGACGGACGATCGGTGGGCCGAAGCTCGCGCCGCGTCTGTCGCCGAACAAGACCTGGGCCGGCCTGATCGGTGGGGTAGTGGCGGCGAGCGCGCTGGCGATGATCCTGCATGTCTATCACGGGCTGCCATGGCGCATGACGATCGGCACCCCGCTTCTGGCTGTCCTCGCGCAGGGCGGCGACCTGTATGAAAGCTTTCTCAAGCGGCGCGCCGGCGTGAAGGATTCGGGCAATATTCTGCCTGGCCATGGCGGGGTGCTCGATCGACTGGACGGCGTTGTGCCCGTCGCCCCCGTTGCGGCGGTGCTGGTGGTCGTGCCGTTTCTGTACCGATGAAAACCGTTACCATTCTTGGCGCCACCGGCTCGGTTGGCACGTCGACGCTTGATCTGGTCGAGCGCGCACCGGACGAGTTCCGCGTCGTTGCACTGACCGCCAACTGCGATGTCGCGCGGCTAGCCGATGCGGCGCGGCGCACCCGCGCCCAGCGCGCCGTCGTTGCGGACGAGACCTGCCTTCCCGCGCTGCGCGAGGCGCTCGCCGGCAGCGGCGTGGAGGCAGCCGGCGGTGACGCTGCCGTCGCCGAGGCGGCGGCGATGGGCGCTGATGTAACTGTGGCAGCCATCGTCGGATGCGCGGGTCTGCGCCCGGCGATGGCTGCAGTGGAGCAGGGCGGCACGCTGGCGCTCGCCAACAAGGAAGCCTTGGTCTCCGCCGGCGACGCCATGAACGCGGCCGTGACCCGACACGGCGCAACGCTCCTGCCCGTCGACAGCGAGCATAGCGCGATCTTCCAGTGCCTCGACACGACGCTCGCCGATCGCGTCAGCCGCATCATCCTGACGGCCAGCGGCGGTCCGTTCCGCGACCGCGCGCTCGCGGACATGCGGGCGATCACGCCGGCTGAGGCCGTGGCCCATCCCAATTGGTCCATGGGCGCGAAGATTTCCGTCGATTCCGCGACCATGATGAACAAGGGTCTCGAACTGATCGAGGCCTTTCACCTCTTCCCGGTCTCCGCCGAGCAGATCGAGATCGTCGTACACCGCCAGTCGGTGATCCATTCCATGGTCGAATATGTCGACGGCTCGGTGCTGGCGCAGCTCGGCACGCCCGACATGCGCACGCCAATCGCCTGTGCGCTTGCCTGGCCTGATCGCATGCCCACGCCGGGCGAGCGGCTCGACCTCGTCCGTATCGGGCGTCTCGATTTCGAGGCCCCCGACGAACAGCGCTTCCCCGCGCTGCGGCTGGCGCGCGAGGCGCTTGTCGCCGGGGGCGCACGCCCGGCAATTCTGAACGCAGCCAACGAAGTGGCCGTCGCGGCGTTTCTGAAGGAGCGGATCGGCTACCTCGAAATTGCCGCAATCGTTGCCGATACGCTGGCAGGCTTTGATCCGGCTTCGCCTTCGTCGCTCGACGCGGTTCTTGATGTGGATCGCGAGGCGCGGGCGCTGGCGGAAGAGCGTGTGAAGGATCGCGTCGCTTGATCGAAACTCCCGGCCTGCCATTGACGCTCATCGCGTTTGTCTTGGTGATCGGTCCGCTCGTCTTCGTGCACGAAATGGGTCATTATCTCGCCGCCCGCTGGTTCGGCGTGAAGTCCGAAGCGTTCTCGATCGGCTTCGGGCGCGAAGTCGCCGGCTGGACCGACAAGCAGGGCACGCGCTGGAAGATCGGCTGGTTGCCGCTTGGCGGCTATGTGCGGTTCGCCGGTGACATGAACGCCGTCAGCCAACCCTCGGCGGAATGGCTCGCCTTGCCCGCTGAGGAGCGCAACAAGACCTTCCAGGCGAAGCCCGTCTGGCAGCGCGCGATCATCGTCGCGGCCGGGCCGATCGTGAACTTCATCATTGCGCTGTTGATCCTTGGCGGGTTCGCCATGGCCTTCGGTGACACGCGCACGCCGCCGGTTGTCGGGTCGGTGTTGGCGGGCAGCGCAGCGGAGCGCGCGGGCCTTGAGCCGGGCGACCGGATCGTGCGGCTCGGCGATCGCGACATTCGGATCTTCGAGGACATGCTGTCGTACACCCGGATCAATCCGGGCGTCGAAACGCAGGTGACGGTCGATCGCGCCGGTGAGCAATTGACCCGCCCTGTGACGATCGGCGTGGAGCAGCAAACCGATCGGTTCGGCAACAGCTATCGCATCGGCATGCTCGGGATCGCGCGTGGCGAGCGCGTGACGGTGCCCGTCAGCCTGTTTGAGGCACCGGTCGTCGCGGTCCGCCGCACGGGTGAGATCGTCTCGATGATGGTTGAGACGATCGGGCAGATCATCTCCGGCCGACGCTCGGTAAAGGAACTCGGCGGGCCACTGTCGATCGCGAAGGTCTCGGGCGAGCAGATCACTTTGGGGCCGGAAGCCTTCGTCTTCCTCATCGCGCTCGTGTCCATCAATCTGGGGTTCATCAATCTCCTGCCAGTTCCCATGCTGGATGGCGGACATTTGCTCTTCTACGGGATCGAGGCGCTGCGCCGGCGCCCTGTTGGCCCGGAAGCGCAGGAATGGGCGTTCCGGGGTGGCCTTGCCGCGATCCTGGCGCTGATGCTGCTGGTGACCTTCAACGATCTTGAGAATTTCGGCCTATGGCGCAGTCTCGCCCGCTTGATCGGCTGACGATTCAAGGGCAGGGCGCTGCGCTTACGGGCTTGTTTGGGCTTTCCGGGGTGGATTTGGTGACTGTATTGAACACTTCGTTTGCTCGACCGCGCGCGGCGGCGCTTCTGCTCGGCTGCACGATGCTGGCGGGCGTGCCGACCATGGCGGCTGCGCAGCAGCAGGCGTCGGGCGCACCGCGGGCCGCAGCGGCGCAGCAGCCCGCGGCGGCGCCGATCGTAGCGCCGCCGGTCGAGCGCACGATCCGCTCGCTGCGGGTCGAGGGATCGCAGCGTATCGAGCCGGATACCGCGCTCAGCTATACCAAGCTGCGGGTTGGCCAGACCTATACCAACGAGACCCTCGATCAGGCGATCAAGGATCTCTACGCCAGCGATCTGTTCGCCGACGTGCAGGTGGCAGGCGCCGAAACGGGCGACATTATCCTGCGCGTGCGGGAAAACCCGATCATCAATCGCGTCATTCTGGAGGGCAACAAGCGCCTGAAGGAAGACAAGATCACCAAGGAGATCCGGCTCAAGCCGCGCCAGGTCTTCACCCGCTCCGCCGTGCGGCAGGACGTCGCGCGCATTGTCGAGCTATACCGGCGTCAGGGCCGCTTCGCCGCGTCGGTCGAGCCCAAGATGGTCGCGCTCGATCAGAACCGCGTCGACGTGGTGTTCGAGATCAGCGAGGGCCCGAAGTCAAAGGTCCGTCAGATCAACATCATCGGCAATGAGGTGTTTGACGACGACAAGCTGCGTCAGCAGATGGCGACCAAGCAGTCGCGCTTTTTCCGCCTGCTTTCGTCCAGCACTACTTACGATCAGGATCGTCTCGCTTACGACCAGCAGAAGCTGCGCCAGTTCTACCTGACCGAGGGATATGCCGACTTCCGCGTCACCAGCGCGGTGGCCGAGCTGACGCCTGACAAGGAAGACTTCATCATCACCTATGTGGTGGAGGAGGGGCCGCGCTATAAGTTCGGCGACGTATCGGTCGACAGCGACATTCGCGATTTCAACGACGAGGCGATGGCCAAATCGCTGCCGATGAAGAAGGGTGACTGGTACAACGCCAAGCTGATCGAGGATACGATCGACAGCCTGAGCCAGACAACCGGCCTGTTCGGCTACGCCTTCACTGAGATCAACCCTGAGATTCAGCGCGACCGCGAAGCGCTGACCATGTCGGTCAACTTCCACATTGCGGAAGCGAAGCGGACCTATGTCGAGCGCATCGACATCACCGGCAACACGCAGACGCAGGACAAGGTGATCCGTCGCGAGATCCGTCTGGCGGAGGGCGACGCCTTTAACAGCTTCCAGGTGCGTCGTTCGCAGGACCGCATCAACAGCCTCGGCTATTTCCAGGACAAGTTCGAGATCAAGCAGACGCCGGGCTCCGGGCCTGACCGCGTCGTGCTAGGTGCGAACGTCGAGGAAAAGGCGACTGGCGAGCTGCAGCTGTCGGCCGGTTTCTCCAGCCTCGAGCGGTTCATTCTCCAGTTCAACCTCACGCAGCGCAATTTCCGCGGCAAGGGGCAGGAACTGCGCTTTGGGGTCAATTATTCGAGCTATTCGAAGTCAATCGAGGCGGGGTTCACCGAGCCTTACCTGTTCGACAAGAATATCGCAGTCGGTGTCGACGTCTTCCGGCGTGACCTGAACGCCTTCAACTTTACCAACAACACGCGCCAGACCACCTATAGTCAGGTATCGACCGGCTTTCAGATTCGCGCCGGCGTGCCGCTGACCGAATATTGGTCGCTGTCTGCGCGCTACGGCCTCTCCTATGACGAGGTCAGCCTCGATCGCGACCAGTTCTTCCGTAACGGTGTGTGCGATCCGCTGCTTGCCGGTCGGTATCTGTGCGACGCCCTGGGGAACCGACTGACCTCGTCGGTCGGCTATTCGTTGATCTATGACAGCCTTAACAGTCGCTTGCGGCCGTCGGCTGGCCAGCGCTTCACCTTCAGCCAGGATTTCGCCGGCCTGGGCGGCGACGTGAAATATCTGCGCACCCGTGCTGACGCCGCAAAATATTGGGGCATCGGTGGCGGGTTCATCCTCTCCGCGCTTGCAGAAGGTGGCTACATCCACCCGCTGGAAGACAGCAAGGTCGAGGGCGTCGATCCGATCCGCATTACCGATCGCTTCTACCTCGGCGAGCCGCAGTTCCGCGGCTTCGACATCCGCGGCGTCGGCCCGCGCGTGCTGCGCCAATTCTATCAGACTGATGCAAATGGCACGCAGGTGCTGATCACCGATCGTGATCAGATCGTCGATGACGCGCTCGGCGGCACGGCATACTATCTCGGCCGGATCGAGCTTGAGATCCCGCTCGGCTCGGGCGCTCGTGAGCTCGGCCTGCGGCCATCGGTCTATGTTCAGGCAGGCAGCCTGTTCAACATCACCCGTCCGCAGCCGACCGCGACGTTCGAGCAGATCACCGACGCGAACGGCAATACAATCGTGCTGCCCAAGCCGCTGACGGACACGGCTGGCAATCCGCTATACTATTATTCGAACCCGGCCGGTGGACTGGTTACAACCACCTGCGCGACTGGTATTCCGGACGGCAGCGGTCTGTGTAACGGCATCATTCCCAACACGCCGCAGATCGCGTCGCAGCCGTTCAAGGAGAGCTTCCTTGGCAATTCGGCCAAGCCGCGCCTGTCGGTCGGCTTTGGCGTGAACTGGACCTCGCCGTTCGGTCCGCTCCGCATCGATATCGCCCGTGCGCTGATCAAGCAGGACGGCGACGACGACAAGCTTATCACCTTCAACGTAGGGACTCAGTTCTGATGACCAAGTTCAAGCACATGCTGCTCGCCGCAGCACTGGCCGCACCGGTTGCCTTCTCGGCCGGCACCGCCACCGCTCAGGTGTCGGGCATCGCCGTCGCCAATCCGGAGCAGGCGGTCGCCAATTCCAAGGCGTGGACCGCGGCGCGTTCGCAGATCCAGGCGCAGTATAAGACGCAGCTCGATCAGGCGAACACCCGCCGCACTGCAATCCAGGCAGAGCTGCAGCCGCTCGTCACCGCCTATCAGACGGCCGCGCGCGCTCCCGGTGCCAGCGAAGCATCGCTTCGTCCGCAGGCGCAGGCGATCCAGACCAAGCAGCAGGCCGCCCAGCAGGAGCTCGCCCGCCTGACCGAGCCGGCCCAGCGCGCCGAAAGCTATGCCATCGAGCAGATCAGCGCGAAGCTGTCGGACGCCGTGCAGGCCGCCGTTCGCGCCCGCAACGTGACGCTGCTGCTCCGCCCGGAAGCGGCGCTGTTCGCGCAGCCCGCTGCCGACATCACCCCGGCGATCACCGCAGAGCTCGACAAGTCGGTGCCGAGCGTCGGCATCACGCCGCCGGCGAACTGGCAGCCGGGCCAGGGCCAAGGTCAGGGTCAGGCCGCCGCCGCCGCGCAGCCGGCGCAGCGTAGCCGCCCGCAGGGCCGCTGATCCCGCACATGACCGACACGGCTTCTTCGACGGCGCTCGGCCCGTTTGACGTGACGCGGGTTATGGCGGCGCTGCCGCACCGTTACCCGATGCTGCTCGTCGATCGCGTCGAAGAGCTGGTGCCCGACGTGTCGATCACCGCCATCAAGGCGGTGACGATCAACGAAGGCTTTTTCCAGGGGCACTTCCCCGGTCGGCCGATCATGCCGGGCGTTCTGATCGTAGAGGCGCTGGCGCAGGCCGCCGGCGTCCTCGCGGTCGAGAGCCTCGGCCTGTCGGGCAGCGGCAAGCTGGTGTACTTCATGTCGATCGACGGCGTGAAGTTCCGCAAGCCGGTGGAGCCGGGCGTGCTGCTGCGGCTGGAGGTGTCGTTCGTTCAGAAGCGTGCGCGGGTGTGCAAATTCGCCGGCCGCGCGCTGATCGGTGACGAACTGGCGGCGGAATGCGAATTCACCGCCATGATCGCGGACCCGCCTGCCGCTTAATCGGCATGTCCCATGCCGCATTGCAGGAAGTGCGCGCGTCTGCTAGGCGCGCCGCTTCCTTCAGGCTGGTCGGAACCAGCCGTTTCGGAGAAGAGACGTGAAGAACGATATCCACCCCGACTACCACATGATCAAGGTGCAGATGACGGACGGCACCGTGTACGAGACCCGCTCCACCTGGGGCAAGGAAGGCGACACGATGACGCTCGAAATCGATCCGCTGGCGCACCCGGCATGGACCGGCGGTCGCGGTCAGATGCTCGACCAGGGTGGTCAGGTTGCCCGCTTTAACAAGCGCTTCGGCGGGCTTTCGCTCCGCAAGTAAACGCCTGGTTAACCGCCGCGGACCTAGCGTCCTCGTCATGTTCGCGGCGGAGTATGAACCAGCTGAAAGCGATGGCCGGCGCCGCAGCCCGCGTGCGCCGGTTTCGTTTGATGTGCGCATCGGCGACGATGGCCTGCGCCGCACCTTGTGCAAGATCGTCGACATCTCGCGCGATGGCGCCCGCATGCAGACGCACTCCAATCTACGCCGCGGCAGCACGATCCGCCTCACGCTGCCGGTAGTCGGCGCCATTGCCGCCGATGTAATGTGGGCGGACGATTTCACCGCCGGCTGCCGCTTCCACAAGCCGCTGACCGAAAAGCTGCTGCAAAAGTTGCTCGAGCTCTGACGCATCCTGCGCAGCGTCGATGCCTGGGCTTGATGGCCATTGTGGCGGATGGGGTGGGATTCGAACCCACGGTGAGCGTGAACCCACGGCGGTTTTCAAGACCGCTGCCTTAAACCACTCGGCCACCCATCCGTTGTGCACGCCCTGTGGCGTGCTGCGGCGATGCGTGCAAGCCTGTCGATGATTGGCGGTTTCGATTGGGGCCTGCCTGTGTCACACAGGCAAGGTGAAGGCTTTCAACATAACCCGTCGTTTTGTTCAGGTTGCGGCCGCCGCGTGCGTTGCCGCCTGCGCCACACCTACTGTCGCCGCGGCGCAGGATGAGGCCGGCTTCCAGGCGTATCTGCCCGAGTTACGCGCGCAGGCGCTGCGCGAGGGCGTTCGGCCGGCAACCGTAGACGCCGTCCTTCCCACGCTCACCTACAGCGCGCGCGTGGTCGAGCTCGATCGCGCGCAGCCTGGCAATCCGCAGTCGACCAGCATCCCCGCGTTCGCGCCTTACAAGGCCCGCCATGTCGATGCGGCGCGCATCTCGCGTGGGCGTGCCGCTTATGCTGCCAACCGCAACCGGCTGGCGCGGGTCGAGGCGCAAACCGGCGTGCCGGAGTCGGTCATGGTCGCCATTTGGGGCCACGAAACGAATTACGGCAGCTACACCGGCGACTTCGATCTGCTGCGTAGCTTGGCGACGCTGGCCTATGAGGGGCGCCGTCGCTCGCTGTTCGCTGGCGAATTCGTCGCGACGCTGAAGATCATGGACCGTGGCATCGCGCGCGAAACGCTGAAGGGCAGTTGGGCCGGCGCCACCGGCAATCCGCAGTTTCTCCCCTCGATCTATCTCCGCCTTGCCAAGGACGGCGACGGTGATGGCCGCGCCGACATCTGGAACAGCCAGGCGGACACGCTCGCCTCGATCGGCAATTACCTGCTGAACGCCGGGTGGCGTGCCGGCCAGCCGTGGGGCATCGCCGTGTCGGTCCCCGCGAGCTACGATCGCTCGGGCGAGCGTAACCAGCTCGTCTCGCCGCGCTGCAAGCGCGTGTTTGAGCGGCACAGCGGCTGGCGTACCATGGCGGAATGGCGTGCGCTCGGCATTGTGTCGCAGGGCGGCGGGTGGCCGGGCGACACCGTGATGGCAACGCTGCTGGAGCCGGACGGCCCCGGCAACACGGCCTATCTGCTGACAAGCAACTATCGCGTCATCCTCGATTACAATTGCTCGAACTTCTACGCTCTTTCGGTAGGGCTGCTGGCCGATGCAGTGGAGCGATAGCGCGCGGCCCGGGCTGACCGGGCTCGCCATCGCTTTCGCCTTTCACATCACCATTGCATCCGCGCAGGTGCCGGCGTCCGTGCCGCTGCCGCCGGAGGCCGCCGCGGCGAATGGACCGGCCGGCACATCGGGCATGGGTGCCGCACGCTACGACGCGGTTGGTCTGGCCGAGATCACGCCAGTCAGTGAAGACGCCGCCGCGCAAGGCGAGGGGCCGGTCACCGCCGCGCATTCCTCCCTGTCACCTGGGACGGTAGCCGAGGTCACCGCCCTCGGCAGCGGGCAGACGATCCTCGTTCTCGTCGATCGCACGGTTGCGCGGACTGAACCGCAGCGTGAAATCGTCCTGTCGCCAGCGGCTGCCCGCTTACTTGCGCTGGATGGGAAAAGCGACGCCGCCGTCCGCGTGCGGGGCGTGGTGGCGAGCGCGGCCGATCTCGCCGCGCTGAAGGCCGGCCGTCCCGCTGCCCGCCGATTGGCCGCACCGCCCGCGTTGCTCACCGCGCTGCGCCAGCGGCTCCGTCCGCCATCCGTCGAGCCGGTGACCGTCGCGCAGCGCCCCGCAGCTTCGGCGCCGAAGGCCGCGCTAGTAGCGCCGCGCCCCGCAGTTGCGAAAGCATCGACGGTAAAATCAACTCCGCCGCCGCCATCACCGCGCGTCGCACAGGGCAAATACCTCGTGCAGGTCGCCGCGCTCTCCGATGCGGCCCGTGCCCGCACTCTGGCCAAAACGCTTGATGGACATGTCGAGACTTCGGGCAAGCTGCACCGCATCCGCCTTGGCCCGTTCGCCGACATGAAATCTGCCCAACGCGCACGTGACGACGCCAAGCGGCGCGGCTATGGCGATGCCACCATCCTTACCCAGCCTTGAGCAGAGCACCGAGTAGAGCGTCCATGACCAAGCTTTTGTCCTATCTGGCGGTTCCTGCGATCGCCCTGTCGGTGGCCTATCCGTCCGCTGCCTCTGCGCCGCAGTTTCAGACGGTCGCGCCCGTGGCGTTCATGAAGGATCTGTCCACCGGCGCGGTGTTGTTCGCCAAGGACGCCGATCGCCGGATGCCGCCGGCCTCCATGGCCAAGATGATGACGGCCTATGTGGCGTTCGACCTCATCAAGCGCGGCGAGCTGAAGCTCGATCAGGAGTTCGAGGTTCGCCCCGAAACCTGGCAGCGCTGGCATGGCCCCGCCGCCGGCTCCACCATGTTCCTGTCGCCGGGCGAGCGCGTCTCGGTCGAGAACCTCCTCAACGGCATCATCGTTCTCTCCGGCAACGATGCCTGCGTGGTGCTGGCAGAGGGCATCTCGGGCACCGAGGAAGCCTTTACCCAGCGCATGAACGAGGCGGCAAAGCGCCTCGGCCTCACCAACAGCCATTTCGGCACGTCGAACGGCTGGCCCGATAATGGCGTCACCTATGTCACGGCGCGCGACCTCGCGAAGCTCGCATCGTCGACGATCGAGGATCATCCGCGCCTCTACAAGCAATTCTATTCGCGCAGCGAGTTTACCTGGGGCAAGACGCTTGGCTCGGGCAATGCGATCACCCAGGCAAACCGCGATCCGCTGCTTGGCCGGGTGCAGGGCGCCGACGGGCTGAAGACCGGCCACACCGAGGAAGCCGGCTACGGCTTCACCGGCTCGGCCGAACAGAATGGCCGTCGCCTCGTCATGGTGCTCGCCGGTCTGACCAGCTTCAATCAGCGGATCAGCGAATCGGTGCGCTTCATGGATTGGGGCTTTCGCGCCTGGCAGGCGAAGCCGGTGGTGAAGCAGGGCCGCAAGGTCAGCGATGCGGAGGTGCAGCTTGGCGATGCTTCCACCGTCGGCCTTGTGGCGCCGCGCGATCTGAAGGTCGCGCTGCCGTCCGGCGCGGTGCCGGCGATGTCCGCCAAGGTTGTCTATCAGGGGCCGCTCAGGGCGCCGATCAAGGCCGGCGCGCATGTCGCCGATCTCGTCATCACCTCGCCGGGCCTGCCGGTGCAGACGCTGCCGCTGGTCGCCGACAAGGACGTCGAGCAGGCCGGCTTCTTCGGCCGCGCCTGGGCCGGCCTCACCGGTCTGTTCGGATGACCGGACGCTTCCTCTCGCTTGAAGGCGGGGAGGGGGCGGGCAAGTCGACGCAGGTACGGGCGCTCGCCGCGGCGCTCGAATCGCGCGGCCTGTCCGTGCGCGTCACCCGCGAACCCGGCGGCAGCGAGGGTGCGGAGGCGATCCGCACCTTGCTGATGCAGGGGGACGTGAGCCGCTGGGGTGCGCGCGCCGAAGCTTTGCTGTTCGCCGCCGCGCGGTCGGATCACGTCGACAAGGTGATCCGCCCGGCGCTGGAGGCGGGCACCTGGGTGATCACCGATCGCTTCATCGATTCGACCCGCGCCTATCAAGGCGCAGCCGGCGGCATCGATGATGCATCGATCATGGCGCTGCACGGCTTCGGCTCGCGCGGGCTGCTGCCCGATCGCACCTTCATCCTCGATCTGCCCGTCGCGGAGGGTAGCCGCCGGGCGGCGCTACGCGACGGTGCCGCGGCGGACCGTTTTGCGCAGCGCAGCCCTCATTTCCATGCCGATGTCGGCCGCGCCTTTCGCACCTTTGCCGCGCGTGAGCCTGGCCGCTTTCGCATCGTCGATGCCGGTCGCTCGCCCGGCGACGTAACCGCGCTGCTGCTTTCCGAACTGAGCGACTTGCTGCCGTGACGATGCTGCGCGGCAACGGGGCAGCGCGTCGGGCATTCGAAGCGGCAGCTACGGGCGGCACCCTCCATCACGCGTGGCTGTTTGCCGGCCCGCAGGGGATCGGCAAGGGGAGCTTCGCGCGTGAGGCGGCGGCGGCGTTGCTCGCCCGTGCCTCGGGCGACTTGGGGTTGGAGCGTACCAAGTCACTGATCGAGGCGGGTTCTCACCCCGATTTTCGCGTGCTGGAACGCTTGCCGAAGGACGGCAAGCCGGACGGCGATCTCGCGCGCAGCATCACCATTTCGCAGGTGCGTGGCCTCCAGCCGCTGTTCGCCACCACGCCATCGCTCGGACCGCGCCGCGTCGTGTTGATCGATGCCGTGGACGATCTTGAACGCGCCGGCGCCAATGCGCTGCTCAAGAACCTCGAGGAGCCGCCGGCCGGCACGATCTTTCTGCTGATCAGTCACGCACCCGGTCGCTTGCTGCCGACGATCCGCTCGCGCTGCCGCTTGCTCCGCTTCGAGCCGCTCGATCGCGACGACATGCTGATTGCATTGGAGCAGTTACTGCCGGAGTCGTCGGCGCAGGAGCGGGATGCTTTGGCAAAGGCCGGCGCCGGCTCCCCCGGCCGCGCGCTTCGCTTCGCCGGACTGGAGCTCGACCGCCTCGACGCAGCGCTCGCCGGAATCGCCCAGCACGGCGACCGCGACAATGTGGAGCGGGTGAAGCTGATGCGAACGCTGTCGCTGAAGGCGGCGCAACCACGCTACGAAGCGTTCCTCGATCGCGTGCCGACCTTTGTCGCCGAGCAGGCGCCGTATCGCTCGGGTGCCGCGCTCAAAGTCGCGCTCGATGCCTATGAGGAGGTGCGCCGCATTGCTGCGAGTGCGCGCGGCCTGTCGCTCGATCCGGGTGGTACGGTCTTTGAGTTGGCGGGGGTGGTCGCGCGGCTCGCACGATAGTAGAGGCGGGCTCCTATGGGCGACCCCTTCTACATCACCACCGCGATCAGCTATCCCAACGGCAAGCCGCATATCGGCCACGCCTACGAGGCGATCGCCGCCGACGCGATCGCACGATTCCAGCGCCAGGCCGGCCGCGACGTGCGCTTCCAGACCGGCACCGACGAACATGGCCTGAAAATGGTCCAGACCGCGCGCGACCGGAACATGCCGGTTGCCGACCTCGCATCGGAAATGTCGAACCATTTTCGTGCGATGTGCGACAATCTCAACATTTCTTACGATCGCTTCATTCGCACGACCGACGCCGATCACTATCGCGCCAGCCAGGCGATCTGGCAGGCGATGGAGGCGGCCGGCGATCTGTACCTCGATCGCTACGAGGGCTGGTATTCGGTACGTGACGAGGCGTTCTACGACGAGAAGGAGCTGGTCGAGGGGGAAGGGGGCGCAAAGCTTTCGCCGCAGGGTACGCCGGTAACTTGGACGGCGGAGGAAACCTGGTTTTTCCGCTTGTCGAAATATCAGCAGCCGCTGCTCGACCTCTACAACGCAAACCCGGACTTCATTCGGCCTGAGGCCCGGCGCAACGAAATCATGCGGTTCGTCGAAGGCGGTCTGTCGGACCTGTCCGTCTCACGCACCAGTTTCGATTGGGGCGTGCCGGTCCCGGGCAGCCCCGGGCACGTCATGTACGTGTGGGTCGATGCGCTGACCAACTATCTCACCGGTGCTGGCTATCCTGACGCGGAAATGGGCCACTGGCCGGCCGATCTGCACCTGATCGGCAAGGATATCGTCCGCTTTCACGCCGTTTATTGGCCAGCCTTTCTCCTGTCCGCGCAGCTCCCGCTGCCGCGCTCGGTCTTCGGCCACGGCTTCGTCCTCCATCGCGGCGAGAAGATGTCGAAGAGCGTCGGCAACGTTGTCGACCCCGCGGACCTTGCCACCGCCTTTGGTGTTGATGCGCTCCGCTACTTCCTGTTGCGTGAAGTCAGCTTCGGGCAGGATGGCAGCTATTCCGCCGAAGCGATTGTAACGCGGGTAAATGCCGAGCTTGCGAATTCGTTCGGCAATCTCGCGCAGCGCACACTGTCGTTTATCGCCAAGAACCTCGGCGCGCTGCCACCAGCAGGGCGCGCCGAACCCGCCGATGCGGCGCTGATCGAAGAGGTAAGCGTTGCCGCAGCGGGCCTTAAGCAGGCCTTTGATGACCTGATGTTAAGCCAGGGCATCGAGATCTGGATGCGCGGCGTTTTTGTCTGCAACCAGTATATCGATGTTCAGGCCCCTTGGGCGCTCCGCAAGACCGATCCGGAGCGGATGAACGCCGTGCTCGGCACGCTTGTTCGCGCGATTCGCATCCTCGCCATTGCCATTCTGCCGGTTGTGCCGCGCGGTGCCGGCGCGATCCTCGATCAACTCGGCGTTGCTGATGACGCGCGCGATCATGCCGCGATCGACGACGATAACTGGTACGCGCGCCGCGCGGAAAGCGGCGAACCGCTCGCGCCGCCGACCCCGGCATTTCCGCGTCTCGACCTTCCGGCGGAGGCAGCCTGATGCTCGTCGACAGCCATTGTCACCTCAATTACAAGGGCTTAGCCGAGGAACAGCAGGCAGTGCTCGAACGCGCGCGCGCGCGCGGCGTCACCGCTATGCTGAACATCGCGACGCGCGAGCGTGAGTGGGACGACGTGCTCGCGACTGCCGAGCGCGAGCCGGATGTTTGGGCAACCGTTGGCATTCACCCGCACGAGGCGGACCAGCATCCGCACGTCGACACCGCGCGTCTGGCGGCGCGCGCCCGGCATCCCCGCGTCGTCGGCATCGGCGAAACCGGCCTGGATTACTTCTACGATCACTCGGATTGCGAACAGCAGCAATCGAGCTTTCGGGCGCATATTGCCGCCGCGCGAGAAGCCGGTGTTCCGATCGTCGTACACACACGCGACGCGGAGGCCGATACCGCGCAGATCCTGCGCGACGAGATGGGGAAGGGCGCGTTCACCGGTGTCATTCACTGCTTCACCGGGACGCGCGCGTTTGCCGAGACCGCGATGGAACTTGGTTTCTATATTTCGATTTCGGGTATCGTCACCTTCAAGAGCGCGAAGGAGCTCCAGGAAATCGCCGCCGGGTTGCCGCTCGACCGGCTGCTGATCGAAACCGACGCACCGTTCCTCGCGCCGGTGCCGCACCGCGGAAAGACCGGCGAACCCGCGTTCGTGGCAGATACCGCCAACTTTCTTGCCGCGCTACGCTGCGAGAAGGTCGAGGACTTACAACGCGCTACAGCTGAAAACTTTTACGCATTGTTCAGTAAAACGCGCGCATGAAGGTAACGGTTCTCGGCTGCGGTACCTCGTCAGGTGTGCCGAGGATCGGAAACGACTGGGGCGCCTGCGATCCGGCCGAGCCGCGTAATCGCCGTCGCCGTGTGTCCGTCATTGTCGAGCATGAGGGCACCCGCATCCTGGTCGACACCGGACCAGATATGCGCCAGCAGCTGCTCGATGCCGATGTGGCGACGATCGATGCCGTGATCTGGACGCACGAACATGCTGATCACGTGTTCGGGATCGATGACGTGCGACAGATATATCACCAACTCGGCCATCCCGTGCGCGGCTTTGCGCGCGCGCGCACCGGTGCGAAGTTACGCGCCATGTTCGGCTACGTCTTCGACGGCCATCATGGCTATCCGCCGACCGTCGACCTTCAGCTTCTACCGGACGCGCTGACAATCGGGTCGATTGCAATCCGCGTGGTCGATCAGCCGCACGGCGCGATCACGTCTGCCGGACTTCGCTTCGAGGCTGCCGGCGCATCGTTCGGTTATGCCACCGATATCAGCGGCATGACGTCGGACATGCAGGCCTTGTATAAAGGTCTCGATCTCTGGATCGTCGATGCCTTGCGCCGCCAGCCGCATCCCACGCACCCGCATCTGTCGCAGGCGCTCTCGTGGATCGAGAATCTTGCACCGCGTCGTGCCGGGCTGACCCATATGGATCATTCGATGGATTATGCTGCGCTGATGGCAATGCTGCCCGACGATGTAGTACCATGCCACGACGGCCAGGTATTTGAGCTATGAACCGCGGCCCTGAAATCCTGCTGCTGGTGCTCATGCTGACGCTACCGCTGTCTGCACTGTTGGCACGACGTGTGCCGATGGCGCGGTCGGCCCGTCTTGCAGCCATATGGTTGGTGATCTTTACGGTGGTCACGGCACTCGTGTTGCTATGGGAAAGAAGCTAGGCAGCACGCCAGTTTTACATAATGCTTATTATCGGCGGAAGAAGATAGCTTGACTGACATGCCCCCTATTGATCGCATCCGCGCCATCATGGCGCAGCTCCGCGATCCGCAAAGCGGCTGCGAATGGGATCGGCAGCAAAGCTTCAAGACGATTGCTCCTTATACGATCGAAGAAGCGTACGAAGTCGCGGACGCTTGTGAACGCGGCGACCTGGGCGACCTGAAGGAGGAGCTTGGCGATCTGCTGCTCCAGGTCGTGTTCCACAGCCGGATGGCCGAGGAATGCGGCGCCTTCGACTTCGACGATGTCGCGACAGCGATCGCCGACAAGATGATCCGTCGCCACCCGCACATCTTCGGCGATCAACCGGCCGAGACCCCATCGCAATGGGAGGCGATCAAGGCGCAGGAGCGTGCCGAGAAAGCCGGCAGCGGCGCTCTCGCCGGTGTGGCGCTCGGACTGCCGGCGCTCTTGCGCGCGGAAAAGCTCCAGAAACGCGCCGCCCGTGTCGGCTTCGACTGGCCGGATGCCGCCGGGCCGCGGGCGAAGATCGACGAGGAACTCGAAGAGATCGCCGCCGCGACGCCTGAGGAGCGTGAAGAGGAAATCGGCGACCTCCTGTTCGCCGTGGTGAACTGGGCCCGGCACCTCGGCGTCGATGCCGAAGCGGCGCTTCGTCTGGCCAATGCCAAATTCGAGCGTCGCTTTGCCACAATGGAGGCCGAAGCCGGCGGCTCGATCGCCGGAAAGGCGCTCACCGATCAGGAGGAGCTATGGCTCGCAGCGAAACGCAACGAGCGCAAGCCATAGCCGACCGCCTGTCGTCAGCCGTGAACCGGTTCGTCGTCGGCGCTCCTGGCGTCTGAAAAACGCTGATAATCTTCAGGCGCCATGCGAACCTCATAGACGGCATCGCCGTCCTCGACCGATTGATCCAGCACCTCACCATGCTGGTGCAACCAGGCCGCGCTGGCGCCATCGCCCAACGGCAGGCGGATGGTGTAGCGCTGATGACCCTGCGTCAGGCGATCGGACAGCAGTCGGCGCAGGGTGTCGACGCCCTCTCCGTTCAAGGCGGATAGCGCCACCACGTCATCACGCCGCTCGGCTTCGCTCATCATTTCGGCTCGCGCTTCAGGATCGAGCAGATCGAGCTTGTTCCACACCTCGATGCGCCGTGTCGTTTCCGGCATCCCGAGATCAGCCAGCACCGCCTCGACATCGGCCTTCTGCGCGATGCTGTCGGGATGCGCCACGTCGCGGACATGAACGAGCAGGTCGGCGGACACCACCTCTTCCAACGTCGCCTTGAAGGCCGCAACGAGCTGCGTCGGCAGCTCCGATACGAAACCCACCGTGTCCGAAAGAATGGCCTTGTCGATCCCCGGCAGGCTGATCTGCCGCAACGTCGGATCCAGCGTGGCGAACAGAAGATCTTCCGCCATCACATGCGCGCCGGTCAGCCGATTGAACAGCGTCGACTTGCCCGCATTGGTATAGCCGACCAGCGCGATCACCGGCCACGGGGCGCGCTGCCGGCGCTCACGATGCAGCCCACGCGTTCGCGTCACCTGATCCAGTTCGCGCCGCAGCCGCGCCATGCGATCGCGGATCAGCCGGCGGTCGGCCTCGATCTGCGTTTCGCCGGGGCCGCCCAGAAAGCCGAAGCCGCCGCGCTGACGCTCAAGGTGGGTCCAGCTGCGTACCAGCCGGCCGGCCTGATAATCGAGGTGCGCCAGCTCGACCTGGAGCCGGCCCTCGGCCGTCGCTGCTCGTTCGCCGAAGATCTCTAGGATCAGCCCCGTACGGTCGATCACCTTCGCTTCAAGCGCGGTTTCCAGATTGCGCTGCTGGATCGGCGAAAGCGCCGCGTCAAAGACGAACAGGGACGCCTCTTCCTGCCGCCCGTTTACGGCCAGCTGCTCGATCTGTCCGGATCCGATCAACGTCGCGGCACGCGGCGCGCGGACACGCACCGCCTGCCGGTCCACCACCTCCACACCGATCGCCGCGGCCAGCCCGGCTGTTTCCTCAAGACGCGCATCCGCATCCCGCGACGAGCCGCCGAGATCCGGGTAGACGACGATGGCGCGCGCGCCCCGCGCGAATTCCTCGCGATCGCGATCGAAACCGGTGCTCAATCGTCATCCGTTTCGGCGGTGTCGTCGCTCAGGTTTAGCGGACGCGACGGCTGAATGGTGGAGACCGCATGCTTGTACACAAGCTGCGACGTGCCATCACGCTGAAGCAGCATGCAGAATAGATCAAACGCTGCGATCTGCCCCTGCAGCATCACTCCGTTCACCAGGAACATGGTGACCGCATCTTCCGACTTGCGCACGGCATTGAGGAAGATTTCCTGCAGCAGCGGCTGCTTGCGGCTTTGTTCGCCCAGTTGCTCGACGATTGACTGCGCGTCGACCTGCGCGCCCGGCATGATGGTGGAGATCGCATGCTTGTAGATCAACTGGCTCTGGCCGTCGCGGCGCAGCAGCACGGAAAAGTTGTCGAACCAGGTCACGATACCCTGCAGCTTCACGCCCTTGACCAGGAACAAAGTCACCGGAGTCTTGGATTTGCGAAGCGCGTTGAGGAACAGGTCCTGCAAGGAGCTTTGTTTGTCGGCCATAAGGCGTTGCCCTTTCGTTTTTGGCGGAGTTTGCTCCGCGATGCGCCGGTGCCCGGCGTCGGTTTGCAGCTCATGCTGCGTTGAAGCCGCTATGTAGGAAGCGCAGCCGCGCTGGTCCAGCGGCTCAATCGTCCTTGGTTTCGGTGATCCCCAGCAACTTCAGCTTTCGGTGAAGCGCGGATCGCTCCATGCCGATAAAGGTCGCGGTGCGCGAGATGTTGCCCGAAAAGCGGCGGATCTGCACCTTCAGATACTCGCGCTCGAACGTTTCCCGCGCCTCGCGCAAGGGAGCGCCCATGATCGCGCCCGCGCCGCTGCCTCCACCCTGATCGCCAAGCACCTCCTGCGGCAGCAGGTCGACGTCGATGCGCCCGATCCGGTCGCCCGGCGCCAGAATGATCGTGCGCTCCACCACGTTGCGCAATTGGCGCACGTTCCCCGGCCAGTCGTAGGATTGCAGCGCCACCATCGCATCCGTTGCGACTTCGGGCGTGCTGACCCGGCGCTCAGCGGCGTAATGCGCGACGAAATGCTCGACCAGCGCGGGAATGTCCTCGCGCCGCTCCGACAAAGACGGGATCGACACGGGCACCACGTTGAGCCGGTAGTACAGGTCTTCGCGAAAGCGCCCCTCGGCAATTTCCTGTGTCAGGTCGCGCGCGGTGGCGGAAACGACGCGCACGTCGACCTTCACGATGCGCGTGCCGCCGACGCGTGTAAAGCTCTGGTCGGTCAACACGCGAAGGATGCGTCCCTGCGTCGTGATCGGCATGTCGGCGATCTCGTCAAGGAACAGCGTCCCGCCATGCGCCTGTTCGAGCAGGCCCGGGCGCACGAGATCACCCCCCTCCTCCACGCCGAACAGCTCTTCCTCGACGCGCTCCGGCGTCATGTTGGCCGCGCTGACGACAACAAAGGGGCTGCTCGCGCGCTGGCTCCATCCGTGGAGCAGCCGCGCCGCGACTTCCTTGCCGACGCCCGCCGGTCCGACGATCATCACCCGGCTGCCGGTCGCCGCCACCCGCTTCAGCGTCGCGCGGACGGTATTGATCGCGCCCGAGCTGCCGGTGAGGTCGGTTTCACGACCGGCGGACTGGCGCAGGCTCGCGACCTCGCGCCGCAGCCGCTCCGTTTCCGTCGCCCGCTCCACCATGAGCAACAGCCGCTCGGCCTGGAACGGCTTCTCGATGAAATCCGCCGCCCCCTGCCGGATGGCGGCAACCGCCGTGTCGAGATTGCCGTGCCCCGATATCACCAGCACCGCGATCGACGGATCGCGCCGCTTGATCTCCGCCAACAGGTCCAGCCCGTCAAGCCGGGAGCCCTGCAACCACACGTCAAGAATGACCAGGCTCGGGCGCCGCGCGGCGATCGCCTCCAGCGTGCCGTCGCTGTCGGCCGCGGTGCGGGTTTCATACCCTTCGTCTTCCAGAACGCCGGAAACCAGCTCGCGAATGTCGAGTTCGTCGTCAACGACAAGGATGTCTAGCGCCATGATTATGCAGTCCGATTACGGGTAAGCGCGGCGAGCTCTCCGCCGTCGTTGGTACTTGCGGCGTCGTCGTGGCCGATCAGGCCGGCCAGCATGGTTGCATCAAAGATCATTGTCACAAGGGTCCCGCCACCGGGACGGTCGGCGAACGAAATCGTTCCGAAATGTTCCTCCACGATTTTTTTGACGATCGCGAGCCCCAGCCCCGTCCCACGCGTCCGCGTGGTCATGTACGGCTCCACGATCCGGTCGCGTTCGGCCGGCAGGCCGATGCCGTCGTCTGCCACGGTGATCACCGCACGGCCACCTTCCGCCGCGACCTCCATCAGGATCTCGCCCGTGCCGCGGCCAGTTGCCTCGATCGCCTCGACGGCATTCTTCACGATATTGGTGAGCGCCTGGCCGATCTGCCGACGATCGCAGACCAGCATGGGGCCGGGTTCGTCATGTCGGATTTCGAAACGGATCGCGCCATGCGCTACTTCGTGCAGGAACATCGTCTGCCGCGCGACATCCACCAGCGATTCCTCGCGGAACTCGGGCTTGGGCATGCGCGCGAACGAGGAGAATTCATCCACCATCCGGCGCAGGTCGCCGACCTGCCGAACGATCGTTTCGGTCAGGCGAGAGAAGGTGGTGTCCCCCTCCTCCACCTTGGCGCCGTAGCGCCGTTGCAGGCGCTCGGCCGCAAGCTGGATGGGGGTCAGCGGGTTCTTGATCTCATGCGCGATCCGCCGGGCGACATCGGACCAGGCCGCGCGGCGCTGATCGAGCAATTGCTGGGTGATATCGTCAAAGGTCAGGATCGGGCCGGAGCCGTCACGCGCGATCCGCACGGCAAGGGTGCGCGCCTCACCAGCAGCATTGAGCTGGATGATCGCCTCACGCGCCGTGCCCTCGAGCAAGGCATCCAGCTCCGGCGCCACCAGCGACAGCGGGCGCCCGGTCGGCATGTCCGCCAAGCCGAGCAAGGATTGCGCGGAGCTGTTGATCAGACGAATGGTGCGATCGGGCGCGATCGATATCACGCCCGCCGACACACCCGACATCACCGCTTCGATCAGCGCACGCCGGTTATCGAGCTGCGCATTCGCCGTGACGAGCGCGTTGTTCTGCTCCTCCAACCGCTCGGTCATGCGATTGAAGGTGTTCGACAGCGTGCCGACCTCATCCCGCGCCTTTGTCTCGGGCACGCGGGCCGCCAGATCGCCGCTCTCCACACGGCGCGCAGCATCGACCAGCTCGGCGACCGGCCGCACCAAGCGATCAGCCACCGCAAGCGCGATCCACACCGCCACCCCGACGATCAGCAGCGACAATAGCAGCAGCGCTGCGTTGAATTGCAGCTGCAGCGTGCGCGCGCGCACCAGCAACGTGCGATAATTCGCCAGCGCTGCCTCCGCCCGCTCGGTCTGGGTGGTCATCTCCTTGGGATTGGTGACTCGCGCGGCGTATAGATAAACGCTGGCCGAGCCGGGAAGCCGCGTCACCGTCTGGATGCGATCGCCCGTCACCGTGACGACGCTGCGCTGCCCGTCGCGCAACTGCTTCACCGCATCGGCCGAAACCTGGCGGGCGAGATCGAGATCGTACGGATTGACGAACGCCAGCGTCTGGAGCTCGCCACCAGCGGAAACCTTGAACAGCAGCGCCTCGGATAGGCTGCGGAAATAGGTTTGCTGGAATAGAAAGGCGCCGAACTGCGGGTCGTCGATCGGCCGCTCGTCCAACTCGCGGCTTACGTCCGTCGCCATGGTGACGGTGGCTTCTTCCCACCGCTGCAAGATCTGATTGTAGGACGTGCGCGTCAGCGAGGTGGCGTTCTCGAACACGCCGCGCGCGCGGTCGGAATACCAGAACTGCACGCCATATTGGAACAGTAGCGACGCCGCGATCGTCACCAGCACCATCGGCACCGCGGCGACGCTGGAGAACAGCGCCACGAGCCGCACATGCAGCCGCCCTTCGCCACCGACCGGCGAGCGTGCTGCGCGGCGCCGTGCGATCCGCCGGCCGAGCAGCATCATCAGCCCCACGCCGGGCACCAAATTTGCCACCAGAAGCAAGGCGATAATGCCCGGTGCGATCAGCCCCTCGGGCCGGCCGGTGTGCGCGATGACGAAATAGGTCGCCACCGCGATCGCGACCGCGATGCCCAGAACGCCCAGCTCCATGGCGGGCGTGACCGTCAGGCGCTGCGGCGCGGCGGTGGGGTCGTCCAGCGGTGCCGTGGCGGCAGTCATCAAGGCAAGGCTACAACAAGAGTGTTGCAGAGAAAACACATAATCGCGGCGTTCACCGTAGCTCGCGTGCAGGCGGTCGCGCCGTGGGATCGATTCCAAGCAGGTCGAGCCGCTTGCGCAGCGTGTTGCGGTTCAGGCCGATGGCGCGCGCCGCGCGCAATTGATTGCCGCCATGACGCGCCAGCATCGCCTCGATCAGCGGCCGCTCCACCTCGGCGAGCAGGCGATCGTAGAGCGTGCCGTCGTCCAGCACGGCCGGTTCGGATCGTGCAAGTCGATCGAGAAACTGACGCACCGCTGCATCTAAACCCAGGTCGGGTGCCTGGCAGGGCGGCGACTGGCCGACATCGAGCATGGCGACGATCTCGTCCGCCGAAATCCGATCGTCGCGTGACAGCGCGGCCAGTCGCCGCATCAAATTTTCCAGCTGGCGCACGTTGCCGGGCCAATCGTGCTGTTCCAGCGCGCGAACCGCGCCCTCATCCAGCACCTTGCGCGGCAGGCCCGCTTCACCTGCGCGTTCCAGAAAATGGCGCGCCAGCATTGCGACATCGCCGCGTCTCTCGCGCAGCGCTGGCAGCGCGATCGGCACGACATTCAGGCGGTAGAACAGGTCCTCGCGAAAGTGTCCGTCGGCCACCGCCTGCTGGAGCGCGCGATTGGTCGCGGCAACGATCCGCACATCGGCCCTGATCGTCCGGGCACCGCCGACGGTGGTAAACTCGCCGGACTGGAGCACGCGCAGCAGCCGCGTCTGCGCCTCAATCGGCATGTCTCCGATCTCGTCGAGAAACAGCGTGCCACCAGCCGCCTGCTCGAAGCGTCCCGCCGTGCGCTGTGCCGCGCCGGTGAAGGCGCCACGCTCATGGCCGAACAATTCGGCCTCGATCAGTTCGCGCGGGATCGCCGCCATGTTGATCGCAACGAAGGGTGCCGCGCGGCGATGCCCCAGATCGTGGATCGCCCGCGCTACCAGCTCCTTGCCCGTCCCGGATTCACCCGACACCAGCACGGTCAGATCGTTCGAGACCACGCGCGCGATCACGCGATACACCTCCTGCATCGCGGGCGATCGCCCGATCAGCGGCAGGCTGCGATCTTCCTCATCCGTTTGCGCCGGCAGCCTCACGCCCTTGCGGCCGAGCGCCGCCGCAACCGTCTTGGTGAGAATGTCGAGGTCGAACGGTTTGGGCAGATAGTCGTAAGCGCCCGCCTCCGTCGCGCGCACGGCGGTGGTCAGCGTGTTGCGCGCAGACAGGACGATCACCGGTACGTCAGGCGCGGTGGCGTGGAGCCGCGCGGCGATCTCGATCCCGTCGCCATCGGGCAGCACCACGTCGGTCAGCAGCACATCGGGCAGGCCGTGCTGCAACTCGCGATCGAGATCGGCAACGCACGCGGCCGTCCGCACGCGATACCCCGCGCGGCGCAGCGCGTGCGCCACGACCGTGCGGATCGCATCATCGTCATCCACCAGCAGGACGTTGCCGTCGCTCATCGCTTGGGCGCGCGCGGCAGAAGAATTCGGAACACGGTCTCGTTGGGCGTGCCTTCGCGCGAATATTGCACGATACCCCCCATGTCGCGCACCAGCTTGTCGACCAGCGCCAGCCCCAGCCCCTTCCCCTCCGGACGGCTGGAAACGAACGGGTCGAACAGGTGCTCGGCAATGTCCTCCGGCGCGCCGGGTCCGGTATCGATCACGCAGATCTCGATCGGCAGCGGCAAGCGTGGCCGGCCCGGCGCCGGCGCGATCGACATGCCATGGCGGTAGGAGGTGGTGAGCCGGATGCACCGTTCGCCGCGATCGCCCAGTGCGGCGGCGGCATTCTTCATCAGGTTGATGAGCACCTGCAGCAGCGCGTCGCGGTTCGCGTGCACCAGCGGCAGCGAGGGATCGAACCGTTCTTCGATAACGACATCGCGCGCAAAGCCCGCCTGTGCCGCATCACGCGCGTGGGCAAGCAGCGGATAGATGTTGAGCGGCTCGACCGCCAACGGGCGAGTGTCGGTGAAATCCTCCATGCGATCGATCAGCGCCGCGATGCGGTCCACCTCGTCGATCACCAGCCTCGTCATCGCCTGCGCGTCGACCCCGTCGGCGATCAACTGCGCCGCGCCGCGGATGCTCGACAGCGGGTTCTTGATCTCGTGCGCCAGCATCGCCGCCGCGCCGACCGCAGACCGTGCTGCCGCCGCGCGATCGGCCGATACGCCAAGCCGGCGGGAGCTTGCCGCATTGTGCAGCGTGATCATGCGCCAGCCGGGATGGTCAGGCAGCTCGACAGCGGCCAGATCCACCCGCAAACGTTGTCCGCGTGCCGTCTCCAGCGCCAGGTCAAAGGCGGTAAAGGCGCGACCATCCTGCCCCACCGCTTCTTCGGGCAGCGCCAGCACGTCTCCGATCGATCGCCCGCGCATCGCCCGCTCCGATTGGTTCAGCAGCAATTCGCATTCGGCGTTCGCCTGCGCGATATGCCCGTCTTCGTCCACGACCATCAGCGCGACCGGCAGCGCAGCCAGCAATTCCGCCGCTTCTGGCCCCCGCCGGCTGAGCATCAGGCCGCCGCACGGCTCCGATATGGGGCGTAGAAGTCGGCGAGCATGGAAAGGACCACCTTGGCGTCGGCTTCCTTGTTCACCGCGTTGCGGAACTCGGCCGAGCCGTGAATGCCCTTGGTGTACCAGCCGATGTGCTTGCGCGCCATGTTGACACCGGTCATCGTGCCATAGTGGCTCAGCATGGCCTCGTAATGCTCGACGATCACATGATATTGTTCGTCCAGCGACGGGTCGGGCCGCACCGGACGGCCGCCGAGCGCATCCATCACCTGGCCCAGCAACCACGGCCGGCCATAAGCGCCGCGACCCACCATCACGCCGTCCGCACCCGACTGATCGAGCGCGGCTTCCGCGTCCGCGACCGAGCAGATGTCGCCGTTGACGATCACCGGCAGGGTGACCGCCTCCTTCACCTGACGCACGAAGCGCCAGTCGGCAGAGCCCTTGTACATCTGGTTGCGGGTGCGGCCGTGCACCGTCACCATCTTGGCGCCCAGATCCTCCGCAATCCGCGCCAGCTCGGGAGCGTTCAGGCTGTCATGGCACCAGCCCATGCGCATCTTGACCGTGACCGGCGCCGCCACCGCCTTCACCACCGCGTCGATGATCGCGCCGGCGTTCTTCAGATCGCGCATCAGGGCGGAGCCGGCGTCGCCGCTCGTCACCTTGCGCACCGGGCAGCCCATGTTGATGTCGATAATCGCCGCGCCCTTTTCCTCGGCGAGCTTGGCCGCCTCGGCCATCTCATAGGGCGTGCAGCCGACCAGCTGCATGGACACGGGCTCTTCCGACAGGTGCCACGCCGCCTTCTGGATCGATTGCCGCGTTTCGCGGATCGCCGCCTGGCTGGCGATCATTTCCGTGACGTTTAGGCCGGAGCCATAGCGGCGCACCAGGGTGCGGAACGGCTGGTCGGTCACGCCGGTCATGGGCGCAAGGACGACCGGCTCGTCGATCCGAACCGGGCCAATCTGGATGGGGGCGAGCGTGCGCATCAATTCGTTTGCCTGAAAAACAGGCAGGTAAGCGATGACGGCAGCGCTGGCAAGGCACGCGCGATCCCGCTACGGGCGCGGCGATGAAGACCGTTGCCTTGATCGTGGCCGCCGGCACGGGCGAGCGCATGGGCGGCTCGCTGCCCAAGCAATACGCCTTGCTCGCCGGCCGGCCGATGCTCGCCTGGAGTTATGCCGACTTGTCGGCGCACCCTGCGATCGATGAAGTGATCGTCGTGATCGGTGAAGGGCATCAGGCGCTGCTCGACTCTGCCCTGCCCGGCGCGCGCTTCACCATCGGTGGGGCCACACGGCGGCAATCGGTCGCACGTGGCATACATGCGATCGGTGCGGCCGATCGCATCCTGATCCACGATGCGGCGCGGCCGTTCGTCTCCGAACAGGTCGTGGATCGTCTCCTTGCCGGGCTGGACTCGGCCGATGGCACCGTGCCCGTGTTGCCCGTCGCGGACACGCTGGTCGCGGCCGACGGCACCAACGTGCCGCGCGCCGGGCTGTCGCGCGTCCAGACCCCGCAGGCGTTTCGCTTTGAGATCCTGCGTCGGGCGCATGCGGACTGGTCGGGCGAGGAGCCGACCGACGATGCGCAGATGGTGCGCGCGCTTGGCGGATCGGTCGCGCTGGTGCAGGGCGATCCGATGCTGGAAAAAGTGACATGGGCCGGTGACATCGCCGCCGCCGAGGCACGGATCGGCTGGGAAACGCGCACCGCGACCGGCTTCGACGTGCATCGTCTCGCGGACGGCGAAGAGCTTTGGCTCGGCGGGATCAACATCCCGCATACGCAGGGCCTGTCGGGTCACAGCGATGCCGATGTCGCGCTCCATGCGCTCACCGACGCCTTGCTGGGCACGATCGCCGCCGGTGACATTGGTCTGCATTTTCCGCCCAGCGATCCGCAATGGCGCGGCGCCGCCTCCGACCAGTTCCTGCAACACGCGGCAAATCTCGTTGCGGCGGAGGGTGGCCAGATCACCTTTGTGGACCTCACCATCATCTGCGAAGCGCCCAAGATTGGCCCGCACCGCGAGGCGATCCGTACCCGCGTCGCGGAACTTCTTGGCCTCTCGACCGATCGCGTTAGCGTGAAGGCAACGACAACCGAGCGGCTGGGCTTCACCGGCCGGGGCGAAGGCATCGCTACGCAGGCCGCGGCCACCGTTCGCCTGCCGGCAGCGCGCGCATGACCCGCTGGCTGGCCGCCCTCGCGCTGATCGGCCTGCCGGGCAGCGCGCTCGCGCAGACACCCTGCCTCACCACGCAGGAGGCGGAGGCGGTGACGCTCGTCGCCCTGCCCGACATCATTCGCGAAACCGGCCGTGTGTGCACCACCCTGCCCGCCACCAGCCTGGTTCGCCGCACGTCCGGTCCCTTTCTCGCGCGCTACACCGCCGAGGCCGATCGCGCCTGGCCGGTGGCGCGTGACGCCATCGCGAAGCTGAGCGATCCGCGGGTTTCCATGCTGCTGCTGCAGTCGGAGCTTGCACGTCCGCTCATCACCTCGCTCATCGCGCCAATGGTGGTGGGCCGCGTGCAGCCGAGCGATTGCGGCACGATCGATCGCATGGCAACGCTGCTGGAGCCGCTCCCGGCACGCAACACCGCCGGCATCATCGTTGCCGGGCTGCAACACCTCAAGGCCGAGAAGGCGCGCGGCACCGCTTCGGTGCGCGATGTTCCCGATCTTCCCGTCTGCCCGGCGGCACGGCGATGAGCGACAGCCTGCTTCCCGACGCATTGGTCGAATCGGCCACCCGCGTAATTGTGGCAAACCGCGCGGCGGGTCGCCGCGTCGCCGTTGCCGAAAGCTGCACCGGCGGCCTCGTCGCCGCTGCGTTGACCGAGGTCGCCGGCTCGTCCGACGTGCTCGAAGCAGCCATCGTCAGCTACGCGAACGACGCCAAGATGGGCCTCCTTCACGTATCCAGCGATGTTCTCGAGACATTTGGTGCGGTGTCGATCGCCACTGCCTGGAGCATGGCGCAAGGCGCGCTGGAGGTGACCGGCGCCGATGTCGCGGTCGCGATCACCGGCATCGCCGGCCCAGGCGGCGGCACCGAGAAAAAGCCTGTCGGCACCGTTGTTTTTGCACGCGCCGAGAAGGGCGGCGACCCGGCGAACGTCGTGGCGGATCGCCGCAATTTCGGCGATCTCGGTCGCGCCGGCATCCGCCTTCAGGCGGCGCTGTGCGCGCTCGACTTGCTGATGCCGCCCGAGGAGCCGTCGGCGCCATAAAGCTTGCGCGCGCGGTCTTCGAACGCGCCGATCATCTTGCGCAGCGCCATGGTGAAAACCTGCCCCGCCAGCATCTCGAACATGCGGTTCTTGAACTGGAAATCGACCGAGAAATCGACCAAGCAGCCGTTGGCGTCCGGCCGGAACCGCCAGTCGTTGTGCAGGTACTTCAGCGGCCCTTCGATATACTCGACGTGGATCCGGTCAGGCCGCTGCTTTTCGACGCGTGAGGTGAAGGTTTCGCGCAAGCCCTTGAAGCCGACGATCATGTCGGCGAGCGTCTCGCCCGGCTCATCCTTGCGGACGCGCATCGCGATGACCCACGGCAGAAAGTCCTGATAGGATTTCACGTCCGCGACCAGATCAAACATCTGCTCGGGCGTGTAGGGCATGGCCCGCGTTTCGCTATGCTTTGGCAAGCTGAGCCTCACGAGCAGCGCGCAGCTTCGCGAAATCGTCGCCGGCATGGTAGCTTGACCGCGTCAGCGGCGACGATGCGACCAGCAGGAACCCCTTGGCACGCGCGATTGCGGCATAGGCGTCGAACGCCTTGGGCGTGACGAAATCGGCAACCTTCGCATGGCGGGGTGTCGGCTGGAGATACTGGCCCATGGTGAGGAAATCGATGTCGGCCGAGCGCATGTCGTCCATCACCTGGTGCACCTCGAGCCGCTCCTCGCCCAGCCCGAGCATCACGCCCGACTTGGTGAAGATCGACGGATCGTGCCGCTTCACGCTCTCCAGCAGGCGGAGCGACGCATAATAACGCGCGCCGGGCCGGATCGTCGGATACAGCCGCGGAACGGTTTCGAGATTGTGGTTGTACACGTCCGGTCGTGCCGCCACGATCGACTCGACCGCAGCCTGCGTCTTGTTGCGGAAATCCGGGGTCAGGATCTCGATCGTCGTCGTCGGCGTGTTCCGCCGCAGCGCCTCGATCACCTTCACGAACTGCGCGGCGCCACCATCGGGCAGATCGTCGCGATCGACCGAGGTGATGACGATGTGCTGCAGTCCCATTTCCGCCGCCGCCACCGCGACATGCTCCGGCTCCAGCGGATCGACCGCACGCGGCATGCCCGTCTTCACGTTGCAGAAGGCGCAGGCCCGCGTGCAGGTATCGCCAAGGATCATCACCGTGGCGTGCTTCTTGGTCCAGCATTCGCCGATGTTCGGGCAGGCCGCTTCTTCGCACACAGTAGCGAGGTTCAGCCGGCGCATCAGCTGTTTGGTTTCGGCGAAGCCGACTGAAGTCGGCGCCTTGACGCGGATCCAGTCCGGCTTGCGGATGCGTTCGGGACGGGCGAGCGGTGTCATCTCATTCATCTTGAGCGCGAGATAGCGACTGCCGCAGCGCGAAACAACGCGGTATGGAAGCTGGCATGACCGACTTTTCCGATCTCGTCGCCGGCTACGGCCGCTTTCGTGAACATGGCTGGGCCGAGCAACGCGATCGCTGGGCGACGCTGGCCGAGGGTCAATCGCCCAAGGTGATGGTGATCGCCTGTTCGGACAGCCGCGCCGATCCCGCCACGGTCTTCGACACCTCGCCGGGCGAAATATTCGTCGTGCGCAACGTCGCCAACCTGGTGCCGCCGTTCGAAACCGGCGGCGGACGGCACGGCGTGTCGGCCGCGCTCGAATTTGCAGTGACGCAGCTCAAGGTCGAGGAAGTGGTCGTGATGGGCCACGGCATGTGCGGCGGCGTTCAGGCGGCGCTGACGCAGCAGTTCGCGCAGGCTGATCCCGGCGAAGGCGGGTTCATCGCCCACTGGATCGACCTGCTCGACACCGCGCGCGACCGCGTGACCGAGGAGCATGGCGCGGGCGACGCCGCCGTGCGCGCGCTGGAGTTGGAAACGGTGCGCGTCAGCATCACCAATTTGCGCAGCTTCCCGTTCGTGCAGGAAGCCGAAGCGGCCGGACGGCTGAAGCTGCGCGGCGCATGGTTCTCGATCAAGGAGGGCGTGCTCTGGGTCATGGACGACGACGGCACGTTCGCACCGGCGCGGTAGCAGCGGCTTGCGGCGGCGCCCACGCCGCCGCCGCACTCAGTTATGAAACCGGGATCTGTCCGCCAATGGTGTTGAGTAACCGCGCCAGCTTCGTTTCGGTCGCGCGGTCCTCGGCAAGATTTGCCGACAAGCTGGGTAGCATTCCCGGTGCCTCGCTGCCCGCCAGCGCCATGGCCGTCTCGATCGATACGAGTTCCGCCGACTTTGCCTTGCGCAGCGCGCCGATCAGCGCTGTATCGCGGATGCTGCCGCGCTGGTGGCTGCACGCGTCGCGATCGGCGTCATCCATGATGCCGCTCATCCACAGATTGGAGGGCGCGCCCTCAAGATCGGCGATGTCGTCCAGCCGCGCCGCGTGCCGCCGGGCGTTCGCCTGATCGCGCTCGATCACCTTGCGCAGCGGCGTGCTCGCCGTGGCCTCCGCCAGCGGCGACAATCGTTCGATCAGCAATTGCTTGCCGGCGCGCAGGTCTTGAAGCGCAACGTGGAGCAAGGCGGCGCGCGATGCGGTAAGCGACATGATAGCTTAGCGCACGCGCCGCCGCCCGGTTCCCGGCGGCGTCAGCCCGCGTCGGGCGCCACCGCCTTGGTCACGTCCTTCGGCTGTTCGGCCGTCACGCGGATGTTGAGTTCGCGCAGCTGTTTTGCCGTGGCGAAGTTCGGCGCGCCCATCATCAGATCCTCCGCCTTTTGCGTCATCGGGAACACAATCACCTCGCGGATGTTCGGCTCGTCGGCGAGCAGCATGACGATCCGGTCGATGCCCGGCGCCGAGCCGCCGTGCGGCGGCGCGCCGAACTTGAACGCGTTGATCATGCCCGCGAAGTTCGTGTCCACGTCCTGCTGGCTGTAGCCGGCGATCTCGAACGCCTTGTACATGATCTCCGGGCGGTGGTTCCGGATCGCACCGGACGACAGCTCGATGCCGTTGCACACGATGTCATACTGATAGGCGAGGATATCGAGCGGGTCCTTGGTTTCCAGCGCCTCCATCTCGCCCTGCGGCATCGAAAACGGGTTGTGGCTGAAATCGACCTTCTTGGCGTCCTCGTCATATTCGAACATCGGAAAATCGACGATCCAGCAGAACTCGAAGCGGTTCTTGTCGATCAGGTCGAGCTGCTCGGCCACCCGGGTGCGCGCAATGCCGGCGAGCTTCGCGGCCTGCGCTTCCTTGCCCGCGGCGAAGAACACGCCGTCGTCCGGGCCGAGGCCAAGCGCTTCGGCAAGCTCGCGCATGCCGACGTCGCCATGGTTCTTGGCGATCGGGCCGCCGAACTCACCGCCCTTGCGCGTGGCGTAGCCGAGGCCCGCAAAGCCTTCGCTCTGCGCCCAGGCGTTCATGTCGTCGAAGAACTTGCGGCTCTTGTCTGCCGTGTTCGGCGCCGGAATCGCGCGCACCACATCGCCTGCCTCGACGATCGAGGCGAAGCGGCCGAAGCCGGAGCCGGAGAAATAGCCGGACACGTCCGAGATCACGATCGGGTTGCGCAGGTCGGGCTTGTCGTTGCCGTACTTCAGCATCGATTCGCGGTAAGGAATGCGCTTAAACGGCAGCGGCGACACCGTGCGGCCCTTGCCCTGCCAGTCGGCGAACTCCTCGAACACGCCGTGCAGCACCGGCTCGATCGCGGCGAACACGTCTTCCTGCGTGACGTAGCTCATCTCGAAGTCGAGCTGGTAGAATTCCCCCGGCGAACGATCGGCGCGCGCGTCCTCGTCGCGGAAGCATGGCGCGATCTGGAAATAGCGATCGAAGCCCGCGACCATCAGCAGCTGCTTGAACATCTGCGGCGCCTGCGGCAGCGCGTAGAACTTGCCGGGGTGCACGCGGCTGGGAACCAGATAGTCGCGCGCGCCCTCGGGCGAGGACGCGGTCAGGATCGGCGTCTGGAACTCGGTAAAGCCCTGGTCGACCATCCGGCCGCGGATCGAGGAAATCACCTTGGAGCGCAGCATGATGTTGGCGTGCAGCTTTTCGCGGCGCAGGTCGAGGAAGCGATACCGCAGCCGAATATCCTCCGGATACTCCTGCTCGCCCGCCACCGGCATCGGCAGTTCCTGCGCCTGGCTCTGCACCGTCACGCCGCGGGCGAACACTTCGATCTCGCCCGTCGCGAGGTTCGGGTTCACCGTCGACTCCGACCGCGCCTTCACCACGCCATCGATCGTGATGACCGATTCGACGCGCAGGCTTTCCAGCATCGGCAGCGCCGGCGAATCACTGTCCGCGACGATCTGCGTGATGCCGTAATGATCGCGCAGGTCGACGAACAGCACGCCGCCGTGATCGCGCTTGCGGTGGATCCAGCCGGACAGGCGAACGTCGGTGCCGACATCGGCGGCGGTCAGCGCGGCGCAGGTGTGCGAACGGTAAGCGTGCATTGTGTGTGTCATCTCATTTCCGCACCACCCCGGTGGAGGCCGGGGTCCAGTCACCGAATGGTCCGATGCCAGGCCCCGGCCTTCACCGGGGTGGTAGTTTTGGATGGCTCGCGCCCTCCCCTTCCATCCCCTCTTTGTCAACCCGCGCGCGCGGGTCTATGGGGCGCGGCTTATGCATGTTCACCCGCTTATCACCGACAGCGCCGCGCTCGCCAATCTGTGCGCCCGCCTCGCCGACGCACCCTTTGTCTGCGTCGACACAGAGTTCATGCGCGAGAATACCTATTGGCCGGAGCTGTGCCTGATCCAGATCGCCGATACGGAGGAAGCCGCGGCGATCGATCCCAAGGCGCCCGGCCTTGATATGCAGCCGCTGCTCGACCTCTTGGTCAACAACGAGGATGTGCTGAAGGTCTTCCACGCCGGCGGGCAGGATATCGAGATCATCTACAATCTCACCGGCAAGACGCCGTATCCCATGTTCGACACCCAGGTTGCCGCGATGGCGCTCGGCCAGGGCGAACAGATCGGCTATTCCAACCTCGTCGACAGCTGGCTGGGTGTCACCGTCGACAAGGGCGCGCGCTTCACCGATTGGTCCCGCCGCCCGCTCGATCAACGGCAGGTCGATTACGCGATCGGCGACGTGACCCACCTGTCGAAGATCTTTCCGCGCATGCTCGAACGGCTGAAGAAGACCGGCCGCGGCGCATGGCTCGATCAGGAAATGGAGCGCATTTCCGATCCCGCCAATTACGCCAACGATCCCGATCTCGCCTGGAAGCGCGTGCGCATCTCCGGCCGACGCCCTGAAGTGCTCGGCCGCCTAAAGGCGATCGCCCGCTGGCGCGAGGAAGAGGCTCGGTCGAAGGACCTCCCGCGCGGCCGCATCGTCAAGGACGAGACGATCGCCGACCTCGCCGGCCATCCACCGCGCAAACAGGCCGATCTCGCGAAGGTGCGCGGCCTCTCCGCGACCTGGGCATCGAACGACATCGGCAAGCGCCTGCTTGCGGCAATCGAGAGCGCGCAGCCGCTCTCCGGCGACGAGCTGCCCCCGCGTGAGGATCGCAAGCCCGGCCTCGGCAAGGACGGCGCGCTGGTTGCCGACCTGCTCAAGCTGCTCCTGAAGATCCGCGCCCGCGATATCGACGTTGCGGCGCGCCTCTTGGCACGCAGCGAGGAGCTGGAGGCGCTCGCCGCCGGTCAGCGCGACGGGCTCGCGATCCTCACCGGCTGGCGGTTCGATCAGTTCGGACGCGACGCGCTGGACCTTGTCGAAGGACGCCTCGGCTTCGGCGTGCGCGACGGAAAGCTGAAAATGACCCGAACGGAGGATCTCGCATGAAAGCGATCATCGCGGCGGCGGTAATGCTCGCAGGGTGCACCACCATGGGTGACGTCGCACCTGCCACCCCCGCTCCCGCGGCATGCGATGCCGCGGCTGTTCAGGACCTGCTCGGCAAGTCGGCCGCGAGGGTGCAGGCAGAGGCGAAGCGGCGCGCCGGGGCGGCGCTTGTCCGCACCTACGAAAGTGGTTCGCCGGTCACGATGGATTACCGTGCCGATCGCTTGAACATCGAAACCGATGCCAACGGCGCGATCGTCAAACTCTCCTGCGGCTGAGCGCGCTACCCGCGCTGCGTCAGGCGCGCCGGCAGGCCCAGCGCCCCGGCCAGCGCCTTCAGCCGCTTCTCCACCGCCTCGCCGCTGAGCGCCAAATCGCCGTTGTCGAACGTCAATTCGATGCCATCGTGGCCGCGGCGGATGGCGGTGCGGTGCAGCGGCCCTGCCACCCCACCCGAGAGGCGCTGCGCGAGCCGGATCGCCAGGCCCCAGCTGGTAGCCGTCGCGATATCCTCCGCCGACGCCAGCAACGGGATCGGCGGTACATAGGGCGGCTGCCCACCCAGGCTTGCCGCCAGCGCCACTGCCATCATTGCCCGGCCGCGTCCGTCGACGCCCACCCAATTGCCGTGCAACGCGGTTTCGATCCCCAGCTCGACGCGGAATTCCGGATTGGCGCGCCAGCTCGTGTCGGCCAGCAGGCAAGCAGCATGACGCAGCCGCGCGTCGCTTGCCGGCTCCCTCTCGAACAGCGGCGCGATCCAGGTGTTCAGCAGGTCGCCGTGCTCGGGAAAGCGCCCCAGCAGCCTCCCCTCGTCGCGCGCGGCGACCACGAGCGGATCCAGCGCCGCCGCCGCAGGCGAAAGCCGGTCGTAAAGCAATCCCTCGCGCAGGCCAAAGGCGGAGACGATCGTTCCGGAGCAGCCGAGCACCGGCAGCAGTGCGCCGAGCAGATCGGCGGCGGCGCACAAAGTCGGTACTCGTCCACTCGATAGGTGCGGCACCGCCTTGAACTGCGCCTTGTCCATCGTCGGCAGCTTGCGTCGCAAAAGCTCGACGCGGCTCGCCGGCATGGCATAGCCGTGGAGGATGGGCAGCGGATAGCCGCGGTCGTGAATGTCGACCCGCGCCAGCGATCGCCACGATCCACCGACCAGATACAACGGCTTGCCGCGACCCACACCAGCCCAGCCGGCGTCCGCAAGGATGCGTTCCACTCGCCGCGCCATGCCGCCCTTGCCCCCCAGTGAGCCCAGCCGCAGCACGCCGAGCGGAAACGACGCCTGTTCATGGCCGCGCCCGTCGGCGACGCGAATCAGCTCCAGGCTGCCCCCGCCCAGGTCCCCGACGATGCCGTCCGCCTCCGGGATCGCGGACAGCACGCCCAGCCCGGCCGCCTGCGCTTCCTGCGCGCCCGACAACAGCTCGACCGATAGCCCGAGGTTGGCCGCCAGCCTGATCAGTTCGTCGCCGTTCGTCGCATCGCGCACCGCCGCAGTTGCGACCGTGCGCACCTCGTCACACGCCATTTCCTTGATCAGCGCGCCGAACCGTCGCAGCGCGGCACCGGCGAGTGCCATGGCCTCTGCATCGATCGTGCCGGTTTGCGCCAGGCTTCGGCCAAGCCCGGCCAGCACCTTTTCGTTGAACAGTGTCGCCGGCAATCGTGCGGGCCCCTGATACACGACCAGTCGGATCGAATTGGAACCGATATCGATGATCGCGGTGCGTCTGCCCTCCACCCGATCAGCCCCGCAGCGACAATTTGGGCACCGCGCCGCCCTCCGCCAGCGCCGCGCCGCGGCCGGACAGCGACGGGTTGGTCATGAAATAGCGGTGCAGATTGAACGGCTTGTCGCCCAATGGTGTCCGCTTGTATGAACCATCGGCGTACAGATCCCAGCTTTGTTCGGTGTCGATCAGATTGGCCACCATAACCTGGTCGAGCACCTGGTCGTGCACCGTGCCGCTCTTAAGTGGGAGCATGTATTCGACGCGCCGGTCGAAGTTGCGCGGCATCCAGTCCGCCGAGGAGATATAAACACGCGCATCGTCGTTCGGCAGCGCCGCGCCGTTGCCGAACACCGCAATCCGGCTGTGCTCCAGGAAGCGGCCGACGATCGATTTGACGCGGATGTTCTCCGACAGGCCGGGGATTCGCGGGCGCAGGCAACAGATGCCGCGGATCACGAGGTCAATCTCCACTCCGGCGCCACTGGCCTCGTACAATTTCTCGATGATCGCCGGGTCGACCAGGCTGTTCATCTTGGCCCAGATCGTCGCCGGCCGACCGGCGCGCGCGTGCTGGATTTCGGCTTCGATCTCCTCGATCAGCCGCGACCGGAGCGATCGGGGCGAAAGGACCAGCCCTTCCATATTCTCCGGTTCGACATAGCCGGTGATGTAGTTGAACATCCGCGCCGCATCGCGCCCCGCCGCCGGATCGGCGGTGAAGAAGCTGAGGTCGGTGTAGATCTTGGCGGTGATCGGATGATAATTCCCCGTGCCGAAATGGCAGTAGGTGCGGAATTGCCCGGCCTCGCGGCGCACCACCATGGAAACCTTGGCGTGGGTCTTCCAGTCGATAAAGCCGTACACCACCTGCACGCCGGCCCGCTCCAGCGCGGATGCCCATAGCAGGTTCTGCTCCTCATCGAACCGCGCCTTCAGCTCGACGACCGCCGTCACCGATTTGCCCGCCTCCGCCGCCTGGATCAGCGCGTTGATCACCGCCGATTGCTTGCCCGCGCGGTACAGTGTCTGCTTGATCGCCACCACGTCGGGGTCGTTCGCCGCCTGTTTGAGGAAGGCCAGCACGACATCGAATGTCTCGTACGGGTGATGGACGATGATGTCCTTGGCGCTGATCGCGGCAAAGCAATCGCCGCCAAACTCACGGATCCGCTCGGGAAAGCGCGGCGTAAAGGGCACGAACTTCAGGTCTGGCCGATCCTCCTCGACGATCTGGTCGAGATCGCCGATGCCCAGGAACGATCCGGTCTCGGTCACCAGCGCCTGTTCGCCAAGCTCCTCGCGCAGCACCTTGGCGAGCGAATCGGGCATGCCGATTTCCAGCTCAAGCCGGATCACCCGGCCGCGCCGCCGACGCTTGATCGCATTGGCGAAGTAGCGGACCAGGTCCTCCGCCTCTTCCTCGATCTCGATGTCGCTGTCGCGCAGCACGCGAAACTCGGCCGCGCCCTCCACCCGATATCCCGGAAAGAGGATGGCGGAAAAGCGCTTGATGATCGATTCGACCGCCACGTACCGCGCCGGGCTGTCCGGCAGCCGTACGAAGCGCGCCATGCTGCTCGGCACCATGACGAGTTCGCGGATCGGCTCCTCGTCGGAAATCCGGACCAGGTCGAACATCACCGCCAGCCCCTTGTTGGGCATGAACGGAAACGGATGCGCGGGATCGAGCGCCTGCGGCGTGATGACGGGAAAGATCTGCTCGCGGAAATGTGTCTCGAGCCACGCCACCTCCTTGGCGGTGAGCATCGCATCGATCCGGCTTGATCCGAACACCTGGATCGCCGATTCGCCAAGCTCGTCGCGGATCTGCTGCCAAACCTCTTCCTGGCTGGCGAGCAGGGCATCGGCTTCCGCGGTGATCGCGCCGAGCTGCTGCGACGGGGTCAGCCCATCGGCCGAGCGCGCCTCCACGTCGAGCAGTTGCTGCCCCTTCAGCCCGGCGACGCGAACCATGAAGAATTCGTCGAGGTTCGATCCCGAAATCGACAGGAAGCGCAGCCGCTCCAGCAGCGGATGCGCCGGGTTGCACGCCTCCTCCAGCACGCGCCGATTGAACGCCAGCCACGACAGTTCCCGGTTGAAATACCGATCGGTGCCCCGCTCTTCGAAGGGATCGTCATCGCTATCGAGGCGCGCTTGGCGGACGGATCGGTTCATCATGGCTCCGGCGGTGTCGTCAACAGCGCCGTGGTGGCGAGCGCTGTTCGTGCCAAGGGAATGGACAGGCGCTTGCGACGTTCCATCACCTCCTGATCCAGCGCATCGACGCAGCGTATGACGGCCACATGACTGCGCTCGATTCGGGTCAGCAGCCAGTCGATGAGGTCGGGCCGCGCATCCAGGCTGCGGCGCGTGAACTCGCGTTCCAGCAGCGCGCGCATCAATGCATCATCGGGTGGCCTGATCTCCGCCACCGGCGTCGCCGCCAGGCGCGATCGCAGATCGGGCAGGTCGACGCGCCACGCGGGCGGCGCCGCATCCGCCACCATCAGCAACGGGCGGCGCATCTCCTGCGCGCGGTTCCAGGCATGAAACAGCTCCGCCTCGGGCCGGGCGGGCGCATCGTCGATGATCGCGCCGCCGCTTTTCGCCGCGAAGATACGCGCAAGGAGGCTGCGCCCCGATTTGCGCGGACCCACCAACAGGCAGGTCATCACCGGCCACGTCGCCCAGCGATCCAGCATATGCGCCGCGCGCTCGTTGGACGGGGAAACCAGAAATTCGTCGTCGCGCGGATCGGCGGGCCAGACCAGCGGAAGCGCGATCTGGCTCATCGTGCGGCCGTCATCCCGCAGTGGCATTGTCGGGGGCAAGGTCGGGCGGCAGCAGTTGCGGTGCGCGCCGGATGCGGATGGTGGTGCCCGATCCGAAGACCTGCCACCCACGCGCTTCCAGCCCCGCCTTCAGCGCTTCGGGCGGTCCGGCAAAGGTGACGGACATCACCGACAGGCCGCCCAGCGCCAGGCTGCTGGTAGTCGCCGCCCTCACGCCCGGCACCGCGCGCACCGCCGCCTCGCCTGCGCTCACCGCCGCGACGCCCGGCGTGTCGAACTGCACCGATACCGACGTCGTCGGGATCACCGGCGTGTCGGTGACCACCGTTTCGCCGCTCTCGTCGGGCGTGTCGTCCTCGATCGGCATCTCGCTCGGCGGCACGTAGGACAGGCCAGGGTCGCTGCGCAGATAGCCCGCGCGCAGCGCCTGCTGATAGGTCTCGTCGAGCCGCTTCACACCGGCATCGAGCAACTTGGGAATGCCGCTAGTGCTGCCGACGCGCAGGGTGAATTGCGACAGCAACTTGTTGTCCGGCCCCTGCCGCGCCTGGAACACCGCGATCACCGGGCCGCCGGGCCATTGTCGATAGAGCTTCACCGTCGGGATCAGCACGTCGGTGCCGCCATATTGGTTCAGCACCGCCCGCCACCAGCCGCGCCCGGGCCGCTGCGTCTGTCCCAGGTTCAGCAGCAAGGGATCGGGGCCGCTGCCCATCGGGCGGATATAATCGATCGCGCTGCCGCCGGTGCGATAGCGCGCCCAGGCTTCCTGCCACAAGGTACGCTGCTCGAGCGCCGTCGCCACCCCGCCGGACCAGACCACGGGGATCACCACCATCGGCGGCGATCGCATCACATAGTTGGAGATGCCAAGCAGCGCGCCCGTCCGATTGCGGTCGAACAGGACACCCAGCCGCGCAACATAGCGCTTCGGCCCGATCTGCTCATTCTCGACGACGATGCCGGTGACGATCGAATCGAGCGTCGAATCACTGACCAGCCCCTTGCCCGCACCCAGCCGGCGGGACAGTTCGAGCCATGCCTTGCGCTGCGCCAAACGCCACCCACCAAGCCGGGCAGCGTCGGCATCCTTGGCCGCCACATCGACGCTTAGCCCGGACACTTCATAATCGCTGGAGCTGTCGACCGGCGCCACGCCCCGGCCGCCGCCCTCGATCTGGGCGATGCTGACGGCCGCGCCGAGCACAAGCGCTGCGGCGGCAGGAACGAGGAACAATGGCTTCAGACGCATAAGCCGGCGTCTTTTGGCGAAGCAGGCGTGGAAATCCAAGCGCGTTGTGGCTAGGCGGCTGTCGCATGAGCGAAAGCGGGTACACTTACGAGCAGGCCGGCGTGTCGATCGCGGCGGGCAATGCACTGGTTCGGGCGATCGCGCCCCTGGCGCGGGCAACGCGGCGCAAGGGCGCGGATGCCGACCTTGGCGGCTTCGGCGGCTTCTTCGATCTGAAGGCCGCGGGCTTCACTGATCCGTTGCTGGTCGCCGCGAACGACGGCGTCGGCACCAAGCTGAAACTCGCGATCGAGCATAACCGCCATGACGGCGTCGGCATCGATCTCGTCGCGATGTGCGCCAACGATCTGATCGTGCAGGGCGCCGAGCCGCTGTTTTTCCTCGATTATTATGCCTCGGGCAAGCTCGACGCCGCCGTGGCGGAGCGCGTGATCGCCTCGATCGCAGAGGGCTGCCGCATTGCCGGCTGCGCGTTGATCGGCGGCGAAACCGCGGAAATGCCCGGCATGTACGCCGATGGCGACTATGACCTCGCCGGCTTCTGCGTGGGTGCGGTCGAACGGGATCGCGTCCTCACCGGCGCGCAGATCGGCGCCGGCGACGTCGTCCTTGGTCTCGCCTCCTCGGGCGTGCACTCCAACGGCTTCTCGCTGGTCCGCCGCCTTGCTGCGGACAAGGGCTGGCGGCTCGACCGACCGGCGCTGTTCGATGCCGACGTGCTGCTGATCGAAGCGCTGATGGTGCCGACTCGCATATACGTGAAAAGTCTGCTGCCGCTCGTCACCGCTGGCCGGATCAAGGGACTGGCGCATATCACCGGCGGCGGCCTGCTCGAAAACATTCCGCGTGTCCTGCCCGCCGGCACGCACGCGCGCATCGATGCGGACGCCTGGACGCAGCCGCGTCTCATGGCGTTCCTGCAAGCGCAGGGCGCGATCGAGCCGGAGGAGATGGCGCGCACCTTCAACTGCGGCATCGGCATGGCGGTGATCGTCGCCGCCGATCAGGCCGAGGCCGTCGCGGCGGATCTGTCGGCTGCCGGCGAGCAGGTGTTCCGCATCGGCGCGATTGAGGCGGGCGAGCGCGGCTGCACCGTCACCGGCAGCGCCGAGACCTGGAGCGCCCGCGCACCCTGGACTGCCACGCACCACCAATGACGGCAAAGCTTGGCATTCTGATCTCTGGCCGGGGATCGAACATGCAGGCGCTCGTCGCCGGTGCAGGCTCTACCTACGAGGTGGTGGTCGTCGCATCGGATCGCCCCAGCGCGCCCGGCCTTGCTTGGGCGCTGGAGCATGGCATCGCGACCTTTGCGCTCTCGCCAAAGCAAGTCGGCAAGGCGACGTACGAGGCCGCGCTCGACGCGGCGGTGCGCGCAGCCGGTGCGGAATATCTCGCGCTCGCCGGCTACATGCGCCTCCTCTCGGACGAGTTCGTCGCGCGCTGGCGCGGGCGGATCGTCAACATCCACCCCTCGCTCCTGCCGAAGTACAAGGGGCTGGACACGCACGCCCGCGCGATCGCCGCCGGAGACGATGTAGCGGGCTGCTCGGTTCACCTGGTGACGGAGGAGCTGGATGGCGGCGAGGTGCTCGGCCAGGCCGAGGTGCCGATCCTTGCGGACGATACCGCGGAAACTCTCGCCGCGCGCGTGCTCGCCGAGGAGCACCACCTGTACCCGCGCGTTCTGGCCGAATGGCTGAACAGGTAACCACCGCTGCCGCTGCGCTCGATCGCGTCCGGTCGATCGCTTTGGCTCTGCCGGAAGCCGCCGAGCGCTCCTCCCATCGGGCGCCGGGCTTTCACATCGAAAAGGGCAAGTTCTTTGCCTATTTCTGGCACGATCACCACGGCGACGGTGAGACCGCGGTTCTGCTGAAAACCACCGGCGCCGAAGAACAGGCCATGCTGATCGAGGCAAATCCGGACCTGTATTACAAGCCGGCTTATCTCGGGTCGTCCGGCTGGATCGCGATCCGGGTCGCTGCCCCCGACACCGATTGGGATCATGTCGCCGATCGTATTGCCGTCAGCTGGGAGCTCGCCGCGCCACGCCGCCTGCTGGAGGCGGGCGGCCGGTGAGCGACGCGCCGAAGAGCCGCCGACGCCTGATCACCCTGCCCGAGATGGTGGCGGTGCTCGGCCTCGTCATCGGCGCGCTGACGCTTGGCCTCAACTGGAGCGACAAACGCCAGGCGGCGCAGGAGCGCGCCGCGGCAAATGCCGCTGCCGGCGCTGCCAAAGTGCGGCTCAATCTCGACGCCGATCTGGCGCGCGGCGGCAGCGAAATACGCCTGTCAGACGCACAGCACGAACTGATCGACACCGCGATCGACTTTCCATCGGCGCTCGGCATCGAGAGGCAAACACCGGCGACAGCGCGGATCGATAAGGATTGGTTCGCCGCGGCGGTGCTGCAGGCGACCGATGGCGGCGCGGACGATCGCGAGGGGCGCCTGCCCGTCCTCGTGACCACACGCTACATGGTTGGCGACAGCCCGCGCGAGGGGCGCGGGATCGTGGAGATCGTCTGGCGAACGCATGGCCGCCTTGTCGGGGGGCGCAGCCTCACGATCGAGGCGGTGCGGGTGCGCGAGCAGAAGGGCGATCGCAAGCGGATCGATGCGTTATGGTCGGCCGAAATGCGGCGTCAGAGCGCACGCGCGTAGATCACGTCGTCGTACCAGCCGGCGCCGACGTTGAAGCGCCGCGTGCCCGCCAGCGTGAAGCCTTCGCGCTCGTAGAAATCCCGCGCCCGCTTGTTGGTGCCGAGCACGCCGAGGAGCAGTCGCTTGCCGCCCAGCGCCGCCGCATCCGCGATCGCCAGATCCATCAATCGATGCCCCAGCCCCGTCCCGCGCGTCACTGACAGCGCATAGATGCGGCGCAGCTCGATATCGCCATCCAGCGGCTCGATCGGCAGGTCGGGCTGCGTCAGCAGCGAATAGCCGACCGGCGCGTGCCCCGCGGGATGTTCCGCAAGGGTGACAACACTTGCCGCGTCATCCGCCCAGCCGGCAAACTTCGCCGCCGAGCTGTTGCGTGCGCAATGAGCGACGATGTCTTCACCGGGAAGGATCCCGGCAAAGGTCTCAAGGAAGCTGGCGGCGGCCACCATCGCCACCGCCGGCGCATCGGCCGCGGTGGCCCGGCGCAGCCGCCAGTCTTGCGTCATCGGATCAGCCGACGATCTCTTCAGGCTTGAAGAAATAGGCGATCTCGATCGCCGCATTCTCGTCCGAGTCCGAACCATGCACCGAGTTCGCCTCGATCGATTCGGCCAGCTCCTTGCGGATCGTGCCGGCGTCGGCATTCTCGGGGTTGGTCGCGCCCATGATGTCGCGGTTGCGCTGCACGGCATTCTCGCCTTCCAGCACCTGCACGACCACCGGGCCGGAGATCATGAAGGAGACGAGGTCGTTGAAGAACGGGCGCTCCTTGTGGACCGCGTAGAAGCCCTCGGCCTGCTCCTTGGTCATCTGGATGCGCTTGGATGCGACGACGCGCAGGCCGGCTTCCTCCAGCATCTTGGTGACGGCGCCGGTCAGGTTGCGACGGGTCGCATCGGGCTTGATGATCGAAAAGGTACGATTGGCGGCCATGATGGTCGCTTGCTCCTGTGTTGGGAATGCTGGAAACTGCCGGGCCGTTAGCGGCGGCGGGCGGGAAGCGCAACTGGCGCGGGTCGCGTGATCAGGCCGCCTGTTCCCAGCGGCCTGTCTCGGTCTGCTTCCAATATCGGCGCTCGATGCCGTCATGCCCGGCTAGCGAACGCCACGCCGTTCGCGCTTCCTCGATCCGCTCGTCGTCGAAGAAGTGAAAGGCGCGGTCGAATGCCAGCGCCGCCTCGCGCCACTCGCCATCGATCAGCGCGACGTGGCGCGCGCCATTGGCCGCGTTCACCTCGCCCGCGATCAAAATCGGCTGCGCGGCGTCGTCGCCCGCACCGGCGCAGGCATGCGGCAGAAAGCTGTCCGCCGCATAGTCCCATAGCAGGCGGTCGATCGCGGTGCGCTGCGCCGCGTCCGCACCCACGATCAACAATCGCTCGCCACCGGCGAGCACGCGCTCCGCTATTCGCGGCAGCGCGCGCTCGATCGGCATCTGCGTCAGGTGATAGAAATCGACCTGCATCAGTCTTCGAAGTTGCTGGCGACGAACGAGTCGAGCAGGCGCACGCCATAGCCGGTCGCGCCCTTGCCCCAGGTCGGGCCGTCCTTGTCGGACCACACCATCCCCGCGACATCCAGATGCGCCCAGCGGACGCCCTCGTCGACGAAGCGCTTGATGAACTGCGCCGCCGTGATCGAGCCGCCGCCGCGCGGGCCGACGTTCTTCATGTCGGCGATCGGGCTGTCGATCAGCTTGTCGTAGCCCGGCCCCATCGGAAAGCGCCACAGCTGGTCGCCACTCGCCTTGCTCGCCGCAAGCAGCTGGTCGGCCAGGCCATCGTCATTGGCAAACAGGCCGCCCATCTCGTTGCCGAGGCTGACGATCATCGCGCCGGTCAGCGTGGCGAGGTCGACGATTGTCTTCACCTTGTGCGTGCGCTGCACCCAGGTAACGCAATCGCACAGCACCAGCCGCCCCTCGGCATCGGTGTTGATCACCTCGATCGTCTGGCCGGACATGGAGGTCACCACGTCGCCCGGCCGCTGCGCATTGCCGTCGGGCATGTTCTCGACCAGCCCCATCACGCCGATCACGTTCGCCTTGGCCTTGCGCATGGCCAACGTCTTCATCGCGCCGGCGACCGCACCTGCGCCGCCCATGTCCCACTTCATGTCTTCCATGCCGGCGGCGGGCTTGATCGAGATGCCGCCCGTGTCGAACGTCACGCCCTTGCCGACCAGCGCCAGCGCCGGGTCGCCCGCACCCGCACCATTCCACTTCAGTGCCAGGATGCGCGCCTCGCGCCGCGAACCCTGCGACACGCCGAGCAGCGCGCCCATGCCCAGCTCGCGCATCGCCGGCTCGTCGAGCACGATCACCTCCAGGCCGAGCCCTTCGGTCTCCTTCGTGACGATCTCGACGAAGCTTTCCGGGTAGAGGATGTTCGGCGGCAGCGTCACCAGCGTCTTGGTCAGCGCCAGCCCCTCGGTCACCGCATTGCGCGCGTTCCATGCCGCATCGGTGTCGGCCGGCGCGCCGACGATCGTCACGTCGGTGAACGACGGCTTCGCATCGTCCGCCAGCTTGGTGCGATATTCGTCGAAGCGCCATGCACGCTGCGCAACCGCCGCAGCCAGCCGCGCCGCGGCCGAGGCATTGGCCCCGCTGCCGGTCAGGTCGACCGTCGCCGCCTTCACGCCGGAGGTGAGCAGCTTCGCCGTCAGCGCGCCGCCCGCCCGCTCGTAGCTCGCATCGTCACCCTCGCCCACGCCGAGCAGCAGGATACGGGTCGCGCCCTCGCCGGCTGCGACATAGGCTTCGGCCACGCTGCCCGCCTCGCCCTTGAACCGCTGCCCGGCCGCAGCGGCGGCAACGATGGCGCGGGCCGATTCGTCCAGTCCGGCCGGCGCGATGGCGGCGGCACCGGCCTTGGTCACCGGCAGCGCGAGCACCGGCGTTTCCGCAGGACGATGGGCGGCAAAGGTCACGTTCATGGCTATTCCTCTTGTTTCGGGCTGCAGATAGGGTGTCCGGCCGCCGGAGGCAAAGCGTTGCGCCCCGCCGCGTCGATGGATAGGGCCGGTGATCAAGCCGGCACCAGGCGGCGAAAAGGGGTTCAAGCTTTGCGAGTAAGCGAGTGACGCGTCTCGACCTTCTGTCCAGTTGCGCGTTTTCGGCGGCCCTGCTGCTCGGCCTGCCGGGCGTTGCCGCCGCGCAGGATCTCCAGGACCGCCCCGTTGCCCCCCCCCTGCCCGAAGCGCCCGCCGCGCCGCCGCCAGGCGTGGCGGCAGAAGATCAGATCAACTTCAGCGCCGGCATGCTCGAATATGATTATGAGCAGGATATCGTCACCGCGACGAGCGACGTGCGCATGTTCCGCGCCGGCGAGCGGCTGCGCGCCGACAAGGTGGTGTGGAACCGCAAGACCGGAAAGGTGGTCGCCACCGGCAACATCGCCGTCACCAATCCGCAGGGCGACACCGCCTACGGCGATCAGATCGAGCTGACCGATTCGCTGAAGGACGGTCTGGTCGACAACATGCTGGTCGTGCTGGACCGCGGCGGCCGGCTCGCCGCCGATCGCGGCACCCGGTACGAGGACGGCACTATCTCGCTCGATCGCGCGGCCTATACCGCCTGCTCAGTGGTCGATTCGGACGGCTGCCCGAAGGAGCCGACGTGGAAGGTCACCGCGGTAAAGGTGACGTACCGGCCCGATCGCGAGCGCGTCTATTACACCGGCGGTCAGGTCCACCTGTTCGGCCTCCCCTCCATCCCGCTGCCGAAATTCTCCCACCCGATCGGCGAGGGGACCGCCAGCGGGCTTCTGTCGCCCCGCGTCAGCTACGATCGGGTGAACGGCTTCGAGGTCGCCACCCCCTATCTCTTCCGGCTCGCGCCCAATCGGAAGCTGACGGTCACGCCGCACGTCTATTCGGACGTGCTGCCGATGCTGCAGGCCAATTACGAGCATCTCAATGAGCTCGGCGCGTTCAGCATCACCGGCTACGGCACGGCCAGCCGCCGCAGCGACGATCTGTCGAGCGGCTTTGCATCCTCCACCGAGCGCGCCTTTCGCGGCTATCTCGACGGCGTCGGTCGCTTCCAACTCGACGAGAACTGGAGCCTGTCCGGCTCGCTGCGTCTCACCACCGACCGCACGTTCCTGCGCCGCTACGACATCTCGCGCGCCGATCGCCTGCGCACGACCTTCGCGCTCGAGCGGATCGATCGCGACAGCTATTTCTCGCTCGCCGGCTGGGCCACCCAGACGCTGCGCGTGGGCGAGCGCCAGGGGCTTCAGCCCGTCGCCCTGCCCGAGATCGACTACCGTCGCCGCATGAAGGAAGACCTGCTCGGCGGCACCGTGCAGTTCCAGCTCAATACGCTCGCGCTCGGCCGCAAGGCAGGGCAGGATACGCAGCGCGCTTTTGCCAGCGCGCGTTGGGATCTGCGCCGCCTGACAAACTGGGGCCAGGAGGTCACCTTCACCGCCTTCGCCCGCGCCGACGCCTACAACACCAACGATACCGTCGCGACCAACGTGGTGCGGTATCGCGGATTGGAAGGCTTCCATTCGCGCGCGATCGGCGCCGTTGCGGTGGACGTGCGCTGGCCCTTCGTTGGCGAACTGTTCGGCGGCACGCAGCGCATCACCCCGCGGCTTCAGATCGTCGCCTCGCCCAAGATCGAGAACCTCGATCTGCCCAACGAGGACGCCCGCGCGATTGACCTCGAGGATTCGAACCTCTTCGCGCTCAATCGCTTTGCCGGCTACGACCGCTGGGAGGATTCGTCGCGCGCCACCTATGGTCTTGATTACGGCCTCGACCTTCCGGGGCTCAGCATCGCCACCAACATCGGGCAAAGCTACCGCCTCGACAATCGCGAGACGATCTTCCCCTCGGGCACCGGGCTCAGCGATCGCTTCTCGGACATTGTCGGGCGCACCACCGTGCGCTTCCGCGATTTCGTGTCGCTCACGCATCGCTATCGGCTGGACAAGAACAGCCTTGCGGTGCGCCGCAACGAGATCGACGCCACGGTCGGTTCGCGCGCGACCTACCTGCTTGTCGGCTATCTGCGCCTGAACCGCGACATCGACCAGCTGGAGGATCTGCAGGATCGCGAGGAGATCCGGCTCGGCGGCCGCGTGCAGTTCGCCCGCTTCTGGTCCGCTTTCGCCTCCGGGCTGATCGACCTGACCGATCGGACCGACGACGTCTTTTCGCTGTCGGACGGTTTCGATCCGATCCGTCACCGGCTCGGCGTGCAATATGAGGACGATTGCCTCACGCTCGGCGTCACCTGGCGGCAGGACTATCGCACCACCGGCGACGCGCGCCGCGGCAGCAGCTTCCTGTTGACGCTGGCGTTGAAGAACCTCGGGCGCTAAGCCCCGGTTCAGCTAGAAAAATGCAGAGCCGTGTCGCCACCAACGGCGCGCAAGATGGGATTCCGGAACGAGTGACGACGATGGGCAACAAGGCGCTGCGGTTTGGCCGCATCGCGGGCGTGGCGCTGGCACTGGCGGCGGCAGGTGCCGCCACCGGGCAGCAGGCCGGGCCGGCAACCGTGAACGATCAGTCGCTGCCGGATAACACCGGGCTGAACATCCCGCAGAACCTTGAAATCTTCGGCAAGGTCGATCCGAACGTCCGCAAGGCGACCGCGATCGTGAACGACAATGTGCTCACCCGCACGGATGTCGACCAGCGCGTCGCGCTGATCCTCGCGGCGAACAACACGCAGCTTCCGCCCGAGGAGATCGACCGACTGCGCCTTCAGGTGCTGCGGCAGCTGATCGACGAGGTGCTCCAGATCCAGCAGGCGAAGACGGCCGACATCACCATCACCGATGCCGAGCTGAACCAGAGCTTCGATCGCATCGCCAGCAACTTCAAGCAAACGCCCGATCAGTTCCGCACCTTTCTGCGCCAGCAGGGCTCGTCCGAGCGGTCGATCCGCCGCCAGATCGAGGGCGAGCTGGCATGGCAGCGCTACCTGCGCCGCCGCGTCGAGCCCTTCGTCAACGTCGGCGAGGAAGAGGTGAAGGCGATCCTCGATCGGCTTGAGGCCGCCAAGGGCACCGACGAATATCACCTCAACGAAATCTATCTCTCCGCCACGCCCGACCGCACCGAGCAGGTCTATGGCGCGGCGCGTCAGCTGATCGGCGAGATTCAGAAGGGTCAGGCGCCGTTCGGCTATTTCGCGCGTAACTTCTCCGAAGCGTCGACCCGCGGCGTGAACGGCGATCTCGGCTGGGTCCGCGGCGCGCAAATCCCGGCGGAGCTCGCCGAGGCGGCCTCGCAGATGCAGGTCGGTCAGGTCGTCGGCCCGGTCCCCGTCCCCGGCGGCTTCTCGATCCTGTACCTGGTCGACAAGCGTCAGGTGCTCACCGCCAATCCGCGCGATGCGCGATTGAGCCTCAAGCAGATGACGATCAAGTTCCCGCGCGGCACCACGCAGGCGCAGGCGAGCCAGCGCACGGCGGAATTCGCCAGCACGATCAACAAGCTGCAGGGCTGCGGCTCGGTGGAGCGCGTCGCCTCGACCATCAATGCCGAGGTCGTGCAGAACGACGCCATCCGCATTCGCGATCTTCCCGCGCCGTTGCAGGAGATCATGCTGAACCTGCAGGTCGGCCAGGCCAGCCCGCCCTTTGGCAATCCCGAGGAAGGCGTGCGCACGCTGGTCCTGTGCGGCCGGGACGATACCAGCACCGCGCAGTTGCCGGGGACGGAGCAGATCCAGAACCAGTTGGAGCAGCAGCGCGTCAACCTGCGCGCGCAGCAGGCGCTGCGCGATCTGCGGCGCGACGCGATCGTGGAGTATCGCTGAGATCCCGGTCGTGACCCCTCTTGCAGTCTCCATGGGCGATCCGGCCGGCATCGGCCCCGAAGTGATCGCCAAAGCCTGGGCCGGGCGTGAAGCCGCCGCCTTGCCGCCGTTCTTCGCTGTCGGAGACGCACGCGCGATCACGCGTGTGTGGGATGGCCCGGTCGCGCCGATCACCGATCTTCGCGAGGTTGCCGACGCGTTCGGCTCCGCCCTTCCCGTCCTCACCGTGGAGGATGGCGGGGAGATCGTGCCCGGTCAGCCCGATGCCGATGGCGCCCGCTGCGCGCTCCATTCGCTCGAGCTTGCCGTGGGGCTCGCCCGCTCCGGCGCTGCCGCCGCGCTCGTCACCGGGCCGGTGTCGAAGGCGCAGCTCTACGGGATCGGCTTCAGCCATCCCGGCCAGACCGAGTTCGTTGCCGAACGGTTCGGCGTGTCGCGCGACAATTCGGTGATGATGCTTGCCGGTCCGTCGCTCCGGGTCGTGCCGATGACGACGCATGTGCCCTTGGCGCAAGTGTCGTCGCTGCTGACGATCGACATGGTCGCGGCCAAGGCACGCGCAACCGTGCGCGGATTGCGCCGCAACTTCGGCATCGCGGAGCCGCGGCTCGCCGTTGCGGGCTTCAATCCGCATGCCGGCGAGTCCGGCGCGCTCGGCCGCGAGGAGATCGAGGTGCTGGAGCCGACGATCGCGCTGCTGCGCGAGGAAGGCATCGACATCACCGGCCCGTTCGCCGCGGACACCATGTTCCACCAGCGCGCGCGCGCGCAATATGATGCCGCGCTCTGTTGCTACCACGATCAGGCACTGATCCCCCTGAAGGCGCTGCATTTCGACGACGGCGTGAACATCACGCTCGGCCTGCCGGTGGTGCGCACGTCGCCCGATCACGGCACCGCATTCGGCCTCGCCGGTCAGGATCGCGCGGAGCCGGGCGCGATGATGGCGGCGATCGCCATGGCCGCCAGCGCCGCGGCGCATCGCGCCGCTTGCCCGAACCTGTGAGCGATCTGCCGCCGCTGCGCGAGGTTATCGCGCGGCACGGCCTCAGCGCCTCCAAGGCGCTTGGCCAAAACTTCCTGTTCGATGCGCAACTCCTTGGCCGCATCGCCCGGATCCCCGGCGATCTGGACGGTGCCGAGGTGCTGGAAGTCGGGCCCGGTCCCGGCGGCCTCACCCGCGCGCTGCTCGCCGCCGGTGCCCGGGTGACGGCAATCGAGCGCGACCGACGCTGCATTCCGGCACTCGCTGAACTCGGCGAAGCCTATCCCGATCAGCTAAAGGTGATCGAGGGCGACGCGCTGGCGATCGATCCCCAGCCGCTGTTCGCCGGCAAGCCGCATATCGCCGCCAACCTGCCCTATAATGTCGGCACCGCCCTGCTCGTCGGCTGGCTTTCCGCGCCGTGGCTGCCATGGTGGCAATCGTTGACGCTGATGTTCCAGCGCGAGGTCGCCGACCGCATCGTCGCTGCGCCAGGCACCGACGCTTACGGCCGGCTCGCCGTGCTCGCGCAATGGCGCAGCACGCCGCGGATCGCCATGCCCGTCCACCGCTCGGCCTTCACCCCGCCGCCCAAGGTGATGTCGGCCGTCGTCCACATCGTGCCTGACGCGGCACCCGAAGGCGTAAAGCTCGCCAAGCTCGAGGCACTCACCGCCGCCGCCTTCGGCCAGCGCCGCAAGATGCTGCGCCAAAGCCTCCGCGCTCTGCCCGGCGCGCTCGCCGCGCTCGAAGCCGAAGGCATCGACCCCACCCGCCGCGCGGAAACCGTCAGCGTCGCCGAATTCGTCGCCCTGGCTCGCCGCCTGAGCATTCCTGACGCCGAATAACGGAAAGTCTTAGGAGCTTCAGTCCGCGGAATTTGGCACCCCGGCGAAGGTCGGGGCCCAGTTGGGAAAGCCCTGGCAAGAAGCGAGGCGAGATGCCGCTGTTCTGCTACCAAGCCGAGTCAGCACGGCCTAGGCGCAAAGGACTAACCCGTACCGTCAGCCCGATCTCACGCCCGTAAACACCAAGCCGATCAGGCAGCCGCGTCTCAGTTCTTGGCCGGCACCGATGTGGGCGGCGTCAATTGTGCCGTCGAGACAGGCGGCCCCTTGGCGATGCTCGCCGCCAGCGTGGTCGCCTGAGGGCAGGTCGTCTTGCACAGCGCCTTTACCTTCGCGAGGTTCTCCTTGGCCCGCGCCACGGCGCCCTTGGTCACCAGCGCCTGCCCCTGCCCGCTCAGCGCCTCGATATCGTTCGGCTCCAGCAGCAACGCCTCGCGGTACAGGCGGATCGCCTTGCCCGGCAGACCCTGGCGCTCGGAGATTTCCGCCATTTCGATAAACGCCTGGCGGTTACGAGGATCGACCGCCGCGGCCGATTCAAGCAGCCCGATCGCCCCGTCCACATTGCCGGCTGCCCGTGCAGCCTTGCCCTGTTGCAGCAAGGCGAGCGACTTGGCGTCGATCTGGTCGTCGGGGCGTTGGCCGTGGAGCGAAGTCGAGATCGAAACCATCGCAAGGGCGGCGGCAACGGCGACTGACGTATAACGCATCAAGGGCTCCAGCTTGGGCACGGCAAGGCCGGATTAGCACGGCGCCGAGAGGCAAGCGACGAAAAAACCGTCGCTATCGTCATGCGCCGGAGTCAATCGCACGCCACTCCCATGGTTCGTTCCCATCGGCACGGCCGGCGCGGTCGCCTGCCAGCCCGGATGGTCCTCAAGGAAGCGCGCCACCTGATCCTTGCCCTCCGTATCGAGCAGCGAGCAGACCACGTAAACAAGCGTGCCACCCGGCCGCACCAAAGGTGCCGCCACGCCCAGCACATGCGCCTGCGTCGCAACCAGCCGGTCGAGCCGCGCCGGCGTCAGCCGCCAGCGCGCCTCCGGGTTGCGCCGCCAGGTGCCGGTACCCGAACACGGCGCATCGACGAACACGACATCCGCCGCGCCATTCAGGTCCGCCAGCGCCGCCGCCTCCCGATTGGGATCGAGCAGGCGCGTCTCGGCGATCTGCAGATCGGCCTTCTCGGCCCGCGGCGCCAACCGCGACAACCGCGCGCGATCCACGTCACAGGCAACGATGCGCCCCTCACCGTGCATCGCGTCACCCAGCGCCAGCGTCTTGCCGCCCGCTCCTGCGCAAAGGTCGATGACGGTCATGCCCGGCCGCACCGCCGCCGCCAGCGACACCGCCTGGCTGCCGGCATCCTGCACTTCTGTCGCGCCGGCAAGCGGCGCCACATCGGTGCCCGCCGGCAGGCGCCAGCCCTGCGCCAGTCCGGCGATCGGCACAGCTTCCGGCACCACCTCCTGCAACGTGGAGGCAGCAACATCGCGTCGCAGGCGAACGTCCAGCGGTGCCCGATCGACCAGCGCCGGCCAACTGGCCGCGTCCAATCCGGATTCGGCCAATTTGCGCCCAAGCCAGGCCGGCACCACGCCAGCCGCGGCCGGCTCTTCCCCGGCCTGCACCGGCGCCGGCCCATGCGCCGAGCCATCAAAGCGCGCCGCCAGCTCGTCATCGTCCTGCGCCAGCAGCAGCATCGCCGCCCGCCCGCTCTGCGGCACGTCGCCACACCGCCGGATCGCGGAATAGACCAGCTCGCGCACCGCCCGCCGGTCCTTGGACCCGGCATAGCGGCGCGTCGAGAAATAGCGCGCGATCAGCGTGTCCGCCGCCGCCCCGCCTTCGCGAGCGGCGACAATGATCGCGTCCAGCAGCTCGATCGCCGCCTGCGTGCGTGCGGCCGGTGTCATCGGGCGTCAGCGCGTCGGATAGTTCGGCGCTTCGCGCGTGATCGTCACGTCGTGCACATGGCTTTCCTTCAGCCCCGCGCCCGTGATCCGCACGAAATCGGCCCGCTCGCGCAGGTCCGCCAGCGTCGCCGATCCGGTATAACCCATCGCCGCCTTGATGCCGCCGACCAGCTGATGGATCACGTCGCGCGCCGGCCCCTTGAACGGCACCTGCCCCTCGATCCCCTCGGGCACCAACTTCAGCTGATCCTTGATCTCGCCCTGGAAGTATCGATCGGCCGAGCCGCGCCCCATCGCGCCGACGCTGCCCATCCCGCGATAGGATTTGTATGCCCGACCCTGATAGATGAACGTCTCGCCCGGCGCTTCCTCCGTGCCCGCAAGGAGAGACCCGACCATGCAGGTCGATGCGCCCGCCGCCAGCGCCTTGGCCAGATCGCCCGAGGTACGCAGGCCGCCGTCGGCGATCACCGGCACGCCGCTGTCGGCCGCCGCCGCGGCGCAATCCATCACCGCCGTCAGCTGCGGCACGCCCACGCCCGCTACGACGCGCGTGGTGCAGATCGAGCCCGGCCCGATCCCGACCTTGATCCCGTCCGCCCCCGCGTCGATCAGCGCGCGGGTGGCGGCGCCGGTCGCAACGTTACCGGCAACCACCTGCACCGAGTTGGACAGCTTCTTCACCCGCTCCACCGCGCGTGCAACGTCGCGGTTATGCCCGTGCGCGGTGTCGATCACGATCAGATCGCATTCCGCATCGACCAGCGCCTCGGTGCGATCGAACCCCTTGTCGCCCACCGTCGTCGCCGCCGCGACGCGCAGCCGGCCGGCCGCATCCTTGGTCGCATCGGGATAGGTCACCGCCTTTTCGATGTCCTTCACGGTAATCAGCCCAACGCAGCGGTAATCGTCGTCGACCACGATCAGCTTCTCGATCCGGCGCTGGTGCAGCGAACGGCGCGCTTCCTCCTGGCTCACCCCGACGCGTACCGTCGCCAGATTGTCGCGCGTCATCAGCTCGGACACCGGCTGCATCGGATTTTCGGCAAAGCGCACGTCGCGATTGGTCAGGATGCCGACCAGCTTGCCGTCCTTTTCCACCACGGGAATGCCGCTGATCCGGTGCTGCGCCATGATCGCCTGCGCCTGCGCCAGAGTCGCGCTCGGCGTGATGGTGATCGGATTGACCACCATCCCGCTCTCGAAGCGCTTCACCTGGCGAACGGCGGCGACCTGCTCCTCGACGGTCAGGTTGCGGTGCAGCACGCCCATCCCGCCCAGCTGCGCCATCACGATCGCCATGTCGGCCTCGGTCACGGTATCCATCGCCGACGACAGCACCGGGATGTTGAGCGAAATGTCGCGCGTCACGCGGGTCCGCGTATCCGCTTCGCTCGGCAAGACCTCCGATGCCGCGGGTACCAGAAGAACGTCGTCGAAGGTGAGGCCGAGCCGAATATCCATGAAGTGCCGTTTCCGTGTCGCGCGGGAGTGGCGGCCCATGTAACCGCGGCGGCGACGATCCGCTAGGCCCTCATGCCGCGCCCTGCTAAGCTGGCGCGAACTTGGTGGGGATGAACGACAATGGCACTCGTCACGGCTGCGCTGCTTCTGGGCGTGGTGCTCCTTTATCTGTTGGCCAGCATCAAGATCGTCCGACAGGGTCACCAATATACGATCGAGCATTTCGGCCGTTACACCCGCACCGCGACGCCGGGTTTCAACTTCTATCCCGCGTTCTTCTATCGCGTCGGGCGGCGCGTGAACATGATGGAGCAGGTGATCGACATTCCGGGGCAGGAGATCATCACCAAGGATAATGCGATGATCTCCACCGACGGCGTGGTGTTCTTCCAGGTGCTGGACGCTGCCAAGGCCGCTTACGAAGTGTCGGACCTGTATGTTGCGCTCCTGCAGCTCACCACCACGAACCTGCGCACCGTCATGGGCTCGATGGACCTGGACGAGACGCTGTCAAAGCGCGACGAGATCAACGCGCGCCTCCTCAGCGTCGTCGATCACGCCACCACGCCGTGGGGCGTCAAGATCACGCGCGTCGAGATCAAGGACATTCGCCCGCCCGCCGATATCGTCAACGCCATGGGGCGGCAGATGAAGGCCGAGCGTGAAAAGCGCGCCAACATCTTAGATGCGGAGGGCGCGCGCGCATCGGAAATCCTTCGCGCCGAAGGGCAGAAGCAGGCGCGTATCCTGGAGGCCGAGGGCCGCCGCGAATCCGCTTTTCGCGATGCCGAGGCGCGCGAGCGCGCCGCCGAAGCGGAGGCAAAGGCTAGCCAGGTCGTCTCCGCCGCGATCGAGCATGGCGGCACGCAGAGCCTCAACTATTTCATCGCCCAAAAATACGTCGAAGCGGTCGGCAAGTTCGCCACCAGCCCCAATGCCAAGACGATCCTCTTCCCGGTCGAGGCGACACAGCTGATCGGCACATTGGGCGGCATCGGGGAGCTCGCCAAGGCAACCTTCGGCGAGGAGACGCCGGGCGCTGCCTTCCGCGCCAAGCCCAGCGTGCCGACGGTCCCTCGCGAGCCCCGGCAGTGACGATCGGCGGGCTGGCGATGCATGATGCGAGCCTGTGGCTGATCGCGGCCGTCCTGCTGGCCGGCGCGGAGCTGATCGTACCGGGCGTCTTTCTGATCTTTCTCGGGATCGCCGCCGGCATCGTCGCCGCCGCCACCTTCGTATTGCCCGATCTGTCCGTTGCCGCGCAGCTTGGCGCCTTTGCCATGTGGAGCACCGTGGCGGTGCTGATCGGCCGCCGCTGGTATGTCGATTATCCGGTCGACACCGACGATCCGCTGCTCAACGATCGGGCGCGTCGGCTGGTCGGCGAGACCGTCACCGTCGCGGATCCGATCGTCGGCGGGCGTGGCCGCGTGCGGATCGGTGACGGCGCGTGGCCCGCCGCCGGACCTGATGCGCCGGCTGGCGCGCGGATGCGGATCACCGCCGTGATCGGCGGCATCGTCAGCGTCGAGCCGCTGTAGCTCAAACCGTTGCTGCGGCTCCTGGTTGATTGAGCGAGACGGGCACGGTCGCCAGCCTGCGCTTGGGCAAAGCTTCGGGCATCTCGTCGCGGATGAACGCCAGCAACGCCTCGCGGATCTCGCACCTGAGATCGAACGTCGTCGCCGCATCCTTGGCCGTCGCGAGCACGCGCACCTCGATCGCGTCAGGCTTCGTGTCCGTCACCTGGAGCACGAAGGCGCGCCCATCCCACAGCGGGCTCGCGCGCACGATCTCCTCGTACTTGGCCCGCAGCCGCGGCACGTCGGTGGTGGGATCGAGCCAGAAGAACGCGCTGCCCAGCAGCTTGCTGGTGTTGCGCGTCCAGTTCTGGAACGGCGTGTCGAGAAAGCGCGACACCGGCACCACCAGCCGCCGCTCGTCCCACAACGCGATCACGACATAGGTGAGCCGGATCTCCTCCACCTTGCCCCATTCGCCCTCGACGATCAGCACGTCGTCGATGCGGATCGGCTCGGTAAAGGCGAGCTGCACACCCGCGATCAGGTTCTTCAGCGCCGGCTGCGCGGCCGCACCCACCGCCAGACCCGCGAGGCCCGCCGACGCCATCAACGTGATGCCGACGCTGCGGATGCTGGGGATCGAGAGCAGCATCAGCGCGATCGTCATTAGCGACACGCCGATGATCACGATCCGGCCAAGGATCGCCACGCGCGTCCGCCGGCTGCGCGCGCGCAGATTGTCCGCTACCGCAATGTCGTAGCGCAGCTCGATCGCGCGAATGTACACCTGCACGACGGTGACGATCAGCCAGCCGATCAACCCCGGCACGATGAACCCGGCCGCTACTTTCCACAGATTGTCCGCCCAGCCGGGCAGGATCAGGAAGCGCCGCGCCACCGCCAGCGCAACCGCGACCGCCACCCACCGCAACGGGCGCTTGGACAGCGCAACCGCGGCGTCATCGACCGAGTCCGGCGTGCGCCCTGCCAGCCGCCGCGCAATCGTCATGAACAGCGCGTGCACGACAAGCGCGACGATCACCGCGCCGACCACGATCGCTGCGTTCGCGACCGCATCCGGCACGTCCCACTGGCTCCAGTCAAGGCTCATGCCGCCCCAATGACGACCGCCGCACTAGGTTCCGCGCGGGCGGTTCGTCGCTGCCGGCATTGAGCGCGCGCACCGTTTGTCCTAACGCGGGCTGCATGACCGCAACGATCGCGCTCGTTGATGACGATCGCAACATCCTCACCTCCGTGTCGATCGCGCTTCAGGCGGAAGGGTTTCTCACGCGGCTCTATGCCGACGGCGAAACCGCGCTGAAGGCGCTGGTCGACAATCCGCCCGATCTCGCGATCTTCGATATCAAGATGCCGCGGATGGATGGGCTGGAGCTGCTGCGGCGCCTGCGCGAACGCAGCCAGATGCCGGTCATCTTCCTCACCAGCAAGGATGACGAGCTCGACGAGGCGCTCGGCCTTGCGATGGGCGCGGACGATTATATCGCCAAGCCGTTCAGCCAGCGGCTCCTGATCGCGCGCATCCGCGCCATCCTGCGCCGGGCGGAACTGGCGCAGGCGCCCGATGCCGGCGCTTCGGAAAGCGCTCCGGTGATCGATCGCGGACGGCTCTCGATGGACCCGGCCCGCCACCGCGTCACATGGAATGGCGAGCCCGTCACGCTCACCGTCACCGAGTTTCTGATCGTCGAAACGCTGGCGCAGCGCCCCGGCATCGTGAAGACGCGCAATCAGTTGATGGATGCCGCCTATCAGGACGACATCTACGTCGACGATCGCACGATCGATTCTCACATCAAGCGCGTGCGCCGCAAATTCCGTCAGGTGGACCCCACCTTTGACGCCATCGAGACCCTGTATGGCGCCGGATACCGATTCTCCGAGGAGTGACTCGAACGACCTTGCGCTGCGCTGGTCGGGTCGCGTTTCGCTCACCCGGCGCATCCTTGCGGTCAACATCTTCGCGCTGCTGCTGCTGGCTGGCGGGTTCTTTTATCTCGACAGTTATCGCGCGCGCATCCTCGACAGCCGCACGCAGCAGGCGATGCGCGAGGCGCGCCTGATCGCCGAGGGGTTGAGCGTGGCAGGCCCCGACCAGCAGGAGCCGCTGATCCGCCAGCTCGCCGGCGATACCGGCGGGCGCCTGCGGATCTATGCCGCCGACGGACCGCTCCTGCTCGACAGCCGCGCGCTGGGCGAGCGCAACTTCATCCTGCGCGATCCCGACAAGGACGGCACCGGACAGCGGATCGCACGCTTTCTCGATGCCGGCATCGACACGGTTGTCGGCGCAAAACGCCCGCCGCTGTATCGTGAAAAGGCGGATGGCCGGACCTGGACCGATGTGCGCATCGCCCTCACCGGCTACCCTTCCGCCACCGTCTGGCGCGCGCCCGATCGCACGCCAGTCATCACCGCCGCGGCGCGCATCCCCGGCCGGCCCGCCGCTGTGATGACCACGGTGAACGCCCGCGACATCACGCAAACCGTGCGCGTCGAGCGCTTTCGCCTCAGCGTTGTCCTCCTCGTTGTCACGCTCGTCTCGATCTTCCTCTCGCTCTTCCTCGCCCGCACCATCGTCCGCCCGCTCCGCCGCCTCGCGCGCGCCGCGGTACGCGTCCGCCTCGGCCGCGCGCGCGAGGTGGTGGTGCCGCGCCTTCCCGAGCGCGCGGACGAAATCGGCATGCTTGCTCGGGCTTTGTCCGACATGAGCCTCGCGCTGCGCGACCGCATCGACGCCACCGAAGCCTTCGCCGCCGATGTGACGCACGAACTCAAGAACCCGCTCGCCTCGCTGCGGTCCGCCGTGGATGGCCTCGGCAGCGTGCGCGATCCCGCGTTGCAGGAGCGCCTGCTCGCCATCGTGCGCGACGATGTCCACCGGCTCGACCGCCTCATCAGCGACATTTCCGATGCCTCGCGGATCGACGCGCAGCTCAGCCGCGCCAATTTCGAGCCGATCGACGCCGCCGCCATGCTCCGCGGTCTTCTCGCCCAACGCGAGCACCGCGGCGTGGAGCGTGGCATCCGGCTGCGCTTCGACGAGGATGTCGGCAGCGCCACCGTCATCCTCGGCGAAGGGACGCGCCTCGAACGGGTGTTCGAAAACCTGATCGATAACGCCGTCTCCTTCTCGCCCGACGACGGCCTCGTCTCGATCGCCGCGCAGGACATGGCCGACAGGCTGGAACTGCGCTTCGAGGACGAAGGCCCCGGCGTACCCGAGGAGGAGCGTGACGCGATCTTCCGCCGCTTCCATTCCGTACGCCCGAGCAGCGAAGGCTTCGGCCAGCATTCCGGCCTCGGCCTCGCCATCGCACGCACCATCGTGGAGGCGCATGGCGGCACGATCCGCGTCGAATCGCGGGAGGATCGCCTGAGCGGCGCACGCTTCGTGGTGCAGCTCCCGCTGGCGGCGGCACGCTGACGTGGCGGAGACGCAGGTCCTCCACGCGACCACGATCGCGATCGATGGTCGCGCGGTGATGCTGCTCGGCCCCTCCGGCGCGGGCAAGTCCGATCTGGCGCTGCGCCTCATCGATCGCGGCGCCATCCTGGTGTCGGACGATTATACCCAGCTCGCCCGATCGGACACGCTACTGATCGCCCGCGCACCATCGACGATCGCCGGCAAGATCGAGGTTCGCGGATTGGGCATTATCTCCCTCCCGCATATGGATGACGTCGCGGTTGCGCTTGCCGTCTATCTGCGGCCCGCGGTTGACCGGATGCCCGAGCGGCAGACCGAACGCTTCCTCGACATACCGGTCCGAACGCTGACGCTCGCACCCTTCCCTTCATCCGCGCCGCTTGTGATCGAGCATGCGCTGAGGCATGATTTGCCATGAACTCGCCGCCTGAAATCCTGCTCGTCACCGGTATGTCGGGCGCGGGCAAATCCACCGTGCTGAAGACGCTGGAGGATCTCGGCTGGGAGGTGGTGGACAATCTGCCGCTCAGCCTCCTCGATCGCCTGCTCCACACCGAGGCGGCGCCCGCGCAGGCCGGCACATCGCGCCCGCTGGCGATCGGCATCGGCTCCATGACCCGCGATTTTGACGCCGCCGCGATCGTGCGCCAGATCGATCGCCTGCATGCCGCCGGCCGCCGCAATGTCGATGCCCTGTTTCTCGACTGTGCGACGGAGGAGCTTGCCCGACGCTACGATGAGACACGCCGCCGTCACCCGCTGGCACTTGATCGCCCCGCGCGCGAAGGGATCGCGCAGGAGCGTGAGCTGCTGGAGCCGCTGCGACGCGGCGCCTCGCGCCTCATCGACACCAGTCATTTCAGCAGCGCCGATCTCGCGCAGCACATCCGCCGCACCTTTGCCCAGCCCGGCCTCAGCGATCCGGCGATCTCGGTCATGTCCTTCGGATTTTCGCGCGGCCTGCCGCCCGACGCCGATCTGGTGTTCGACATGCGCTTCCTGCGCAATCCGCATTGGGTGCCGCAGCTCCGCCCCGGCACCGGCAAGGACGCCGATGTCGCCGCCTATGTTGCGGCGGATCCCGCCTATGAGCCCGCGGTCAGCCGTATCGAGGACCTGCTCCTGATCCTCCTTCCGCGCTATCGGGCGGAGGGAAAATCATATATAAACATCGCCATCGGCTGTACCGGCGGGAGACACCGGTCGGTCCATGTCGCGGAGCGGATCGCAGCACGGTTGCGCGATGCGGCATTTTCGCCCACGGTCACCCATCGTGATCTTGCGGCAGTGCAGCAAGAACGGCTCGAGGGACGGCCTGACGGGCAATGAACGGAATAATGACGCAGATGATCGGGCTGGTGCTCGTGACGCATGGCCGCTTGGCCGATGAGTTTGTAACGGCGATGGAGCATGTCGTCGGCCCGCAAAAGCAGGTGCTCACCGTGGCGATCGGCCCGGACGACGACATGGAGGCGCGCCGCGCCGACATCCGCGCCGCCATCGCAGAGGTGGATAGCGGCCGCGGCGTCATCGTCCTTACCGACCTGTTCGGCGGCACGCCCTCCAATCTCGCCATCTCACTGATGGAGCGCGGCCGGGTGGAGGTGATCGCCGGAATCAACCTGCCCATGCTGATCCGTCTGGAATCGGCACGGCGCAAGATGGGCGTCGCCGCCGCGGTTGCCGCCGCGCGCGAGGCCGGCCGCAAATATATTTCCGTCGCCTCCGAGGTGCTTGGCGTCGGCGAGGCCGCTGCGTGAGCGCCAGCCGCGATGTGCTGATCACCAACCGCCGCGGTCTGCATGCGCGCGCCAGCGCCAAGTTCGTGACGCTCGCTACGCAGCAGCCGATCACCGTTCAGGTGGCAAAGGGCGGGTCTACCGTCACCGGCACGTCGATCATGGGGCTGATGATGCTTGGCGCGGCCAAGGGGGACACGATCACCATCAGCGCCGAGGGTGATGATGCGGCGTCGGTAGTCGACGTCATGTGCGCGCTTGTCGAAGACAAGTTCGGCGAGGATTGAGGGCCGATCGCAGCCAATGCCTCGTCTCATCACGGCTTATTCGAACCCGCTGGTCAAACGCATCCAGGCGCTGCGCGACAAGCGGCGCCGGCGCGAAGAGGGCATGTTCCTCGCCGAGGGCCTCCGCATCCTCACCGAGGCGCGCGAGACCGGACGCTTGCCGCAGTTCCTGTTCTACGCCCAGGCCAGCGCCCAGCATCCGCTCGTTCTCGCCCTGACGCGCGATGTCGAAGCGGCCGGCGGTGAGGTGATCGAAACCAGCGAGGCGATCCTTTCCAAGCTGTCGGGCAAGGACAATCCGCAATCGGTGGTCGGCGCCTTTACGGTCTTCGACACCGATCTCGCGACGCTCGACCGCACGCGCAGCCCGATCTGGCTGGTCGCCGAGCGGCTGCGCGATCCCGGTAATTTGGGCACCATCCTGCGCACCGGCGACGCGGTCGGCGCCGGCGGGCTGATCCTAGTCGGCGACTGCGTCGATCCCTTTTCCACCGAATCGGTGCGCGCCAGCATGGGGGCGCTCTTCACCATGCCGATCGTGCGAACCGGCTGGGACAGTTTCCTGCCATGGCTCCGATCGGGGCCGGGCCAGCTCGTCGGCCTCAGCCTGCGCACCAACAATCACTATCGCACCGCGCCTTATGCCGCGCCGACCTTTCTTCTCACCGGCAACGAGGCGCAGGGCCTACCGGCCGAGATGGAGGCGGAATGCGATCTGCTGGTAAAGATGCCGATGCTGGGCAAGGCGGATAGCCTGAATGCCGCCGTCGCTACCGCGGTGATGGCCTATGAAGTGCTGGCGCATCACACCCCGCCTGCAAAGGATTGAGATGACCGACCCCGCCCACCTGCCCTACCGCCCCTGCGTCGGCGTCATGCTCCTGAACCGGCAGGGGCAGGTGTTCGTCGGCCAGCGGCTCGATTCGACGCTGGAGGCGTGGCAGATGCCGCAGGGTGGGATCGACCCCGGCGAAGCGCCGCTTGATACGGCGGTGCGCGAACTTGGCGAGGAAACCGGTATTTCTCCCGACAAGGTAGAGCTCATTGCCGAAGCGCCTGGTGAGTTCACCTATGATCTGCCGCCCGACCTGATCGGCAAGGTGTGGGGCGGCAAATACCGCGGCCAGATGCAGCGCTGGTTCCTGTTCCGCTTTCTGGGAGAGGACGGGGACGTCCGGATCGAAACGGCGCATCCCGAATTCCGCGCCTGGCGCTGGGCCGACCCGCAGGATCTCACGACGCTGATCGTGCCGTTCAAGCGCGCGCTGTACGAAGAGGTGCTCGCCGCCTTCTCCGCTCATCTCGGCTGAGCCACGATCCATCCGCGGCTCCTTCACCTGCCGCGCTCCCTTCGGTAGCGCTCGGAAGTGATCCTCGCACTCCTCCTCGCCGCCTCCAGCCCGACTATCGATGGCGCGATGCCGGACGACGAAGAGCAGATCGTCATCCCGCCGCCGATCCGCGCGATGCTTGACGCCGCGATCGCTTCGGGCAACGAGAGCGAGGTCGCGACCATCGTCAAATATGCGCGCGCCGCCGATCCGGCGAGCGGCGATTCGGTCTTGCGGATCGCCAACGCCTGGCGCGCGGTCCGAGCCAAGGACCGCGAGGCGCGGATCGTGCGCGCCGGCTGGACCGATCTATGGACCGGCCGCGTCGAAGTCGGCGGGTTCGTCAACACCGGCAACACGCAGACAGCCGGCGTCACCGGCATTCTTGATCTGACGCGCGAAGGGCTGGAATGGCGGCACAAGCTGCGCGGCCAGGTCGATTTTCAGCGCAGCCTCGGCATCACCACCCGCGAACATTACCTCGCGGCCTACGAGCCGAACTGGAAGATCGACTCGCGCAAATACGTCTATGGCGCGCTGCAATATGAAAGCGATCGGTTCTTCGGCTATTCGGACCGTTACTCGGCCTCGGCCGGTGCCGGCTACAGTGCTGTGCAAACGCCGGCGGTAACGCTGAACCTCGAGCTTGGCCCGGCCTTCCGACACACCCAGTTCACCGATGCGACGATCGAAAGCAGCATCGCCGCACGCGGCAGCATTGATCTCGACATGAAGCTGTTTTCCGGCCTGTCGCTCAGCCAGGATGCCTCGGCCTACCTACAGCGCTACAATTCCACCGTCAGCAGCACGACCGCGCTTGCCGCCAAGCTGGTCGGGCCGCTGAAGGCGCAGTTCAGCTACACCGTGCAATATGAAAGCGAGCCGCCGATCGGCCGTGTCTCCACCGACACGACCAGCCGCGCCTCACTCGTCTATACTTTCTGATCGCCGGGCATTTGCCGGCGACGGCGCATGCGGCTTAGCGCAGCGCGCCCGCCAGCAGCTTGTGCAGCTTTGAATGCAGGCCGTCGGCCGCCGCCAGATATTCGCTGCGCTCGAACGAGCGATCGCCGCCGCGGAAATCCGTCACGAAGCCGCCCGCTTCCTTGACCAGCAGCAGCCCGGCCGCCGCGTCCCACAGGTTCAGCTTCGATTCCCAATAACCATCGTACCGCCCGGCCGCGACCCAGGCGAGGTCGAGCGCGGCAGAGCCCAGCCGCCGGATGCCCGCCACCTGCGGCGCGATCGCGCCGAAAATGCGCGTCCACTCGGCAAAGTCGCCATGCCCCATGAACGGAATACCGGTCGCGATAACCGACTCCGTCAGCTCGCGGCGCGACGACACGCGCAGCCGCTGATCCTGCAGCCACGCACCACGACCCTTTTCCGCCCAGAAGCTCTCGTCGGTCAGCGGCTGATACACCAGCGCCGTCGTGATCTCGCGCTTGCCGTTGGGCATCGGCTCCTCGACCGCGATCGAGATCGCGAAATGCGGGATACCGTGCAGGAAGTTGGTGGTGCCATCGAGCGGATCGATGATGAACCGCGGCTTGGACGGATCGCCCGCCACCTCGCCGCGCTCCTCCATCAGAAAGCCCCAGTCCGGCCGCGCCTTGGACAGTTCCTCGAACAGCGTCTGCTCGGCGCGCTGGTCCGCCATCGACACGAAGTCGGCCGGCCCCTTTCGGCTCACCTGCAGCTGCTGGACTTCGTTGAAGTCGCGGCGCAGGCGCGGCGCCGCCTTGCGGGCGGCGCGTTCGATGATCGTGAAGAGACCAGAATGGGATGGCATTGCAAAAACCTTTTCCCTCTCACTCGGGGGAGCAAGAGGGCCGAAGAGAGGGAAAGTTCAATCAACCGCGGCGCCGGGTCCTCTCTCGACCCCGCTGCGCCCGGTCGCCGCTCCCCCTTGGGCGGGAGCGGCATTAAGGATCAGTCGGCGCGGCGCACGTAGGTCTGCTCGTACACGTCGACCACGATGCGGGTGCCGCTTGCGATATGCGGCGGCACCATCACGCGCACGCCATTGTCGAGCACGGCGGGCTTGTAGCTGGACGAGGCGGTCTGCCCCTTCACCACCGCATCGGCCTCGACGATCGTCGCTTCGATCGTGTCGGGCAGCTGCACGCTGATGGCTTCTTCCTCGTAAAGCTCCATCACCACGTCCATGCCATCCTGCAAGAACGCGGCGGCATCGCCGAGCAGGTCGCGCGGCAGCGTCACCTGGTCGTAGGTCTCCTTGTCCATAAAGACGAGGCTCTCGCCCTCGGCGAACAGGAACTGGAAATCCTTGGTGTCGAGCCGCACGCGCTCCACCGTCTCGGCCGAGCGGAAACGCACGTTGTTCTTGCGCCCGTCGCGCAGGTTCTTCAGCTCCACCTGCATGTAGGCGCCGCCCTTTCCGGGCTGGGTATGCTGGATCTTCACGGCGCGCCAGATGCCGCCTTCATATTCGATGATATTGCCCGGACGGATATCGACGCCGCTGATCTTCATGACTGTATAGGCCCATTCGCCGTTCGGGCTGAGCGTGTCGAAGGCCGGCTCTCGCACATGGAGAGCGGCGCCAGGCATGCGGACCTGAGCAGGCAGGCATGCAGGGCGGGCTTCGACCAGCTCAGGGGCAAACGGCAGTGTTGAACTGGAAGGGGGTCGCCCTAACGAACCTTGCGCTTTCCGGCAAGCAGTGGGTACGGGTTGATCGGCACGCCCTCGTGCCAGCGCGCATCGGGCGTCATCCGGCTGATCCCGAAATGCAGGTGCGTGTTGCCCGCGCCGGCATTGCCCGTATCGCCAACAAAGCCCAGCAGCGTGCCGCGCGCCACCGTCTGCCCCTCGTGGATGCCGGGCGCATAGCCGGCGAGATGCGCATAATAATGGCTCCAGCGCCGATCGGGCGAGCGCACGTACAGCGTGATGCCGCCGGCATCGCTGTGGAACAGCTTTTCGATCGTGCCCCGCGCCGCGGCGATCACCGGCGTGTTGCCCGGCGCCATGATGTCGATCGCCTCGTGACTGCGCGCACCGCCCGCCCGCGATTGTCCCCACGTATCGACCAGCTGACCGGCCGCAACCCCTTCAACCGGGATCATCAGCGCGCCGCCTGCTAGCGGCGGCTGGACCGGCGCAACCTCGGTCATCTCCTTCTTGGGCACACGTCGCGGCGCGCTCGGCCCGAAGGAGAGCATCGACGCAAAGCCGATCACCGCCAGCACGATCAGCGTCAGGATCGTCCCGCCCAGCCGCGTCATCCGGCCGCCCTACGACTGCCTGCCGCCACCGCGTTCAGCCGAGCACGGCCGCAAAGGCGCGAACCGCCGCCGCTTCGTCGCCTTGCCAGACCGCACCGGAAACCGCGACGAAGTCCGCCCCCGCCGCCACCAGCGGCGCAGCATTCGCCGGCGTGATGCCGCCGATCGCCACGCACGGCAGCTCGAACAGCGACGACCACCATGACAGGATGACCGGCTCGGGCCGGTGCTTCACCGTCTTCGTCGTCGTCGGATAGAAACTGCCGAACGCGACATAGTCCGCACCCGCCTCCCCGGCCTCCATCGCGAAGTGGCGGCTGTCGTGACACGTCACGCCGACCTGCGCCTCCGGCCCGAGCGCCGCCCGCGCCTCGCGCGGGTCGCCGTCGTCCTGCCCCAGGTGAACGCCGTCCGCACCCAGCCGCTTGGCGAGCGAGATGCTGTCGTTGACGATGAACGCCACGTCGCGGTCGGCGCAGATACGCTGCAACGGCTCGGCCAGCCGCGCCGCCTCGTGCTGGCTCACGTCCTTCACCCGGAACTGGAACGCCGCCACCGATCCGGCATCCAGCGCGCGCGCCAGCCGGTCGGGAAAGCCGCCCCCCACCTCGAGCGGCGAGACGAGGTAAAGCTGGCAGGGCGGCCGCTTGTCGTCGCGTTTGAACGATGCGGCGAAATCGGGATCGAGCGGGCCGAGCGGATCATCAATCATGCCATTGTGCCTAGCGACGCTGCGTCCCGGACGAAAGGCGCCGCGATGCATTTTACGGCAACCTCCCCGCCCGCGAGGCGTTCGAGCTTTGATGTGGAACCGGAGTAAGTGGTTCATGAATAAGCGACATCTCGCCCCGGCCTTTGTTCTCGGCGCCTTGTTGACGGCATGTGCGTCGCAGCCGAGCGGCGTGTCCCAGCTCGCGCAGGCGCCGACTACGGCCCCGTCCCAGGCGGCACCGGCCACGCCGGTCGCGACGAACTCGGCTCTGTTGGCTGCGCAGGCCGCGACCGCGATCAATCCCCACCTCGCCGGTGCCCGCATGCTCGGCAATCGGACGATCGCCGCAAACGTCGCTGCGGCCCCCAATCTGCGCGCCCTTTCGCGTGCGCTCGGTGCGAGCGACGCGGGCCTGTCGCTGGCGGCCGCCGGCCCGGTCACGGTCTTCGCGCCCAATGACGAAGCGTTTGGCCGTATGTCGCCAGGCGCCGTCGATCAGTTGCTGCAGCCTGCCAATCGCGACACCTTGAACCGGCTGGTCAATTACCATGTCGTGCGCGGCAGCATCACGCTCGCGGACCTGCGCGCGCAGATCGATCGCAGCGGCGGCGTCGCGCATCTGTCCACGGTTGATGGTGCGCCGCTCCTCGCGCGAAAGGATGGTGCCGCGATCGCGCTCACCGATGAGCACGGCAACACGAGCTATATCGAAACGCCCGACGTTCAGCAGGCGAACGGCGTGTTTCACGTCATCAATGGCGTGATGATCCCGCGCCTGGTGTAACGTTCAGTTCCTCGCCAGCCGTGGCGGTCAGTGCTGCCACTTCGCGGCCGAGGCATCGTCGCTGTCGCGTCGCTCGACCCAGCGGTGCTGGCCGCCCACCTGCTCGCGTTTCCAGAACGGCGCATCGGTCTTCAGCCGGTCGATCAGGAAGGCGCAGGCATCCAGCGCCGCCTGCCGATGCGCGGCGCTGGCGGCGACGAACACGATGCGGTCGCCCGGCACCATCGCGCCCACGCGATGCACGATCGTCGCGCCGGACAGCGACCAGCGCGTTGTCGCTTCCTCCGCCAACGCCTGAAGCGCGCGCTCCGTCGCGCCCGGATAATGCTCCAGCATCAGCTCGCTGACACCATCATCGGCGCGCACCGTACCGGTAAAGGTGGCCAGCGCGCCATCGTCGCCCGCCAGCCGCATCTCTTCGCCTAGGTTAATCGCCGCGTCGCTCACGAGGATGCGGATCATCCGCCCGTCACCGGCGGGAAGATGGCGATCTCACGCGCACCGGCGATCGGCGCGCTCAATGGCACGAACGCCTCGTCCACCGCCGCCCGCAGCCGCTCCCGGCTGGCCAGCGCCTCGGCATGGCGCTCGGATCGCGCGGACAGCCACTCGATCAGCGCGCCGACCGTCTCAACGGTCGCCGGGAGGTTCACGTCTTCTTCCGCCACGCCGATCTGCTCGCGCACCCACGCGAAATAAAGAATGCGCACCGCCATCAGTCCATGTGCCTAAGGCCGACGCGCAGATAATCCCATCCGGTGATCACCGTCAGCACGGCCGCGCCCCACAACGAAACCAGCCCGGTCACCTTCACGAAGGCATAGTCAGGCACTGCCCCCGCCAGGATCAGCGCGCCCAGCGAGACGAGCTGCAGCGTCGTCTTCCACTTGGCCAGCTTCGACACGGGCAGCGACACCTGCAATCCGGCCAGGAACTCGCGCAGCCCCGATACGGCGATCTCGCGCAACAGGATGATCAGCGCCGCGATGATGTGCACGCCGGTGATCACCGCGCTGTCGTTGTGCCGCGTGCCCACCAGCATCAGGATCACGGCCGCCACCATGATCTTGTCGGCGATGGGATCGAGAAACACGCCCAGCCGCGACACCGCGCCCTGCGCCCGCGCCAGATAGCCGTCGAAATAATCGGTGATGCCCATCAGGCAGTACAGCACGAAGGCGATCGCGAAGCCCACCTGCCACGTCGGCCACCATAACAGTGCGACTAGCGCAGGTACCGCGACGATTCGCGACAGGGTAAGCAGGTTGGGCAAGGTCAGCACAGATGGTGACTTAGCCTGCTAGGGCGGTGACGCAAGCCTGCCGGGCTTGGCATTGGCGCTAACCAGCGGCTATGCGCAACGCTCATTGTGCCACAGCCGGGCGACTTTCTGCCATGATCAACGCCCTCGGGCTTCTGAAACGCCGGCGCTTTCTGCCGCTTTTCGTCACCCAGTTTCTCGGCGCCTTTAACGACAATCTGTTCAAGACTTCGATGGTCCTCTTTGCGACCTACGAGATTTTCCAGAGCGAGCAGCAGGAAAGCTTTTTCAATGCGCTCGCCGCCGCGCTCTTCATTCTTCCCTTCTTTCTGCTCTCCGCGCTGTCGGGCCAATTGGCCGATACGATGGACAAGGCGCGGATCATCCGCGTGGTGAAGATCGTCGAGTTCGGCATCATGGCGCTGGGCTGCGGCGGCTTGCTGCTGGCGCGCACCGGTCAGGTCACGCTGCCGATCGTGATGATGCTTGGCGCCGTCGTCGGCCTCGGCATCCACTCCACCTTCTTCAGCCCGATCAAATACGCCATCCTGCCGCAGCATTTAGATGACGAGGATGTGCTCGGCGGCACCGGTCTGGTCGAGGCCGGCACGTACCTGTCGATCCTGCTCGGCACGATTCTCGCCGGCTTCATCTACGAATCGATCCCGCTGATCGCGGCGCTGACATTCCTCGTCGCCGCGCTCGGCTACATCAGCGCGCGCATGGTTCCCGCCGCGCCGCGGCTCGGCCCGCCGCTGAAGCTCGATTACAACCCGCTGCGCGCCTCCTGGCGCCTCGTTGCCGGTACGATGCACATCCCGCGGCTGTTCTTGGCGATTTGCGCGATCAGCTTTTTCTGGACAATCGGCTCGGTGCTGGTCGTGATCTTCCCGCCGCTGGTGAAGAACGTCCTCACCGCCGATGCGAGCGTCGCCAGCCTCGTGCTTGCGATCTTCTCGATCGGCGTGGCGATCGGGTCGGTGGTGATCAACCTCATGCTGCGCGGCCATATCTCCGCGCGCTATTCGCCCGCTTCGGTGATCGCGATGGGCGCGGCGGTGCTCGCCTTCTGGTTTGTCGCCAACCGCTGGGACGCTGCGCCCGCGGGTACGCTCTACGACATCGCCGCTTTCGTCCGCCATCCCGGCGCGCCGCTGGTGCTGCTGACGCTGATGTTCGTCGCGATCTTCGGCGGCATGTTCGTGGTGCCGCTCTACGCCTTTCTCACCACCACCGTGCCAAAGGATCAGACCGCGCGCACGGTCGCCGCGAACAATGTGGTGAACGCCGGCGCGATGACGATCGGCTCGGCCGCGGTGGCTGGCATCACGGCGCTGGGCGCAACGGCCAGCCAGTTGCTGCTGGTCGTCGCGGGCATGTGCCTCGTCTCAGCCTGGATTGCGCAGCGCCTGCACCGCGCCTGCGACTGAGCGGGGCCTCAGGCCGATTAGGCAATCATGGTGTAGAAGCAGACGAAAAAGGCGGTGAAGCTCAGCACGAACAGCTTCAGATCCTGATCGTCGCCACGCTTCGCCTTCGCCTCGGTCTGAACGAGCGTGCGGCGGATGGGGTGGCGAGCCGGCTCGGCGGTGATGAAGCGTCGTTGCATGGTGGCATGGTTAACGCCGCGTTTACGATTTGGCACCAGCCTGAAAGTGGCTGCGGCCCGAGTGTCCGAGGATGGTACAGGAGAGAAAGATGCCGCTCTACGAGTTCAAGGGCCAGCGCCCCACCTGTCACGACACCGCCTGGGTCGCGCCGAGCGCCGACGTGGTCGGCGACGTGCGCCTCGCGGAGGATACCAGCGTCTGGTTCGGCGCGGTGATCCGCGGCGACAACACCACCATTCCGATCGGCGCGCGCAGCAACATCCAGGAGGGCGCGATGCTCCATTCCGATCCCGGCTCGCCGCTGACGGTCGGGGAGGATTGCACGGTCGGCCACCACGCGATCCTGCACGGCTGCACGATCGGCAATCGCGTCCTCATCGGCATGGGCGCGACCATCCTCAATCGCGCGCATATTCCCGACGATTGCATCGTCGGCGCCAACGCGCTGGTGACGGAGGGCAAGACCTTTCCGCCGCGCAGCCTCATCGTCGGCAGCCCCGCCAAGGCGGTACGCGAGCTCGACGACCGGGCGGTCGCCGGGCTGAAGGTGTCGGCCGCGCATTATGTCGAAAACGGCCGCGCCGCCGCCACCGGGCTGAAGCGCGTCGACTGAGCCGGCGCAGGTGCTGGACAGGTGGTTACTCACCCGACATAACAATCCTTATGTCAGTGCCAGCCATCCTGTCCCGCTTGCGCCTGCCGGTTATCGGCTCGCCGCTGTTCATCATCTCCGGCCCGGATCTCGTCATTGCGCAATGCAAGGCGGGGGTCGTCGGCTCGTTCCCGGCGCTCAATGCCCGGCCCCAGGGCCTGCTGGACGAATGGCTGCACCGGATCACCGAGGAACTGGCGGCGCACAATCGCGACAATCCCGATCGCCCCGCCGCGCCCTTCGCGGTCAACCAGATCGTTCACAAGTCGAACGACCGGCTCGAGGCCGACCTCGCCACCTGCGAGAAGTGGCAGGTGCCGATCACCATCACCTCGCTCGGCGCGCGTGAGGAATTGAACCAGGCCGTTCATAATTGGGGCGGCATCACCATGCACGACGTGATCGACGATCGCTTCGCACGCAAGGCGATCGAGAAAGGTGCCGATGGCCTCATCCCCGTCGCGGCCGGTGCCGGCGGCCACGCCGGCCGCCTCTCGCCCTTCGCGCTGATCAGTGAGATCCGCCAGTGGTTCGACGGCCCCGTCGCGCTGTCGGGCTCGATCGCCACCGGCGATGCCGTCCTCGCGGCGCAGGCGATGGGTGCCGATTTCGCCTATATCGGCTCGCCCTTCATCGCCACCGAAGAGGCAAACGCCGACGAGGGGTATAAGAACGGCATCGTCGAGGGTCGCGCCTCCGATATCGTCTATTCGAACCTCTTCACCGGCGTGCACGGCAATTACCTGCGCGGCTCGATCGAGCGCGCCGGGCTCGATCCCGACAATCTGCCCGAGGGCGACTACAAGACCATGAACTTCGGCCAGAACTCGAATGGCGAGCCGGCCAAGGCCAAGGCATGGCGTGACATCTGGGGCTCGGGCCAGGGCATCGGCGCGGTGCAGAAGGTCGAATCGGTCGCCGACCGCATCGACCGGATGGAGCGCGAATATAACGCGGCCAAGGCCCGGATCGGCCTCGCCGCATAATCTCGCCCGCTGCGGCGAAGGCGAAAGCTTCCGAACACAACAACGCGCCGTCGGATCATCCCGGCGGCGCGTTTTCATGTGGCCATTGTTGAGGATCAGCGCACCTCAGGCGCGCTGCCCGAGTCGCTTACTCGTCGCCGCCCGCGTCGTCGGCGCTGTCGTCACCCTCATCGTCCGCCGGCCGCTGGAAATACGCCTCGACCCGGCCGGTCAGCTTGATCGTCAGCGGCCGCCCGCGGCGATCCACCTTCTTGCCCAGCGCCACGCGGATCCATCCTTCGGAGATGGAATATTCCTCCACATCGTTGCGCTCGACACCCTTGAACCGGATCCCGATGCCCCGCTCCAGCGTCGGCTGGTCGAAATAGGGGCTGGAGGGGTCGATCGAGAGATGGTCTGGCGGTGTGTCGGTCATGGCTTGCGCGCCTAACCGATCGCCCGCGCGGCGCAAAACACAAAAAAGCGGCGCGGAAGATCGTGTCTCCCGCGCCGCCCCCTGCGTGACCTCGTCGTCGGCCCGTCGGCCGATCAGCGGCAGACGCGCACCGGCACCTGCTGGCCGTAATAGGGATCCCACCGCCACTGCTGGAAGCAGCGCGGGCCACGCCAGGCCCGGCGATAGGGATTGTAATAGTTGCGCGGATAATAGCCGTCATAGCCATTGTAGCCGCGATAGCCGCCCCGATAGCCGTAATACGGGCCACGGTTGCTCGACGCGATCGCCGCGCCAAGGCCAAGCCCGATCACGCCGCCGATCAGCGCGCCGGCCGCCGCGTCGCCGCCGCGATCATAGCCGCGATGCCAGCGTTGCGCCGTGGCGGGGGTAGCAGTGGCAAGCGCTGAAGCGGCGAGCGCCGACCCCAGTCCTGCCTTCATCAAAAGTCCATTCATCTCGAACCTCCTCATACAAAACGCTCGGTCCGCTCTGAGGGTGTAAACGCACAATACCGTGAGCGTGTTCAATGTTATGGGCGAGTCGCGCTGAACCCACCCGGAATGGTGCGTTCATCTTTTGTTTATGGAGTGATTGATGCGTTTCTGGTTGTTGCGGTCCGAACCCGATGTCTACGGTTGGGATCACCTGATCCGCGATGGCGAGACAGAGTGGGACGGCATCCGCAACTATACCGCGCGCAATTTCCTAAAGGAGATGACGCCCGGCGACCGCGCGATCTTCTACCATTCCAACAAGGAAAAGGCGGCCGTTGGCGTTATGGAGATCACCCGCGCCTGGAAGCCCGATGGCGACAACGGCACCTGGGCCTCGGTCGCGGTGCGTCCGATCGAGAAGCTCCCTACGCCTGTCCCGCTCGCCACGATCAAGGCCGAACCACGCCTCGCCACGCTCGAGGTGCTGCGCCAGAGCCGTCTCTCGGTCACGCCGGTGCAAGATGAGGAATGGAAGGTGCTGATGGAGCTTGGCGGGCTAGGCTGAACCCGCCTTCCCTTCCCATCAGAACTCGCGAACGACGCGCAGTCCGGCCGTCGGGCGCGCGCGCTGTTCGCGCAGCTTCTCGACGCCGATCGAGAACTGCAGATTGGCGGATGGGGACACCTGCTGATGCACCTGCGGGCTAAGCTTCACGCTGCGCTCGGCGCCGCCCGCAACGTTCAATTCCGCACCCAGCACCGTGCCCGGCTTGGCATCATAGAATAAAGCGTGGTTCAGCAGCAGCGCGTTGCTGCCCTCCCCGCCGCCGGGCTGGATGTCGTCGAGCCCGATCATGTTCATCGTGCTCTACCGTTCGTTCATCCGGTGCCCGGCCAGATACAGCAGCGTGTTGGTGTAGCGGCCACTCTCGCGATGATAGACGCCGAGATATTGCAGCCCATGCGCGCTGCGGCCGTCGCTCGAGGCGCCCAGCGACGATTGCAGGCCCAGCTTGTACGCCGCCACGCGCCGCCCGTCGAACGGCAGCTCCAGCTCGACCGCATGGCCGTTGGCATAGGCGTATTCGACCTCGGGCGCCCATTCGGTTTCCGATGCGCGGAAAGGCGAACCGGTCTGCGCCAGCACATTGGCCTCCAGCTCGCCGCGCTGCGCGCCGAGCGGGCGCACCATGTCGAAGATCATCGGCTCCGGAATGTCCGGGTAGGTTTCGGCGTGAGCGGTGCCGGCCAGCAGGGCAAGCGGCAAGGTGGCGCGAAGGAGGCGCATAGAAACTCCCGATGTCGTTGATCGTCGGCACGGTATCGGCGGGGTCATCCCCAGGCCAGTTTCAAAGCGTTGCGCAGGTCGCCGTTTCGATCGGCATCGTCCGACCTTCCGCAGCCGACCGGATCGCCGCCGCGATGACTGCCATCACGCCAAGCGCCTGCTCGGGCAGCACCGGAATGGGCGCCTCCCCACGGATGGCGGCGGCCAGCTCGCGATAGAATTGCCGCTGATCACCCGGCACGAGCGGCATGACACGCGCACGCTCGCCGTCGTGCAGCATCACCGGATCGTCATCCTCGCCCCAGCCCGGCGCACCCGGCACCATCCCGGCGAGCAGTTGCGCCTCCTGCTGGTCACCGCGCTGCTTCACCAGGCTGCCACCGGTGCCATGCACCGTGAAGCGAGCGCTCCCGCCCGCCACCAGCATGCTTGCGTGAAGCACGATCCGCTTGTCGGCGTAATGCAGCACGACATGCGCCCAATCGTCGGCCGAGGCGCCCGGCCGCAGCGCCGCCAGGCTCGCCCCGACCCGCTCGGGCATGCCGAACAGCAGCAGCGCCTGATCGACGAGGTGCGGCCCCAGATCATACCAGATCCCGCCGCCGCCACCGACCCGCTCGCGCCAGCGATCGCGCACTGCCGGGCGAAAACGATCGAAGTGGCTCTCGAAGTGAACGACATCACCGATTGCGCCGCTTTCGATGGCGGCCCGCACCGACAGGAAGTCACTGTCCCAGCGCCGATTGTGAAACACGGCGAGCAGACGCTCCGCGCGCGTTGCGGTTTCAGCCACCGTCCTCGCCTCTTCGACGCTGAGCGCAACGGGCTTTTCGACCACGACATGTTTGCCGGCGCTTAAAGCGGCAAGCGCCAACGGCGCATGGCTGTCGTTGGGGCTGGCAACGACGATCAGATCTACGTCGTCGCGCGCCACCAACTCGGCCGCCGTTCCCACAACGGACGCTTCGGGCAGCATCGCGGCTGCCACATCCGGCTGCGACGAGGCAATGGCGGTGATCGCCATCCCCTCGGTCGCGCCGATCAGCGGAACGTGAAACGTCCGTCCCGCATAACCAAGGCCGATCAGGCCAACCCGGATCGGCCGATTGATCAAGCCGCTTCGGCCGACCGCTTGTTGCGCTTGCGCTCGTTCGAATCGAGGAAGCGCTTGCGCAGGCGGATCGTCTTCGGCGTCACCTCGACCATCTCGTCATCGTCGATGTACGCGATGGCCTGCTCCAGCGTCATCTTCTTCGGCGGTGTCAGGCGGATCGCGTCGTCCTTGCCGCCCGATGCGCGGAAGTTCGTCAGCTGCTTCGCCTTCATCGGGTTGACCTCAAGGTCTTCCGTCTTGGCGTTCTCGCCGATGATCATGCCCTCGTACAGCGCCTCGCCATGACCGACGAACAGGATGCCGCGCGCTTCGAGCGGGCCGAGGGCATAGCCCTGCGCTTCGCCCGCGCCGTTGGAGATCAGCACGCCGTTCTTGCGGCCTTCGATCGCGCCCTTATGCGGACCATACTTCTCGAACAATCGGTTCATGATGCCGGTGCCGCGCGTGTCCGACAGGAACTCGCCGTGATAGCCGATCATGCCGCGCGACGGCGCGGAGAAGGTGATGCGGGTCTTGCCGCCGCCGGACGGACGCATGTCGGTCATCTCGGCCTTGCGCAGGTTCATCTTCTCGACGACCGTGCCCGAATATTCCTCGTCCACGTCGATGATGACGGTTTCGTACGGCTCGGTGCGCTTGCCGTTCTCGTCCTCGCGGAACAGCACGCGCGGGCGGCTGATGCCCAGCTCGAACCCTTCGCGGCGCATCGTCTCGATCAGCACGCCCAGCTGAAGCTCGCCGCGGCCGGCGACTTCGTAGCTGTCGCGATCGCTCGACTCGGTCACCTTGATCGCGACGTTCGATTCGGCCTCGCGGAACAGGCGGTCGCGGATCATGCGGCTCGTCACCTTGCTGCCCTCGCGGCCGGCCATCGGCGAATCGTTCACGGCAAAGCGCATCGACAGCGTCGGCGGATCGATCGGCTGCGCCTGGATCGCCTCGGTCACGGTCGTGTCGGCAATGGTGTTCGACACCGTTGCGACGGTCAGGCCGGCAAGGCTGATGATATCGCCCGCCTTCGCCTCGTCGGTCGGCACGCGCTCCAGCCCCTGGAACGTCATGATCTTCGACGCGCGGCCGGTCTCGACCACCTTGCCGTCCATATCGAGCGCGTGGATCGGCTGGTTCACCTTTACGGTGCCCGAGTTGACGCGACCCGTCAGCACGCGGCCGAGGAAGTTGTCGCGGTCGAGCAGCGTGACCAGGAAGGTGAACGGCGCATCGACGTCCAGCGACGGCGGCGGCACGTGATCGACGATCTTCTGGAACAGCGGGGTCAGCGTACCCTCGCGCCGCTCGGGATCCTCGCTGGCATAGCCGTTGCGGCCCGATGCGTAGAGCACCGGAAAATCGAGCTGCTCGTCGTTCGCATCAAGGCTGACGAACAGGTCGAACACCTCGTCCAGCACTTCCTGGATGCGCTGGTCGGGACGGTCGACCTTGTTGACGACGACGATCGGTCGCAGGCCCAGCGCCAGCGCCTTGCCCGTCACGAACTTCGTCTGCGGCATCGCGCCTTCCGACGAATCGACCAGCAGGATCACGCCGTCGACCATCGATAGGATGCGCTCCACCTCGCCGCCGAAGTCGGCGTGGCCCGGCGTGTCGACGATGTTGATCCGCGTGCCTTCCCACTCGATCGACGTCGGCTTCGCCAGGATGGTGATGCCGCGTTCCTTTTCGAGGTCGTTCGAGTCCATCGCGCGCTCCTCGACGCGCTGATTGTCTCGAAACGTGCCCGACTGGCGGAACAATTGGTCAACAAGAGTGGTCTTGCCATGATCGACGTGCGCGATGATGGCGATGTTGCGCAGATTCATACGATTTCCTGGATGGCCGCCACGGCGTGGCCGCATTCCGGGCGCGCATAGCCGAAACAGTCCGCCAGCGCCACCCTTCGCGCCCGCAGCAGATGATGCTGGCCAGCATATCGCGAAACGCGGCCGATTTGCGCCGGGTACAGGCCGGGCGTGCTCGCCCCGCGGCCATTTGACTCCAGCTCTGCCCCGGAAACCTTGGCGTCCGAACGGCAGCGTATTATATGACCGACACACTTGAACGAAGACCCGTCTGGCGTCATCGTAACGGCAACGCTGGAGGACCAACATGGCGAGCAATCCCGACACGATCACCGCGACCGAGCCGGCGCTGAAGCTGACACCGCCCGATCCCGTCCCCACTGTCACGGCCGAAAAGGCCGTTGGCCTCGTGCCCGTGGACGAAGGCACCAAGTCCAAGCTCGAAGAGCGCGCGGACTATGCCGTCCAGCAGTTGCTCGAGCGTGACGCCAATAGCCCCGAGTTCGGCAAGGTTGTCGACGCGATCACCAATATGGGTGCCAAGGAAATCCGCGACGCCGCTGGCCAGTCGAACAGGTTTCTCGATCGTCCCGTGCGCGCCATGGACCAGGAAACCGGCGTCGGCAAAGATCTCGCGCAGCTACGCCGTGTCGTCGAGGATTTGGATCCCGGCAAGAAGGGTAATTTGACCGCGCCGCAAAAGCTGTTCGGCATTATCCCCTTCGGCGGCAAGATGCGCAATTACTTCGACAGCTACAAGTCGAGCCAGACGCACATCGCCTCCATCCTGAAGAGCCTTGCCTCGGGCAAGGACGAACTCTTGATGGACAATGCTTCCATCGACACCGAGCGGGCCAATCTCTGGAGTGCGATGGGCAAGCTGGAACAGATGATCCAGCTCTCCCGAATGCTCGACCAGAAGCTGGAGGACAAGGCGAACGATCTGGACGCCACAGATCCGGTGAAGGCCAAGGCGATCCGCGAGGGTGCGCTGTTCTACGCCCGCCAGCGCACGCAGGATCTGCTGACTCAGATGGCGGTCACGGTGCAGGGCTTTCTGGCGCTCGACTTGGTCAAGAAGAACAACGTCGAGTTGATCAAGGGCGTCGATCGCGCCTCCACCACCACCGTCTCCGCGCTGCGCACCGCGGTCACGGTCGCGCAGGCCATGACCAACCAGAAGCTGGTGCTCGAACAGATCACACAGCTTAACACCACTACCGCGGGGATCATTGATTCTACGGGGAAAATGCTCCGCTCGAACACCGCGCGCATCCACGAGCAGGCGGCAAGCTCCGCCATCCCGCTGGAAACGCTGCAGCGCGCTTTCCAGAACATCTACGAGACGATGGACGCCATCGACACCTTCAAGCTGAAGGCGCTGGACTCGATGAAGTCCACCGTCAACACGCTCTCCAGCGAGGTGGAGAAGTCACGCGGCTATATCGCACGCGCAGAGGGCGCCGCGCAGAACCGTCTTGGCTCGTCGCCTGAAACGTTCAAGCTGGAGGCGCTGTGACCTCGTACGAGACCAACGAGGCGCTCGCCCGCGCCCGCGGCACGCTCGATCGGGTTAAGCTCCAATCCTTTGAGGCGCTGCCCACCGCGCGGCGCCCACGCCAGGGTCGAAGCCTCGCAAAGCGGGTTGCGGCGATCGGCGGCGCCAATGCCGCGATCCTGTTGGTCGCAGCGATCATAGGGCTGGCAGTGGTGCCGCTCGGCATCTTCGGCGCATTGGCCGTCATGATGATGATGCTGGCGGTGACGCTGGCAATCGCCTTTGCGCCGGGTCCACGCCCGGTCACGGTAGAAAAGCTGGCAAAAAGCGACCTTAAGGCATTGCCAATGCAGACAACGCGCTGGCTCGATGCGCAGCGCCCCGCGCTGCCAGCGCCTGCGGTTCAGGTTTCCGATCGCATCGGCCTGCGCCTCGACACCTTGGGCAAGCAACTCGCCTCGGTCGATGACAGCACCCCCGCCGCGGCCGATATCCGGCGCCTCGTCGGCGAGCAGCTGCCGGATTTCGTGCGCGACTACCAACGCGTGCCGCGCGAGCTGCGCGGGACCGAGCGAAACGGCAAGACGCCCGACCGGCAATTGGTCGAGGGCCTCGAACTGATCGAGCGCGAGATCGGCCAGTTGACCGAGGAACTCGCGCGCAACGATCTCGACTCCCTCGAAACGCGCGGCCGCTTTCTTGAGATGAAGTATAAGGATGGCGATCCAGCGTAGCGCGCAGCCGCGTTACCATTGGCTAAGTCGATACGCTTAATGGACGCGACAACGTCACATTGATGCGCTAGCGTCGCCCGCATGAACGAACGTGTCCTCGCCTTCGACGGCATCCACAACTTTCGCGACTACGGCGGCTACGCGGCGCGCGACGGCCGGCTTCGTCAGGGCATTCTGTGGCGCTCCGGGCAGCACGCCGATGCAACGCCCGCCGATCTTGCCGGTGTTGCCGATCTCGGCATCGCCACCGTCATCGATCTGCGCGGCGACAGTGAGCGCCAGTTGATGCCCTGCCTGCGCCACGACGGCTTCGATGGCCTGGTGCTGTTCGCGCCGGGAGAGACCGCCGGATCCGAACTCGCGCCGCACGAGGAGGCCGGGCGCGGTATCACCACCGCGGACGAGGCCCGCGCGGCGATGACGCGCCTGTACGAGAACATGCCCTATCGAACGGTCCTCATTCGCTCGCTGACGCTGTATTTCGAGGCGTTGGCGACGCGCGACGGGCCCAGCCTGTTGCATTGTCTCGCCGGCAAGGATCGCACCGGCCTCGCCGCTGCCCTGCTCCACCGCCTGCTCGGCGTGCACGAGGATGACGTGATGGAGGACTATCTCCTCACCAACAAGGCCGGCAATCAGAAGCGCCGCATCGCCGCTGCCGGCGACTCGATCCGTCAGCGCTACGGCGCGCAGATCACCGACGAGGCGATCGAAACGCTGATGGGCGTCGACGCAATGTACCTCGATGCCGCTACCCGCACGATCAACGAGCGCTATGGCTCGGCCGAGCGCTATGCCGAGGAGGTACTGGGCGTGAATGCGGCGCGGCGTGAGGCGCTGCGGGAAAAGCTAATCGCCTGATCACGCGCGCCGCGGCCTCGGCGTTGCGTCACCCGCCGCTCACCAGCCCCCACAGCATCCAGCCGTTCAACCCGACGATGATGGCGGCGATCGCCCAGGCGAGCGCCACCAACCAGATCGGCGCCGCCAGCGGCCCCATCAGACGGCGGCTACCGGTGAACGCCACCAGCGGCAACACAGCAAAGGGCAGCTGAAGGCTCAGCACCACCTGACTCAGCACCAGCAGCTGCGTCGCCCCGCTGTCACCGGCGACCACCACGCCGATCACCGCTGGGATGATCGCCAACCCGCGGGTGATCAGGCGGCGTAGCCAGAGCGGCAGGCGGATGTGCAGAAAGCCTTCCATGACGATCTGTCCGGCCAGGGTGCCGGTCACCGTGGAATTCTGCCCGCTGGCGAGGAGCGCGACGGCAAAGACGACACTCGCCCCGTCCACGCCCAGTATCGGCGCGAGCAGGCGGTGCGCTTCCTCGATCTCGGCCACTTCGGTGCGCCCCGCCACGTGAAAAGTGGCGGCAGCCAGCACCAGGATCGCGGCATTGATGAAGAAGGCGAGCCCCAGACTGACCGTCGAGTCGATCGTCGCCATGGTCAGCGCATCGCGCTTTTCGGCCAACCCCTTGCCCACGGCGCGCGTCTGCACGATCGCGGAATGCAGATACAGATTATGCGGCATCACCGTCGCGCCGAGGATACCGATGGCGATGTAGAGCATCAGCGGATTGCTGACGATTTCGGTGGACGGGATCAGCCCGGTCGCCGCTGCGCCCCAATCAGGTCCGGCCCAGGCCAACTCAAGCACGAAGCATCCGGCGATGACCACCAGCAGCGAAGCGACGAACGCCTCCAGTCGGCGAAACCCATAACGTTGCAGCGCAAGGATCAGAAACACGTCGAGCGCCGTCACGCAAACGCCCGCCACCAGCGGCATATTGAACAGCAGCTTCAGCGCGATCGCCGTACCGAGCACCTCGGCAAGATCACACGCGATAATCGCAATTTCGCATAATGCCCACAGAACAAACGATATCGGTCGCGAATATTGCTGCCGGCACGCCTGCGCCAAATCCATTCCGACGCCGATACCCAGGCGAGCGGACAAGGCTTGGAGGACGATCGCCATCAGGTTGGAAAGCAGGATGACGCTGAGCAGCGTATAGCCGAACGCCGAGCCGCCGGCGATATCCGTCGCCCAATTGCCCGGGTCCATATAGCCGACAGCGACGAGCCAGCCCGGCCCGGCAAAGGCGAGCAATCGCCGCCAGAAGCCCGCTCCCTGAGGCACGGCAATCGAGCCATGCACCTCGGGCAGCGATCGCATCAGCTCGGCGGCGGGCGGTCTCATCTCACCTGCCATGTGTAAGTCGCTCTGGGGTTTCAACCGTGCACCCGTGCCAGAATGGCGGCGTTGCGCTCGGTAAGCATCGGGTCGCGCTGCGCCGGCGCGGTCATGATCGCGCCGTCCAGCGCCGTGTCGATCGGTGAGGGCGTGCGGACGGCCGGCAGCAGGCGGACCAATGCGGCAATGGTTGCCCGGGCGAGCGCGCCGTTCGCCGCCATCTGCGCGACGATCTCACCCGTCGTCACCGGCGCTTCGTCATCTCGCCAGCAATCATAGTCAGTGATCATGCCGATCAGGGCATAGGGCAGCTCGGCTTCGCGCGCGAGCCGCGCCTCGGGCATCCCGGTCATGCCGATGACGTCGCATCCCCATTGGCGATAGAGCCGGCTTTCCGCCCGGGTCGAGAATTGCGGCCCTTCCATCGCCAGATAGGTCGCACGCTCGGCCACGCGCCCACCGGCCGCCTGCACCGCCGCCGCGGCAAAGGCCGAGAGCCGCTCGCACACCGGATCGGCGAGTGAGACATGCGTCACGAGACCGGTGCCGAAGAAGCTTGCCGGGCGCTGCACCGTGCGGTCGACGAACTGATCGATGACGGCGAAGCGGCCAGGCTCCAGCTCCTCGCGCAGCGAACCGACGGAGGAGATGGCGATCACATCGGTGCACCCGGCACGCTTCAAGGCATCGATATTGGCGCGTGCGGGTATCGCGTCAGGGGAGATCCGATGTCCGCGGCCGTGACGCGGCAGGAAGCGTAGCGCCACGTTGCCGATCCGGCCGAACAGGATGTCATCGGACGGCTCTCCCCAGGGCGTGGCAACGCGGCGCCATTCCGCATCCTCAAGCCCGTTGATCGCGTAAAGCCCGGAGCCTCCGATGATCCCAATCGTCCATTGCGTGTTCATCGCGTTCCTCCGATAACATCGCCATGACGATCTTTCGCGCCTCTGTCGCCGTTTTTGCGCTCACCCTTGCCGGAGCCGCGCACGCCGCCCAGCCGATCGCCGGCCGCTGGCTGACGGAGGACGGCGCGGCGATCGTTCAGGTCGGCCCATGCGGCACGAGCACCTGCGGCCGGATCGCCACCGTGGTGAAGGCGCGCCCCGGTGCGCCGACGACCGATGTGAACAATCCCGATGCCGCGCTGCGCAGCCGGCCGATGGTCGGCTTGCCGATCCTTTCGGGTTTCACGCAGTCGGGCAACGAATGGCGCGGCCGGATCTACGATCCGCGCAACGGCAAGAGCTACAAGTCGATCGTCACGCGCGGCGAAAACGACACGCTGCGGGTAAAGGGCTGCATCGCCTTCATCTGCCAGACGCAGGTGTGGAAAGCCGCTCGCTGACCGGCCAAGCGGGGCGGCCATACAACGGTGCACGCCCGCCCCGCTCGATCGCTCACTCCACCGTGACGGATTTCGCCAGATTGCGCGGCTGATCGACGTCGGTGCCCTTTGCCACGGCCACGTGATAGGCGAGCAATTGAACCGGCACCGCATAGACCAGCGGCGCAATCAACGGTGCGACTTTCGGCATCTCGATCGTCGCGATGGTGTTCTCGCCCGCCTGCGCAATGCCTTCGGCATCGGAGATCAGCACCACCTGCGCGCCGCGCGCCTGCGCCTCCTGCATGTTGCTGACGGTCTTGTCGAACAACGGGCCCGAGGGGGCGATGACGATCAGCGGCACGGCTTCGTCGATCAGCGCGATCGGTCCGTGCTTCATTTCACCCGAGGCATAACCTTCGGCGTGGATGTAGCTGATTTCCTTCAGCTTCAGCGCGCCCTCAAGCGCCAGGGGAAACTCCGGACCACGCCCCAGGTAGAGCACGTCGCGTGCCGCGGCGATCTTGGGCGCCATGGCTTCGATGTCGCCGTCATGCCCCAGCGCCTCGCTCATCGCCTCGGGCACCTGCTGGAGCTGCTGCACCACATCGGCCTCGTCGCCCAGCCGCCCCTTGGCACGCGCCAGATTGGCCGCGAATGCCGCCATCACGGCAAGCTGGCAGGTAAAGGCCTTGGTCGAAGCGACGCCGATTTCCGGCCCGGCGTGAGTCGGCATCAGCAGGTCGACCTCCCGCGCCATGGAGCTCGTCGGCACGTTGATGATGCCGGCGGTCGTCACCCCCGCCGCACGCATGTGGCGCAGCGCGGCCAGCGTATCGGCGGTCTCGCCCGATTGCGAAATGACGATGCCCAAGGTGTTGGGCAGCAGCACCGGATCGCGGTAGCGATATTCGCTCGCCACATCGACCTCTACCGGCACCCGTGCGAGCTGCTCGATCCAGTACTTGCCGATCATCCCGACATAGCTCGCCGTGCCGCATGCCACGATCGCGACGCGCTCGATTGCCGACAGGTCGAAATCCATATCCGGCAGCGCGACCTTGGACTCGAGCGGCCGCAGATACGAACGCAGCGTCTGCGCCACGACGACCGGCTGCTCGTAGATCTCCTTCTGCATGAAGTGCCGGTGATTGCCTTTGTCGATCAACTGGCCCGACGCGCCGGAGTTGACGATCGGCCGCTTCACCGCATTGTTGTCGCGGTCGTAGATTTCAACCGCCTCGCGCGTGATCGCGACCCAGTCGCCTTCTTCCAGATACGCGATACGCTGGGTCAGCGGCGCGAGGGCGAGCGCATCGGATCCCAGATAGTTCTCGCCATCGCCATAGCCCACCGTCAGCGGCGCGCCGAGCCGTGCGCCGAGTAGCAGATCGGGATGCGTGCGCACCATCACGCCAAGCGCGAACGCGCCGTGCAGCATCGGCAGCACCGTCGCCAGCGCCGCACGCGGCTCGGCGCCCCCCTCGATCTCGCGTGCGATCAGGTGCGCGACCACTTCGGTGTCGGTCTGGCTGCGGAACTCGCGGCCCTGCGCGATCAGTTCGTCGCGCAGCGGTTTGAAGTTCTCGATGATGCCATTGTGAACCACCACCACGTCGCCCACGATATGCGGGTGCGCGTTGTCCTCGGTCGGTGCGCCGTGCGTCGCCCAGCGCGTATGCGCGATGCCGGCCATCCCGGCCAACGGCTCCTCGGCCAGGCGCTGCGCCAGGTTCTTCAGCTTGCCCGGCGCGCGGCGGCGGTCGAACCGATCGTCATGGATCGTGCAGATGCCCGCCGAGTCGTAGCCGCGGTATTCAAGCCGCTTGAGCCCGTCGAGCAGCCGATCCGCGACCGGCTCGCTGCCCATGATCCCAACAATTCCACACATTTACTTTGCTTCCTTACGCGCACGCATCAGCTTGCGGAAACGCTCTGCCCAGCCGGATTTGCTGGTTTGCGGTGGTCGGACGAGCACCAGCGAGTCTGCCGGCACATCGGCGGTGATGGTTGATCCTGCGCCCACGATCGCACCATCGCCAATTGTGACAGGCGCGACCAGTGCCGAGTTCGAGCCGATGAACGCGCCTGCCCCGATCACCGTCTTGTATTTGAAAAAGCCATCGTAATTGCAGGTGATCGTTCCCGCGCCGACATTGGCCCTAGCGCCGATTTCCGCATCACCAAGATAGGTCAGGTGGTTGGCCTTCGCTCCCTCGCCCAGCCTGGCCTTCTTCATCTCGACGAAATTGCCGACCCGCGAACCGCGCTCCATCACCGCCCCGGGCCGCAGCCGGGCGTATGGCCCGACCGACGCGTCGGCGGCGACCTGCGCGCCCTCCAGGTGGCTGAAGGCGTGGATCGTCACGTCGTTCGCGATCGTCACGCCGGGGCCGAAGATCACATTCGGCTCGATTGTCACGTCGCGGCCGATCACCGTATCATGGCTGAACCAGACGGTGTCTGGCGCCACGAGGCTCGCGCCGTCCGCCATCGCCTGTTGCCGGCGGGCCTGCTGCCACGCCTCTTCCACCGCTGCCAGTTCCGCCCGGCTGTTCACCCCGGCGACCTCGCCGGCGGTCGTCTCGATCACGGCGGACGCACGGCCGTCTGCCGCGGCAAGCATCACGATGTCGGGCAGGTAATATTCGCCCGCCGCATTGTCGTTGCCGACCCGGTCCAGCAGGGCGAACAGATCCTTGCCGGCCACCGCCATCAGTCCCGAATTGCACAGATCGACCGCGCGCTCCTCGGCGGTCGCGTCCTTGAACTCGACCATCTTGCGGATACGGCCGTCCGCGTCGGCGATGATCCGGCCATAAGCGCCCGGATCGCTCGGACGAAAGCCAAGCACGACCGCGGCCGGTGCATCCGCCTCGTGCAGGCGCGCGACCATCCGCTCCATCGTTTCCGGCGAGACCAGCGGCACGTCGCCATACAGGATCAGCACGTCGCCGGTGAAACCCTGCAACGCGTCGGCCGCCTGCGCCACCGCATGCCCGGTGCCAAGCTGCTCCGCCTGATGCGCCACGCTGACGCCCAGCGGCGCGACGGCCGCCTCCACCTGCTCGCGCCCGGCGCCGACGACCACCACCGTGTTCACCGGGTTCAGCCCAGCTGCGCTGTCCAGCAGGTGGCGCAGCATCGGCTTGCCGGCGATCGGGTGCAGCACCTTGTGCCGCGCGGACTTCATCCGCGTGCCTTTGCCGGCGGCCAGCACGATTATGGCGAGAGGACGGTGCGTCATGGCGCGGCCTTGCCATCACAAGCTTGCCATTTCCATAGCAAGCGGCCACCCCGCGCTGCGATGCAGCCATTTCCTTTTGAAATCGTCGGTTTCGATCTCGACGGCACGCTTCTCGATACCAGCGGAGATCTTGCGGCCGCGGTCAACCATGCGCTCGCGCAGGCCGATCGCCCGCCGCTCAGCGTCGATGCCATCAAGCCGATGATTGGTGGCGGCGCGCGGCACATGCTGGCACAAGGGTTGGCGGCGACCGGCGGGGCCGACGAGGCCATGCTGGATCGGCTGCACCGCGTCTTGCTCGACTATTACGCGCGCAATTTGTCGGTTCATACAGCGCCCTACCCCGGCGCCGTTGCGGCACTTGACGCTCTGGAAGCCCGCGGCGTGAAGGTCGCGGTGGTGACGAACAAGCTGGAGGGGTTCGCGCGCGACGTGCTGCGCGACGTCGGGCTGCTCGACAGACTATCATGCATGATCGGCGGCGACACCCTCGGGCCGGGGAACAGCAAGCCCTCGCCCGCCCCGATCCGCGCGATGATCGAGCAATCGGGCGGCGGACGCGCCGCGTTTGTCGGCGATTCGATCTTTGATGTCGCCGCAGCGCACGCCGCCGGCATTCCCGCGATCGCCTGCCGCTTCGGTTTCCTGATGCAGCCGGTGGAGGAGCTGGGAGCGGAAGCGATCATCGATCATTTTGACGATCTGCTGCCCGCACTGGAGCGACTAGGATGAGGCTGCTGCCCCCCGCCTTCTGGCGCCTTCTCCTCGCCATCACCGGCGTCGTTGTCCTCACCATGGCACTGCTGCCGAACCCGCCAGAGGTGCCAATCGACAACGACAAATACCGGCACATGCTCGCGTTCGGCACGCTCACGATCCTATCGGTTGCGGCTTACCCAAGCACACCTCTCCTGCGCATCGGTGAGCGGCTGTCGTTTCTCGGCGCGATGATCGAGGTGGTTCAGTCGATCCCGGCGCTGCATCGCGATTGCGACATCATGGACTGGGTCGCAGACACGGCGGTGATCATCGGTGTTCTGCTGGTGGTGGCGCTGGTTCGCGGTCGCCGGCCGTCTTCCGCCATTTGACCCACAGATGCCGCGCCAGCATCGCTGGCGGCATCCGCAGCCAGTGCGATCGCACGTAAAAGGCGAGCCGCGTCGCCGGTCGGGTGGCGCGGCCCCAGCCGTCGCGCGCCAGCAATCGCCGGCGATACCAGCGATCCAGCATGCTCAGCGTCGCCCACGCTTCCGGCACCGGGGTGGCGAACAGATCATGCGAGAGCCGAACGGCGCGGGCGACAACAGCCGCCGCCTCGTGTTCGGTGGCCGCCGCGGACAGCGCGATCCAGAAGTCGCCATCGTTCTCGCTGAATTCGCGCAGCAGCCGGTCGATATCCCACAGATTGCGCAGGCCGCCGCTGAGATCGCCATCACCGAACAGGTGGATCGCCGCATGAACAACCATGTCGGGCGGGCTCAGCATGGCAAGCCCGTTTCGGAGCGGCACCGCCCGCGCGATCAGCTTGGCGGCGTCGGGCGTCATCCGCGCGGTCGGTGGCAGGATGGTGTGATGCACGTCGATCATCCGGTCACGCTCCGGATGGATCAGAGGCGGCAGCTCATGCATCCACTGCCGGTAATAGGCGTCATCATAAGGATCGGGCTTCACCCACATCCAGCCATGCGCGAGCAGCGCCTCCTCCACCGCGGTGAGGCTTGCGTGCGGCACCAGAATATCGAGGTCGCCGATCGACCGCCCTTGTCCGGCATCGAGCCCTGCCGCGGCAAAGGCGGTGCCTTTCAACAGGATCAATGGCGCGCCCACGCCGCGCAGCGCACGCCGCGCCATTTCAGCCTCCCACAAGGCTTGCCGCCGCCCCTCTAGGGCCGTTGCCTTGGCGTCCGCTAACACGGCGTGTACTCGCGTCGGCAGGTCGAGCCCGTCCAGCCTTTTCGCAAGGCTCCCGATCAACTGCTCGGCCCGCGCGACGGCCAGCACGCCGGTCCAGTCCGCATCATTCAGCGCCTGCGCGCCACCCGGATCGACGAGCAGCGCCGCCAAGGTGCGGGCGGGCGTCACCAAAACGCCTCGATCAGCGCCGCGGCCGTTTCCGTGTCCGGATAATCGATCGCTGCGCGCGTCACACCACGCACCAAGCCGGTCAGGGCAGCAAAACCACGTTCGCCAAGGACCACGTAATTGGTGGAGGCCTGCGTCAAGCGCACAAATGCTTCCCCCGCCCCCACCGGTCGTTGCTCCGCCGCCAGGCCAAAGCGAGGGAAGAGCAACAATACAGGGCGCGCCGGCTGCTCGGCGGCGGCAAGCGCATCAGGCGCGGGCACCAGATGGCGGATCGCGCCCTTCGGCGTATCGCGCATCAGCGGCCCCCAATGCGCGTCTGGAAAAGCCGCCGCTGCCACATCGATCGCGCCTTTCTTCAGGCTTACGGGGCGCGGAAAGGGATGAATCAGGCCGGAAATCGGCTCCAGCAGGACGAACTCGTCCGCCATCAGCCGCCAGCCGCGCGCCTGCAGCAGAGCGGCGAGCGTCGACTTGCCCGCGCCGGACTCGCCGGTCATCACGATGGCACGGCCGTCACGCTCGACGGCTGCCGCATGGAGCAGCAGAAAGCGTCGCTGCCCCATCGCCATTTGCAGGTTCATGCCCATTTCGGCAGCGAGCAGGGCGTGTGCGACCGGTAGCGGCGCGGCATCCGGGATCACGAAGTCGCCCTCGATCATGATCGACGGGCGTACCCAGCGGCGCCATGGGCTGCTTGGCGCCAGCCGAACGGTGAAGTCCGGCACGCCGGCATCCTGCGGATAGTCGCGGTATAGCGCGCGTAGTTGGCGGATCGGCTCGGGCCATGCCGATCCGATGCGAAAGCTGACGGGCCCCACCCGAACGTGAAAGCTGTGCCTCATGCCCGCTCGATCAGGCCGGCTACGGCCAGGTCGTCCAGCATCGTCGCAAGCCCGTCGCGATCACCGTCCACCAGCTCGAATTCTCGTTCCAGATCATCCAGCGTCATCCAGCGCGCAGCCATGGCCGCGAGCAGATCGGGCACGGGCGGCGCGACGAGATGCGTGATTCCGGAGGCACGGTGGAACACCGCCACCAGCGCGTCGAGATCGGCCAACACCACGTCTGCGGCCGGCGGCGCGCGATAGCGCGTCGCGCTCACCGATCAGCGCCGCGGCATCTGGAGCGAAGCGAAACAGGTAAAGCCGGTCGTCCCGCTGCGCAGGTTCTGCACGTATTTCAGATAGGCGCGGCTGCGATCGTAATCGACGCCAGGCAGATTGCCGCCGGTGGCAAGCGCGCGCCGCACGTCCTCGCCCTTCAGTGGGCGACCCGGCGGAGCAAAGGCGCCCTGCGTTCCGGCCGGCACGACCTGCCCCGCGGCATCGATATAGCTGCCGGCGCGGCCGGGATCGGGCACCGGTATTTCGCAGGTCAGCACCGAGCCATAAGCCTGCGCCATGGCAGGCCGGATCGAAACAACCGCCACGGCGCCCGCCGCGCCGATGCGCAGCGCGCGGCGGCGCTGCGGCTGCGCCGGCTGATCGTGATCGACGGGATCGGTCATGGGGCCTCTTTCTCGCACAACGCCCTTCCATAATCCTAACGCGGGCACAAGAAGCGCAAGATGCCCCGTGCCGCGATGGGACGGTCGGGCCGGGTCTTAGCGCTTCATCGCACGGGATGGACAATCACCCGTGCGACGCCCAAACCTCAGCGCGCAGTTTCGCGCAACCGACACCGTGCCAGGATGAAGAGCCAGATTATGTCTGTACGCGGCTGGGCCGCTCTCGGCATCGTTGCCGCCACCGCCGTGATCCTTGGGCTGATCGGGGCGGACGCTGACCTCATCATCGTCAGCATCGCCGGCAGTGTCGCGGCGATCCTTGCCTGCACTGCGGGCAGAAGCGACGATCCGGAGGCAATCGCGCCGGCTGCTGCAGCCGCACCCTCGCCGGCGCTTGAGCCCGTGCTGGACGCGCTGGCGGAGCCGGTGCTGATCCTGTCCGGCCCTCGCATCGTCACGGCCAACGCGGCGGCACGCGCCTTGTTGGGCGCGCATGTAATCGGCGAGGACGCCCGTACCGCCATTCGGCACCCGGCAGCCTCCGGGCTTCTTGCCGATCAGGGCGGCGGCGGCTTGGTCGCGCTGACCGGGCTTGGGTCGCCATCGCAGCGATGGGAAATGCAGATCGCGCCGATCGGCGACGGTCGCCGCCTCGCCCACCTCGCCGATCGCAGCGGCAGCCATGCGGCGGAGCGGATGCGCGTCGACTTCGTGGCGAATGCCAGCCACGAACTACGCACCCCGCTGGCTTCGATCCTCGGCTATGTGGAAACGCTGTCCGACGCGGCGGGCGAAGATCCGGCGATCCGCGCACGCTTTCTCAAGATCGTCTTCGACGAGGCGCGGCGGATGCAGCGGCTGGTCGACGATCTCATGAGCCTGTCGCGCATCGAGGCGGAGAAATATCGCGCGCCGGCCGACACCGTGGACCTTGGCGCGTTGGTCGATGAAACCCACGCCGAACTGGCGCAGGCGCATGACGGGCGCGGGCGCGACATCATTCTGGAGCACGATCCCGGCGCCATTCCCGTCATGGGTGATCGCACGCAATTGTCGCAGCTGCTCCACAATCTGATCGGCAACGCCATGAAATACGGCCAGCCCGGCACGCCCGTGCGCGTCTCGATCGTGCGGGAACCGGACGCTGTGCGCCTGATCGTGGCGGATCAGGGCGAAGGCATTCCGCCCGAGCATCTGCCCCGCCTCACCGAACGGTTCTACCGCGTCGATCCGGGGCGGAGCCGCTCGGTGGGCGGCACGGGCCTTGGCCTCGCGATCGTCAAGCATATCGTCGAGCGTCATCGCGGCCGGCTCGATATCGCCAGCCGGGTGGGCGAGGGAACCCGTGTCACCGTGGTGCTCCGCCCGCCGACGAAGGTGCTGCCAGAGGCGGTGTCATGAAGCGGTAACTCGGGTGTCACACAGGCCTCGCGTCGGGGAAACACCTACCGGAAAACTCATGAGTCGCGCCGCTCTGCCCTTCGCGCTGCTTGCGCTCAGCACGGCTTGCCATGATCAGGCGAGCGGCGGCGCCGGTGCGCGTGCGCAGATCAAGGCGGTGGGCTCGTCCACGGTTTACCCGTTCACCACCATCGTCGCCGAACAATATCTCGCCAACAATCCGGGCGCTCGCCCGCCGGTGATCGAATCCACCGGCACCGGCGCGGGCATGCGCCTGTTCTGCGCGGGCATCGGCGCAGCACACCCCGACATCGTCAATGCCTCGCGCCGCATGAAGCGAAGCGAGTTCGAAACCTGCGCCAAGAACGGCGTGCTTGACATTCTGGAGGTGCAGGTCGGCATCGACGGCGTCGCTTTCGCCGAGGCAAAGGCCGGGACGAAGATGGCGCTCACCCCGACCGACATCTATGGCGCGCTGGCCGCTGCACCTGGCGGCACGGCCAATACTGCTCGCACCTGGCGCGATGTGAACCCGTCGCTGCCGGCCACCCCGATCCAGGTATATGGCCCGCCCGCCACCAGCGGCACGCGCGACGCGCTGGCCGAACTGATCCTGGCGCGCGGCTGTATCGACAGCGATCCGACAGCCAAGCAACTGGAAGAGTCAGACTCGGATGCGTTCAAGGCCCGGTGCCAGCGCGTCCGGGAGGATGGCGCCTACATCGACGCTGGCGAAAACGACAACCTTATCGTCCAGAAGCTGACCGCCAATCCTAACGCACTTGGCATCTTCGGCTATTCGTACCTGGAGGAAAATGCCGGCTCGGTGAACGGCGTGCCGATAGCCGGCGTCGCGCCGAGCAGCGCAACGATCGCGAGCGGCGAATACCCGGGTGCCCGGCCGCTCTATATCTATGTCAAGAAAGCCCACCTGAAGGCTGTACCGGGCCTCGGTCGCTTCCTGCAGCAATATACGGCCCTGTGGGGCGCCGGCGGTCCGCTGGCGCGGCGCGGCCTCATCCCGGCACCGGCTGCCGTTCAGGCTCAGGCCGCCGCGATCGTGAAAGGTCAGACATCGCTCAGCGAGGCCGCGCTGAAATGAGCGTCGGCGCATTGTTCTTTGTGGTGATCGTGCTCGGCCTGATCGGCTGGTTCGTGGGGCGGGCACGGGCGATCGCGCTGCGCAGTTCCCGCACCGGCCGCTTCAGCGCCCTTCCGGGTCACCACGGCTGGTTCGTCGCACTCTGGACGACGCTGCCGCCGCTCGTCTTCCTCGCGATCTGGTTCTTCGTCTCGCCCGCGATGGTCACCGATGCCGTGATTGCGACGCCGCAAGCCGCGGCTCTGCCGCCGGTCGGATTCGAGCGGTCCGCGATCCTCTCCGAGGCGCGCAATCTGGCGCGCGGAGAAGCATTCGGCGCCTTTCACGACCTGTCCGAAGTGCTCGCCCCGGCCTATGCCGCGGCGCAACGTCGCTTCGACTGGATCGCCACTGCACTCACCGCGATCCTCGCTTTTGCCGGTTTCGCCTTCTCCTATCTGCGCGTACGCCCGCAGTTCGGCGCTCGAACGGCGGTCGAGCGCATCGTCATGCTCCTGCTCTTGGGCGCTTCGCTGATCGCGATCCTCACAACCTTCGGCATCGTCGCTAGCCTGTTGTTCGAGAGCGCACGTTTCTTCTCCATCGTGCCGCTCACCGACTTCCTGTTCGGCACGCATTGGTCGCCGCAGGTGATCGACCCGCGCGATCCCGGCGCAAATCTTGGTGCGGTGCCGCTATTCTGGGGCACGTTCTTCATCGGCGCGGTGATCGCGATGCTGGTGGCGATCCCGTTCGGCCTGATGAGCGCCATCTACCTCACGCAATATGCGAAACCGTCGACGCGCCGCTGGATCAAGCCGCTGCTGGAGGTGCTCGCCGGTGTGCCGACGGTGGTCTACGGCTATTTTGCTGCGCTGACCGTCGCGCCTGCCGTGCGCGATTTCGCCGTGATGATCGGTATCCGCTGGGCCAGCAGCGAGAGCGCGCTTGCCGCCGGTCTCGTCATGGGCGTGATGATCATCCCGTTCGTCTCTTCCATGGCGGACGATTCGCTGGCGGCCGTGCCCAGCTCCATGCGCGACGGCAGTCTCGCCATGGGCGCGACACCTTCCGAGACGATCCGCAAGGTGCTCGTTCCCGCCGCCCTGCCCGGAATCGTCGGCGGTGTGCTGCTCGCGGTCAGCCGCGCGATCGGCGAAACCATGATCGTCGTCATGGCCGCGTCGGGCGTCGCCACCCTGACGCTCAACCCGTTCGCCAGCACCACCACCGTTACCAAGCAGATCGTCGATCTGCTCACCGGAGAGGCGGAGTTCGACAGCGCCAAGACGCTCGCCGCCTTCGCGCTCGGGCTGACGCTGTTCGTCATCACGCTGTTGCTCAACATCGTCGCGCTCATCGTGGTGAAGAGGTATCGCGAGGCTTATGACTGATCGCGCCCCCACGGACTGGCGCGCCGAGGCGATGCGCCGTCGCATCGCCCGCCGCTACGCGGCCGAGCGTCGTTTTCGCTGGCTGGGCCTTGGCGCGATCGTCCTGTCCGCGGCCTTTCTCGCCTTTCTCATCATCACCATGGTCATGCAGGGCGCGGCTGGCTTTCTGGAGACGCGCGTCCAGCTGCCGATCGACTTTCGCGCTGCCGAGCTGAATGTCACGTCCGAGCAGCTGCGCGGCGATCGCGGCGACCTGGCGCTGGCCGGGGCCGGCCTGGAGGGCGTCGTCGACGCAGCAGCGGGCGCAGCCTTCCCCGAAGCAGGCGGCGCAGAGCTGCTCTCGGACGGCGCGTGGCTTCGCGTGCGCGATGCCGTGAAGGCAAACCCCGCTCTATTGCGTCAGCAGGTAACGATCGACGTTCCCGTAAATTCGGACGTCGACATGGCGTTCAAACAAGTAGGCACGCCAGCGGCGGAACGCATCGTCAGCGCATTGGGCGACCGGCTGTCCAGTGGGCTCAATCGCGATTTCTTCGGCGGTGCGGACTCCTCTGATCCCACTCGTGTCGGGATCTGGGGCGCGCTCAAGGGCTCGCTGCTGACGATGCTCGTCACCTTGCTGATCGCCTTCCCGATCGGGGTCCTATCGGCATTGTACCTCGAGGAATATGCCCCGCGAAACCGCTGGACTGATCTCATCGAGGTGTCGATCAACAATCTTGCCGCCGTCCCGTCGATCATCTTCGGCCTGCTCGGGCTGGCGGTGTTCCTCAACACCTTCGGTCTTCCCCGCTCCGCACCGATTGTCGGAGGCCTCACGCTGGCGCTCATGACCATGCCGGTGATCGTCATCGCCGGGCGCAACGCGATCAAGGCCGTGCCCCCGTCGATCCGCGACGCGGCGCTTGGCGTTGGCGCCAGCCCGGTTCAGGTGGTCTTCCACCATGTCCTGCCGCTCGCGTTGCCGGGCATCCTCACCGGCACGATCATCGGCATGGCGCGCGCGCTGGGCGAGACGGCACCCCTGCTGATGATCGGCATGCGCGCCTTCATCGCCGCGCCGCCGGAGGGGCTGACTGACCCCGCGACCGTGCTCCCGGTGCAGATCTTCCTCTGGTCGGACGAGGTCGCGCGCGGCTTTGTCGAGAAGACCTCAGCCGCCATCATCGTGCTGCTGGTGTTTCTCCTCGCGATGAACGGCCTCGCCATTTACCTCCGCAACCGCTTCGAGACCCGCTGGTGAGCCACAAGATCAACGCCCACAACGTCAACGTCTTCTACGGCGAAAAGCAGGCGATCCGGAACGTCTCGATCGACGTCGATCAGGAGGACGTCACGGCCTTCATCGGCCCGTCGGGCTGCGGAAAGTCGACCTTCCTTCGCACTCTGAACCGGATGAACGACACCGTCGCATCGGCCCGTGTCGAAGGCGATATCCGGCTCGACGGCGAGGACATCTATTCCAAGGATATGGACGTCGTGCAGCTGCGCGCCCGCGTCGGCATGGTCTTCCAGAAACCGAATCCGTTCCCCAAGTCGATTTACGAGAACGTCGCCTACGGGCCGCGCATCCACGGCCTGGCCAGCGGCAAGGCGGAGCTCGATACGATCGTTGAACAGTCGCTCACCCGCGCCGGCCTGTGGAGCGAGGTAAAGGATCGCCTGTCCGACAGCGGCACCGCGCTTTCCGGCGGCCAGCAGCAGCGTTTGTGCATCGCGCGCGCCATCGCCGTCGATCCCGAGGTGATCCTGATGGATGAGCCGTGCAGTGCGCTTGATCCGATCGCCACCGCGCGTATCGAGGAGCTGATCCACGATCTGCGCGGCCGCTACGCCATCGTGATCGTCACGCACAACATGCAGCAGGCCGCGCGCGTCAGCCAGAAAACCGCCTTCTTCCACCTCGGCGAACTGGTGGAATACGGCGACACCAACGACATCTTCACCAACCCGCGCGAGCAGCGCACCACCGATTACATCACGGGCCGCTACGGCTGAGGGGACAGGACATGGCGGAACATACCGTCAAGGCGTTTGACGAGGACATTGGGCGGCTGCGCGGCCTCATCAGCCAGATGGGCGGGCTTGCCGAGCAGGCGATCGAAAGCGCCATGCGCTCGTTGCAACGCGGCGATCTTGAGCTTGCCGCTCAGGTGCGCGCGGCGGACAAGCAGATCGACGTTATCGAGGCGGAGGTCGAGCGTCTGGTCGTGCGCATCATCGCACTGCGCGCGCCGATGGCCAATGATCTGCGCGAAGTCGTCGCCGCGCTGAAGATTGCGGCGGTCGTCGAACGCATCGGCGATTATGCCAAGAACATCGCCAAGCGTGTGCCGCTTATCGAAAGCGAGCACCGCATCGACCCAATTTCCGTGATCCAGGCGATGGGCCGCATGGCGGCCGAGATGGTGCACGACGTGCTCGATGCCTTTGCCGCACGCAACGCGGCTGCCGCGGTCGAGATCTGCGAGCGCGACACGGCGCTGGATGATTTCTACGACGCCATTTTCCGCACGCTCGTCACGCACATGGTCGAAAATCCGAAGACGATCAGCGAGGTCGCGCACCTGCTGTTCGTCGCGAAGAACCTCGAACGGATCGGCGATCACGCCACCAATGTCGCGGAAATGGTCTATTTTGCAGCGACCGGCACGCAGCTTGCCGATCGCGAAAAGGGGGAATGATGGCACGCGCACGAATGCTCTTGGTCGAGGACGATGCCGCCCTGGCCGAGCTTCTCGTCTGGCACTTTAAGCGTGAGGATTTCGAGGTCGTCCATACGATCGACGGCGAGGAGGCGCTGCTGCTCGCGCGCGAAAAGGTGCCGGATATCGTTCTTCTCGACTGGATGGTCGAGGGGCTGTCCGGCATCGAGGTATGTCGCCGCCTGCGCCGCACGGCTGAAACCGCCAACGTGCCGATCATCATGCTCACCGCGCGAGGCGAAGAGGCTGATCGCATCCGCGGCCTCGAAACCGGCGCCGACGATTATGTCACCAAGCCGTTCAGCCCGCGCGAGCTCGTCGCGCGCGTGTCTGCCGTGCTCCGCCGCGTGCGCCCCGCCCTCGCCGGCGAGGCCCTGTCCTATGCCGATCTCGAGATGGACACCGTCGGCCACAAGGTTCGCCGGGGCGGCGAGGTGATCCCGCTCGGCCCGACCGAGTTTCGCCTGCTCAAGCACTTTCTCGAACACCCCGGCCACGTCTTCTCGCGCGAACGCCTGCTCGACAGCGTCTGGGGGCACGACAGCGACATCGAGAGCCGCACCGTCGACGTGCACATCCGCCGCCTGCGCAAGGCGATCAACGAAGGCGGCCGCCCCGACATCATCCGCACGGTGCGTTCCGCCGGCTATGCGCTGGACGCAGGACACTGAGCTTTTCCGGCTAACCCCGCCTTCCCGCCTCTCCTGTCGAATCGCTTTCGAAACGAAGGATACTTTGCCCGGTGCGCGCGTTCGTCAGCCGCGTTCTTGCATGTATTCGAGCGTATTCTGACAGGAGAATGGCAGATGAAATCGTTCCTTTTGGCAGCCGCCGCGCTCATCGCGACGCCGGCGCTTGCGCAGATGCAGCCGGCTGACACCGCGGGTCAGACCACGCCCGGCACGGAAATGCAGAGCACGGAAACCATGAGCACGACCACGGCTGATCCTGCCATGCAGGCGCCGACCAACGGCAGCACCATGAGCACCAGCGGGTCGATGAACACCACCGGCACCATGTCGAGCGGCGCGGCGGCTGGTCCGGGCGGCTATATGCCGAGCACGCCTGCGCTGCAGGGCACGCCAGCACCGGGCGCGATCGTCCGCTTCCAGCAGGCTCCGGCTCCGGACGTCGCCTTCCCGCCGCCGGCGCCAAAGCAGGATTACCCGATCTGCAAGAAGGGCCAGTATGACGGCTGCATGCAGCCGGGCGGCAAATGATCGGCTGACCATGCGGGCGGTTGCGCCCGTTTGAATGTTCAGTATGGGAAGGCGCTCCATTTCACGTGAGGGGAGCGCCTTTTCCATGTCCATCCGTTTCGATGATAAGGTCGCCATTGTTACCGGTGCCGGCGGCGGTCTGGGGCGCGAATACGCGCTTGAACTCGCGCGTCGCGGGGCAAAGGTCGTGGTCAACGATCTCGGCGGCGATCGCACCGGTTCCGGCGCATCCGACGCTGCGCACAAGGTGGTCGAGGAGATCAAGGCAGCCGGCGGCGAAGCGATGGCGAACGGCGCCAGCGTCACCGAATATGATCAGATGGTCGAGATGGTCGCCAAGGCCAAGGAAGCCTGGGGCGGCGTCCACGTGCTCATCAACAACGCCGGCGTGCTCCGCGACAAATCCTTCGCGAAGATGGATCCGGCCGACTTCGCCTTCGTGGTTCAGGTTCACCTGCTCGGCTCCGCCAACGCGACCAAGGCGGTGTGGGAAACCATGCGCGAGCAGAATTACGGCCGCATCCTGATGACCGCGTCGTCGACCGGCCTGTACGGCAATTTCGGCCAGACGAACTATGGCGCGGCCAAGCTCGGCCTCGCCGGCTTCACCAAGTCGCTCTACCTCGAGGGCGCAAAGAACAACATCAAGGTCAACACGCTCGCGCCGGTCGCCGGCACGCGCATGACCGAGGACCTGTTCCCCGAGCAGCTGTTCCAGGCCTTCTCGCCCGACAAGGTCGTTCCCGCTGCGCTGTACCTCGTCAGCGAGGATGCGCCGACCAACCAGATCGTCGGCGCAGGCGCTGGCGTGTTCCAGGCGGCCTATGTCACGCTCACGCCCGGCGTGGCGCTCAGCGGTGACGAGCTGTCGCCAGAGGGCATCGCCAAGCATTGGGGCGAGATCACCGATCGCACCGGCGAGATCGTGCCGGATTCGGGCGCCGGCCAGTCGATGATGATCGGCAAGAAGCTTCAGGGCAACTGACGCAGCGCGCCATATTGCCTCGCCCGGCGACAACGGTATCCTCGTGGTCGTCGGGGAGCATCGGATTGTACAGCGAAAGTGATATCGACGGTGCCGTCGCGGCGGGGGTGCTGAGCCCTGCGGCGGCGACGGCATTCCGCAACCATATGGCAGCGCTGCGCCAGGCGCCTGCCGTCGATGAGGAGCAGTTCCGCCTCCTTACCGGCTTCAACGACATCTTCGTGTCGATCGCCATCGTCATGCTGCTCGTCGCGGTGGGATGGATCGGCAGCGCCATGGCGGTGCCCCTGGGGCCGCTCGGCATCGCAGTGGCAAGCTGGTTTCTGGCCGAATATTTCACCGGCAAACGGCGCATGGCGCTGCCCTCGATCGTGCTGCTGCTCGCCTTCGCCGGCGGGGTCGCCTGGACACCGCTGAGTTGGCTCGTCAGCCATGGCGAAGCGGTTCGAGACAGTGTGGATACAGTTACGTCTAACGGTCAGGTTCAGACCGCCATTGTTGGTGTCATCGGTGCGGCAATCGCCGCAGTCACCGCGACGGCCGCATGGCTGCATTGGCGGCGCTTCATGGTGCCGATCACCGTTGCCGCTGCTGCGTTAGCAGCGGTGGGCACCGTCATTTCCCTGCTCCTAGGCGTCATGCCTTCGGCGCTTTCGGCCATTCTGCCAATCGTCCTGACAGCGGGACTGGCAGTGTTCGCCTTTGCCATGTGGTGGGACCTGCGTGATCCGCTGCGTCGCACGCGGCGCTCGGACGTCGCCTTCTGGCTGCACCTCGCCGCTGCGCCGATGATCGCGCATGCGTTGTTCAACGTTATCGGCGTGTTTGAGGATGCAATGAACGGCTGGCGCGACCTGCTCGTGCTGTTGCTGTACGCCGCGTTCGGCTTTGTCGCCCTGCTGATCGATCGCCGTGCGCTGCTCGTCTCCAGCCTGGCGTACGTCCTCTACGCCTTATCGACCTTGTTCCGAACGGCCGGTGCCGTCGAGCTGTCCGCGGCCTTCACCGCGCTGGTGATCGGATCGGCCCTGCTGCTGCTCTCCGCCTTTTGGCACAAGGTCCGCCAGCATGTGGTGGGTCTGGTCGGCCCCGCTCTTGCTAAGCGACTGCCGCCGGTGGACTTAGCGACCTGAACCGCGCTACGCCGCCCTTTGGAGATCAGTCCTCGACCAGCTTCATCAGCCGGCGCTCGATCGGCGCCAGCACGGGGCCAAGCTCGTGGCCGCGCTTGACGACCTGCCCTGCCTCCCCGATCAGCGCCCACATGCCCTGCCGATTGCGCAGCGCCGGCCGCTTCTCGATGCGGAATTCGGGGCGCTCGGCCGCCCGGCGAAAGGCGGCAAAGACCGCGGCATCGCGGCCCAGCTCCATCGCATAATCCTTCCAGTGCCCCGCAGCGACCATCCGGCCGTACAGGTCGAGAATGCGGTTGAGCTCAGGCCGATCGAACCCGATCTGCCCCGGCCGGCCTGACGCGGGAAACGGCGTAACGACGCCCATCAGGCGCGATCACGCGCTCGCTGGCTGCCGTCCTGCTCCTCGATCAGCGCATCGAGGCGCTTCTTCATCGCCTCCAGCTCGCAGCGCAGGATCTCAACCTTCTGCGTCGCGGGATCGAACATCTCGCTGCACGGCGTGCCATAGGCCATGAACGCGCGCTCGGGCGCCCGGCCACCTTCCACCATGGTGGGGCGCGCCGGAATGCCGACCATTACCGCGCCTTCGGGCACATCCTTCGTGACGACGGCATTCGCCCCCACGCGCGAGCGCCGGCCGACCGTGATCGGGCCCAGCACCTGCGCGCCCGAACCGATGATTGCACCGTCGCTGATCGTCGGGTGGCGTTTGCCGGCGACGCCATTGTCGGGGCTGGTGCCGCCCAGCGTTACGCACTGATAGATGGTGACGTCGTCGCCGATCTCCGCGGTTTCGCCGATCACCACGAAGCCATGGTCGATGAAGAAGTTGCGGCCGATCTTTGCACCCGGATGGATGTCTATCGCGGTCATGAACCGTGCGAAGTGATTGACTGCACGTGCCAGGAAGAACAGCCGGGCGCCGTACAGGCGATGCGCCACGCGATGGCAGCCAAGCGCCCAGACACCCGGATAGGTCAGGATCTCAAGCCGCGAGTGCGGCGCCGGATCGCGCGCCCGAATGGAATCGAGATACCTGGCAAGTCGCGCCATCACGCGTCCCCTTAATCGTGATGCTGCGACTTAAGCGCTCCGCCTCACCTTTTCCAGCACCCACGAATGCAAAGCTCGCCTGTCGAAAACACATCAATCTTGTAGGCTTTACGATTGTGCGCCATGCAGGGCGAGTCGTTCGGATAAGAGGGCCGGAATGGATTTGTCGCAGCTTAGCATCGAACCACTGCTGCCCTTCATCCTTGTCGGCTTTGGCGCGCAGATCGTGGATGGTGCGCTGGGCATGGCTTTCGGGGTCATCTGCAACACCCTGCTCGTCGCGGTGTTGGGCCTGTCGCCTGCCCGCGCGTCGGCGAACGTCCATATCGTCGAGACTTTCACGACCGCCGTGTCCGGCATCAGCCACGTGCTGCACGGCAATGTCGATCCGCGGCTGTTCCTCCGCCTGCTTATCCCCGGGATCATCGGCGGCGTCGGCGGGGCGTACCTGCTCACGAGCATCGATGGCGAGACGGTGAAGCCGTTCGTGCTCGGCTATCTGATCGCGATCGGCATCTACCTGCTGATCCGCGGCCTCCTGTTTCCGCCGACCACGCAAAAGCCGAAGGTGGTGGAGCCGCTCGGCCTGATCGGCGGCTTTCTCGACGCGGCTGGCGGTGGCGGCTGGGGGCCGGTGGTCACCTCCAACCTCCTGGTCCAGGGTGTCGAGCCGCGCCGCGTCGTCGGAACGGTCAACTCGGTCGAGTTCTTTCTCACCCTCACCGTCTCGGCCACGTTCATCGCCAATCTCGGCTTGAAGGATTTCGCATCGGCAACGCTGGGGCTGCTGATCGGCGGCGTGCTTGCGGCGCCCTTCGGCGCGGTGATGGCCAAGCGCATCCCGACCAAGACGATGCTGATCCTGGTCGGCGTGGTGCTAACGATCACCAGCACCTACGGCTTTATCCGCGCCGTGCTGTAACAGACGTCCCGCTCGCATCATCGGCTGAATCGCGCTAAAAAGCGGCCGGTGATCGATCGGGACGATTAATGGCGAATACCTACCTGCCCACGCTCAAGCAGCTGCAATATCTGATCGCGCTTCGCGACCACGGCCATTTCGGGCGCGCCGCCGACGCCTGTTTCGTAACGCAGTCCACCCTGTCAGCCGGCATTCGCGAGCTCGAAACGCTGATCGGCGTGACGCTGGTGGAGCGTACGCGCCGCGTCGTGCGCTTCACGCCGCTGGGGGAGCAAATCGTTGCAAAGGCGCGCCGCGTGGTGCGCGAGGCGGAGGAGCTTGGCGACCTCGCCCGCGCCGCGGGACGCCCGCTCACGGGCGAGATGCGCATGAGCGTCATTCCGACAATCGCGCCCTTTCTCCTGCCGCGCGTGTTGCCGCGCCTTCGCGCCGAATATCCTGACCTGAAGCTCTTCCTGCGCGAGGAGCCGAGCGCCGCCGCCTGCGATTCGCTGCAAAGCGGTCGCGCCGATTGCGTGCTCCTCGCCCTGCCCTATTCCTGCGGCGAAGTGACGACGCAGGAATTGTTCGACGACCGCCTCTTTCTCGCATTTCCGACCGGCGAACTGGCCGAAGGCGTCAAGCCGATCTCGCCCGCGGACATCGACGAAACCCGGCTCCTCCTGCTCGAAGACGGCCATTGCCTGAAGGATCACGCGCTCGCCGCCTGCAACCGCCCCGAGCTGCGCGCTGAGGCGATCATGATGGGCACGTCGCTGCACACCATCGTGCAAATGGTCGACAACGGCCTTGGCGTTACCATGCTGCCCGAGATTGCGCTCAACGCCGGCATCCTTGAACACACCGGCATCGCCGCCCGTCCGCTTGGCGGCGACAACCCGCAACGCACCATCGCGCTCGCCTGGCGCCGCGCGAGCCCGCGCGAGCGCGACTTCCGCCTGCTCGCCGAAATCCTCTCCACCGTGCGGTAATCGCACGCGCCCTCTTCCAATCCGCTGCCAATTAAGCAAAGTGACTTAGAAAGCGAAGGCCGCGATTGAGGGAGAGGATGATGACACGTTGGTCATCGGCAACGAACCGGGCGACGCGCGCATGAGCGGTGCGCGCCTGACGGAGGTATCGCCGCGTCACAAGTTCGACGAGGCACGCCTCGCCGATTGGCTGAAGCGCAATGTTGAGGGCTTCGGCCACGACATGCAGGTGCGCCAGTTCATCGGCGGCGCTTCAAACCCCACCTTCATGCTCTCCACGGACGCCGGGGACTACGTCCTGCGCAAAAAACCACCGGGGCAGTTGCTCGCCAGCGCGCATCAGGTCGACCGCGAATATCGCGTCATGGCCGCGCTGCGCGATACCGATGTGCCCGTGCCCGTGATGCGCGCCTTGTGCGACGATCCCGACGTGATCGGCACCAGTTTCTACGTGATGGACTATCTGGAGGGCCGCATCTTCCGCGATGCCACCCTGCCCGATCTCACGCCGGCCGAGCGCAGCGCGGTCTATGATCAGCTGAACGCCACCCTCGCCGCGCTCCACTCGGTCGACCATCGCGCCGTGGGGCTGGAGGATTACGGCCGCCCGACCGGCTATTTCGAGCGGCAGATCACGCGCTGGACCAAGCAATATCGTGGCGCCGAGACGGAGCCGGTGCCCGCCATGGAAGCGCTGATCGCGGAACTGCCCGCGCGCATCCCGCACGACGAGGCGGTGGCGATCGCGCATGGCGATTATCGACTCGAAAACGTCATGTTCCACCCCACCGAGCCGCGGCTGATCGCCGTGCTCGATTGGGAGCTCTCCACGATCGGCCACCCGCTCGCCGATCTCGGCTACAACGGCTTCATGTGGCATTCGACCTCGCCGTCGTGGGGCACGCTCGACGGTGTCGATTTCGCCAGCAGCGGGATTCCCACGGAAGAGGAATATGTCGCCGCTTATTGCCGCCGCACCGGCCGCAGCGGCATCGACGATTGGAGCTTCTATCTTGGCTTCGCAGTGTTCCGCCTCGCCTCGATCAGCCAGGGTGTCTACGCGCGCGCCCTCGCCGGCACCACGCCCAACGCCGGCGAGGCGATCAATGGCTGCCCCGCGCTCGCCGAGCAGGCGCTGGCGCTCCTGCGCCGTGACGGATGAGGATCTGACATGACCGGCACCAAGCAGGCGAACGACGCTGTCACGCCATTCCACCTCCATGTGCCCGAGGCCGCACTTGACGATCTGCGCGATCGTCTGGCGCGCACGCGCTGGCCCGAGCGTGAAACGGTGTCGGGTTGGGAACAAGGCGTGCCGCTCGACCGGGCGCGCGCCCTCGCGGGCTATTGGCAGCATGAATACGATTGGCGCCGGTGCGAGGCAGCCCTGAACGCCATCGGCCAGTTCAAGACGGTGATCGACGGGCTGGAGCTCCACTTCCTGCACCGGCGCTCGCCCAACCCGAACGCGCTGCCACTCGTCCTGACGCATGGCTGGCCCGGCTCCGTGGTCGAGTTCCTCAAGGTCATCGGTCCGTTGACCGATCCCGAAGCGCACGGCGGCCGCGCGGCGGACGCCTTTCACGTCGTCTGCCCATCGCTGCCCGGCTACGGCTTTTCCGCGCGACCCGAACAGGGCTGGCCCGTGCCACGGATTGCCGCGGCGTGGATCGCGCTGATGAAACGGCTCGGCTACGGTCGATTTGTCGCGCAGGGGGGCGATTGGGGCTCCGCCGTCACCACCGCGATCGGTGCCAGCGGCGACGCCGCGGTTGCCGGCATCCACCTCAACATGCTCGTCGTCCGCCCCACGCCGGAGGATCTCGCCAGCGCCACGCCGCAGGAGAAGGCCTCGCTCGAAACCCTGCAACGCTACATGCAGGACGGCAACGGCTATTCGCAGCAGCAGGCCACCCGTCCGCAGACGCTCGGCTACGGTTTGGTCGATTCGCCGGTCGGTCAGGCCATGTGGATCTACGAAAAGTTTCGCGAATGGTCCGATTGCGATGGCGAGCCGGAGAACGCGCTCTCCCGCGACGAGATGCTCGACGACATCATGCTCTACTGGTTCACCGGCACCGGCGCCTCATCGGCGCGGCTCTATTACGAGAGCTTCCGCGCCTTTGGCGTCGAGAAGGTCACGGTGCCGACCGGCTACAGCATGTTCCCCAAGGAGATCTTCCGCGCCTCGCGCCGCTGGGCCGAGCGGCAGTACCCCAACATCATCCACTGGAACGAGCTCAATCGCGGCGGTCATTTCGCCGCCTTCGAACAGCCCGAGCTGTTCGTCGAGGAACTGCGCACCGCCTTCCGCTCGCTCCGCCGCGGCTGATCAGTCGCGCACCAACGCGTCGATTGCGGCCTGCAGGATGTGCGCCGCCGCCAGATTGTCGATCCGCTCGGCACGTTTGGCGCGGCTCATGTCCTGCTCGATCATCACGCGCTCCACGGCGACCGTGGACCAGCGTTCGTCCCACAACAGAACCGGCCCGAGATCGGCGATGTTGCGCGCAAAGGCACGCGTCGACTGGCTGCGCGGGCTCTCCGACCCATCGAGGTTGAGCGGCAGCCCGAGTACCACGCCCGCGACATGCTGCGCGGTCATCAGCTCAACCAGCGCCGCTTTGTCCTGGCTGAACTTGCGCCGCTTGATCAGCGTGGCTGGGCTGGCGAAGCTCCAGCCGGCATCGCACAGCGCCGTCCCGATCGTCTTGGTGCCAAGATCCAGCCCGATCAGCCGCCCGCCGTTCGGCATTGCGGTGCGAAATTCCAACGCCGAGGTGGTGATCATCGCGCCGCCACCCGCCGCGCGGCGTCGGCGCGGACATCGGCCCAGAACAGGCTGTAATCGTACACATGGTAATTGTTGCCCGGCAGCACATACGGCCCGACATCCGGCCCTGCCCCGATCAGCAACAATCCGCGCGCGTCGCAGCGCGCAGGCACCTGCCCCGGCTTGATCTCCGCGCTGCCAAGGTCAGCCGCCGGGAACAACGTTCCTTTGTTGGCGCTCGCCGGCGCTGCCGCGTCCAGCGTCCCGGTCAGCGGATTGGTGCACACGAGTTTGGTGTCCTTCCGCGACTTGCCATCGAACCCGATTGAGCGATCGTAATTGTCGATCACCAGCGACGGATCGGCCGGCTGGGCAAAACTCTCCCATGACAAGACACAGCCGCGCTGGTCCGCACGCGCGCACGCCGGCAGGCCGAGAGCAGCCAAGTCGCGATCCCGGCTCACCGGCCAGCCGACCACATAAGCGGCAACGATCCGTCCGGCGAGCGGCGTGCCCGCCACCTTGTCCTTCAGCAGCCGGGTGAGGTGCAGCGCACCCTGGCTGTGGCCGGCCAGAATGATCGGCCGATCGCCATCGATCTGGCGCAGGAAGGCGGCAAAGGCGACCTGGATATCGCCATACGCCAGATCCAGCGCACGCTGCGCATCCGCCGCATCGGTCAGGAACGAGCCGAACGTCGCCTGGCGATAGCGTGGCGCCCAGATCTCTCCCACTTCGTTGAACACGCTCGCCTGCCCGCGCAGGAACAACGCGGCGCGATCGTTGGCGTCCTTGTTGTCGAGCGGGGCATTCCAATGATCCCCGCTTAAATATGACGTCGGATGGATGAAGAACACCGCCGGTCCGCCGGGGCTCTGCCGCGGCTTATAGCCGGCCGGCGTCCACAAGGCCGGGTTGCCGCCGATATCTGGCCGCGCCAGCCACATGTTCGCCCGGTCATAGACGTTCTCGCCCACGCCGCGCTGCGGCTCGAACGGCCGGTCGGGCACGAACGTCCAGCGGATCAGGTCATTGCCCCAGATCCGGTAGACCACGGCACCGGCGATCACGAGCGCGATCAGAAAGGCAATGACGTAAAGGAACTTGCGAGCCATGCCTTCGCCTGCCCCAGCCGCCGCGCGTGCGCAACTCCAGCCGCCGCGCGCCGGCAACTATCGTCGCGTCCCGCCAGCCCTGTTGCGTTCGGGCGGGCGGCGGTGATAGCGCGCAGCCCATGTCCGTAGATACTGCCACCGTGAAAAAGGTCGCGAGCCTCGCCCGCATCGCGATCGACGACGCCCATGCCGAGCGCTTGGTGCCGGAGCTCAACAACATCCTTGGATGGATCGAGCAACTGGGCGAGGTGGATACCAGCGGCGTCGCGCCGATGACGGCGGTGATCCCCAACACGCTGCGGCTGCGCGACGACGTGGTGAACGCCGATCCGCTGACCGGCGGCGGCATCCGCGACGCGGTGCTCGCCAATGCGCCGCAGGCCGAGCATGGCTTCTTCACCGTGCCCAAGGTGATCGAGTGACCATGTTTGCCGCTGCCAACCGCTTCTTTTCTTCTCTTGAGCCATCGGCCTCGGCCGGTGTGACGGTGTCCCGATGACTGATCTGACCGACCTTGGCATTCGCGAGATCCGCGACGGCGTCCGCGCCGGCACCTTCACCGCTCGCGAAGTAGCCGAAAGCTTCAACGCTGCTGTCAGCAATGCCCGCCAGCTCAATGCTTTCCTTGTGGAAACGCCCGATCACGCGCTCGCCGCCGCGGACGCCGCCGATGCCGCGCGCGCGGCCGGGGAGACGCTGAAGCCGCTCGCCGGCGTGCCGATCGGCATGAAGGACCTGTTCTGCACCAAGGGCGTCACCTCGACGGCCGCCAGCCACATTCTGGAAGGCTTCACGCCGCAGTATGAATCGGCCGTGTCGCAGCGCCTGTGGGATGCCGGCGCCGGCATGCTCGGCAAGCTGAACATGGATCAGTTCGCCATGGGCTCGTCGAACGAGACCAGCGCCTTCGGCAACGTGATCTCGCCATGGCGCCGCAACGACGGCGGCAATGCGCCGCTCGCGCCGGGCGGCTCCTCCGGCGGCTCGTCGGCTGCTGTTTCCGCGCGGCTCTGCCCCGGCGCGACCGGCACCGACACCGGCGGGTCGATCCGCCAGCCTGCCGCCTTCACCGGCATCTCCGGGATCAAGCCCACCTATGGCCGCTGCTCGCGCTGGGGCACCATCGCCTTTGCCTCGTCGCTCGATCAGGCCGGGCCGATGGCGCGCGACGTGCGCGACTGCGCGATCATGCTTGAGGCGATGAGCGGCTTCGATCCGAAGGATGCGACGTCGCTCGATCTGCCGGTGCCGCAGTGGGAACAGGGTCTGAACGCCAGTCTCGCCGGCAAGCGCGTCGGCATCCCGCGCGAATATCGCGTCGACAACATGCCCGAGGAAATCGAGGCATTGTGGCAGCGCGGCATCGAATGGGTGAAGGATGCTGGCGCCGAGGTGGTCGAGGTGTCGCTGCCCCACACCAAATACGCGCTTCCCGCTTATTACATCATCGCCCCGGCCGAGGCATCGTCGAACCTCGCGCGCTATGATGGCGTGCGCTACGGCCAGCGGGATCTGCCCGATGGCGCGAACCTCCAGGCGATGTACGCCGCCACCCGCGCGGCGGGCTTCGGCGAAGAGGTGAAGCGCCGCATCCTGATCGGCACCTATGTGCTCTCGGCCGGCTTCTACGACGCCTATTTCACGCAGGCGTCCAAGGTCCGCACGCTGATCGCGCGCGATTTCGAGAATGCATGGGAAAGCTGCGACGTACTGCTCACTCCCACCGCGCCGTCGGCGGCGTTCGGCCTTGGCGAAAAGAGCGACGATCCGCTCGCCATGTATCTGAACGACGTCTTCACCGTGCCTTCGTCGCTTGCCGGCCTGCCCGCGATGAGCGTGCCCGGCGGCCTCGACAAGCACGGCCTGCCGCTCGGCCTGCAGGTCATCGGCAAGGCACTCGACGAGCAAGGCGTGCTCAACGCCGCGCTCGCGATCGAGGAACGCGCCGGCTTCACCGCACGGCCGCAGGCGTGGTGGTGACCCGCGCGTCGCATAAGATTTCCCATGAGAATGGGCGGGGCCATGGCTGCCCCGGCCCGAACGGGTGTTCAGGACTATGACTGATTATCGCATCAAGGGTGCCACGGGCGATTGGGAGGTCGTGATCGGCCTAGAGGTCCACGCCCAGGTAACCTCCAACGCCAAGCTGTTCTCCGGTGCCGCCACCGCGTTCGGCGCGGAGCCGAACTCGCAGGTCAGCCTGATCGACGCCGCCATGCCCGGCATGTTGCCGGTGCCGAACCGCGAATGCATCCGCCAGGCGGTGCGCACCGGCATGGCGATCGACGCGGCGATCAACAAATGGTCGCGCTTCGATCGCAAGAATTATTTCTACGCCGATCTGCCGCAGGGCTATCAGATTTCGCAGCTTTATCATCCGCTTGTCGGCGAAGGCTCGGTCGAGATCGAGGATGGCGACCTCGTCAAGACGATCGGTGTCGAGCGCATCCATGTCGAGCAGGATGCCGGCAAGCTGATGCATGATCAGCACCCCACCCGCTCCTATGTCGACCTCAATCGCTCGGGCGTCGCGCTGATGGAGATCGTCAGCCGCCCTGACATGCGTTCGCCGGCCGAAGCCGGCGCGTACTTGCGCAAGCTGCGCGCGATCCTGCGCTACGTCGGCTCGTGCGACGGCAACATGGAGGAAGGCTCGATGCGCGCCGACGTGAACGTCAGCGTGCGCAAGCCGGGCGAGGAGTTCGGCACCCGCACCGAGACGAAGAACGTCAACTCGGTCCGCTTCGTCATGGCCGCGATCGAGCATGAGGCGAACCGCCAGGTCGACGTGCTCGAATCGGGCGGCAAGATCGTGCAGGAAACCCGGCTGTTCAATCCGGACACCGGCACCACGCGCTCTATGCGGTCGAAGGAAGATGCGCACGATTACCGCTACTTCCCCGATCCCGACCTGCTCCCGCTTGAGCTCGACGACGCGTTCCTCGAGGAATGCCGCGCCTCGCTGCCCGAGCTGCCCGACGCCAAGCGCAAGCGCTACGAGGCACTCGGCATCACGTCCTACAATGCCGAGGTGCTCACCGCCGAGGTCGAGACCGCACGCTGGTTCGACACGCTGCTCGATGAGGGCGCCGCCCCCGCTGCGGCCTCCAACTGGGTCACGGGCGAGCTGTTCGGCGCGCTCAACCGCATCGGCAAGGACATCACCCAGTCCCCCGTCACCCCCGGTCAGGCCGCCGAACTGCTCGCGCTGGTCGCTGATGGCACCTTGTCGGGCAGCCTCGCCAAGCAGGTGTTCGAGGTGATGCTCGAAACCGGCGATGCACCCGGCAAGATCGTCGAGGAGCGCGGCCTCAAGCAGACCAGCGACACCGGCGCGATCGAAGCGGTGATCGCCGATGTGCTGGCCAAGAACCCGAAACAGCTCGAGCAATATCGCGGCGGCAAGGTCGCGCTGTTCGGCTTCTTCGTCGGTCAGACGATGAAGGCGATGGGCGGCAAGGCCAATCCGCAGGTCGTCAACGACCTGCTGAAAAAGGCGCTCGGGTAAGCAAGGACCCTCGCCGCCATCCGCATCGGTGGCGGCGAGAGGTTGCAGCCCGGCTTGCCACCCTCGCGCGCGGGGATTACCTGCCCATCCCGATGCCTGCTTCGGACCACCGCCCCGCCTCCCTCATTCCCGGCGGTGCCGTTTTCCCGCACCGCCATCTCACCGGGATCGAGGGGTTAGAGCCGCACGAGATCGCGTTCCTGCTCGACGAAGCGGAGAACTGGATCACCGCCAATCGAGAGCGCGGCGTTCCTGACAAGCGGCTTGCGGGCCTGACGCAGATCAACGCCTTTTTCGAAAACTCCACCCGCACGCTGCTCAGCTTCGAGATCGCCGGCAAGCGGCTCGGTGCCGACGTGGTCAACATGCACGCCGCGCAGTCCAGCGTGAAAAAGGGCGAAACGCTGATCGACACCGCGATGACGCTCAACGCGATGCGCGCCGACGTTATCGTCATCCGCCACATGTCGTCGGGCGCCGTCCGACTGATTGCCGACAAGGTCGATTGCCCCGTCCTCAACGCCGGCGACGGCCGCCACGAACACCCGACCCAAGCCCTGCTCGACGCGCTCACCATTCGCCGCCGCCGCGGCACGATCCACAATCAGCGTGTGGTGATCTGCGGCGACGTGCTCCACAGCCGAGTCGCCCGCTCGAACATTCTCGCGCTCACCGCGCTGGCCGCCGAGGTCCGCGTCTGCGCCCCCTCCACGCTGATGCCGCCAGCGATCGAGCGGATGGGCGTGACGCCTTTCACCGATTTCGATGCCGCGCTGGACGGCGCCGACGTGGTGATGATGCTGCGGCTCCAGACCGAGCGGATGTCGGGCGGCTACGTCCCCTCCTCCCGCGAATATCATCTGCGCTACGGCCTGACACTGGAGCGCCTCGCGCGCGCCAAGCCTGATGCGCTCGTCATGCACCCTGGCCCGATGAACCGTGGCGTCGAGATCGACTCCAACGTCGCCGATCACGCGGAACGATCCGCCATCACCGAGCAGGTCGAGATGGGCGTGGCCGTGCGGATGGCGTGCCTCGACGTCCTCACCCGTCGTGCTCGCCGCGTGGAGGGCTGGGCATGAGCCGCGCGCTGCACTTCCGCGATGCCCGCATCATCTGCCCGGTCGCGGGCGAGCGGCGCGGCGACCTCTTCGTCGCCGACGGCCGCATCGTCGACACCGCCGATGATCCGCAGGTCATCGACTGCCGCGGCGCCCTGCTCGCGCCGGCCATCGTCGACCTTGGCGTCGCCAGCATCGATCATGCCGCGTTTCGCGCCGGTGGGATCGTGCGCGTCGGCCTGATGCCCGATCAGCGCCCGGTCCTCGATGAACCCGGCATCGTGCAACGCTCCGCGTTGATCGGCCGACCCAATCTCTGGATCCACCCGATCGCGGCCGCCACGCGGGGTCTCGCCGGCACCGATCTCGCCGAAATGGCAATCTGCGCCTCGGCCGGCGCACGCGCCGTCGGCACCGGGCGCAGCTGGATCGCCGACGCCGGCGTCATGGCGCGCGTACTCGCCTATGCTCGCGATCTCGGCTTGGCGGTGGTCGTCCATTCGGAAGATGCCGGCCTCGTCGGTGATGCTGTTGCCACCGAAGGTGAGACAGCCACCCGCCTCGGCCTTTCCGCCGCGCCCGCGCTGGCGGAGCCGCTCGCGATTGCGCGCGACCTGATGCTCGCCGAAGCCGCCGGTGCCCGGCTCCACCTGCGTCAGGTGACCACCGCAGCCGGCTTCGATCTGGTGCGTGCGGCCAAGCGGCGCGGCGTTGCCGTCACCTGCGGGATCACGCCGGCGCATCTGCTCTTGTCTGATAATGCGGTCAGCGACTTTCGCACCTTCACGCGCCTATCGCCCCCGCTCCGCGCGGAAGAGGATCGCCGCGCCGCGCTTGCCGCGCTCGCCGACGGTACGATCGATGTGCTGTGCTCCGGCCACGATCCGCGCGGGCCGGAGGAAAAGCGCCTGCCCTTCGCCGATGCGAGTGTTGGCGCGGCAGGCGCGGCCACGCTGCTGCCGCTCGCGCTCGGACTGGTGCGTGACGATCGCGTCGCCTTGCCGCGCCTCATGGCGATGCTGTCGCGCAACCCCGCCGCGGTGCTGGGCATCGACACCGGCTCGCTTCAGCCCGGCACCGAGGCCGATCTCATGCTCGTCGATCCCGACGCGCCGTGGCAGATCAATGCCGACACGTTGCCCGGTGCCGCGGGCAACACGCCGTTCGACGGCCTGCCCGTGCAGGGCCGCGTGCTTCGCTTGTTCAAGGGTGGCCGGGAACTCGCCTGAGCCCCGGCTGCCGAGGCCAAACCGTTAGCGGCCGGCCATCTGCACCTTCGCCGGCTTGACCCAGCTCGCCGTCTGGTCGCCGGCACCGGTCCGCACGAAGCACGCCCCGCCCTTCGCGCGATAGCCGCGGCACATCGCATTGGCATCGCCGCGCGAAAAGCCGCCGACCGACAGGCGATAGAAGGACTTGAACGCCATGCCCGTCGGCGTCTCGCCGGCGAATGCCGGATAGCGCTGCTGCGCGCGATCCCACGCGTCCTTTGCCACCGCCGCCGAATCGTACGCGCCGAGCTGCACGAACCACGACCCGCTCTTGGGCTTGGCAACGGTATCGGCTGAAGCGAGCTTCACCTCACGCGCCGCAGCCATCACGCGCTGCGGCCGCGACGCGCCCTGCGGCAGTGCCTGCACCACCTCGCGGCGCGCGGCGAAGACGACCCGCGGGCCTGATCCGGCCTCTTCTTCGACCGCCGCGACCGCCACCGGCGCTGCTTCCTTCGCTTCGGGCGCCGGCGTCGCTTCGGCAAGCATCACCTGCTCGGCCGGCATGGACGCCGGAGCCGGCGCCTTCAGCGCCAGCGCGACCGGCTGGCCCGGATCTTTCACCGGCGTCACGCCAAGCAGTGCGGAAACCTGGTCCGCCGCGCCGACCGGCTTGGCAAAGCTCGCCCATTGCATCACCCGCGCGTCCGCGTCGGTCGGCGCCATGTCGATCCCAGCGATCTGCCGCGATTCGGCCCAGCGGCCCGCCAGCGCCAGCGCCAGCGCCAGATTCTGCCGCGTCTTCGCGTCCGCGCCGGGCGTCCGCGCCGCCGCGGTCAGCACTTCGACGCCGCCCGCAGGATCACCCGCCAGCGCAATCGCCAGTCCGCGGTCGCTCGCCGGGACGATCGCTTCATGATCTTCCAGATGGCTGCGCGCCTCGTCCCACTGCCCCTCGGCGATCATCGCGAGCGCCAGGTTCAGCGCCGCCTTGCCGTTCTCGGGCGACAGGCTCAGCACGTCGGCATAGGCCGCATGCGCCGAGGTGAACCGACCGGCCTTCAGATAGGCGCCGCCCAGCAGCGCGCGATAGTCGGCGTTCGTCGGCGCGCCGGCCACCGCGGCCTCGGCATAGCCGATCGCCTTCGCCGCATCGCCCTTCGCCAGCGCCTCGCTCGCCTTTTCGGCATTGCGCGCCGCATGCTTGGCGAGCGCCGTGTCGCTGCGCGTGCTCGCGGTCGAGATGCCGCCCTGCGCGCATCCGACCATTGTTCCGCCCAGCATCAGCGCCGAAAGGCTGAGACCTGCAAGTGCGCGCTTGTTCATCGTCGGTTCCCCCGAGCCAATTCCGTGCCGGGTACCTCACTCTGCGTCCCAAGCCGGGAATCCGCTTGCGCCGCAGGGTTTCTCCCTCTCGTGCGCTTGATGCCAATGCGATGATAAGGAATGGTAAACGCCAGCTGCGCATCGCCATGGCGGCGCGGTTCGCCGGTTAGCGTTGAAGTAACCTCGCGCGTCCACATCACGCATGATCGGCAGAATGCTCGCGGGTAATTCGGGGAAAAACGAATGAAGAATGCGTATCTTGCTGGGGCCGTCGCGGCGGTGTTTGTCGCAGGCGTCGCCGGCGCTGACGTGAAGCAGGGCGTGGATGCCTGGAGCCGCGGCGATTACAAGGCGGCGGTGGACATCTGGCGCCCGCTTGCTGCTGCCGGTGACAGCGATGCCCAGTTCAACCTCGGGCAGGCGTTCAAGCTCGGTCGCGGCGTTCCAGCGAGCCTCCCCACCGCCATCGAATGGTTCCGCAAGGCGGCCGCGCAGGGCCATAACCAGGCGATCGACAATTACGGCCTCGCGCTTTTCCAGGACGGCAAGAAGACCGAAGCGCTGCCGTGGCTGGAAAAGTCCGTCGCCCGCGGCGAACGCCGCGCACAGCTGGTGCTCGGCACCATGCTCTTCAACGCCGATGGCGTGCCGCGCGACTGGGTGCGGGCCTATGCGCTGGTCAACCGCTCCTCGCAGCAGGGCCTGCCGCAGGCATCGCAGACGCTGGCGCAGATGGACCAGTATATCCCGGAGGCACAGCGGCAGGAGGGACTGACCCTCGCCCGCAAGTATGAGGCGGACAGCCGCGCGCTCGCAATGCGCCTCCCCGCCACGCCGACCGGCGGCACCGTCTCCGGCACCACCACGCCGCCGCGCGTCGCCACTACCCCGCCAGCCGCTGCGGTCCGCGGCGCGCCGACGCCTACCCCGACACGCACCGCCGCGCCGGCGCCCGCGAAAGCCGCCTCGCCCACGCCGGCCGCACCCGCAGCCAGCGGCGGCGCCTGGCGCATCCAGCTCGGCGCCTTCCGCGACGCAAGCAACGCGCGCAGCCTGTGGGCAAAGGTTGGCAGCCGCACCGGCGGAAGCCCGGCCTATGTCGCCGCCGGCGGCGTCACCCGGTTACAGGCAACCGGCTTCGCCTCGCGCAGCGCCGCGCAGCAGGCATGTGCCAAGGCCGGCGTCAGCTGCGTCGTCGTCGCACCCTGACCCCGGCGATCGGGCGGCTCGGTTCAGATGATCCCGCCGCCCAGCATCAGGCGCAGCGCGAAGATGATGATCAGCACGATGTTGAGGTTACGTCCGCTATTGCTGGACGACAACGCACCCACCGCCGCGCCGACGATGCCGATCGGGATCACCAGCCAGTTCATCCACCCCAGCAGGGGCATGAACGCCACCAGCCCGAGCGCGAGGGTGACAAGGCCGATCAGGATCGAAACGATATTGAGCATGGCCGCAACATGGAGAGACAGCCAGTGTGTTACAAGGGCGAGACACATGCCAGGGCGCGCACGAGCGTGACCCATCTCTGGCCGCCACGCACTCCCATCGCCATTGCCGCCACGCTCGCGTTGCTTGTCGCGGCATGCGGCGCGCCGTCTGACAACCAACCCGCCGCGGCGAACCAGGCCGAGGCGGCAGGCACCGGCGCAAACAAGGATCCGGTCGTCGCCGCCGCGCTGCGCGATCAGATCATGGTCGATCCCAAGCTGGTGCAGCAGGCCAACGCCGACACGCTTCGTCCCCCCGCCCAGCCCGAGTCGCTGGGCCTCCCACCCGAGAACGTCGCCGATGCCGCGTTCAAGGCGGAGGCCGGTGCCCTCAAGACCGCCCCGGCGGCGTCCGACAAATGCCCGCAATGCGCCGCCGCCCGCCGCGCGCTCACGCTCGGTGCGCTCGCCGCGAGCCAGGGCGCATCCGCCAATTGCGTCCGCAACACCGCCTATTCGGCGGATTGGGCGAATCGCCTGCCCTCATCCGTCCCGCTCTATCCCGACGCACGCGTCACCGAAGCCGCCGGCGCCGATCAGCAAGGCTGCGCGCTGCGCGTGGTCAGCTTCGTCAGCGCCGCCCCGCCGCAGCGGCTGCTCGATTGGTATCACACGCGCACCAGCGAAGCGGGCTATCGCAACGGGCACGGTATGGAGGGTGCAGACCATGTGCTCGCCGGCACGCGCCCGGCCGCGGCCTTCATGCTCCATGTGCGCCCGCGCGACGGCGGCGGCACCTCGGTCGACCTGATGGTGGACGACGCGCGTTAGAGCGCCCTTCCGCCCCGCCCCGCATGGGGCTAGGGGCGGCAGCATGAATGCATTGGTTTTGGTGATGGCGGGCGGCGCGATGGGCGCCGGTCTGCGCCATCTGGTCGGTCGCGCGGCGCTGCTCGCGTTCGGCGCTGGCTGGCCCTGGGGTACGCTGATCGTAAACCTTGTCGGCGGATTGATGATGGGGATCGTCGCGACGATCGTGTCGCGCTTCGCCAGCGGAGAGGCATGGCGTCTGTTCCTGGCGGTCGGCGTGCTCGGCGGCTTCACCACCTTTTCCGCCTTCTCGCTCGATGCGATGCTGATGATCGAGCGTGGCGCGCTCGTGCAGATGGCTGGCTATGTGGCGCTCTCCGTCATTGGGTCGATCGCCGCGCTGGCGCTCGGCGCTACCTTTGCGAGGTCGGTGGCATGAACGACACGGTACGCCAGTTCACGGTAGCGGCGGATGACGATGGCATTCGCGTCGATCGCTGGTGCAAGCGGCATCTGCCCGACACCAGCTTCACCACCGTCGCCAAATGGGCGCGCACCGGCCAGCTTCGGCTGGATGGCGCGCGTGTCGGCCCGGGCGACCGCGTCACCGCCGGTCAGCTCCTGCGCCTGCCCCCGCCCGAGCCGGTCCGCGTTGATGCAAAGCCCAAGCGCGAGCGCCCGCCGCTCAGCGAGGACGAGGCCGCGTTCGCGCGCGAGATGGTGATCCACAAGGATCAGGCGGCGCTGGTGCTGAACAAGCCGCCCGGCCTCGCCACCCAGGGCGGTACCAAGACGACCGCGCATGTCGATGGGCTGCTCGACGCCCTGCAGTTCGAGGCAGAGGGCCGGCCCAAGCTCGTCCACCGGCTCGACAAGGATACGTCAGGCGCGCTGCTCGTCGCCCGATCGGCCCGCGCCGCGGCCTTCTTCGCCCGCGCTTTCTCCGGCCGTACGGCAAAAAAGGTCTATTGGGCGCTGGTAGTCGGCGTGCCCTCGATCGACGATGGCACCGTCGACCTGCCGATCGGCAAGCAGCCCGGCACCGGCGGCGAGAAGATGCACGTCGATGAGGAAAACGGCCAGCCCGCGCGCAGCCGCTATCGCGTGATCGAGCGCGCCGGCAATCGCGCCTGCTGGGTCGAGCTTCAGCCGTTCACCGGCCGCACGCACCAGTTGCGCGTCCACATGGCGGCGATCGGCCATCCGATCGTCGGCGACGGCAAATATGGCGGCCCCGCGGCATTCCTGACCGGCGGGATCAGTCGCAAGATGCACCTTCACGCGCGGCGCATCCGTGTTGACCATCCCGATGGCGGCGCGATCGACGTCACCGCCGAACTGCCGACCCACTTCGCCGAGAGCCTCGCCAATCTCGGGTTCGAGGAGTCGCTGGGTAATTCGATGCCGGCCGATACGCGCCCGCCGCCCACGCGCGAGGTGCAAAAGGCAAAGGCGCGTGCGCATGCCAAGCAGGTGCGCAAGGCGCGACGCGGCGAACGCCGGGGTCGCGGCGGCGCGCAGGAACGCTGACGATCAGCAGCTCATCGGTTCATGCCGGTGAGCTGCTGCCGATCAACGGTTCTCGATCAGATCGTCAGCGAAAGCAGCGTATAGCCCATCGACAGGCCAAGCGCGTGGGCGAACAGCAGCAACGATACGCCGGTGGTCACGCCAACCAGCATGTAACCGAGGTATGAAACCATCGGCGGGTTTGGGCGTTGGAGCTTCGCGTTCTGCGACGCGCCCGAAAAGATGAAACTGACCAACAAACCATAAACGAATACTGCCGCGCCGACCATCGCCGTCCCATTCCTACTAACGATATGTGAGGCTCGCCCCCCCGGGCCCGCTCAGGCTAATCTGCCGAACTGCAGCCATAAAGTCCATCTGTAACCAAAGGGTTGATGGCTTTTGATCCCGCTTGTGGACCGACTTGTCGTGGCTGGTGCGCGGGGTGCGTCTGCGCCATAGCCGCCACATGGCAACTGATCCCGCCCGATCGCGCTGGTTCGTCCTGGTGCTCGTCCGTCTTGTTACCGCCCTCGCCGCCGTCCTCGGCATCGTTCTGCTCGCCCGCGCCGATGGGGTAGCGAGCAAGATCGTGGGCGGCGCACTGGTGCTGATCGCCCTGTGGAGCATGGCGGTGCTGCCCCAGGCACTTGCGCGCCGCTGGCGGAGCCCCTCGCGGTGAAGCGCTTCTGGACCGATGTGACGGTGGACGCAGATCGCGCGATCCGCCTCGATGATCGCCCCGTGCGCACCCCCGGCCGCGCGCCGCTGGCGCTCCCGACGCCCGCGCTGGCAGAGGCAATCGCTAGCGAATGGCGCGCGGTCGGTGAAACGCTCGATCCCCGACTGATGCCGCTCACCGGCCTTGCCAATGCCGCAATCGATCGCGTGGCCCCCGACCCGCAGGCGTTCGCCGGTGGATTGGCGGCTTATGCCGAAAGCGACCTTCTCTATTACCGCGCCGAGTCGCCCGCCGAGCTGATCGCACGCGAGGCCGCCGCCTGGGATCCGCTGCTCGCCTGGGCGCGCGATCGCTACGACATCCACTTCGAAACGGTCAGCGGCGTCATGCACCGTCCGCAGCCGCCCGCCACCCTCGCCCGCTTGACCGAGGCAGTAGCGAGTCGCGCGCCCTTCGCCCTTGTCGCGCTACAGCCGATCGTCACCATCGGCGGCACCTTGGTTGGCGCGCTCGCCCTGGCGGAAAAGGCGATCGACGCCGACACGCTCTGGACGGCCGCGATCGTCGACGAAAGCTGGCAGGCCGAATTGTGGGGCGAGGACGCAGAGGCCGTTCAGACCCGCGCGACTCGCCGGCGCGACTTCGACGCGGCGGTGCGCTTCCTCACCCTCCTCGACTGAGGCTCAGACTGCCGGATCAAGCCGGCTCGTTCGCGCCGCCATGCTTCAGCAGGCTGCGGATGAAGCCGATGATGCCGGTCTGGCGCGATCGCTTCAGCCGCTCGGCCGCCAGGATCATGCGCACGCACTCGAAGCAATGCTCCAGGTCGTCGTTGACCAGCACGTAATCATAGCCGTCCCAGTGGCTCACCTCGTTGGCGGCCCGCGCCATGCGCGCATCGATCACCGCCTGGCTGTCGGTCGCCCGCTTCTGCAACCGATCGCGCAGCGCCGCCATCGACGGCGGCAGGATGAACACGCGCACCACATCGCCGCCCGCCAGCTGATGCAGCTGCTGCGCACCCTGCCAATCGATGTCGAACAGGATGTCATTGCCTTCGCTCAGCGTGTGAAACACGTCGGCCTTGGGCGTGCCGTATCTATTGTCGAAAACGTGCGCCCATTCGAGGAATTCGTGATTGCTCACCATCGCGCGGAATTTTTCGAGCGAGACGAAGTTATAGTGTTTGCCGTCCACCTCGCCGGGCCGAATCGGCCGCGTGGTGTAGGACACCGACATCGACAGTTCGGGCTCTGCCGCGAGCAGCTTTTGCGCGATCGTGGATTTGCCGGCGCCCGACGGCGAGGAAAGAACGAACAGCACGCCGCGGCGGCGCATGCCGTGCGGGTCGGTTGGATTGGAAGCGGCCATGCGCGCTACTGCCGCGCACTAGGCGCAAGCGTCAAGGCCGCGCGCTATCTGGCCGGCGGCAGGCCGCTCAGTTACGTATGGAGGCCAAATTGTGCCGGAGGCAGACCGGCAGCCTGTATTTGGAGGCCGGCAGCCACCCCGCTCAGCGTGCCGTGCTGGTCACCGGGCGCTTCGCGGCACGACGCCGATCGAGCATCTTCTTGGCGACATAGCCACCGCCCAGCAGCAGCCCAAGCGGCCCGGTCCGCGTCACCGCGCGCGCCGCCAGCATGCCGATCGCCGCGCCTTTCAGCCCGCCACGCCCGTCCCGCTGATCGATCTCCTTGCCGACGAGTGCACCGATTACGCTACGAAGCATGACAGTCCTTTCAACAATGCCAATGTGGAACCCGGCGCCCGCGGTCAGGTTCCCAACATCGCCTCCGGCTTGACCACGCGATCAAAGGTTTTCTCGTCCACCAGGCCCAGCGAAACGCCGGCCTGCTTGAGCGTAAGCCCTTGCGAATGCGCATGTTTCGCAATTTTTGCAGCATTGTCGTAGCCGATCTCGGGCGCCAGCGCCGTCACCAGCATCAACGATCGATCGAGCAGATCGGCGATTCGTTTGTCGTCCGCCTGCAAGCCTTCGATGCAGCGCTCCCGAAATGTTTCCATGCCGATCGCCAGCAATGAAATCGACCGCAACACTGCCGCGCCGATCATCGGCTTGAAGACGTTCAGTTCCAAATGGCCCTGCATCCCGCCCATCGTAATGGCGGCATGATTCCCCATCACTTGTGCCGCGACCATCGTCAGCATCTCGACCTGGGTCGGGTTGACCTTGCCCGGCATGATCGAGCTGCCCGGCTCATTTGCCGGGAGGATCAGTTCACCGATCCCACAGCGCGGCCCGGATCCAAGCAATCGTATATCATTGCCGATCTTTGTCAGTGCAACCGCGAGCGTATTCAGCCGGCCCGACAGATCAACCAGCGTATCGTTGCTTGCCAGCGCTTCGAACTTGTTTGGCGCTGACTTGAACGGAAAGCCCGTGAGCCCGCTAAGTTCTCCCGCCATGTCGTCGCTAAAGCCCGGCGGCGCGTTCAGCCCCGTCCCCACCGCCGTGCCCCCTTGCGCAAGGCAGGCGACCTCGTCCCGAATGACCGGCGCCAATCGCTCCCGGGCCCGCGCCAGTTGCGCGTGATAACCCGAAAACTCGTCGCCCAGCGTAAGCGGCGTCGCATCCTGCAGGTGCGTACGGCCAATCTTCACGATGCCCTTCCACGCCGCCGCTTTCGCCGCAAATGCGCTCTCCAGCCGCTCCAGCGCGGGCAGCAGTTGCTGGCTCGCCGCTAATGCCGCAGCGACATGCAAAGCGGTGGGGAAGGAGTCGTTCGACGATTGGCCGCGGTTCACATCGTCATTGGGGTGAACGGGCGATTTGCCCCCGCGTGTGCCGGAGAGGATCTCGTTGGCGCGGCCAGCGATCACCTCGTTGACGTTCATGTTGCTCTGCGTGCCGCTGCCGGTTTGCCAGATAACCAGCGGAAACTGGTCGTCCAGCTTGCCTGAAACGATCTCCGCCGCGGCCGCCTCAATCGCCTCGGCCTTTTGCGCGTCGAGCCCTTGCCGGCGATTGACCCTTGCAGCGGCCTGCTTCACCAGCGCGAGCGCGTGCACGATCGCCATCGGCATGCGTTCGCTTGGCGGAAAGGGGAAGTTCTCGATCGAACGCTGCGTCTGCGCACCCCAATAGGCGTCCGCCGGCACCTCGATCGCGCCGATGGAATCTGTTTCGGTCCGAGTGGTCATGGCTATTCCCCGCAGAGTAACGGAACGACAAGCGCTGAGCCGGCCGTTCAGTTTCAAGCGAGAGCGGGACGCCAATTATCCGGCGCACCCATCACCCTTCACTTCTTGCGTTTGAAATCCACGCTCACGACGTTCGAGCCGTCCTCGCTGGCCGCCGTCGGCGTGCCGTCATTCTCTGCCGGATCGTGCGGCTCGGGGCCGTCGCCCGGCCCTTCCTGTGCCTGGAAGCGGAGTTCGAAGTTGACTGCCGGATCATGAAAACCGGTGATCGCCGAATAAGGTATGACCAGCTTGGAGGGCACCTGGTTGAAGCTAAGCCCCACCGAAAAGCGCTCGCCATCGACGGTCAGATCCCAGAACCGGTTCTGGATGACGATCGTCATTTCGTCCGGAAAGCGCTCGATCAGCCGCTTCGGAATATCGACGCCCGCCGCTTGCGTCTTGAACGTGATATAGAAATGGTGCTCGCCCGGCAGCCCGCCGCCGGTCGCCACCGAGCCGAGCACGCGTGCAACAACGGCGCGCAGCGCCTCCTGTACGATTTCGTCGTACGGAATCAGGCTATCGGGTGCTTGGTCGTCCATCCCCGCCATGGGTAACGGTCGCAAACGGCTGGTCAAGATTGCATGACGCAACAGCGCCGCTATGTGCGCCCCATGCGCACCGCCACGATCCGTCGCGACACCAGCGAGACAAAGATCGCCGTGACCGTCAATCTCGATGGCACCGGCACCTACGACATCGCAACTGGGGTCGGATTTTTCGATCACATGCTGGAGCAGCTGTCGCGCCATTCCTTGATCGACCTCGATGTGGATACGAAGGGCGATCTCCATATCGATCAGCATCATACCGTGGAGGACACCGCGATCGCGATCGGCGAAGCGGTCGCGCGCGCGCTCGGCGACAAGCGGGGCATCCGCCGTTATGGCGATGCGCTGTCGCCGATGGACGAGACCTTGACCCGCGTCGCGCTGGACATCTCCGGTCGCCCGTGGCTCGTATGGAAGACCGAGTTTACGCAGAAGAAGCTGGGCGAGATGGACACCGAGCTGTTCAAACACTGGTTCCACAGCTTCGCGCAGGCCGCCGGCATCACGCTTCACGTCGAGACGCTGCACGGCGAAAACAACCACCATATCGCCGAAAGCGCCTTCAAAGGGCTGGCTCGCGCACTGCGCCAGGCGGTGGAGATCGATCCGCGTAAGGCAGATGCGATCCCGTCGACCAAGGGTGTTTTGTGAGGCGGACGCGTTGATGCTGGCGCTTGTCGACATTCAATCGGGCAACCTTCACTCGGTCGAAAACGCGCTGCGCGCCGCAGGCGCTACCGACGTGGCGATAACCGCCGATCCTGATCGGATCGGTCGAGCCGATCGCATCGTTCTTCCCGGCGTGGGGGCGTTCGGTGCCTGCGCCGCCAATCTCCGGGCAGTCGACGGCCTAGAAAGCGCGCTGCGCAAGCGGGTGCTCGACGAGGGTGCGCCCTTTCTAGGCGTTTGCGTCGGCATGCAGTTGCTGGCGCAGCATGGCGAGGAGCTTGGTCACCATCGTGGCCTTGGCTGGTTCGAGGGCAGCGTTCGGCGCCTTGATGTGGCCAGCACCGATGCCAAGGTCCCGCACATGGGCTGGAACGACGTGCAGCCATCCGGGAACCATCCGCTGGTGTCCGGCGGTGAAGCCTATTTCCTCCACAGCTTCGCCTATGAAGGCGAAGACATCATCGCTTCCACCGATCACGCCGGTACCGTTGCCGCAGCAATCGGCCGCGACAACATCGTCGGTGTTCAATTCCATCCCGAGAAGAGCCAGCGGTATGGGCTCGATCTTCTTTCTCGCTTTCTGAAGTGGCGCCCATGAGCCTGATCGTCTTCCCCGCTATCGACCTGAAAAACGGACAGGTCGTCCGCCTCGCCGAAGGCGATATGGATCGGGCCACCATCTACGGCGACGATCCCGCCGCTCAGGCGATGCTGTTCGCCGCGGCCGGGGCTGGTCATCTTCATGTCGTCGATCTCGATGGTGCCTTTGCCGGTGAGAGCCGTAACGGCGATGCGGTACGCGCCATTGTTCAGCGCTTTCCCGGCCATGTTCAACTGGGCGGCGGCATCCGGACGCCGGAAAGCGTCGAGGCATGGTTTGATGCAGGCGTCGCACGCGTCGTGATCGGCACGGCAGCGCTGGAGAACCCGCAGTTCGTTCGCGACATGGCATCGGCATTCCCCGGCGGCATCGTGGTCGCAGTGGACGCGCGCGACGGCATGATTGCGACAAAGGGTTGGGCAGAAGTCTCGACAACGCCGGTGGTCGATCTTGCCCGTCGATTCGAGGACGCTGGCGTCGCCGCGCTGCTCTTCACGGATGTTGGCCGCGACGGGCTGCTGAAAGGCTGCAATCTCGAGGCGACGGTTGATCTCGCCCGCGCCGTTTCAATCTCGGTGATCGCCAGCGGCGGCGTGAAAGGCATCGACGAGATCCATGTGCTCGCGCTCCATGCCCGCGACGGTGTGGAGGGCGTGATCACCGGCCGCGCGCTTTACGACGGCCGCCTCGACCTCGCCGCCGCGCTCAACGTTGCGGCCGCCGCATGACGGTTCGCGCGCGCGTGATCCCCTGTCTTGACGTCGCCAACGGACGGGTGGTGAAGGGCGTCAACTTCGTCGACCTGATCGATGCGGGTGATCCCGTGGAGCAGGCCCGCGCCTATGATGCGGCGGGCGCCGACGAATTGTGCTTTCTGGACATCACCGCCAGCCATGAGGGGCGGGATACCATCCTTGATGTGGTGCGCCGCACCGCCGCGGTCTGCTTCATGCCGTTGACGGTCGGCGGCGGGGTGCGGAGCGCCGATGATGCCCGCGCGCTTCTCCTGGCAGGTGCAGACAAGGTCGCGGTGAATTCAGCCGCGGTCACGCGTCCAGAGGTCGTCGCCGACATCGCCGAGCGGTTCGGCAGCCAATGCTGCGTCGCCAGCGTCGATGCCAAGCGGGTCGGCGCGGGCTGGGAGGTATTTACGCACGGCGGTCGTCGTCCAACCGGGATCGATGCGGTCGAACATGCGCTTCGGCTTGCGACGCTGGGTGCCGGCGAAATCCTCCTGACTTCGATGGATCGCGACGGCACGCGGGACGGCTATGATCTGGACCTCGTTCGCACCGTGGCGGACCGCACCACCGTTCCGGTGGTCGCATCGGGCGGCGTGGGCAATCTGGACGATCTGGTGCGTGGCGTGACCGAGGGCCATGCCTCCGCGGTTCTTGCCGCCTCGATCTTCCACTTCGGCGACGCGACCATCGCGCAGGCGCATGAAGCGCTTGCCGCCGCCGGCGTGCCGGTGCGGGCGCACTGATGCGCTCACGCTCCCAGCGGCGCCGATCGGGCAAACAGACTGCATGGCGCTGATCTTGCCTCTTTCCTTTGCCACGACGGCTGCGTCCGCCGGCACCAGTGCGGTATCAACGCCGCGCACCGGTCCGGAGTTGTCGGACGTCGCCTTGTTTCTGGTCGCAGCGATCGCCGTCTGGCTCACCCGCCGCGCCTTGCGCAATCGCGGGCGAAAAGGTTGACCTGAGCGCGGCGCCGCGGCACCTCGCGGCCATGGCCGACGAAGACATTCTCGCGCGTCTCGAAGCGACGATACGCGCCCGCAAGGATTCTCCTGCCGTGCGGTCCTACACCGCCAGCCTGTTTTTTCAGGGCCGGCACAAAATCGCGCAAAAGGTCGGCGAAGAGGCGGTGGAAACCGTTATCGCCGCCTGTTCCGGCGAAGATCAGGACATCGTGCCGGAGGCGGCCGATCTCCTCTTTCACCTGATGATCCTGCTCGCGGACGCTGGCCTCAGCCTCGATGATGTCCGGCGTGAGCTGGCCCGCCGCGAGGGCCAGTCCGGCCATGACGAAAAGGCCGGACGCCCCCTCTCCTTTCGCCCGGAATAAGGACGCTCAGATGCCGGTGGACGCGACCCTCCCCTATGATGACCAGAACATCTTTGCTCGCATCCTGCGTGGAGAGATCCCGAGTCGACGGGTGTATGAGGACGAATTCGCACTCGCGTTCCACGATATCGCGCCCTGGTCGCCGACGCACATTTTGGTGATCCCGAAGGGCGCCTATGTCAGCTGGGATGATTTTTCCGCGCGTGGCAGCGATGCGGAGATCGCCGGCTTCGTGCGCGCGGTCGGCCATGTCGCACGTGAAGCGGGGCTCGTGGAGCCGGGTTACCGGTTGCTCGCCAATGCCGGGCCGCACAGCCACCAGGAAGTGCCGCATCTGCACGTTCACGTCCTCGCCGGTCGCCCGCTGGGCCCCATGCTGATCGAAAACGACAGCCGCAGCTAGCCGAAAGCGCCGCAATCTCCCGCCTGGATGCCGTGAGGGATTGCGCAGCGCCGAACACCCGCTAGGTTCGCCCGCTTCAAGAATTGGGCGGTCAGCAAGGCCGCGCCTCCTGGGGGAAAGGGCCGCATGATCTTTGGCCGGGTAAAACCGCTGGATGCCATCTTGGCGACTGCCGAGAAGAAATCGCTTCATCGTACCTTGGGCTGGTTCCAGCTCACATTGTTCGGCATCGGCTGCGTGATCGGCACGGGTATCTTCGTGTTGACGTCCGCCGGCGCGCAAAAAGCCGGGCCGGGTCTCATGCTCGCCTTTGCCATCGCCGGCGCGATCTGCATCATCGCCGCGCTGTGCTACGCTGAAATCGCTGCCATGATACCGGTCGCGGGATCAGCCTATACCTACAGTTACGCCACCATGGGCGAATTGGTCGGCTGGACGGTCGGCTGGGCGCTGATCCTGGAATATGCAGTCGCGGCGAGCGCCGTGTCGGTCGGGTGGTCCGGCTATTTCACGGGCACGATCCTGAACGAATTCCTGGGCATACACCTGCCCCCCTGGCTTTCTGGAGCGCCCCTCGCGCTGGGCGGTGTCGAGGGTGGTTTTATCAACTTCCCGGCTGTTGTAATTGCGCTGCTGATCACCTGGCTTCTGATGATCGGCACCACCGAAAGCGCGCGCGTCAATGCGGTGCTGGTGGCGATCAAGGTTACGGCGCTTACCGCGTTTGTGGCGCTGACGATCCCCTCGGACGCGTTCAGCACGGATCGCTTCAACCCCTTCCTGCCCGCAGGCGTGTTCGGCGGCTTTGGCACTGGCCTTGGTGCGGTTGGTGCGGCTGCAACGATTTTCTTCGCGTACGTCGGCTTTGACGCCGTCTCTACCGCGGCGGAGGAGACTAAGAATCCTCAGCGCAACGTGCCGATCGGCCTGGTCGGCTCGCTGCTGTTCTGCACCGTTTTCTACATTCTGGTTGCCGCCGGTGCGATCGGCACCATCGGTGGACAGCCGATCATGGGGCCGAACGGCGTCCCCTTCCCCGCGGGCTCGGAAGAGCTTGCGCGCCAATGCGCCACCTATGCCGCCGACCAGCTGCCTTTGGTCTGTTCGGACGAGGCACTCGCGCATGTGCTGCGCCAGATCGGTTGGTCGGGCGTCGGCAATGCGCTGGGCGTCGCCGCCTTCCTCGCACTGCCATCGGTCATCCTGATCCTGATGTTCGGTCAGACGCGTATCTTCTTCGTGATGAGTCGCGATGGCCTGCTTCCCGAGCGGCTGTCGGCGGTGCACCCCAAGTGGAAGACGCCCTACATCGTGACCGCGATCACCGGCATCGCTGTCGCCTTTGCGGCGGCCTTCCTGCCGGTCGGCAAGCTGGCGGACATCGCCAACGCCGGCACGCTGTACGCCTTTATGATGGTGGCGATCGCTGTGATGATCCTCCGCCGCACGGAGGCGAACCGCCCGCGCAGCTTCCGCACGCCGGCGCTCTCGATCATCGGGCCGTTGACGATAGCAGGCTGCATCTTCCTGTTCTTCAACCTGCCAATCGACGCCATGCTGGTGCTGCCGATCTGGGGCGCGATCGGGCTCGTGATCTATTACGGCTACAGCTATCGCGCGTCGCATCTCGGGCGCGGCCTCGTCGAGGTGCACGAGGACGAAGCAGTCAACGCAATCGAGCCGGAGGTACCCGGCACGCGTTGATTTTTCTGAACATACTGCATGTGAAAGGCCGGGGCATCGCTCCGGCCTTTTTTGCATCGGCTTGGCGTGGCGTTCCTGCTGGCCTACCTCACGAGCATGACCGCGATTCCGACCGACGACCAAGCCGCCGCCGCCGAACTGGAACAGCTTGCCGCCGAGATCGCGCGTCACAACCGCCTTTATCATGCCGACGATGCCCCCGAGATATCGGACGCCGATTATGACGCGCTGGTGCGCCGCAACAATGCGATTGAGGCAGCATTCCCGCACCTGGTCCGCAGCGACACACCGTCCCGGCAGGTTGGTGCCGCGCCCGGCAGCCACCTCGCCAAGGTCGCGCATGCCCGGCCGATGACCAGCCTGGACAATGCCTTCTCGGACGAAGAGGTAGCCGAGTTCGTCGCGCGGGTTCGACGCTTTCTGCGGCTCTCCGACGAGGACGAAGTCGCGCTCACGGCCGAGCCGAAGATCGACGGGCTTTCCTGCTCCTTGCGCTACGAGCAGCGAAAGCTCGTGCAGGCGCTGACCCGTGGCGACGGCGCAACCGGCGAAGACGTGACCGCGAACGTGCGCACCATCGCCGACATTCCGGCGCAGCTGCCCGCTGGCGCACCGGACCTCTTCGAGGTGCGTGGCGAAGTGTACATGGCTAAGGCGGATTTCGCCGCACTCAACCAGCGCCTCGCTGACGAAGCGGCTGCCGCTGGCAAGGAGGCGCGTCAGTTCGCCAATCCGCGCAACGCAGCCGCCGGATCGCTGCGGCAAAAGGATGCGGGCGTTACGGCGCAGCGTCCGCTCCGCTTCCTCGCGCACGGCTGGGGCGAAGCAGCCGCGCTGCCAGCAGACACGCAGAGCGGCGTCGTGGCCGCGATCCGCGAATGGGGTTTCCCGATTGCCGCCGACTTTGCAGCGGTGGCGAGCGTCGCCGATGCGCTCACCCGTTATCGAACGATCGAGGAGAAACGCGCCGACCTCCCCTTCGACATCGATGGTGTCGTGTACAAGGTCGATCGTCTCGACTGGCAGGAGCGCCTCGGCTTTGTGGCGCGCGCCCCGCGCTGGGCGATCGCGCACAAATTCCCGGCCGAGCGCGCGCAGACCACGCTCAACGATATCGACATCCAGGTCGGCCGCACCGGAAAGCTGACACCCGTCGCGAAGCTCGAGCCGGTGACGGTCGGCGGTGTGGTCGTCCGTAACGCCACCCTGCACAACGCGGACGAGATTGCGCGCCTCGGCGTGCGCCCGGGCGATCGGATCGTGGTCCAGCGCGCAGGCGACGTGATCCCCCAGATCGTCGAAAACCTCACCGCTGGTGAAAAGCGGGAGGCGTGGCATTTCCCCACCCACTGCCCCGAATGCGGATCGGACGCGGTGCGGGAACCAGGCGAGGTTGACTGGCGCTGCTCGGGCGGGCTGGTCTGCCCGGCGCAACAGGTCGAGCGGTTGCGCCATTTCGTGTCGCGTCACGCTCTCGATATCGAAGGGCTCGGAATCACCACCATCGAGAGCTTCTTCGCCGATGGCCTGATTGCCACCCCGGCCGACATTTTCCGTATCACCGAAGAGGATCTGCTGGTCCGCGAGCGCTGGGCCGAGGTGTCGGCGCGCAATCTGATCGCGGCAATCGATGCCAAGCGCCAGCCGCCGCTCGACCGCTTTCTCTTCGCGCTCGGCATCCGGCATATCGGTGAAGTCACCGCGCGCGACCTCGCGCGCCGCTGGACCAGTTGGTCCGCCTTCCGCGCCATGGTCATCACCGGCGTGCAAACGCGTGACACCATGCTACGCGCCATTGGCGAAAGCGACGACAAGCTCCTCGCCCGCACCGCCAAGGAACTGGCGAAGATCATCGATACGAAGCAGGTCGGCCCCGAGGTCGCGCTCGCGTTGATCGACTTCTTCGCGGAAGAGCGCAACGATGCGGTGGTCGTTGACCTGCTCACACAGGTTCAGCCGGCAAATGTCATCCACGAGACTCGAGCCTCTGAGGTATCGGGCAAAACGGTGGTCTTTACCGGCTCGCTGGAAACGATGAGCCGCGACGAGGCAAAGTCGCAGGCCGAGTCGCTGGGTGCCCGGGTAGCAAGCTCGGTGTCAGCTAAAACCGACCTGGTCATTGCTGGTCCCGGCGCAGGCAGCAAGGCGAAGAAAGCGGCCGATCTGGGCATCCGCTTGATCGACGAAGCGGCGTGGCAAGCCCTTGTTGCGGCGGCCGAATAGGCTTGGAACAGACCTGTCGCCTTTTTGCAACGCAGCACGACCAAAATCGGTTCCACTTGGATTCTGCTCGCCCGCGTAACTGAACAGAAATATTGCGGGCGCAACGGCCGCGGCAGCAGTTCAGGCACCGCGTGTCAGAGCATGAGCTCCAAGGGGAATTTAGATCAATGCGACATAACCTGTTTCTGGGTGCAGCAGCTGTTGCGCTCATCGCGCCGGCTGGGGCGATGGCTCAGGAAACCACATCGGTTATCCGCGGCACGGTAACGGCCGCTGGTACGCCGGTTGCAGGTGCAACGGTGACCGTGGTGAACGTGCCGTCGGGCACCACCAGCACGGTGACGACGGACGCGAACGGTTCGTTCAACGCGTCGGGTCTGCGCGTCGGCGGTCCCTTCTCCGTCACGGCCGCTGCCGCCGGTTACCCGCAGGTCACGGTGACCGACATCTACACCGTTGTCGCACAGGCTTATGATCTGCCGATCGAGCTGCAGGCGGAAAGCACCGACACGGCCGGCGGTGACATCGTCATCACCGCCTCGCGCGTTGCCAACGCTCGCACCGTCAGCCAAGGCCCGGCAACCGTTCTGTCGGCCGCAGACATTGCCAGCGTCGCCTCGGTCAACCGTGACGTGCGCGACCTGATGCGCCGCGATCCGTTCGCCCGCCTTGACGACAGCCCCTCGGGCGGCCGTGCGGTCAGCTTCGCTGGCCAGAACGCACGCTTCAACCGCTTCTCGGTCGACGGCGTGCCTGTCACCGACAACTTTGGCCTGAACCCCGATGGCCTGCCGACCCGCCGCTCGCCGGTGCCGTTCGACGCGATCGGTCAGTTCCAGACCAAGGTTGCGCCATACGACGTGCGCGAAGGCAACTTCCAGGGCGGCGCCATCAACGCCATTCTGAAATCGGGCACCAACAGCTTCCACGGCACTGGCTTCTACGCCTATTCCGAGGACGGCCTGACCGGCAAGGAAACCAAGGCAGGCCCGGGCGTCCCCACTGGCCGCGTCAGCATCCCTGACTTCAAGTACGAGAACTACGGCGCCCAGCTGTCCGGCCCGATCATCAAGGACAAGCTGTTCTTTATGGTCGCCGGCGAGCGCATCCGCGCCAACACGCCGATCCCTGAAGGCACCCCCGGCAACAACGCTGGCACGGTCGTGCCGAACATTACCGACGCTCAGGTTGCGCAGGTTCAGAGCATCGCGCAGAGCCGCTACGGCTATGACACGGGCGGCATCCTGAACGATGCCAAGGATCGCGACGATCGCCTCGTTGCTCGTATCGACGCCAACCTGTCGGACACGCAGCGCGCCTCGGTGACGTATCTGTACACCAAGGATTCGATCCAGTTTAACCAGAACACGTTCACCAGCGGCACGCCGGGCCTTGGCCTGGAATCGAACGGCTACGTCGGATCGAACCGCCTGCACACCGGCGTGTTCCAGCTGAACAGCGACTGGACGGACGAGTTCTCGACCGAAGTCCGTGGCTTCTACAAGGACTATAAGCGTGGTCAGGATCCGATCCTGGGTCGCGGCTTCGCACAATGCAGGTCTGCACCGCACCGACGTCGGATCGTGGCACCAGCACCAATCTCACTGGCAACGATCTGTCGGGCACCTGCCAGTCGGGCTTCGGCAACGTGACCTTTGGGCCGGACGTCTCGCGTCAGTCGAACCAGCTGACCAGCCGCACCTATGGCGGCCTCGTTCAGGCTCGCCTGACGCGCAACGATCACGATCTGCGCATCTTCGCCGAATTCTCGGACACGAAGATCTTCAACCTGTTCCTGCAGCGCACCGCAGGTGACTATTACTTCGACTCGATTGCGGACTTCCAGGCGGGCAACGCGCAGCGTTTCCGCTACGGCAACGCAGTGCCCAGCCTCGATCCGAATGACGGCGCGGCAAAGTTCCGCTATCAGTCCTACACCTTCGGTATTCAGGACACGTGGCGGATCAGCGACATCCTGACGCTGGCCTATGGCGCGCGTTATGATCTCTTCGGCGGCAACAGCCGTCCGGAACTGAACAGCTCGTTCCTCAGCCGTTACGGCTACCCGAACACGTCGTACATCTCGGGTCGCGGCGTGTTCCAGCCGCGCGTCGGTATCGACTTCAAGCCGACGCCGGAGCTTTCGGTTCGCGGCGGCATCGGCATCTTCTCGGGCGGCTCGCCGGACGTCTATGTCTCGAACAGCTTCTCGAACACCGGCTTCCTCACCAACGCGATCGACGTTCGTCAGCTGAACGGCGGCGGTTACACCGTGCCGGGCATTCCCAGCACCCAGGTGCCGACCACCGGCGCCGCGATCCTCACCGGCGTGAACGGCACGACGATCCCGGGCGCGGCAAATGCCGTTCTGACCAATGCCTCGGTCAGCACCCTTTCGCCGACGAACGCGCTCGATCCGGACTTCAAGGTTCCGTCGCAGTGGCGCGGCACGCTGTCGTTCGATTACGATCCGGATTGGGGTGGCGCTTTCGGCAGCGGCTGGAACTTCGGCGCAGACTTCCTGTGGTCCGAAGTGCGCAATCAGGTGTTCTTTACCGACCTGCGCGTGACGCCGACTGCGCTGCGTACGCCCGATGGTCGCGTCCGCTACGCACCGCTGACCAGCTTTTCCGACACCAATCAGGATTTGCTGCTCACCAACACGCAGAAGGGCCGCAGCCTCGTCGCGGTTGCCCGTATCGCTAAGGAGTTCGACTTCGGCCTGCGTGCAGCGGTCAGCTACAGCTATCAGGACATCAAGGATCAGGCGCCGGCAACCTCGTCGACCGCCTCTTCGAACTACGGCAACGGCGCGTTTTTCGATGCCAATGGTGCGGCGTACGGCATCTCGAACGACGAGGTGCGCCACAACATCAAGTACAACCTGAGCTTCAACCACGCGTTCTTCGGCGACTATAAGACCAACTTCACCCTGTTCGGTGAAACCCGCATCGGTCGCCCGTACAGCTACACGATGCAGGAACTCTCGAGCGCCCGTTCGCCTGTGTTCGGTACCGCCGGCAACAGCTCGCGTTACCTGCTGTATGTGCCGACCTCGACCACCGACGCACTGGTGTCGTATGACAGCACGGCAACGCGCGACTACCTCGATAACCTGATCAACTCGACGGACCTCGGCAAGTATCGTGGCAAGATCGCGCCGCGTAACGCGTTCAACTCCAAGTGGTTCACCCGCTTCGATCTCCACATCGGTCAGGAAATTCCGACCTTCGTGGGCGACAGCCGCGTCGAGCTGTTCATGGATATCGAGAACCTGACGAACCTCATCAACAAGAACTGGGGACAGGTGCGCGAATATCAGTTCCCGTACACCATCCCCGCAGTTCGTGTGTCGTGCCTCCAGACGCCGGTGGCGACGGGCACCGCCCCGGGTGGTGCGGCGACGTCGACCACCAGCCAGGCTTGTGCGCAGTATCGCTACAGCGCACCGGCGGCGACGCCGAGCGACCAGATCTACTCGCGCCAGTCGCTGTACTCGATCCGAGTGGGTGCGCGCTTCACTTTCTGATCGGTCTCACCTGATCAGCCTTTCAGGGCCGCCGCTTCCTTCGGGCAAGCGGCGGCCCTTCGTTTTTGCGCCGCGGCGAAGGGGCGTGTAGAGGAGCCGAAATGGCGACCACTCACCCCGCCCCCGCGACAGCCGCTTCGCCGATCCGGCCAAGCAACCTCGCCGTGCGGCCGTTTTTCGAAGACAAGGCGCGTGCCTTCTGGATCCTGCAGGCCGCCGGCTGGTCGGGCTATCTGATCCTCAGGACGGTGTCGTCGATCTCGAACGGCTTCACGCTCCAGGGCGTTATCAGCACCATTGTCGAAACGATCGTCGGCTATTGCATCACGCTGCTGCTGTCGGTGCTGTACGGCGTCTACCGCGGCCTGCCCCGGATCACGGCGATCATCCTGACCGTGTTGACGCTTGGCGCGGCGACCTTCATCTACGCACTGCTCGACACCTTCTCGTTCAGCTTCATCAAGCTGTCCGCTCCCGGCGTCGATGTGAAGCTGCTGATCGGCGCCCTCTTCCTCAATTTCACGGTGCTCGCCGGCTGGTCCGCGCTATATTTCGGCATCAACTTCTACCTGATCGTCGAAGAGCAGATCGATCAGCTCCAGCACCTGGAAACGCAGGCTTCCTCGGCGCAACTGGCGATGCTGCGCTATCAGCTGAACCCGCATTTCCTCTTCAACACGCTGAATTCGATCTCGACATTGGTGCTGCTGAAGCAGACAGAGCGCGCCAATGCGATGCTCAGCCGCCTGTCCAGTTTCCTGCGCTACACGCTCGCCAACGAACCGACAGCGCATGTGACACTCGCGCAGGAGGTTGAAACGCTGAAGCTCTATCTCGAGATAGAGAAGATGCGGTTCGAGAGCCGCCTCCGTCCCAAGTTCGAGATCGATCCCGCCGCCGAGCGCGCCCGCCTGCCCTCGCTGCTGCTTCAGCCGCTGGTCGAGAATGCGATCAAATATGCTGTCACGCCCAAGGAGGAAGGCGCGGAAATTTGCGTCACCGCGCGGCTCAACGGCGATCGAGTGCGGATCGGCGTATCCGACACCGGGCCGGGCTTGCAGCCAACAAAGAACAAGCCGAGCCTTTCAACCGGTGTTGGCATCGCCAATATCAGGGAGAGGCTACAGCAATCGTTCGGGACGGATCATCGTTTCGAGCTTCGAGCCATGCCGACGGGGGGCTTCGGCGTGGAAATCGAGATACCGTTCCAGGTGGAGTGACGACGTTTCAACGGGGGAGTTGAGTTTGATGGCCGCGCGTGTCGACCTGACGCGCGACGGCTGACGTATCGGAGACCGAGCAGACCATGACCATTCGCACCATTCTCGTCGATGACGAGCCGCTAGCAATCCAGGGGCTGGAGCTCCGGTTGCAGGCTCATGAAGACGTCGAGATCGTCGCCAAGTGCCAGAACGGGCGCGAGGCGATCAGCGCGATCAAGACCCACAAGCCAGACCTGGTCTTTCTCGACATCCAGATGCCCGGGTTCGACGGCTTCTCCGTCGTTCAGGGATTGATGGAGGTGGAGCCACCGCTATTCGTCTTTGTCACCGCTTATTCCGATCACGCCCTGCGCGCCTTTGAGGCGCAAGCGGCTGATTATTTGATGAAGCCGGTGGACGAATCCCGCCTCGCCGACACGCTGGATCGCGTGCGGCAGCGGCTGACGGAAAAATCGAGCGTCAACGAGGCGGAAAAGCTGAAGGAAGCGCTTGCCGAGCATGCGCCGGAGGCTGCGGCCGAGATCGTCGACGGCGGCGATGGGATGACGTCGAGCCGGTTCGAAAAGCTGATCAACGTCAAGGACCGCGGCCAGATCTTCCGCGTCGATGTCGATACGATCGAGATCGTCGAGGCGGCCGGCGATTACATGTGCATCAAGACGGCGGACAATACGCTGATTCTGCGCGAAACGATGAAGGATCTGGAGAAACGGCTCGACCCGCGCCGCTTCCAGCGCGTCCACCGCTCCACCATCGTGAACCTCGATCAGGTGCGGCAGGTCAAGCCGCACACCAACGGCGAATGCTTCCTGGTGCTCGATTCCGGCGCCCAGGTGAAGGTCAGCCGAAGCTACCGCGACGTCGTCGCCCGCTTCGTCCACTAAGAGAAAGGGCCGGGAGATCATCTCCCGGCCCTTCTCATATCACCGTGTCTTCAGCGCGAACGACACGCCCAAGATGCGCGGCTCGTTGTACACCGCGGCGTTGTAGTTTTCGATCACACCCTTCAGGTTCTTCTCGCCCGTCAGGTTGCGACCGAACAGGGCAATTTCGTACCGATCGTCTGGATCGGTGTAGCCGACCTTCAGACCAAGCTCGTAATTGCCGTCCGAGTAGAACTCGCGCGTCCGGTACAGCACGAAGTTCGTGTAGCCCTGAACGTTGAAGTCGCTCGCGACGAACAGATTGCCCTCGTTCCACAGCGGGATGTCATAGCGCACCGCGGCGTTCAGCTGCCACTTGGGCGCATTGGGCAGTGGGTTGCCGTCGATCTGCGCGAGCTTGGCCGGTGAACCGAAGATCGTCCGGTCGATCGTCGGGTCGAGCACGGTGCACGTCACGCGGCCGTTCAGCGCGCACACCTGCGCGAACACGCGATCGTCCTTTATCTCAGTCTTCAGCACGTTGCCGCCCAGCGTAAAGCTGATGTTGCGGATCGGCCGCCACTCCAGTTCCGCCTCGACGCCCCAGGCGGTTGCCTTGTCGGCGTTGAACAACACGCCATTGCCGTCCGCGTCGTTGCCGTTCAGCTGAATATCATCGACCCGCCAGTGGAAGGCGGTGGCGTTCAGCCGCAGATTCGAGAACGGCTCGCTCTTGAAGCCCAGCTCGTAGGACATGATCGTCTCAGAATCGGCCGTGGTAAAGGCCGATCCGAACACGGCCGAGCGCCCCTGAATGGTCGGTCCGCGGAAGCCCCGCGCGACGCGGGCGAACACGTTCACCTCGGGCGCAACCTGGTACAGCGCCGACAGGTCCCAGCTCGGCTCCTTGCCGACCAGCCGCACGTTGCGCGGCGCGGTGGCGGGGAAGTTCACCGTCGCGCCGGTCATCGCCGCCTTCACCAGGTCCGTACGCTTGCGATCCTCGGTGTAGCGCGCGCCGCCGGTCAGCGTCAGGCGATCGAACGTGTAGCTTGCCTGCCCGAACACCGCCCAGGACGTGTTGACGTTGCGCAGCCGCACCCAATTTTCCGGATTATTAGTGTTGGGATTCGAGGCGACGAACGGCGCAGTTAGGAAGAAGCGGCGCTGATAAAAATCGGTCGTGTCGCGGCTGTCGAAGTAGAAGCCGCCGACCTGCCACTTGAACGCGCTGTTTCCGCTGCTGGCGAGGCGCACTTCCTGTGTCCACTGATCCAGATCGCGAATATTGCCCTGGCTCTGACCATAGCCGTTCGGCACGCCGTTGACCGGGAAGTTCACCGCCGCGCCACCATCGGTATCGCCGCGGCTGTAGCCCGACGTCGTCTCATAGCCGGTGATCGAGGTCAGCGTGATCGCACCGAAGTCCCACGCCACGTTGGCTGAGCCACCATAGGTCTCATACGCCTGCGGATTGTCCATCGCCTCATCCTGGCGGATGACGTCGCGCGGCTTGGTAGGGTTGTTGGAGCCACGCGGGAGGGCGTTGCGATAGAAGATCGTCGAGGTGCCTTCGTAGTCCCGGTAGTGACCCGACAGATTGATCGACAGGTCGTCGGTGGGTGTGAACAGCAGCTGGAGCCGTGCGTCGCGCTCCTCGAAGCCACCAAGCGCGTCCTTGCCGCCACGCGTCCCGTCGAAGCTCGGGCCGGTGTACGCATTGTCGATCCAGTCGTCGCGGCGCTGGTACAGGCCCGACACGCGGAACGCGATCTTGTCCTGCACAATCGGCCCGCCCACGCCGACGTCCGCCGTCACCGTGTTGTACGAGCCGTAGGAGAAGTTGCCGCGCGCCTTGAAGTCCATCGACGGGCGGATCGTGTCGAACTTGATGATGCCGGCCGTCGTGTTGCGCCCGAACAGCGAACCCTGCGGACCGCGCAGGACCTCGACCTGCGCCACGTCGAACACCGGATTTGACTTCAGCACCACATGCTCCAGCACGATATCGTCCTGGATGATCGACACCGGCTGCGACGCGCCGAGATAGAAATCGATGTTGCCGAGACCGCGAATGTAGAAACGCGGGAAGATGCGCCCGGTGGTCGTCTCCGCATACAGACCCGGCACACGCCCGGCGAGCGAGACGATGTCCTCGCCGCCCGATTGGAACTGGCGCAGCGCATCGCCGCGCACAGCGGTGAGCGACACCGGCACGCGTTGCAGGTTCTCCTCGCGCCGCTCGGCCGTGACGACGATCTCGTCCAGCCCGCTGTCGGTTGCCGCGGCGACGCCGGCACCCTGTTTGGCCTGCGCCGGATCCATGGCGGGATCGGTCGTCTGGGCGGCGGCGATGGCGGGCAGTGCCAGCATTGCGGTGGCAGACAGAAGCAGCGCGCGGCGCGCGGTGGCGGAAGTCACGTTCGTTCCCCTTTCGATGAGTTGCTGCCGGCCCGCCATGTACCGTTAACCGGCCCAGCGACTCGCTCGTTCAGCAAACGGGACACGCTCCCGCGCCCTCGCGCTAATCCGCGATTGAGACCGGTTTGTGACGGAATGTGTCTGGATTCACCGTTGCGTCTGCCCTGTTACGTAGAAGCCACAGACCTGCTAAGGGCGCACGCATGCTGACGATCAACGGTATCACGGTGCGCCTTGGCGGGCGCGCGATCCTCGACGGCGCCTCCGCGTCCCTGCCGCCGGGCAGCCGCGTCGGGCTGATCGGGCGCAACGGCGCGGGCAAGTCGACCATGGTGAAGGTCATCGCCGGTCAGATCGAGCCCGACGGCGGTTCGATCGACAAGCCGCGCGGTGCGCGCATCGGCTATATCGCTCAGGAGGCGCCGAACGGCGACGCAACCCCGTTCGAGACGGTGCTGGCCGCCGACACCGAACGCGCACGGCTGATGGAGCAGAGCGAGACCGAGCAGGACCCGGAAAAGCTCGGCGACATCTACGAACGCCTGATCGCTATCGATGCCTATACCGCGCCCGCGCGCGCGTCGCAGATCCTGCTCGGCCTCGGCTTTGACGAGGATGCGCAGAACCGCCCCCTCGACAGCTTCTCGGGCGGCTGGAAGATGCGCGTCGCGCTCGCCGCCCTGCTCTTCTCGCAGCCCGACCTGCTGCTGCTCGACGAACCGTCGAACCACCTCGATCTCGAAGCGGTGATGTGGCTGGAGGACTTCCTGCGCTCCTACAAGGCGACCATCGTGGTCGTCAGCCACGAGCGCGATTTCCTCAACAACGTCGTCGATCACATCCTGCATCTGCAGGGTGGCAAGACCACGCTCTACGCCGGCGGCTATGACTCGTTCGAGCGTCAGCGTGCCGAGCGCATGGCGCAGATCGCCGCCGCCAAGGCGAACCAGGAGGTGCAGCGCGCGAAGTTGCAGGATTACATCGCCCGCAACTCGGCCCGCGCCTCGACTGCAAAGCAGGCACAGAGCCGCGCCAAGATGCTGTCCAAGATGCAGCCGATCGCGGAACTCGCCAACGATCCCACACTGTCGTTCGGCTTCCCCGACCCCGAGGCGCTGCGCCCGCCGCTGGTCACGCTCGACTATGCCAGCGTCGGCTATGACGACACGCCGATCCTGCGCCGTCTGAACCTGCGCATGGATCCGGACGACCGTATCGCGCTGCTCGGCCGCAACGGCAACGGCAAGACCACCTTTGCCCGCCTGATCGCCGCGCAGCTCGCGCCGATGGAAGGCACCATGGCGTCCAGCAACCGGATGCGCGTCGGTTACTTCACGCAATATCAGGTGGAGGAGCTCGACTCGGACGACACCCCCCTCGCCCACATGACCCGCGTGATGAAGGGTGCCACCCCGGCCGCGGTGCGTGCGCAGCTTGGCCGTTTCGGCTTCTCGGGCGATCGCGCCACGGGTCAGGTCGGCAAGATGTCGGGTGGCGAGAAGGCGCGGCTCGCGCTTGCGCTCATCACCCGCGAGGCACCGCACCTCCTGATCCTCGACGAGCCGACCAACCACCTCGACGTCGACGCGCGCGAGGCGCTGGTTCAGGCGCTCAACGACTATAAGGGCGCCGTGCTGATCGTCAGCCACGATCGCCACATGGTGGAGCTGACCGCCGACCGGCTCGTTCTGGTCGACGGCGGCACCGCACGCGAATTCGACGGCAGCCTGGATGACTACACCTCCTTCATCCTCGCCAAGGAGCCGAAGGCCGAGGGCAAGGCGCGCGGCAAGAGCGACGGCAAGGCGTTTGCGGAGAAGCGCGAGAACGACAAGGCCTGGCGCAAGTCCGCCAAGGAGGCCGAAGCCGAAATCACGAAGCTTGGGACGGAGCGCGACGGGATCGACCGCGCCATGGCCGATCCATCGTCCGCCCCCAAGGAGCTCTACGGCTTCAACACCGGCCAGCTGCTGAAGCGCCGCGCGCAGGTGGTCGAGCGGCTGGAGGCGGCCGAAGCGCGCTGGCTGGAAGCGAACGAGGCGCTCGAGGCCGCATAAGCGAGGCGCGGCCCGGCGCCCGTTGACGGTCAGGTCAGAACGACGACGCCAGCCGTTCGAACATCTGCCGCGCCGGGCTCTGTCCCGGCGCTTGCATCACCTGCGCTTCGTCCAGCCGCGCGACGCGGCGGTGCAACTCCATGCTCGCATTCACCAGCCGCTGGGCGCGTGGTGGCAACTCCATGTGAACGCCCTCGTCCGTCGCAGGCGCTTCGCCCAATCGGCGCGATGGGTGGTGCGCTTCGGTGATGCCAAGCTCCCCCGCAAAAACCGCGCGTTGGGTGAGCAGCCAAGCGATGACATGCATGAGGCGCGTGGTCACCTTCAGCGATTCGCAGCTGAACGTCACCCGGGCCATCACCGACAAACTATCACGCTCCTCCCGGCCATCGTCGTCGAAGTAGCTGCGCGCATCATCTGCCAGCAGCATTGCCTCCACATAGAGTGAATCGATCAAGCGCCGTTGAACTGCCGAATCCTTCATGCCTTGGGTCATCGATCCTGCTTATCGCGTGAGGGCGTAAAGCGCATCGCAGATCGGCGCTGCATCGGTGCGGCCGCCGTCCCAAAGCGATACTTACGCGATGATATCCGGGATGAGTTGATCTTCGATCACCGCAATCTCGTCGCGCAGGAGCAATTTTCGCTTCTTCAGCCGAGCGAGCTGCAGTTGATCGCGCGGGCCGTCCGCGGACAGCGCGGTGATCGCATCGTCGAGATCGCGATGCTCCATCCGTAGCGTGCCCAGCCGTGCAACCAATTGGCTGTCATCCATGATTCGCCTCCGCCCCGCCTGCGTCCGTACCGATGCTGCCGCGTCCCTAGCAGAGTGTGCCGCCCTCGTCGCAAGCTGTCGTTACAGCAGCGAGACGTCGCGCCGGCAGGTCGGCCGATCCAAATTAACCAACTTACGGTGGAGACAATGACGTCAGGAGGTGATTTACTCCTGAGTCCCGTCAAGCAAGCAAGGAGGTTCCTGATATGCAGACTGCGCATCGTTCGGCTTTGGAGGCCAGGCATGCCCTGCTCGATCAGCGCATCGACACCGAACGGCATCGGCCCCAGCCCGATAGCATGTTGATTGCAGACCTCAAGAAACAGAAGCTGCGTCTGAAGGAAGAGATTTCCTCGCACTGACGCACGAACGGGGAACGGCGCGGTATCATCCGCGCCGAACTCCATCAGCCGCCGATCTGGCGCGAAATGCCCTTACGGGTCGTCGCCCCATAGGGCGGCTTCAAACCAGCGATCTTGGCGACATCCAGCTTTGACTGCTGATACACCGCCTTGGCATGGCTGAACGTACGGAAGCCATCGAGGCCGTGATACGATCCCATGCCCGACGGCCCGACGCCGCCGAACGGCAGATCCTCCATCGACACGTGAAAGATAACATCATCGATCGTCACACCGCCTGATATGGTGCGGTCCAGCACGCGTCGCCGCTCGTCAGCATCCTTGCCGAAGTAATATAGGCCGAGCGGCCGATCCCGCCGGTTCACCTCGGCAATCGCGCCGTCGATCCCGTCGTAACGCCGTACCGGCAGCACCGGTCCGAAAATCTCTTCCTGCATCAGCGTCATATCGTCGGTGACATTGCGCACGATGTGGAGCGGCATCTTTCGGCTGTTGGTGCTGCCGAAGTCCTCGTTGCCGGGTTTGACCACCTCAACATCGGCGCCCTTGCTGCGCGCATCGTCGATCCAGTCGTTCAGCCGCTGATAATGGCGGTCGTTGACGATGCTGGTGTAATCGGGATTGGCCAACAACGTCGGATACATGGCACTGGCGGCGGTCTTCAGCCCCTCCACCACCGCATTCTCCTGATCGGACGGGACCAACACGTAATCGGGCGCAAGGCAGATCTGCCCGGCGTTGAGCATCTTGCCCACCGCCACGCGCTCGGCCACCTGCTGCACATCGGCGCCCCTGCCCACGATCACCGGCGATTTGCCGCCAAGCTCCAGCGTCACGGGCGTCAGATTGTCCGCGGCGGCATGCAGAATATGCCGACCGATGCCCGTCGCGCCGGTAAACAGCAGGTGATCGAACGGCAGTTCGGCAAAAGCCTTGCCGACGTCCGGCCCGCCGGAAACGAACGCCAGCTCGGTCCGGTCGAAATACCGCCCCGTGATCTCTTCGAACAGGGCGGCAGTCGCCGGCGTGAACTCGCTCGTCTTCACCATCGCGCGATTGCCCGCCGCGAACACACCGGCAAGCGGCCCCATCACGAGGTTCACGGGGAAATTCCACGGCGCGATGACGCCGATCACGCCCTTGGGCTGATATTCCACCCACGCCTTTGCCCCCAGCAGCCCAAGCGGGAATTGCACTCCCCGCTTCTCCGGCTTCGCCCATTTGTCGACGTTCTTCAGCGCATGGCTGATCGGGCCGATCGAGCCACCGATATCGGTGATCATCGATTGCTCGCGGCTGCGGTGGCCGAAGTCCTCGCTTAGCGCATCGCAGAAGCGATCGGCATGATCCCGTACCATTGCCGCCGCGCGCTTCAGCCGGTCCTTGCGGATCGCCATCGGCTCCGGCAGCGCGGCCATGAAGCTTTCGCGTTGCGCGGTCAGAATGTCCTTCATGTTATCCTCTCCCCGTTATGTTTATGGCATCCGGATCATGGTGTCGGCTGGGCGCAGCCGATCAGGCCGGCGAGGGGCAAGACGATCGTGTCCTCGCCCGTTCGGTCGATCCGCAACGTAGCCTGATCGATCACGGCGCCCTGGGTCAGCGCGCGCTGCGTCTGGATCGAAAGGTCCAGTGTCGCGGCCGCACCACCACCGGTATATTGCGTGACCCCGGCAAAGCCGTACCCAGCGCTCCCACTTTGCGTCGTGCGGACAAGGTCGACCGCCCTGCCCCCGATCGACACGCGCAAGGTTCCCGCCTGCGCACCCGCCACCGCGGCCAGCGCGCGTGTCTTGCCCGCGCTGAAAAGATAGGCCGCGCACCCCTCCGTGGGCAGTGATTGCGGTGGCAGCCCACCCAGCGGCAGGCCATCGATCGATGCGACCGTCTTTGGCGGATCGGCGGCGGCAAGCGCGAGGAGCAACGCGATCATGGCGTCAAACATATCATGACGAGCAATGCCGGGTAAGCCGCAGCCGCGAGAAAGCTGCCAAACGGCAGCGCATCGTCGCGCGCCACCGATCGCCCGCTGACGACCCGCACCGCCACCACGCCCAGCCCTATCAACGCGGCGCACAGCAGCACAGCCGGCAGCAGCCGCCACCCCAGCCACAGTCCGATCGCGCCAAACAGCTTGGGATCGGCGCCGCCAAGCCCCTCAACGCCCCGCGCATGGCGATAGCCGAAGCCGATCAACCACAAAGACCCAAACCCCGCCACGCCGCCGATCAGCCGATCAGTAAGCGGCGGCGGCAGGATCGATGCCGCCAGAAGCCCACCCACCGCCAGCACAACCACCAGCGGATCGGGAATCCACAGCTCGGTCGCATCAAGCGCCGCGATCAGCACCAGCATCCAGCCGAACGTTGCGATCACCAGCCCCGCAAGGCCGCCCGCCACCGCTCCAGCAAGCAGCCCCACCACCAGGCAGGCAAGCTCGACCTGCAGATGCAGTTCCGCGATCCTCGCGCCGCAGCAGCGCGCGCTTCCGCGCAGCGACAGCATGCTGATGATTGGCACCAGATCGCGCGCCTGAACGGGCGCGCCACATCCGTCACACAGCGACCGCCCGGTCAGCGCGGATCGGCCCTCCGGCCAGCGGATGGCGACGGTTGCCAGAAAGCTGCCGATGATTGCGCCAAAAACGGCGAGCGCAAGCGGCCAGAAAAGGTCAGACACCCTTCTTGCGTATCAGATAGCGATAGACGCCGAACAGGTTGATCCCGAACAGCACGACATTTTGCGTGCCCAGCGCCCAGTCTTCGGTAAGCGCCGCCCCGCTGATCCAGCAGATCGACGAGCCGACGAACAGCACGAAGCCCCAGCCTGTAACCCGCCGTCCGTTATCGAGCGAAACCATGAAGGCAGCAATCATGCCGCTGATCGAGGCGGCCCATTTGAGCACGTCGGTAAGGGTGTCCATCGACGCCCAACGCCGATCACGGCCTTTGTATTCGCCGACCTTCGTGACTAGATCGGTTCAAACACTTTTGCCGCGGAGCAGCATTCACATGGCCACCGATCCCGTCGTTATCCTGTCCTACGCACGCACGCCGATGGGCGGCATGCAGGGCGCGCTTGCCGATGTCTCTGCCACTGATCTTGGCGCCACGGCGGTAAAGGCGGCGGTCGAGCGGGCCGGCGTCGATGGTGCGGCGGTGGAGCGTATCTACATGGGCTGCGTGCTGCCCGCTGGTCTCGGCCAGGCACCGGCGCGTCAGGCGGCGATCAAGGCCGGCTTGCCCAAGTCGGTGCAGGCCACCACCGTCAACAAGGTGTGCGGCTCGGGCATGCAGACGGTGATCATGGGCGCCGAGGCGATCGCCGCCGGCTCCGCCGATCTGATCGTTGCGGGTGGCATGGAGAGCATGACCAACGCGCCTTACATCCTCAAGAAGCATCGCTCGGGCGCGCGGATCGGCCATGACACGGCCTACGACCACATGTTCCTCGACGGCCTCGAAGACGCCTATGAGGCGGGCCGCGCCATGGGTACCTTCGCGCAGGATACGGCCAACGAATATCAGCTCACCCGCCAGGCGCAGGACGATTACTCGATCGAGTCGCTGCGCCGCGCGCAGGAGGCGATCAAGTCGGGCGCCTTCGCCGAGGAGATCACGCCGGTGACGGTGGCGACCCGCAAGGGCGAAGTGGTTGTCGACACCGACGAGCAGCCCGGTCGCGGCATACCGGACAAGATCCCGACGCTGAAGCCCGCCTTCGCCAAGGACGGCACGATCACCGCCGCCACCAGCTCCTCGATCTCCGACGGTGCCGCCGCGCTTGTCCTCACCAAGGCGAGCGTCGCCGAGGCCAAGGGCCAGAAGCCGGTGGCGCGTATCATCGCTCACGCGGCGCACGCGCAGGAGCCGTCCGCGTTCACCACCGCGCCGGTCGGCGCCATCCAGAAGCTGCTGGACAAGGCGGGCTGGTCGATCGACGACATCGATCTGTTTGAGATCAACGAGGCGTTCGCCTGCGTCGCCATGTTCGCGATGCGCGATCTCGGCATCCCGCATGACAAGATCAACGTCCACGGCGGCGCGACCGCGCTTGGCCACCCGATCGGTGCCTCGGGCGCGCGGATCATCACCACGCTGATCGCGGCGCTGAAGCATCACGGCAAGAAGCGCGGCGTTGCCAGCCTCTGCATCGGCGGCGGCGAAGCCACCGCCATCGCTGTCGAGCTGGTCTAAGCGATGGGAGCGGATCACGCGGCAGAAGATCACGCGCTTCAGGTCGCGCTGGTCCGCTACCAGGCCTGGGCAGCCGAGAACGGTGCGCGCGCCGTTGTCGTACTCGAAGGGCGCGACACGGCGGGCAAGGACGGGACGATACGCACGGTCACCCGCCACCTCGCCGTCCGTCAGACGCGCGTCGTCGCGCTGCCCAAGCCGACCGAGCATGAACGCACGCAATGGTTCTTCCAGCGCTATGTCGCGCACCTGCCCGCCGCCGGCGAGCTCATGATCTTCAACCGCAGCTGGTACAATCGCGCTGGGGTCGAGGTGGTAAACGGCTTCTCCTCGCCCGACGCGCAGGCCCGCTTTCTTGAGGACGTTTCCGGGTTCGAGGCCATGCTGGTTGCCGATGGCATCAAGCTGGTGAAGCTGTGGCTGGACATCTCCCGCGAAGAGCAGGCCGAGCGGCTGGAGTCCCGCCGCAGCGATCCGTTGAAGGCGCTGAAGATCTCCGCGCTTGATGCAGTCGCGCAGGAGAAGTGGGACGATTACAGCGCCGCACGCGACACGATGCTCAGCCGCACCAGTACGCCGGCTGCGCCGTGGATCTGCGTGCGCGCCGATCACAAGAAAAAGGCTCGCCGCGCCATCATCCAGCATCTGCTGCACGAGCTTGCCCCCGCCAAGATCGCTGAGGATGTTGGCAAACCCGATCCCGACACGCTCTTCCCCTTCGAGGCATCCGCCATCGGCGACGGGCGGCTGGAGCGCTAAGCGCCTCACCAGCGCAAATTAAACCTACCGCTCCGGCCAGTGCTAAGCCATAATGCGTTCCAATAAATAAGAACGCGGAGAGGCAAATGACACTCGAGTCGCAGGCGCTACACACCGCGCCGGATGAACAGATCGGCTTTGACCCGGCGGCGTTGAAGGCCAAATATCTGGCGGAGCGCGACAAGCGCCTGCGCACTGACGCCAACGAGCAATATGTCGAGATGAAGGGCAAGTTCGCTCACTATCTCGAAGACCCCTATATCGAACAGCCGATCGATCGCGCACTGCTGACCGATCAGAAGGAAGTCGTCGTGATCGGCGGCGGCTTCGGCGGCCTGCTCGCCGGCGCCAAGCTGCGCGAGGCGGGCGTCGAGGATGTCCGCATCATCGAAAAGGGCGGCGAGTTCGGCGGCACCTGGTATTGGAACCGCTACCCCGGCGCCGCCTACGACATCGAAAGCTACGTATATCTCCCCTTGCTTGAGGAAACGGGCTTCATGCCCGAGCGCAAGTACAGCCAAGGGCCAGAGATCCGCGCTTATTCACGCCGCATTGCCGAGCGCTTCGACCTTTACCGCGACGTCCTGTTCCAGACCGAAGTCACCGACATGGCATGGAACGAGGACACCTGCCGCTGGACGGTGTTCACCAACCGCGGCGACGCGATCCAGGCGCGCTTCGTCGTCATGGCAAACGGCCCGCTGCACCGACCCAAGCTCCCAGGCATTCCCGGGATCGAGGAGTTCCAGGGCCACACCTTCCACACCAGCCGCTGGGACTATGCCTATACCGGCGGTGACCAGAACGGTGGGCTGGACAAGCTCGGCGACAAGGTTGTCGGCATCATCGGCACCGGCGCCACCGCGGTGCAGTGCGTCCCCCATCTCGGCGCCACCGCCAAGCAGCTCTACGTCTTCCAGCGCACGCCCTCGTCGATCGACGTGCGCGGCGATCGGCCGACCGATCAGCAATGGGCGCAGTCGCTCACGCCCGGGTGGCATCGCGATCGCATGGAAAACTTCAACACGCTCGTGTCGGGCGGCTGGGCGGAGGAGGATCTGGTCAACGATGGCTGGACCGACATCATCCGCAACCTCGGCATGATCGCGCGCATGAAGGCGGTAAAGGCCGGCGCTGAAAACCCCGACGAGCTCGTCCAACTGGCCGACTTCCAGAAAATGGAATCAATCCGCGCGCGCGTTGACGACGTAGTGCAGGATTCCGCCACCGCCGACGCGCTGAAGCCGTGGTACAATCAGTTCTGTAAGCGCCCCTGCTTCCACGACGATTATCTCGCGACGTTCAATCGACCCAACGTCAAGCTGGTCGACACACAGGGCCAGGGTGTCGAGCGGATCACCCGCGACGGCGTGGTCGCCGCCGGCAAGGAGTATAAGCTCGATTGCCTCATCTTCGGCACCGGCTTCGAGGTCGGCACCAGCTACGCGCGCCGCGCCGGCTATGACGTGCGCGGCATCGGCGGTCAGACGCTGGAAGAGAAATGGGCGGATGGCGGCAAGACGCTGCACGGCATGACCGTGAACGGCTTCCCCAACATGTTCATCTTCTCCGTCGTCCAGTCCGGCTTCACCGCCAATTACCCGCACGCTTTGCTCGAACAGGCCGGCCACGCCGCACACATCATCGGCGAGGCGCGCCGTTCACAGAAGTCACGCATCGAGCCGACCGAAGAAGCGGAGGAAGCATGGACGCAGGAGGTACTCTCCGCCGTGCTTGATCGCCGCAAGTTCCTCGAGGAATGCACCCCCGGCTATTACAATGGCGAGGGTCAATTGAGCCCCAAGGCCGCAAGCTTCTCCAGCTATGGGAAAGGGCCAAACGCGTTCTTTAGCATCATCAGGAACTGGCGCGAGGAAGGCGGCATGAAGGGTATGACCCTGGCCTGACTTGCACCCTTGTCGGCGCGGTTTCACGCCGCGCCGGCACTTATAGGCTCGACATCGCGCCGCGCGGGGGAGAAGGACGGCCGGCATCAACAGAGCTTTCGAGAGGAGCCGCCATGACCGATCTGCCCGACACCTACCGCCGCCTCGTATCTACCGTGACGCCTGAGGGGCAGGTGAAGCTGTCGCTCCAGGATATGCCGCTGCCATCGCTGAACGACGATGACGTGCTTGTCCGCGTCGAGGCGACGCCGATCAACCCATCCGATCTCGCGGTGCTGCTCGCCCTTACCGATGGTACGCAGTTCACCCGTGACGGCGATGCCGCAACCGCGCCGCTGAACCCGGCGGCGCAGCGCGCCCTCTCGGCCCGCGCCGGCGTTGATCTGCCCGTCGGCAACGAAGGAGCCGGTGAAGTGGTCGCCGCAGGACAATCCCCGGCGGCCCAGGCGCTGATCGGCAAGACCGTCGCGCTCGCCGGTGGCGGCTTCTACGCGCAATTTCGCAAGGTGCGCGCGGCCGATTGCATGATCGTGCCCGATGGCACCAGCGCCGAAGAAGGCGCCTCGTCCTACGTCAATCCGCTCACCGCGCTCGGCATGGTCGGCACGATGAAGCGCGAGGGCTATAAGGGCCTGGTTCACACCGCCGCCGCCTCCAACCTCGGTCAGATGCTGGTGAAGCTGTGCGCCGCCGACGGCGTGCCGCTGGTCAACATCGTGCGCAGCGAGGCGCAGGCGTCGTTGCTGCGCGATCTCGGCGCAGAGCATGTGGTCGACATGACCGCCGACGATTTCCTGCCCAAGCTGATCGACGCGATCGCCGCGACCAACGCCTACCTCGCCTTTGACGCAGTTGGCGGCGGAAAGCTCGCGGGGCAGATCCTCACCGCGATGGAGCAGGCCGCGCTGCGCACCCAGCGCGCGGACGGCCCCTATGGCTCGCGCCAGATGAAGCAGGTCTACCTCTACGGCGGCCTCTCCCCCGCCCCGACCGAGTTCAACCGCGGCTTCGGCATGCGCTGGCGCATGGGTGGCTGGCTGCTCACCTATTTCCTCGAAGATATCGGGGGCGACGCAGCCAAGGACCTGCGTGATCGCGTCGCGCGCGAGCTCAAGACCACCTTTGCGAGCAAGTACACCAAGCGCATCGCCCTGACCGAGATGCTCGATCCCGATACGATCGCCGCATTCGGCAAGCGCGCGACGGGTGAAAAGTATCTGGTGATGCCGCAACGCTGACCTTTGGTCGCCGCGACAGCCTTCAGGGTTGGCGCGGCGACAGCACGTCGGCCGTGCGTAAGCGCCGATCGATCCGCACACCACTCCCGTCCGGCAGCATCATGACAAACCCATCGGCGGCGTCCCAATCCTCCGCCGTCATCGGCTCGCCATCCAGCCGCAGCCAGCTCAGATCGTGGCGGATGCCGGGGTCACCGATCGCCGGATTGGCGCGGCGCCAGGCAGCGAGGCCAGCCACGAACGCTTCGAGCGCCTGGTCACGAGCAGCCCAGTCGAGCCACGACGTCGCATTATCCTGCGCATAGGCATTGTTGTTGCCTGCCTGCGTCCGCCCGAATTCGTCCCCCGCCGTCAGCATGATCGTCCCGCGCGCCGCGAACAGCGTCGCCAGCAGCGCCCGCCGGTCTTCGCAGCGCCCCTGACCCTCAGAGCCCGCGTTCCAGCTCACCTCATCGCCATGCCCGTCGCGGTTCTGCTCGCCATTCGCATGGTTGTGCCGGCCTGCGTAGGCGACCGTATCCGCCAAGGTGAAGCCGTCATGCGCCGCCACGAAGTTGACGCTGCGGGTCCGCTCGCCGCCGAACAGGTCGGTCGATCCGCTCAGCCGCGTGGCGAGCGCGCCCGCCGCGCCATCCCCGCGCCAGAAGCGCCGCACGTCGTCGCGAAAACGATCGTTCCATTCGAGCCAGGTCGCCGGAAACTGCCCGAGTTGATAGCCACCCGGCCCGATATCCCACGGCTCGGCAATCAAGATGCGATCGGCAAGCACCGGATCGGCGGCGATTGCCGCGAAGATCGGCGCGTCCCGATCAAACCCCGGCGATCGCGCCGTGACCGTCGCCAGGTCGAAGCGGAACCCGTCAACGCCCGCCTGCGTGACGAAATGCCGCAGCGCCGCCAGCGTCATCTCGCGCACAGGCGCATAGCCGAAGTCGAGCGTGTTGCCGGTCCCCGCATCGTTGATCAACGTGCCGTCCGGCGCACGGGCATACACCGCATCGTCCAGCCGGCGGAATGACAGCGTCGGCCCCTCAAGATCGCTTTCGCCCGTATGATTGAAGACGAGGTCGAGGATGGTGCCGATCCCTACCGCGCGCAGTGCTGCCACCGTGGCGCGCAGCTCCGCCATGCCACCAGGGCACAACCGCGGATCGAGCGCCATCGGCACCACCGGATTATAGCCCCACGCATTGTGCAACCCCAGCGGCGGCAAATGCCGCTCGTCGATCCACGCGACGATCGGCATCAATTCGACTGCATCGACGCCAAGCCGCTGCAAGTGTGCCAACATCACCGGATGTGCGATCGCGGCCACCGTGCCGCGCAGCGCCGCCGGAATGTCAGGGTGCAGCATCGTCAAGCCGCGCACATTCACTTCGTAGATCAGCCCGCCGGGCTGAAATACCGGCGCGCGCCCGGCAAGCGGCGGCAACGGCGGCGTCGCCACCGCCTTGGGCACCAGCGCCGCCGTGTCGCAGCCAAAGGTTGCAAGCCGCGGATCATAGGCAAACGGCCGGTCGAGATGCGTCGCCGCCGGATCAACCAGCAGCTTGGACGCATCAAACGGCGGATCGCCCGCCGCTCGAAAGCCATAGCGCGTCCCCGCCGGCGCCGCGGTCTCACACACCCAATCGTCGCCCGTACGGGTCATCGCCACCCGGCGCTCATCGTTCCCGTCAAACAGACATAGCCACAGCTGATCGGCACGCGGCGAGCGAACGCGGAAAATGCGCGCCTCGCTCGAACGCGGGTCTGTATCGGGGGCGCTCACAGCGATGCCCTGTTCGCCAGACGGCTCTTCTCAGGTCACGACGTCAGGTTGGGCACGCCCGGTATGTCGGACGATCCCGGCGATCGCATCCGCCGCCGCCGCAATGTCGGCAAGCATCTGCGTCGTGTCCCCATCCAGCTGTCCGCTCGCCGGCTCGTACCGCTCCAGATAGACGCGCAGCGTCGCACCGGACGTGCCCGTGCCCGACAGGCGAAACACCACGCGGCTCCCGCCCGCGAAGAGGATGCGCACGCCCTGGTTCTTGCTCACCGAGCCATCTGTCGGATCGTGATAGGCGAAATCATCCGCCGCCTCGATCGTCAGATCGCCCACCGTCTGTCCGGGCAGATCGGCCAGCTTGCCGCGCAGGTCCGCCATCAGCGCGTCGGCCGCCGCGCTGTCGATACCCTCATAGTCGTGCCGCGCGTAATAGTTGCGGCCAAATCGCGCCCAATGCTCCTCGGCGATCTGCCGCACGCTTTTACCGGTAGCCGCCAGAATGTTGAGCCACAGCAGCACGGCCCACAGGCCATCCTTCTCGCGCACATGGTCCGATCCGGTGCCCGCGCTCTCCTCGCCGCAAATCGTCACCTTGCCGGCATCGAGCAGATTGCCGAAGAACTTCCATCCCGTCGGCGTCTCGAAAGCGGGAATGCTCAACGCGTCGGCAACGCGATCCGCCGCCGCGCTGGTCGGCATCGAGCGGGCGATACCCTTCAACCCATCGGCATAGGCCGGCGCCAAGTGCGCGTTCGCCGCCAGCATCGCCAGGCTGTCGGACGGCGTGATGAAGATCCCGCGTCCGATGATCAGGTTGCGATCGCCGTCGCCGTCCGACGCCGCGCCGAAGTCGGGCGCATCCTCGGCCATCATCAGGTCGTACAGCTCGCGCGCATGCACCAGATTGGGATCGGGATGGTGGCCGCCGAAATCCTCCAGCGGCGTGCCGTTGCGCACCGTCCCTTCGGCAAAGCCAAGCCGGCGCTCGAGAATCTCCGTCGCATACGGCCCCGTCACCGCGCTCATGGCATCGAACGCCACCGTCAGCCCGGCGCCGCGAATAGCGGTGAAATCGAACAGCGTCGCCATCAGATCGGCATAGGCTGCGACGGGGTCAACGATCTCCACCGTCATGCCCCCCAGATCCTGGGTGCCTGGCCGGTCGAGGTCGATCTCTCCCGTCGTCACGATACGATAGGCGTCGATCATCCGGGTGCGGGCATAGATCGCCTCGGTGATCTTTTCGGGTGCCGGGCCGCCATTGCCGACATTATATTTGATGCCGAAATCTTGGTCGGGGCCGCCGGGATTGTGGCTCGCCGACAGCATCAGCCCGCCGATCGCACCCGATTGACGGATCAGGTTGGAGGCGGCGGGCGTGGAGAGGATGCCGCCCTGCCCCACCAGCACGCGCGCGAAGCCGTTCGCCGCCGCCATGCGGATCGCCTTGTCGATCACCACCCGGTTGAGGAACCGGCCATCGCCGCCGATCACCAGCGTCGCGCCGGCGCGATCGTCCAGCACGTCGAACACCGCCTGGATGAAGTTTTCCGCATAATGTTGCTGCTGGAATACCTTCACCTTCTTGCGCAGCCCGGACGTACCCGGCTTCTGGTCGGCAAAGGCAGTCGTCGAAATCGTTTCGATCATGCGTCGATCAATCCCCGATAAAGCGCGGCATAGGCCGCCCCGCTCTTTCCCCACGAAAAGTCAGCCTTCATCCCACAGCGCTGCATCGCACGCCATGCCGGCTGGTCAGCATATAGCGCGCACGTGCGCGTCAGCGCATGCACCAGGCTGTCGCGCGTCACACCGTCGAACTGGACGCCGCTGGCGACCTGCGCCCCCAGCGCCGCGATGTTGGCGTCGATGATCGTGTCGGCCAGCCCGCCGGTCCGCGCAACGACCGGCACGCAGCCGTAGGCAAGGCCATATAATTGCGTCAGCCCACATGGCTCGAAGCGCGAGGGGATGAGGATCGCGTCCGCCCCGCCCTGCAGCAGGTGCGACAATGGCTCGTTGTAGCCGATCCGCACGCCCACCTTGCCCGGGTGCCGCTCGCGCGCCGCCTTGAACGCCTGCTCCAAGGCGGCATCGCCCGAGCCTAGCAGCGCGAGCCGCCCACCCATGTTGACCAGATCGTCGACGCAATCCGCAAGGACGTCCATGCCCTTTTGCCACGTCAGCCGGCTGATGACCGTAAAGATCGGACCGTCGCCCGGCTCTAGTCCGAATTCGCGCTCCACCGCGCGCCTGTTCGCCACGCGACGTGCCAGCGTCTTGGAAGTGTAGCGCGACACCAAGGCCGGATCATGCTCCGGGCTCCACACCGCCGGATCGATGCCGTTGACGATGCCGCTCACCCGCCCGGCGCGATCGGCGATCAGCCCCTCCAGCCCCATCCCATAGTCCGGCTGCAAAATCTCGCGCGCATACGTCGGACTGACGGTGGTGATCGCATCGGCGGCGCGCAGTCCCGCTTTCAGAAAACCGACGCCGCCATAATATTCGACACCGTCGATCGACCATGCATCGTCTGGAAGTCCGAGCTCACCAAAGATTTCCGGCCCGAACCGACCCTGAAACGCGATGTTGTGGATCGTCAGCACCGTCTTGATCGGTGCCGCGACATATCGCAGATACGCCGGGGCAAGCGCCGCCTGCCAATCATGCGCATGAAGAACGTCAAACCGCAGCTTCTTCACCCCGCCGCGCGCGATCTCGGCCGCCGCCCGGGCAAGCGCGGCGAAGCGCCGCCAATTGTCCGGCCAATCCTCTCCCGATTGATCGCCGTACAATCCACCGTCGCGCGCGAAGAAGCCCGGCGCATCCAGCACCAGCATCGGATACCCCGCGATCTCGCCACTCAGCAAGCGCGCGACCCCGCCGCCGAGCAGGTCGCGCCAGCTGTGGATTGCGCGCCCGGCCGTGGCCTTCAGCACGGCGGGAAAGCCGGGCAGCAACGTCGTGGTCTGCACGCCATGCGGTGCCAGCGCAGCCGGCAGCGCACCGACCACATCGGCAAGCCCGCCGGTCTTCACCAGCGGGTAAGCCTCGGATGCGACAGCGAGAACCTTCACAGCACTACGCCTTGGCCGGAGCAGGTGCGCTAGGCGGCCAATTTGCGCCACAAGCGTCCGCAATCGACAGGAAAGAGGCTGTTTTGCGCCGACAGGCGGCCGGCTTTGCCCCAGCATTCATCATGCAAGGCGATCGATCATCGGCTTGGTGATCAGGCAAATGCCGTCGTCCGTGCGGCGGAAACGATGCGCGTCCAGCGCCGGATCGTCACCCACCACCAGCCCATCGGGGATCTCCACCCCGCGATCGATCACCACTTTGCGCAGCCGCGCCCCGCGCCCCACCTTCACGTACGGCAGCACGACCGCCTCATCAAGCATGGCGAAACTGTGCGTGCGGACCCCGGTGAACAGCAGCGAACGATAGATAGACGATCCCGAGACGATGCAATCGCCCGAGACCAAACTGGCTACGGCCGATCCGCGCCGCCCATCGATGTCATGGACGAACTTCGCCGGCGGAGTCAGCTCCGAATAGGTGGAGATCGGCCAGGAGCGATCGTAGAGATCGAGCGCCGGCACCACGTCCGTCAGGTCGATGTTGGCTTTCCAATACGCATCCACCGTGCCCACGTCGCGCCAATAGGCCGACGATTCATTGGAGGATCGCACGCAGGACGTGCTGAACTGGTGCGCCACCGCCTTGCCGTGCTTGACCAGCCACGGCACGATGTCACGCCCAAAGTCGCGGTTGGACCCGGGCGTCTCCGCATCGCGCCTTAATTGGTCGAACAGTAGAGACGTCTTGAACACGTAAATGCCCATCGACGCCAGCGCGACATCAGGCTTTCCCGGCATTGGCGGTGGATCGGCCGGCTTTTCCACAAACTCGATGATCCGATCGGTTTCGTCGACGTGCATGACACCGAACGCAACCGCTTCCATGCGCGGCACCTCCATGCAGGCGACCGTCACGTCGGCGCCTTGCTCGACGTGCTGTTGGAGCATCAACTCGTAATCCATCTTGTAGATGTGATCACCCGCCAGGATCACCATATATTCGGGATCATAGCTTTCGATGATGTCGATGTTCTGGAAGACGGCGTCCGCCGTTCCTTCATACCATTGGAACTCGCTGACGCGCTGCGACGCGGGCAGAATGTCGAAACTCTCGTTCCGCTCGGGCCGAAGAAAATTCCATCCGCGCTGAAGATGCCGGATCAGCGAATGCGCCTTGTACTGCGTCGCCACGCCGATCCGGCGAATGCCCGAATTGATGGCGTTCGACAGCGCGAAATCGATGATCCGGCTCTTGCCACCGAAATACACCGCCGGCTTCGCGCGCGTGTCGGTCAGCTCGGCTAGCCGACTGCCGCGTCCGCCCGCGAGCACATAGGCCATCGCGTCACGCGCAAGTGGCTGTCCCTTCCGGTGTTCCATCCTCTTCATCCTTCTCCTCTCGACCCGAGAGGAAGTTGGGGAGGCGGTGCTCCCAGGTCGTTGGTTGCAAGGACGCATGCCCCTACCCGACGACTGCCAGACCTACGCGACAGCCGTCTCTCCTGCGAACTCGAACATAATGGTCGCCAACGGTGGTAGTGTCACCATAGCCGAGCCCTCCTTTGCCACCACGCCGCCCAGATTGCCGAGGCCCGATCCCCAGTAGTCCTTGGCATCGGTGTTCAGAATTTCGCGCCACAATCCCGCGTGCGGCAGCGGCAGCCGATACGGCGCCCGCGCGATCGGAGTCATGTTGCACACGACCACGACGGGTGGAACATCGGGCGCCTTGCGCAGCCAGACGAAGACGGAATTCTCCGCATCGTCGGCCACCAGCCATTCGAACCCCTCCGGCTCGCAATCGCGCGCATGAAGCGCCGGCTTGTCACGGTAGAGAATGTTGAGATCACGCACCAGCTTGCGCACGCCCACATGCGACGTCGAGTGGCAAAGATCCCAGTCCAGCGCACGGCTCTCGTCCCACTCGCGCCGCTGGGCGAACTCCTGCCCCATGAACAGCAGCTTCTTGCCGGGATAGCCCCACATCAGGCCATAAAATGCGCGCAGATTGGCAAATTGCTGCCAATCGTCGCCGCTCATCTTGGTGAGCATCGACCCCTTGCCGTGCACCACTTCGTCATGGCTGATCGGCAGGACGTAGTTCTCGCTGAACGCATAGACCAGCCCGAAGGTCACATCCTGATGATGATGCCGCCGATGCACCGGCTCGCGCGCCATGTACTTCAGCGTGTCGTGCATGAAGCCCATGTTCCACTTGAACCCGAACCCGAGCCCACCGTCATGCGCCGGATGAGTAACGCCCGGCCACGCGGTGGATTCCTCGGCGATGGTGAAGAAGCCGGGATGCGCGCCATAGACTGCGCGGTTCATCGACTGCAGAAAGGATGCAGCTTCCCAATTTTCGCGACCGCCGGCTTCGTTCGGGATCCATTCGCCCGCCTTGCGGCTGTAGTCGCGGTACAGCATCGATGCGACTGCATCGACCCGCAACCCGTCGACATGGTAGCGCTCGGCCCAGAACAGGGCGTTGTTGACCAGAAACGCGGACACCTCGCGGCGCCCAAAATTGTAGATCGCGGTGTTCCAATCGGGGTGGAAGCCAAGCCGCGGGTCTTCATGCTCGTACAACGCCGTGCCGTCGAACTTGGCCAGGCCGTGCGCGTCGGTGGGAAAGTGCGCCGGCACCCAATCGAGCAGCACGCCGATGCCGGCACGATGCGCGCCGTCGACAAAACGGGCAAACCCCTCGACATCGCCGAATCTGGCCGATGGCGCATAAAGCCCGGTGGTCTGATATCCCCAGGATGGATCGTAGGGATGCTCCGCCACGGGCAAAAATTCGATGTGCGTGAAGCCGAGTTCCACGACATAGGGGATCAGCCGGTCAGCCAGCGCGTCCCAGGTGAGAAACCACCCATTCTCGTCCCGGTCCCATGAGCCGGGATGGACCTCGTAAATGCTGATCGGCACGCGCCGCGGGTCCACCGACGCCCAATGCGCGCGATGTTCGTCATCGCCCCATTCATGCGCCAGCGGCGCCGCCGTGACCGAGGCCGTGCCGGGCCGCAGCTCTGTGGCAAAGGCATAAGGGTCGGCCTTTAGCGGCTGCACCTGCCCGTCACGTCCGATAATCTCGAATTTGTAATGCCGTCCCGCTGCAAGGTCCGGGATAAAGATCTCCCAGACGCCCACATCGCCGCGCCGCCGCATCAGGTGGCGTTTGCCATCCCAATCGTTGAAGTCACCGACAACGGAGACGCGCTGCGCATTGGGCGCCCAGACGGCAAAATGAACACCGGTCGCACCTTCATGCTCGATCAGATGCGCGCCCATCTTGTCATGCAGGCGATAATGCGTGCCTTCCGCCATCAGCACGTCGTCGACCGGCCCAAGGACCGGCCCGAATGTGTACGGGTCGGTCACCATCCATTCCGCGCCGCTCGCCTGCGCGCGGTACTTCAGCGGCTGCGGCTCGCCTTTAATGGCCCCTTCGAACAAGCCGCGCTGGTCGACACGCGTGAGCGTGCCTAGCACGTCGCCCGAAAGGCTGCGTGCCTCCACTGTCTCGGCGCCGGGAACAAGCGTCCGTGCAAATGTGCCTTGCGGGCCGGAATAGGTGCCGAGAAGAGAGAACGGGTCGCTATGCACGCCCGCCAGCAAAGCCTCAATGGCACCATGGGGCGGTTTCACATCACACCCCAGATCTCACGCGCATATTCGCTGATGGTGCGATCGGAAGAGAACCAGCCGACTCGCGCAACATTGCGGATCGCCGCAGCCTGCCAATTCGCTTGGTCTGCCCACCGCGCGTCAACCGCGCGCTGCGCCGCCGCGTACGCATCGAAGTCGGCAGCAACCATGAACCAGTCGTGGTCGTACAACCCGTTCATCAATTCGCGATAGCGGCTCGGATCGTCGGGCGAGAACACGCCGGACGCGATAGCGTTGACCGCCTGAGACAATTCGCGGCTCCCCTCGATCACCTCGCGCGGGCGATAGGAGCCAGCCCGCTTTGCCGACACCTCATCAGCAGTCAGGCCGAAAATGACGATGTTGTCGTCACCAACATGATCCTTGATCTCAATGTTGGCGCCGTCGAGGGTGCCAATGGTCAAAGCGCCATTCAGCGCGAACTTCATGTTGCCGGTGCCCGACGCCTCCATACCAGCCGTCGAGATCTGCTCCGACAAATCAGCCGCCGGGATGATGCGTTCCGCCAAACTGACGTTGTAGTTCGGTACAAACGCCACCTTCAGCAAGCCACCAACCGATGGATCGCTATTGACCCGCTTCGCCACGTCATTGGCCAACTTTATAATCAGTTTAGCGTTGTGATAACTCGATGCAGCCTTGCCAGCGAAAACCTTGACGCGCGGCGTCCAGTCCTTTTCCGGATGGCTACGGATCTGATCATATAACGCGACGGTCTCGATGATATTCAGCAACTGCCGCTTGTATTCATGTACGCGCTTGATCTGCACATCGAACAGCGCGTCGGGGTCAAGACGCAACCCCATGCTTTCCCCGATGAAATTTGACAGTCCCACTTTATTCAAACGCTTCGCTCCTGCGAAACGCTCCCGGAAAGCGGGGTCGTCCGAAAAAGAATCAAGCGACTGAAGCTTTGCCGTGTCATCGCGCAATTCGGCGCCGATCGCGTCTTGGATCAGCGCGGTCAGACCCGGGTTGCAATCCATCAGCCACCGTCGCGGCGTGATCCCGTTGGTCTTGTTGTTGATGCGCGCCGGATACAGGCGGTGAAGATCGGCGAAGACCGTCTGCTTCATCAGAGCGGTATGAAGCGCCGCCACGCCATTCACGCTATGGCTGCCGACAAAGGCCAGATTCGCCATCCGCACCCGCCGTTCGCCATTCTCGTCGATCAGGCTGATCGCCGCCACCGCCTGATCGCTCATCCCGTCGCTCTTGCGGGCTTCGCGAAGAACGCGGCCGTTGATGGCGTAGATCAACTGCATGTGCCGGGGCAGCAGTCGCTCGAACAACGGCAAGGGCCAGCTTTCCAGCGCCTCGGGCAGCAGCGTGTGGTTGGTATAGCCGAACGTCTTGCGGGTGATCTCCCATGCCTCGTCGAACGGCAGGTCATGGTGATCGACCAGCAGCCGCATCAATTCCGCAACCGAAACGGCGGGATGGGTATCGTTTAGCTGGATTGCCGCCTTGTCCGGCAGCGTGCGGATGTCGCCGAAATACTGCACATGGCGTCGAACGATGTCCTGGATCGACGCCGAGGAAAAGAAATACTCCTGCCGCAGCCGAAGCTCCTGGCCGGCCGCGCTGCTGTCTGACGGATAGAGTACCCGCACCAGGCTTTCGGCGCGCACCTGTCCCGCCAGCGCGCCGATATGGTCGCCGGCGTTGAACGCGTCCAGACGGATCGGGTCAAAGGCGCGCGCGCTCCATAGCCGCAGCGTGTTGACCCGCTTGCCCCGCCAGCCCACCACCGGCGTGTCATAGGCAAGCGCCTCCACCGCCTCGGCCGGCTTCCAATGGACATGCCCGGCCTCGTTGCCGATCACCTCGCCGCCGAAGCCGACGAAATAGGCGCTCTCGCGCCGCTCGAACTCCCACGGATTACCGTGCGCCAGCCAGTTCTCGGGTAATTCCACCTGCCAGCCATCATCGATGCGCTGACGAAACATGCCATTCACGTAGCGGATGCCATATCCGTAGGCGGGTAGCTCCAGCGTCGCCATGCTTTCCATGAAGCACGCCGCCAGCCGCCCGAGCCCCCCGTTGCCAAGCGCCGCGTCGGGCTCGATCTCTTCAATCTCCGCCAAGTCGACGCCAAGCGACGCCAATGCCTCGCCCACCTCCGCGTTGCGGCCAAGGTTGGACAAGGCATCGCGCAACAGCCTGCCGATCAGGAATTCGAGACTGAGATAATAGACGCGCTTTGCACCCGCGGCATGCGCCTGCCGCGTCGAGGCCATCCATTTGTCGATGATCTCATCGCGCAGGGTCAGGATGGTTGCGGCCAACCAGTCATGCTTGCGCGCGGCACGCTCGTCCTTCCCGATGCGATGGATCAGCGTGTCGACGATACGCTCCGCCAGAGGGGAACGGGCGGGAGCGGGCGCGATCTCGGGTTCGGTCATTGCGAGCCGAGCTTAGCGCCGGCGACGCCAGAGTCACGCACCATGCTGCGGTGCAGCTTGACCCGAAATCAGACGGTGAAGCTCTCCCCGCAGCCGCAGGCGCCCTTGGCGTTCGGATTGGCGAACACGAAGCCGGCGGTGAAATCGTCCTCCACCCAGTTCATAGTTGATCCGATGAGATACAGGATCGATCCGCCATCGACGTACAGCGTGCCGCCATCCGTCTCGATCTTCTCGTCAAAAGGCTTCGCCTCGGTCACGTAATCGACCGAATAGGCCAGCCCCGAACACCCGCGACGCGGGGTCGACAGCTTGACGCCGATCGCATCCGCCGGCGCCTGCGCCATCAGCGATGCGATCCGCGCCTTTGCGCTGTCGGTCAGGATCAGAGCCGCAGGGCGTTCACGAACGGTGGTCGCCATCACAACATCCCCAATTCGAGCCGCGCCTCGTCGGACATCTTGGCCGGGTCCCACGGCGGATCCCAGACGAGGTTCACGTCGGCGATCGACACGCCGGGCACCGAGCCGACGCGCAGTTCGACCTCGCCTGGCATCGATTCCGCCACCGGACAGTGCGGCGTCGTCAGCGTCATGGTGACCACCGCATGGCCGCCGTCCGTCACCTCGACGTTGTAGATCAGGCCAAGCTCATAGATGTTCACCGGGATCTCGGGATCGTAGATCTCCTTCAGGGCATCGATGATCGCCTCGTACAACGCGCCGCCGGGCTCATGCGCGGCATCGCCCTGCGGCTTCTGCGCCAGGAAACCATCGAGATAGTCGCGCTTGCGCTCACCCCCCTCGGCAGACGCGTCGACCGCATCCTCGACGCGGGCGCGCGGCGGCCTGGTTTCCGCCTCCACTTCCTCGATCCGGAACGTGTCGCTGCTCATCGCAAGATTCCTATCCAAAAATCCGGCTCACTCGTTCGATGCCCTTGACCAGCGCATCAACGTCCTGCGGCCCATTGTAGACGCCGAAGCTGGCACGCGCGGTCGCCTCCACGCCCAGCACCTCCATCAGCGGCTGCGCGCAATGATGGCCCGCGCGGATCGCGACCTTGGCCTCGTCCAATATGGTGCCGACGTCGTGCGGATGAACCCCCTCTACCGCGAAGGAGACGATGCCGGCGCTGTCCGCCGGACCGAACAGGCGGACCGAGTTCAGCGCACCCAAAGCCTCGCGTGTGCGGGTGACCAGTGCGGTTTCATGCGCGTGGATGCGATCCAGCCCGATCGCCTCGACATAGTCGATCGCGGCATGGAGCCCGAGCGCGCCTACGATATGCGGCGTACCCGCCTCGAACCGCGTCGGTGCGGGCGCAAAGGTCGTCCTGGCGAAGGTGACGCGGTCGATCATCGACCCGCCGCCCTGGTATGGCGGCATGGCGTCGAACAGTTCGGCCCTGCCCCACAGCACGCCGATCCCCGTAGGCCCGTAGAGCTTGTGACCGGAGAAAACATAGAAGTCGCAGCCGATATTGGCCACGTCCACCGCCAGCCGCGGCACGGCCTGACACCCGTCGATCAGGATCTTCGCGCCGACGCCGTGCGCAAGCTCGGTCGCGCGTCTCGCGTCCAGCACCGAGCCGAGCACGTTGGAGACATGCGCCAGCGCGACCAGCTTGTGCGCCGGGGTCAGCATCGCCGCCATCGCGTCCAGATCGATGCGCTGATCGTCGGTCAGCGGCACCACGTCGATCGCCGCGCCAACGCGCTCCGCCACCATCTGCCACGGCACGATGTTGCTATGATGCTCCAGCGCCGACAGCAGGATGCGATCGCCCGCCTTGAGCTGCGTGCCCGCCCAGCTGTGCGCGACGAGATTGATCGCCTCGGTCGCGCCGCGGACGAAGACGATCTCCTCCTCCGCGCCGTTGATGAACCGGGCAACACGGCGCCGCGCCGCCTCATAGGCCAGCGTCATGTCGGCCGAGCGCTGGTACACCCCGCGGTGCACGGTGGCATAAGTCTCGGCATAGCCGCGCGTGATCGCATCCACGACCGCCTGCGGCTTCTGCGAGGTCGCGGCGGTATCGAGATACGCCCACCCTTCGGGGATCGCCGGAAAGTCGGCCAGCACGTCGAGCGGCCGCGCATTGTCGATGATGGTGGTTGCCTGGGTCACCGGAGTGCCGCGTCCAGCCACGCATCGGCATCCGTCTCGAACGCGCCGCGTACCGTATCGTCACCGATCCGCTCTAGCGCGTCTGCGACGAAGGCACGCGTCAGGATCGCCTGCGCCCGTGCCTTCGGAATGCCACGGCTCTGCATGTAGAACAGCGCGCGGCTGTCGAGTTCGCCAACCGTTGCGCCATGCGCGCACTTCACGTCGTCGGCAAAGATCTCCAGCTCGGGCTTCAGGTTCACGGTCGCGGTGCGATGGAGCAGCAGGCCACGCAGCGACTGTTCGCCGTCGGTCTTCTGTGCATGCCGCGCAACGTCGACGGCGGCGGCCAGACTGACCTGCGAGCGATCCGCCGCGACCGCGCGCCACACCTGACGCGAGGCGCCGTTGGGCTGCGCATGGTTCACGCGAACCGCACACTCCTGCTTCTGTTCGGCCGAGGTGAGCAGCGCGCCGCCATATTCCACGAACGCGCCCTCGGCCGCCATCACGAGCTGCGCGTCGATCCGGCTGCCCTGGCCACCAGCACCGAGGAACACAGCGACGAGGCTGGCCGCCTCGCCGATCTCCGCCGCCTCGCGCAGCGAGACGAACCCGGCCGGCTGGAGCAGCCGCACCGATCGCATCAGCCGCGCACCCTTGCCCAGCCGGGTGCGGGTGAAGCGGTTCTGCCAGCCCGCGCCCACGAACGTCTCGACGACCTCCGCTGCTGCGTCGTCCGCCAGCACGATCTCCGACGCGAGATGGTTCTCGCGGCCGGTCGCGACATGGACGATCTGCACCGGATCGGCCGCGCCCTGCGCGTCGAGGCGCAGCGACCAGCCGGTGCCGGCGGCGCGGCGGCCGAGCGCGTGATCGTCGCCCTCCAGCGGCGCCAGCCGAACGTCGCGCAGTTCGCTGCGCCCTTCGTCCAGCACGCCGTCCACGAACAACAGGCGCGCACCGGGAAGGTCGAGGAACTCGTGCGTGGGTTCGGCAATCGGCGCCAATGCGGCGGCGGCCGCCAGACCGCCCAGGTCGGCCCAGCGCCACGCCTCTTCGCGCGTCGAGGGTAGATCGAGCACGGCGTCGCTCACGCCGCCACCTCGGCATAGCCTTCACGCTCGAGCTGATGCGCGAGCTCAGCGCCGCCCGAACGGATGATCCGACCATCGGCGAGGACATGGACGAAGTCCGGCTTCACGTAATCGAGCAGCCGCTGGTAATGGGTGATGAGCAGCACGGCCTTGTCGGGCTTGCGCATGATCCGGTTGATGCCGTCGCCGACGATGCGCAGCGCGTCGATGTCGAGGCCCGAGTCCGTTTCGTCGAGGATCGCGAACTTCGGATCGACGATGCCCATCTGCACCATCTCGTTGCGCTTCTTCTCGCCGCCGGAGAAACCGACGTTGACCGGGCGCTTCAGCATGTCGGCGTCCATGTCGAGCTTCTTCGCTTCCTCGCGAGCCAGCTTCAGGAACTCGCCCCCCGATAGCAGCTTCTCGCCCCGCCCGCCGCGCTGCGCGTTCAGCGCCTCGCGCAGGAACTGGACGTTCGACACGCCGGGGATTTCGACCGGATACTGGAAGCCCAGGAACACCCCGGCGGCGGCACGCTCATGCGGTTCGAGCTCGAGCAGGTCCTGCCCGTCGAAAGTGATGCTGCCCTCGGTGACCTCATAGCCCGGACGACCACCCAGCACATAGCCGAGCGTCGACTTGCCGGCGCCGTTCGGCCCCATGATCGCATGCACCTCGCCCGCATTCACGGAAAGGTTGAGGCCCTTGAGGATCGTCTTGCCGTCGATCTGGGCGTGCAGATTTTCGATTTTAAGCATGGTCATTCCGAGATGAAGGCGGTCGGAGCGGCCGACCCGAAAAGGTGAGTGACGGAGGCGCGGATCATCCGACAGAGCCCTCTAGGCTGATACCCAGCAGCTTCTGCGCCTCGACGGCGAATTCCATCGGCAGTTGCTGCAGCACCTCGCGCGCGAAGCCGTTGACGATCAGCGCCACCGCCGCCTCGCTGTCGAGGCCGCGCGACATGGCGTAGAACATCTGGTCCTCGCTGATCTTCGACGTGGTCGCCTCATGCTCGATCTGCGCCGATGGGTTGCGCACCTCGATATACGGCACGGTATGCGCGCCGCACTGGTCGCCCAGCAGGAGGCTGTCGCACTGGGTGAAGTTGCGCACGCCCTCAGCGGTGGGCGCGACGCGCACCAGCCCGCGGTAGGTATTGTCCGAACGCCCGGCGCTGATCCCCTTCGACACGATGGTCGAGCGGGTGTTCTTGCCCAGGTGGATCATCTTGGTGCCGGTGTCAGCCTGCTGGCGATTGTTGGTCACCGCGACCGAGTAGAACTCGCCGACGCTGCCATCGCCCGCGAGCACGCACGACGGGTATTTCCACGTCACCACCGAGCCGGTTTCGACCTGCGTCCACGAAACCTTGCTGTTCTTGCCCTGGCACAACGCGCGCTTGGTGACGAAATTGTAGATGCCACCCACGCCATTCTCGTCGCCCGGATACCAGTTCTGGACGGTCGAATATTTGATCTCGGCATCGTCAAGCGCGACCAGCTCGACCACCGCGGCGTGGAGCTGGTTTTCGTCGCGCATCGGGGCAGTGCAGCCCTCAAGGTACGAGACGTACGCCCCCTTGTCGGCGATGATCAGCGTGCGTTCGAACTGCCCGGTGTTCTCCGCATTGATGCGGAAATAGGTCGACAGCTCCATCGGGCAGCCAACGCCTTCCGGGATGTACACGAAGGTGCCATCGGAGAAGACCGCGCTGTTGAGCGTCGCAAAATAATTGTCATGCTGCGGCACGACCTTGCCGAGCCACTTCTTCACCAGCTCGGGATATTCGCGGATCGCTTCCGAGATCGACAGGAAGATGACACCGGCGGCCTTCAGTTCCTCGCGGAACGTCGTCGCCACGCTGACGCTGTCGAACACCGCGTCGACAGCGACCTTGCGCGCACCCTCGACGCCGGCGAGCACTTCCTGCTCGGCGATCGGGATGCCCAGCTTCTCGTATGTGCGGCGGATCTCCGGATCGAGCTCGTCCAAAGACGCGATCGTCTTCTTCTGCTTGGGCTCCGCGTAATAATACGCATCCTGATAATCGATCGGCGGCACGTTGAGCTTCGCCCAGTCGGGCGACGCCATGGTCAGCCACTTACGATATGCCTTCAGCCGCCAGTCGAGCATCCACTCGGGCTCGCCCTTCTTGGCGGAGATATAGCGCACCGTGTCCTCGCTCAGCCCCTTGGGCGCGAAGTCCTGCTCGATCTCGGTGGCAAAGCCCCACTCGTACTTCTTGGATACGGCGGCGAGCGCCTCGGCGTTCTTGGTGGCCATCAGGCTTCAACTCTCATGTCATGCGTAGTCCGCCCCTCATGGGGAGCGGGCAAGGATTGTCCGGCAAGCTGCGTCAGGGTCACGCCCGCCAGTGCGCCCCGAACCGCATTGTTCACCACCGACCAATGCGGCTTCACCCGGCACGTGCCGTCTAGCGCACATTCGTGGTGCGACGCATCGACGCAGTTGGTGAGCGCGATCGGCCCCTCCACCGCTTCGATGATATCGGCCAGCGTGATCGCGGCAGGCGGGCGAGACAGGCGAAACCCACCGCCCGTGCCCCGCGTGCTCTCGATCAAGCCGGCCGACGACAGCCGACTGACCAGCTTCTGCGCGGTAGGCAGCGGCACGCCGGTTTCTTCGGCCAGCCCCGTTGCATTGACGCGCGCCAGCCCGCCGCAATGGCGCGCCGCGGCCGTCATCATGACGACGGCGTAATCGGCTAGGCTGGACAGGCGCATGTTGCGAGCTATTCTCAAATCGGACTGTATTGTTCCGATTGCCAAATGGGCGCGCCGCGCTCGGAAATCAACCGCCTGTGTTGCGGTGCATCAGCGCTGCTTGGGCGAGACGATGTCGTCGCCCCTCTTGATTCGACCGGTGCTTCGCGGGCACCGCGCGATGCATGACCTTTCCGCTACGCCCCGCCCTGTTCGCTCTCGATGCCGAACGCGCGCATCGCCTCACCATACGCGGCCTCGCCGCCTGGGGCCGAATCGGTGCGCCGGGCAGCCGCGCCGTTGCCGATCCGGTGCTGGCGACACGCGTCGCAGGGCTGGACTTCGCTAATCCGCTCGGCGTCGCGGCGGGAGTTGACAAGGAAGGCGAGGCGGTCACCGGACTGCATGCGCTCGGCTTCGGCGCCGTGGAGGTGGGTACGCTGACCCCGCTCGCGCAGCCGGGAAATCCCAAGCCGCGCCTGTTCCGACTGGTGGAGGATGGCGCGGTCATCAACCGCATGGGATTCAACAACGGCGGCCTGCCCGCCGCGCTCGAGCGACTGCCCGCCAAGCGACGCGGCGTGATGGGGCTGAACGTCGGAGCGAACAAGGATGCCGCGGACCGTATCGCCGATTACGTCGGCGGCGTGGCGGCTGCCGCGAAGGCGGCCGATTACGTCACTATCAACGTCAGCTCGCCCAACACGCCGGGGCTGCGCGACCTGCAGCACGGCGCGGCGCTCCGCGACCTGTTGGCGGCCACACGCGAGGCGGCGGGCAGCCGGCCGCTGTTCCTGAAGGTCGCGCCCGATCTCGACGCCGCGGCGATCGACGACATCGCGCGGGCGGTCCTGGATCACCGTCTCGACGCCCTGATCCTCGGCAACACCACCATCTCTCGTCCCCCGCTATCATCCCCCAATGCCAGTGAGAGCGGCGGCCTGTCGGGTGCACCGCTGAAACCGCTCGCGCGGCGCAAGCTCGCCGAGTTCCGCACGGCTACTGGCGGCGTGATCCCGCTGATCGCGGTCGGCGGCATCGACAGCGGGGCAGAGGCCTATGCTCGTATCCTCGCCGGCGCGAGCCTCGTGCAGCTGTACAGCGCGATGGTTTATGCCGGGCCGGGCCTGCCGGTCCGCATCCTGCGCGATCTGGCGGCGCTGCTGCGGCGCGACGGGCATGCGTCGGTGGCTTCGGCAGTGGGTGCCGGTTGACGCGGCGGAAGGCGCCGATAGGGTCGCGCCCCATGAAGAACCTGCTGGCGCTCGCCGCATTGCTCGCCCCCCTTCCCGCCGCCGCGCAGGGAATGGTCACCTCCGCCGACCCGCGCGCCACGGAGGCGGGCCGCGAGATCCTGCGCGCCGGTGGATCGGCGGCAGATGCGGCCATGGCGATGATGCTGGCGCTGACGGTGGTGGAGCCGCAATCGAGCGGGATCGGCGGCGGCGGCTTCCTGGTCCATCAATCCGCCAAGGGCCCGCTGGAGACGATCGACGGGCGCGAGCGCGCGCCAATGGCGGCCACGCCGCAGCGCTTCCTGGGGCCGGACGGGAAGCCAGTCCCGTTCGTCGAGGCGTTTCCCGGCGGTCGCTCGGTCGGCGTGCCCGGCAACGTGCGGCTCGCCGCGCTCGCCAACAAGAAATGGGGCAAGCTGCCGTGGAAGGCGCTGTTCGCCCCCGCGATCCGACTCGCGGAGAACGGCTATTCGGTGACACGCCCGATGGCCGCCGCCAGCACCAATTTGACGCCGATGTGGACCGGCGGCACGACCGCCGTCGCCGGGCCCGAGGGCGGCACCTCCACCGGCGTCGCGAAGGCAACCAGTCGCTTTCCGACCATCGCCGGCATGTATTCGCGCGCCGGCAAGCCGCTGGCAGAGGGCGACCGCATCACCAACCCGACGCTCGCCAAGCTGCTGCGCCGGATCGCCGCAGAGGGCCCCGACGCTTTCTACCGCGGGCAGAACGCCAAGGCGCTGGTCGCCGCCGTGACCACCAGCAAGGTTGCGCCCGGCGACATCACCGAAACCGATCTCGCCAGGTATCAGGCCACCGAGCGCGCGCCGGTGTGCGGCACCTATCGAAGCTACAAGGTGTGCGGCATGGGGCCGCCCTCCTCCGGCGCGACCACCGTGCTCCAGGTGCTCGGCATGCTGGAGCGGTTCGACCTTGCCAAGCTCGGCAAGGATTCGCCGGTCGCCTGGCATCTGATCGGCGAGGCGATGCAGCTCGCCTATGCCGATCGCGACAAATACCTTGGCGACGCGGATTTCGTCGACGTCCCGGTCGCCGGGCTGATCGACCGCGGCTATATCGCCAAGCGCTCCGGGCTGATTTCCGAAACGCGCGCGCTCGGCAGCTACGAACCCGGTACGCCGCCGGGCGCTCCGCCGCGCACCAGCGCACCGCAACGCAACGAGCATGGCACGACGCACTTCATCGCGATCGATGCAGCCGGCGACATCGCCACCATGACCTCGACCATCGAAATGCCGTTCGGCAGCCAGTTGATGGCCAACGGCTATGTTCTCAACAACGAGCTGACCGACTTCAGCCTTGCGCCCGAGAAGGACGGTGCGCCCGTCGCCAATCGAGTGCAGCCGGGCAAGCGCCCACTGTCGTCCATGTCCCCGACGATCGTCTATGATGCGAGCGGCAAGCCGGTGTTCACCGTCGGTGCGGCCGGCGGCAAAACGATCATCATGCAGGTTGCCAAGGCGATCATCGCGCACTTCGACTGGGGCATGCCCGCGCGCGAGGCGCTCGGTCAGGGACTGGTGTTCTTCAACAAGGACGGGCTGGTGCTGGAACAGGGCACCAACCTGCCCGCGATGAAGCCGGCGCTGGAAGTGATGGGTCACAAGGTGTCGGTGGCGAAGCTGGGGCTGAAGGCCAATGCCGCGGAGAAGACCGCTACTGGATGGCGCGGGGCAGCCGATCCGCGCAGCGTGGGCACCGCGCTTCAACAATAAGCGGCCGATAGCGCCAGCAGAAAAAGCCAGCATTGAGAGAGGATGCGGCCATGCGCCAGCTCGAGCATTTCCCGAATCTCGTGACGATGTTCTTCACCCGCGCACGGGAGAAGGGCGACGCCCCGTTCCTGTGGGCCAAGCGCGGCGGATCGTGGCAGCAGACCAGCTGGGCGGAGGCGGCGCGGCAGGTCGCGAGCCTTGCCGCGGCGCTAAAATCGATTGGGCTGCAGCCGGGCGACCGCGTGATGCTGGTCAGCGAAAACCGCCCCGAATGGTGCATCAGCGACCTTGCGATCATGGCCGCAGGCTGCATCACTGTGCCCACCTACATCACCAACACCGAGCGTGACCACGCGCACATCATCGAGAATTCCGGCGCGCGCGCGGTGATCGTCTCGACGCAGAAGCTGGCCGATACGTTGCTGAAGGCGGTGTTGCGCACCACACACATCGAAACGGTGATCGCGTTTGACCAGCTTCGCCCGCGGCCCTCGGGCGTGCGCAGTTGCAGTTGGGCGGGGCTGATCGAGGAGCATGCGACCGATCCCGAAGCGATCGCGGGCGCGACCACCTTCACCCGGGCCGACACCGCCTGCATCATCTACACCTCGGGCACTGGTGGCGCGCCGCGCGGGGTGATGCAGCACCATGGCGCGATCCTCCACAATATCGCCGGCTGCGCGGACGTCATTTCAGAGGATCTGGGTTGGGGTGACGAGGTGTTCCTGTCGTTCCTGCCGCTCAGCCACGCTTATGAGCATACCGGCGGGCAGATGCTGCCGATCGCTATGGGCGGGCAGATCTATTACGCCGAAGGGCTGGAAAAGCTCGCCGCCAACATGGAGGAGGTGCACCCCACGATCATGTTCGTGGTGCCGCGCCTATTCGAGGTGCTGCGGCTGCGCATCGGCAAGGCGATCGCCAAGCAGGGCGGCCTGTCCGAACGGCTGCTGGGCGCCGCGCTCGAGATCGGCGAGCGGCGAGCGGCGGGTACGCTTCGGCTGATCGACCGACCCAAGGCGCTGATGGTCGACCGCCTTTTCAAGCCGCGGATCGCGCAGAAGTTCGGCGGGCGGATGAAGGCGATGGTGTCGGGTGGCGCGCCGCTCACGCCTGAAGTGGGTGTGTTCTTCCAGTCGCTCGGCGTCACCTTTCTCCAGGGTTATGGCCAGACCGAGGCGGGGCCGGTCATCTCGTGCAACCGGCCCAAGGTCGGCGTGACGGTGGACAGCGTCGGCCCGCCGCTGCCGCATACGGAGGTGCGGATCGCCGACGATGGCGAGATCCTGGTGCGCGGCGAGCTCGTCATGCACGGCTATTGGCGCAACTCAGCCGAGACGGCGCGCGTGCTGCATGACGGGTGGCTGCACACCGGCGACATCGGGGTGATCGACGATGCCGGACGGATCAAGATTACCGATCGCAAGAAGGATCTCATTATCAACGACAAGGGCGAGAATGTCGCGCCCCAGAAGGTGGAGGGCATGCTGACTCTCCAGCCCGAGATCATGCAGGCGATGATCGCCGGTGACCGAAAGCCGCACATGGTGGCGGTGATCGTGCCCGATCCGGAATGGACGCAGGAATTCTGCGCCGCGCGCGGCACGAAGTGCGACTTCGCCTCGCTCGCCGAAAACGCCGACTATCGCGCGGCCATCGGCGCGGCGGTGGAGCGCACCAACAAGGACCTGTCGGTCACCGAACGCGTGCGCCGCTTCATCCTGGCGGACGAACCGTTCACGATCGAGAACGAGCAACTGACCCCCAGCCTGAAGATCCGCCGCCACGTGCTACGCGGGATCTACGGCGATCGGCTCGAGGCGCTCTACAAGGGCTAAGGCGGGTCAGGTCTCGGCAGGCGATGCGCCGAATTCAAGAAGGACGCCGGCTTTCTCGGCAGGCGTCCCTTTCCACGATAGCGTTACTTTGCGGCGTCCTTCGGCAGGACCGTCAGTGTCCAATCCTTTGCTGGCTGCAGATACTTGGCGGCCGTCGCTTGCAGCACCTGCGGCGTTATCGACATGTAATCGGTAACGAGCGTCCGCGCACCATCCAGCCGCCGCGGATCATAGGCCCCGCCACTCACCTGCAGCAGCCAGAACTGGTTGCCCGACGAGGCACGCGACAGATACTGCATCATGGGCCCGATGGCGCGCCGCAACTCGTCGTCGCTCACCGGTGTGGTCGCCAGCTCGGCGGCAATTTCCCGGCTCAGCTTGAAGAATAGATCGACGTTTTCCGGCGCAACCTGGCCGATCGCGAGCACGCGGCCACCATTCTTCAGCCCCAGCGGCCACTGGCTGACCGCGCTCGGGCTGTAGCTCGCCCCAGCGACCGAGCGAAGCCGATCGAACAGGCGATCGCCGAAGATCGCGGCAAGGATGTCGAGGCGCCGGCTTTCGGCGATCCCGTCGGTGCCGCCCCCCGTCGGCCAGGCGATCACCGCTGCGGCCTGCGTCTGCGCGCCGTCATGTGTCAGCACGGTGGGCCGATCGTTATGCGGCGGGAACGCCGTGGCGGGCGCCACCACCGGTGCCGCGCTGCGCGGCTTCATCGCGCCGAACGTCCGCGCGACCGCTGCAATGGCTTCATCGGCCTTCACGTCGCCGAATACATCCACCTCAATCGGACCGGTCGCCAGCAGCGGCTCCCAAAGGCTGCGGAACGACTCCGGCGTCAGTGCTTCGATCTCGTCGCGGGTCGGTGGCCCCCAGCGCGGATCACCAGCCCGCAGCTTACGCTCTAGATCGCGCGACAGCACGCCGTCGGGCGACGAATCGAAGCCGGCATAACCCGCCAGCGCTCCGGCCTTGGCGCGCAACACCGGGGCCGCGTCCCACCGCGGTGCGGCCAATTTCGCCGCCATGAGTGCCAGATTGTCGGCATAATCGCCCGGTGTGGTTATGGCATTCAGAACAAAGGCATCATCCGTGATGTCGAAGCCCAGTCCCATGCGGCGGCCCGTCGTCAGCGCGTCAAGATCGCCCTGATCCCACTTGCCGATCCCACTTTGCACCAGCGCACTCTCGGCCGCCCACGCCCCGGTCGGGCGATCGGATGGCAGCGCCGCATAGCCACGGCCGAACCGCACGCGCAGATAGACACGCCCCGTCTCGGAGGCGTTGGCGTACATCAGCATCCGCACACCGTTCGAGAAGGTCACCTTTTCCACGCCGGGATCTGAAATCGCCTCCCGCGTCACGACCTTTCCAGGCGTGCCAAGCTTGGGCAGATCCTTGAAATCGACCTTGCCCTGCCGCGCGCGGCGACCTGCAAGCTTCGACACGTCGGCATTGAGCGCCGCCGCCAGCTTTGCCGCCGCGCCCGGATCGGCAACCCGCGTGTTCACCATCGCCCGCTCGGCATCGCCCTTGAAGACGCGCCGCGTCGATTCGAGCACGCCGGCGGCCGAGAACATGCCCTTCTTCTTGGCATCCACGAAGATATTGTACGATTCCTGCGGCCCCGCCACCGTCTCGCGGATGTCGAGCGCCTGCACCATGTCGTCGGCCTGCTTCGACCCGGCCTCGACCCGAGCGGTTTCGACATCGTTGCGCATCGCGCCTTCGAATTCGGCCGTTTCGCGATCGACCTCGGCCTGGGTAGGCGCGGTCGCCATCGCATCGGCGATCACCGCGCGCACATCCTTCAGCGCAGCTTCCCAGTCGTCCCCGATCGGCAGAATGCTGACGAACGTGCCATTGGCTGAGCGCGCCACGTCATCAAGGCTGACGCTCGCCTGAAGAAAGCTGCCGCCTTGGCGCGCGCGATCTTCCAGGCGCCTGTTGATGACCCGCATGGCGACCAGATCGACCAGCCGCTTCTGGTTGAAGATGATCGTATCGTCGCGGTACGTCCACGGACGCAGCACCCCGGTGATGACCAGGGGCGGGATCGACGGCTCGTTGATGGCTGCCGTCGGCGTGCCCTTAGGGTCGGGCTTGCCGAAATCCGGGTCGGCCGGGTCTTGGCCGGCGCCCTGCCAGCCGCCGAAGTTCTTGACGATCAACCGTGCCGCCGTCGCCGGATCGATGTCGCCGGAAATGATCACGACCGTTCGTGCCGGACGATACCAGCGTTGGTGAAAGGCGAGCACGCTTTCCGGCGTTGCTGCTTCAAGCGTCTTCACACTCCCGATCGGAGAGCGCTCCGCCAGCGGCTGCCCTTCGAAGAACAAGGCGTTGCGCGCGTCCGACAGGCGCACCTGCGGGCCGGGCGCCTCGCGCTGCTCGGCCAGCACCGCGGGGCGCTCGGCCGCCAGGCCCTGCGCGTTGATCCCGGGCGCCGACATCATGCCGGCAAAGATCTTAAGGCTTTCGTCGAGGTTCGCCTCAGTCGCCGCCGGCAGATCGAGCTTGTACACCGTCTGCGTCGGCGTGGTCTGCGCATTGGAATCGGAGCCGAACGTCGCCCCGAAGCGCTGCCACACGCGCTTTGCCTCGCCGTCGGGCACATATTTCGACCCGCGGAACGACAGATGCTCGATCAGGTGTGCATAGCCGCGCTCCGCATCGGTCTCGTTCAGCGAACCGGCATCGATCCGCACGCGCACTGCCACCTGCCCCGGCGGCACGCCGTTGCGGCGTACTGCATACCGCAGGCCATTGGGCAGCGCGCCGAAATTCCACGCCGTGTCGGGTGGAATGTCCGATCCTTTGAACAGCCACGGCGCGGTATCGACCTTGATCGTCGCCGGATCGACGATCGTGCTTGCACCCTGTGGTGCGACAGCTTTCGTCGACGCGACCGGCCGCGGCGGCGTGCGCTGCCCGATCGCGGGCGCGGCAAGCAAAGCAAGAAGCGGGAGAGCGGCGAGTGGCGCAGAACAGGCGCGCGAAAAGCGGATCATGACACGGCTTCTAGCCTGCCCCCCGCATCATCGCCACACCTCCTCCCGATCTTTCGACGGTCGCGATCGCGCCATGTTTTTGACCTGAATCATACCTAGCGTTTCGCCTTTCCGCCGATTGCGAGGTGCGCGGTGTGCGGACAAATCGACTGGCAGAGCGGAGGCCGCTATCTCATCTCGAAGCGCAGCAAGGCAGGATCGCGACCCCGTCGCCTGTACGCCGCGCGTGTCGTTGTCGGCTGAGCTAACCGCTGGCTCCATTCCGCCGATCACGCTTCGCCCACGAACCCCGGCACCGATTGTCTCAGCGCCGCGCCGCGCCGTTCTTGCCCGCATCGGCGATCACTTGCGCGGCCCGCTCAATCGCCTGATCGCGGCATCGTCAATCATTCCCAACGATCCCGTTCTGGATGTGCGCCTGTTTCCCTGGACGCAGTTGTTCCGCGATCGATGGGAGGAGATCCGGGCCGAAGCGGTTGAGGTTGCGCTGTGCGGCCGCGCTTCGCCCAATGACGGCGGAAGTGCTCCCGACCAGTTCGCCACTACCCATCCCACCGTTTCACCTTCGCTAGGTAATTCGGATCACGCCTATCGCGTCGATGAGAATGCCGCACGCTGTCCCATCACCAGCGGCTTGGCGCGGCAGGTGCCGGGCCTGAGCAGTGCCTTCTTCTCCCTTCTCGCGCCAGGCATGCACGTTCCCGCGCATCGTGGCGTCAGCAAGGGTCTCGTCACCTGTCATCTTGGGCTAGACGTGCCGCGCGACGGAGACGCGCGCATGCGAGTCGGTCGGCGAGTCGTGCGCTGGGCGGAAGGTGAAACCCTCGTGTTCGATGATACGTTCGAGCACGAGGTGTGGAACGACACTGACGAACTATGCCTCGTGTTGCTGCTCGCGTTTGATCGTCCGCTGCGCAACCCCGGCAAATGGATCGCCAGCTTGGTTCGTCAAACCGCCCGGCACGCCGCCTTTGTGGGGCGGAAGACCGCCGCAGCCTGGCCGCATAGAATGCGGCGACGGGAAGCGGGCACCTGAAACGCCTGCAATCGGTCAGTGTTCGATCGCGTCGAGCCCGAGCCAAGTCGCCATGACTGCCAGTTCCTCCTCCAGCCGCTCGCGCGTATCCTGCGGTGCGCCAGGCTCCAGATGACACGCGCGAACCAGTAAGCGGCCGTTCGCGCGATCCGCCTTCAGGTCCACCCGTGCGACGATCCGTTCGCCCAGCAGGAACGGCAGGACGTAATAGCCGTATTGCCGTTTGTCCGCCGGCACGTAGATCTCGATCCGATAGCGGAAGCCGAATAGCCGTTCCGTTCGTGCACGCTCCCAGATGAGCGGATCGAACGGGGCAAGCAGCGCCTGCGCGGCAACGCGACGCGGGCGTTTGCAGGCGTGATGAAGATACACAGGCGGCCAGCCATCGATCGCTGCCGGCCGCAGCATCCCCTCCGCCACCAGCCGGTCGATTGCGGCTGCGGTGTCTGCCGGCCCCATACGGAAATAATCGCGCAGTTCGGCTGCGGTCGCGATGCCGAGCGCCCGCGCGGCTCGCTCGATCAGCATGGCCTGCGCGCTCGCCTCGTCCGGCGTGGGCAGGTCCAGAATGGCCTGGGGCAACACACGCTCGGGCAAGTCATAGACGCGCTCGAACCCGCGGCGGCGCGTCGCGGTGGTGACGTGGCCGGCATAGAACAGCCACTCCAGCGCAGCCTTGGCCCCACTCCACGCCCACCAACCGGCCTTGCTGCTCTCCACATCGGACGCCGCGATGGCGCCATCGGTGCGGATCCGGGCGAGCAGCGCCATCGCCTCGGGTCGCCGCTCCGTGGCAAAGCGCCGCATGCCCGCTGACCGCATGATCCCGCGATCGGCACGATCCATCCGCCAGCGGAGCAGCGGATGGAGATCGAGCGGCAGCAACGAGGCTTCGTGCGCCCAATATTCGAACATCGTCCGCTGCGACCGCGAGCCCCAGGCGGCGCGATCGATTAACGTTCGATCATAGCTGCCGAGCCGGGAGAACGCCGGCAGATAATGCGCCCGCTCAAGCACGTTGACGCTGTCGATCTGATGCAGCGCGAGCCGATCCGCGGTGCGCCGTAGATGCGCCTTGGTTACATTGGGCGGCCGCGCCACGCCAAATCCTTGCGCCGCAAGGGCGATGCGCCGGGCTGCGTCGAGCGATATTCGTTCAGGCGTCACGGTCCTGACGCTATCCGACACAGCCGCCTTGCGCGACCGGAAACCTTTCCTTTCCGCCCGCGCGCTTGATCGTCGCCGCTGCGCACGCCACATGCGTCCTATGCTGATCGAGACAGAACCGACGCCCAATCCGGCCACCCTGAAATTCCTGCCCGGCCGCATCGTCATGGATGCCGGCACGCGCGATTTCGCGAACCCGGAGGAAGCAGAGGCCTCGCCGCTCGCAACGGCTTTGTTCGATCTGGGTGATGTCAGCGGCGTCTTCTTCGGACGGGACTTCATCTCCGTCACCATCGCGCCCGGCAGCGACTGGCGCGATGTGAAGCCGGACGTGCTGGCGATCCTGATGGACCATTTCACCGCGCAGATGCCGCTGTTCCGCACGGCCTCCGCCGGTTTCTCCGTGCCCGCGGCGGAAGAAAACTTTGCCGACGATCCGGCCGACGCGGAGATCGTGGCGCAGATCAAGGATCTGATCGACACGCGCGTGCGCCCGGCCGTCGCGAACGATGGCGGCGACATCGTCTATCGCGGCTTCGACAAGGGCAAGGTCTTCCTGCGCATGCAGGGTGCCTGTGCCGGTTGCCCGTCCTCCACCGCGACGCTGAAGAACGGCATCGAGCAGTTGCTGCGCTATTACGTGCCCGAAGTGACCGAGGTGCGCGCCGTCTGATCCGGCGCGCCGATCACCACCCGACTCTTGCGCCGTGGCCGAAGCGGCGCAGCCATCAACGCTGAAGGACTTTTCATGGCCGCTCCGATCGACGACGCCGCGCTGGACCAGCTGTTTCGCTCTGGCCGCACCTACAACGGCTTTACCGATCAGCCGGTCAGCGAAGACCAGCTGCGCGCGATCTGGGACCTCATGAAGATGGGGCCGACCAGCGCCAACCAGCTGCCCGCCCGTCTCGTCTGGTGTGTCAGCGACGAGGCCAAGGAGAAGCTCGCGCGCTTTGCCAGCGACAGCAACGCTGACAAGATCCGCAAGGCGCCCGTTTCCGTGGTGTTGGGCATGGACGTGAACTTTCACGAGCATCTGCCCGAACTGTTCCCGCATACCGACGCGAAGAGCTGGTTCGACGGCAACACCGAGCTGCGCGAGGCATCCGCCTTCCGCAATTCGTCGCTGCAGGGCGGCTATTTCATCCTCGCGGCGCGGGCGCTCGGCCTCGATACCGGGCCGATGAGCGGCTTTGACGCGGGCGAAGTGGACAAGGCGTTCTTCGCCGATCAGCCGGGCGTGCGCACGAACTTCATCTCGACACTCGGCTATGGCGACCCGTCCACCATCTTCGAACGCAGTCCGCGGCCGGCGTTCGAAAAGTTCAACCGCATCGCCTGAGCGCATCTTCAGACATCAAGGACCGAACAAAAGGGGCTTGAGCCGCATCGCCCCGCAGGCAAAGGGGTGCGATGCCGCGCACGCTTGTTATCGATACCGCCACCGCCGCCTGCTCCGTCGCGTTGCTTGAGGATGGGCACGTTGTAGCGGCACGCCATGATGTCGTCGGACGGGGGCACGCCGAGCGATTGGTGCCGATGATCGCCGCGCTGCCCGATGGCGGCCGCGCAAGCGACGTGCTGGTCGATGTCGGTCCTGGCAGCTTCACCGGCATACGGGTCGGGATCGCCGCTGCCCGGGCGCTCGGGCTCGGGTGGGGCGTGCCGGTACGTGGCTATTCCTCGCTTGCGCTGATCGCCGCTGCGGCCTTCGTCGAGGACGATGCCGCGCCGCTTGCGGTTGTGCTGGAAGGCGGGCACGGTGAGGTCTTCATGCAAGGGTTTGCCGCCTCGCCCCTGATGCCCACCGAGCCGCTGGCGTCGCTGCGGCCCGAGGCAGCGATCGCGGCCCTTGGACGCAGAACCGCAATTGGCAACGGCGTGCGCTGGCTCACCCAGTTGCAGCCCTATCTCGTCACGCGCGAGGCGCTGCTCGAAGCTGCCAAGGCGCATCTGTTGCCGCCGGACCTCTCCACCCTGCCTGCCCGTCCGCTTTATGGACGCGCGCCGGATGCCAAGTTGCCGGCATGAGCACGCGCCTGCGCATGGTGGAACTGACCAGCGGTGCTGCTGCCGACGCGACCGCCGTTGAGGCGGTCATGAACAGCGCCTTTGACCCTCGTTTTGGGGAGGCATGGACGCGCAGCCAGCTGCTCGGCATTCTTGGCATGCCGGGCGTGTGGCTGACGCTTGCGCGCGTGAACGGCACCGTCGCGGGCTTTGCGCTTGCCCGCGCGATCGTGGACGAAGCCGAGCTGCTGCTGATTGCGACGGCGCAGCCATTTCGCCGGCAGGGTGTCGGCGCGGCGCTGGTCCGCAGCGTTCTGGCGGAGGCGCGCAGCCGCAGCGTCGTCAGGGTCCACCTTGAGGTGCGGGCCGGCAACACCGCCATCGGGCTCTATAGCGCGAACGGGTTCGTGAAATGCGGCGAGCGCCGCGGCTATTATCGTGGTCAGGCCGGACAGGCGTATGACGCGCACAGCTATTCGGTGGAGCTCGGCTAGCGTTGTTGCGAGTCGTTTACGCTTTTCGCAACAGGCTCCCCCGACTACACGGGCAGAATGCCACGCAAGATCGACCTTGAAGCGCTCTGCCATGAAAAAGGGCTGCGAATCACCGAACAGCGCCGGGTCATCGCCCGCGTCCTCTCCGAAGCTGACGATCACCCCGACGTGGAAAAGGTTTACGAGCGCGCGTCCGCGATCGATCCCGGCATTTCGATCGCCACGGTGTATCGCACCGTGCGCTTGTTCGAGGAGGCCGGAATCCTCGACCGCCACGATTTCGGCGATGGCCGCGCACGCTACGAGCCTTCGCCCGAGGCGCATCACGATCATCTGATCGACGTCGAAACCGGCAAGGTAATCGAGTTTGTCGATCCCGAGCTGGAGTTGCTGCAAAAGCAGATCGCGGAGCGCTTGGGCTTCCGGCTCGTCGATCACCGCATGGAGCTTTACGGTGTCAGCCTCACCCGAAAGGAGTGAGGCGGGGCCGTGTTCAACACGAGACCAACTCTTCTGCAGGTGGAAAAAGGGGCTGGCCGAATGGCGCAGCCCCTTTTTGCGTCAGGACGCCTGGAACACCCCGCAAGCGATCCGCCCGCCGCTATTGCCCGAGGGATCGGTCTTCAGGTCGTCCGGCCCGGCGTGGATCACGAACGCCGCACCATCCGCATCGAGCAGCCCAGCCATGGTCGCACCAGGAATGGTCGCTGCCACCGTGCCGCGGCCACCGGAATCGACGATCAGATTGGGAATGTCGCCGTAATGCGGACCCTGCGGGTTCATCGTGCCATGCTTCATATCGGTCGGGTTCCAGTGCCCACCCGCCGTGGTGAAGTCAGGCGCGTCGCAGCGACCCGTGGTGTGAACATGCGCGCCGTGGGTGCCCGCTGGCATGTTCATGCCATCAACGGTGAAGCGCAGCCCGCCCGCGACCTCGGTAGCCGTGGCGCGCCCGACATCGGCGCCTGCCGCCGTGCGCAACTGGGCAACGGCGGTGGCGCCACCCGCGACCGGCGCACCGGTTTCCAGCTTGCCTTCATCGCACGCACTGAGCCCGATGACACAAGCGGCCAAACTGGCCGCCATCGATAAACGTAGCATGAACGTCTCCCTGTTTCGTAGGCGAAACCACGGGAGCGCAACGCTGGTTCCCTCCTAGACGGGCTTTGCCATCATCAGCGCGGCACGCAGCGTCCGGCACACGACTTCGTCTCGCTGATTGAGCCCGCGATGCTCAAAGGTGACGATCCCCTGCCCCGGCCGCGACGATGATGGGCGCAGCGCCTTCACCTCCGTCTCGACGCGGATCGTATCACCGGCGAAAACGGGCTTCGGAAATGTCGTTTCGCTCATGCCCAGATTGGCGACGGTTGTCCCGAACGTGGTGTCCTGCACGCTCAAGCCGATCACCAGCCCCAGCGTAAACAAGGAATTGACCAGCGGCTTCCCGAACTCGGTGGTCGCGGCATAATCGTGATCGATATGCAGCGCCGCCGGATTATACGTCAGCGCGGAAAACAGCATGTTATCCGCTTCGATCACCGTGCGACGGATCTCGTGAGCGAAGCGCTGACCGACCGAGAATTGCTCGAACCACAAACCCGGCATCAGCCGCGCCCCCGACCGATCAGGCCGAGCAGCCGGCGACATTGGCTGCGTTGTCGTACGATGCCGGTAACAAGCAGGAGGTTGAGCACGGTGATCTCCACAAGAAAGAACCAGATCGAGCTACCCGCAATCATGCTGAGCCCCAGGATGATGGTCCGCGGATTGGCGCCGAGGGCGCTCGGCAGCAAGAGGAAAGACGGCCCGACCTCCCGCGCCAGCCGCGCGATCCGCTGCCGCTCGGACGGGTCCACCTCCGCGCCCGCGACGACGGCGTTGATCCTGGCAGTCGCGCCTGTCAGCACCCGGCCTACCGCAAGATAGACCATCCCCAGGGCACGGCCGATCCCCGTCGCGCCGCTGCGCTGCTGCTGCAGCCACGGCACGCCATATGCCCACCATTGATAGCTGCGCCGCGAACTCTCCGCGAAAACGGACTGCGCGATTCGCGACCCGCCGGCGCCCACCGCCAATACCCAGGCCGCGATGCCGATCACATCGTCGAGCGCGCTACCTAACAGCACATACAATGCGATGTGCCCACCATAGTCGCAAAGCCCGTCCACCACTTCGCCGCTCGCGCTCGCCCGTCCCGTAAGCCGGGCCAAATCCCCGTCCGCGCCGTCCACCACATGCCACAGAAGGTGGATGGCGAAGCCGGCGAGCACGGCGGGAAGCGTGCCGACCCGCGCGTAAAGCACGCCGGTGGTGATCACGAGCAGCGCACCGAAGACGGATACCATGTTGGGCGTGACGGGCGTCGGCACCAGCGCACGGGCCAGGCGCCGCGCCGCCGGATGGTAAAATACGCGGTTCAAAAAACCTTGCAACTCGCGCGGCTTGCCCGTCACTGTCACTGGCTGGTCGGTTGTCGTCACGTGCAGGGCCCCTTTTGCGTTTGGCGCCTTAGCATCGGCAGGGGTCGCTTGACAGGAGACACGCATCTGTCACGACGCTGCAAATCAATTGTAACGGCCGGCGCTCCTCGCTGACCGCATGGGATTTCTTCAGAATGGCGACGATCAAGGTTGCGGTTATCGGGGTTGGCAACTGCGCATCCAGTCTTGTGCAGGGCAAATACCATTACGCCGCGAGCAACACCGCGCATGGCCTGATCCACGAGGAAATCGGCGGTTACCGCGTTTCCGATCTGGAATTCGTGGCGGCGTTCGACGTCGATTCGCGCAAGGTCGGCCTGGATCTCGGCAAGGCGATCTTTGCCAAGCCGAACTGCACCAAGGTCTTCCACGCCGACGTGCCGGATACGGGCACCGTCGTGCAGATGGGCGTACGCCTCGATGGTGTTGCGCCGCACATGCTCACCGCGGCGAACGATCGCGGCTTTTCCATGGACGAGACGCGCGACGCGACCAAGGCGGAGATCGTTCAGACGCTGAAGGATTCGGGCGCCGAGATCCTGGTCAACTTCCTGCCCGTCGGCAGCCAGGAGGCGACCGAATTCTACATGGAATGCGCGCTCGAGGCGCGAGTCGGCGTGGTGAACTGCATGCCGGTGTTCATCGCGAGCCGCCCCGAGTGGGAAAAGAAGTTCGCCGACGCGGGCCTGCCGATCATCGGCGACGACGTAAAGGCGCAGGTCGGCGCCACCATCGTCCACCGCGTGCTGTCGAACCTGTTCAACCAGCGCGGCGTGACGATCGATCACACCTATCAGTTGAACACCGGCGGCAACACCGACTTCATGAACATGCTGGATCGCAATCGCCTGTCCAGCAAGAAGGAGTCGAAGACGGAGGCGGTGCAGGCCGTCCTGTCCGAGCGCCTAGCGGACGAGAACATCCACGTCGGCCCGTCGGACTACATTCCGTGGCTGCACGACAACAAGCTGTGCTTCCTCCGGCTTGAGGGCAATCTTTTCGGCGACGTGCCGATGAACCTCGAGCTTCGCCTCTCGGTCGAGGACAGCCCCAACTCGGCGGCCGTCGTGGTGGACGCGATCCGCTGCGTGAAGCTCGGCCTGGAACGCGGCATGGCCGGTGCCCTGACCGGCCCGTCCGCTTTCTTCTGCAAGCACCCGCCCGAGCAGTTCACCGACGATGTCGCAGCGCAGATGACCGACGAGTTCATCCAGACGCCCTCCACGCTCGCCGCCGAGTAAGTAAAAAAAGGGCGCTTTCCCGTGAAAGCCCTCATCGTCGCAGCCGGCCTTGGCAGCCGGCTGCGCGAGGTGTCACCATCCAAGCCGCTGACCCCTGTCGCCGGCGTCCCCTTGATCGCGCGCGTGATCGAGGCGGCACGCGCCGGCGGGGCCAGCGGTTTCGTCGTTGTTACTGGGCACGAGGGCGCGCGCCTGCGATCCTATCTCGCTGATCTGGACCCATCGATCGTCACGGTGACGACGCCCGATTGGACGATGCCGAATGGCCATTCGGTCCTCACCGGCGCCGACGTGATCGGCCCAGAACGACACCTGCTGATGATGGCGGACCATCTGTGCGATCCCGCCATCATCGCGCAGATGATCGCCGCCCCGCCCGCCCCACTCTCACTTGCCGTCGACCGGCGACTCGACAACCCGCTCGTCGACATGGACGATGTCACGCGCGTCCACACCCATGGCGACGCCATCATGGCGATCGGCAAGCACCTGCCTGACTATGACGCGTTCGACTGCGGTATCTTCGCGGTCGATGGCCGCTTCCACGACGCGCTTCGGGCGCTGATCGCAAGCGGCGGCACCGGCTCGATCTCCGCCGGGGTCGAGGCACTGGTGCCGACCGGCGGCGCCCGCGCGATCGACATCGATAATGCCTGGTGGCTTGACGTCGACGATGCCCGCGCGCTCGCCCAGGCAGAGGCTAGCATCACCCAGCGCGCCGCCCTGCCCGCCTGAAAGTCGATCGCAAGAGCAACCAGCATCCGCCCCGCCTGTTCTCCCCGGCAACACCGAGGAGTTACACGCAATGGCTGAGCAAGAGATCTACGCCGCGCTGAAGGCGGATCACGATAAGCAGCGTTCCATGCTGAAGGATCTGGGCGAGCTCAAGGGCGACACCGACCAGCGTCGTTCGCTGTTCGAGAAATTTCGCCTTGAAGTCCAAAGTCACGCCGCGGCGGAAGAGGAGTCACTCTACGCCGTCATGCTCGGCAACCCGGATCTGCGCGACGATGCACGCCATTCGGTCGCCGAGCACAAAGAGGTCGACGACCTCATCGGCGAGCTGATGGACATGCCCTTTGGCACCGACGAGTGGGAAAAGCGGTTCGGCCACATGCGCCACCGCTACGAACACCATATCGACGAAGAAGAGGAGGACATGTTCCCGGCCGCCGACAAGGAGCTGGACGATGCGACCGAGCAGAAGCTCGCAGGGACCTACAAGGAGCGGAAGCCCGAGGAGCTGGAGCTCGCCCGCGACAACCCGCCCGGCGGCGACGATCGCGACTAAGCCGTCACGACCACCCGATGCGCCTCATCACTCTGCCGGAGCCAGACGACTTCGACGCGTGGCGTGATGCGGCGCGCGGGCTGATCGCGCAAAACGTGCCGCCCGACGATGTCGTTTGGCAGGTCGGCGCCCACGCCGGCGATCTGTTCGCGGCAAGCGCGACACCGCACCACGATCCGGTTCAGCCCGGTTTCAGGGTGCCGCGCGCCTTCCTCGATCTCGCACGCAACGCGATCCTGAATCGCGATCCGGAGCGCTTCGCGCTCCTGTACACCCTGCTCTACCGACTTCCCCGCGAGGCGGGGCTGATCGAGGATCATGCCGACCCGCTCGTGCGCCGCCTTGAAGGGCTCGCCAAGCACGTTCGTCGCGACATTCACAAGATGCGCGCCTTCCTGCGCTTTCGCGAAGTGCCGGACGATGGTGCCAGCCGCTATGTCGCGTGGTTCGAGCCAGAGCACCACATCGTCCGCGCGAACGCGGCATTTTTCGTCAACCGTTTCGCCAGCATGCGCTGGTCGATCCTCACGCCAGAGGTGTCGCTGCACTGGGATGGTGCCGCGCTCAGCCAAGGTCCCGGTGCGACCAAGGACGATGCGCCCGACGGCGATCCGATCGAGGAGGTGTGGAAGACCTATTACGCATCGATCTTCAATCCCGCGCGCGTGAAGGTCGGCGCGATGTTGAAGGAGATGCCGCGTAAATACTGGAAAAACATGCCTGAGACCGCGTTGGTCCCGCAGTTACTGGCGAATGCGCAGGCACGGGAGAGCGGGATGATCGCCAAGGCACGCGGCGCACCTGGTGGAAACAGCGAGATCGCGTGGGACGCGCTGCGCGAGGAGGCGATGAGCTGCACCCGCTGCCACCTCTACAAGCCCGCAACGCAAACAGTGTTCGGTGAAGGCCCCGTCTCGGCAAGCATCATGTTCGTCGGCGAACAACCGGGCGACCAGGAGGATCTTGCCGGCCACCCCTTCGTCGGTCCGGCCGGTCAGCTGTTCGACCGCGCGCTCGGCGAGGCAGGGATCGACCGCGCGCAGACCTATGTCACCAATGCCGTGAAACACTTCAAGTTCGAGCCACGCGGCAAGCGGCGCATCCATGCCAAGCCTGATGCCGGTGAGATCGAGGCGTGCCGCTGGTGGATCGAGCAGGAGCAGATGCTGGTGCGTCCCAAGGTCACGGTCGCGCTCGGCGCCACGGCGGCGCGCTCGTTGTTCGGCAAGGTGATGACGATCAGCCGGGAACGCGGCCGCGCCCAGCAACTTCCCGACAACGCCGGCGAGGCGTGGATCACGGTTCACCCGAGCTATCTTTTGCGGCTGCCGGACGAAGCGGCTCGGACGCAGGAATATGCCCGCTTCGTCGACGACCTCCGATTGGCCGCCCAAGCCGCCGCCTGACCGGACCCAGCGCGCTGGCACGACGACGGCGCGACGCCTGGCGAGCAGCGACGCATTTGCAATCGGCGATTGACCACGCCCCCCACTCGCCGCCAAAGCGCCAACCCATGTTCGAGAAGATCATTGCGGCGCTTGCCATCTTCACGGTCGGCGTGATCCGTGCCGGCGGTTATTGGGGCATCGTCCTCCTCATGGCGATCGAGAGCGCCTGCATCCCGCTTCCGTCGGAGATCATCATGCCGTTCGCCGGCTATCTCGTCTCGACCGGTGAGATGAACATCTTCCTTGCCGCAACCGCCGGCGCGCTCGGGTGCAACCTCGGCTCGATCGTAGCTTACGAGATCGGCAAGCGCGGCGGCCGGCCGCTGGCGGAGCGCTGGGGCAAATACGTCCTGGTCGGCCCCGGCGAGCTCGACCTGGCGGACCGCTTCTTCAATCGCTGGGGCGCGGCAGCCATCCTGATCGGCCGCATGCTCCCGATCATCCGCACCTTTATCGCCTTCCCCGCGGGCGTCGCACGGATGAAGCTCATCCCATTCCACGTTTACACGTTTGTGGGCTCCTGGCCGTTCTGCTTCCTCCTCGCTTGGATCGGGGCGCAGCTTGGCGAGTCGTGGAACAACGATCCCCGATTGAAGGCGTTCTTCCATCAGGCGGATCTGGCGATCGGCCTCGCGCTGGTCGCCGCGGGTGGCTTCTACCTGTGGCACAAGGTGCACGGCCTGAAGAAGCAACGCTAAGCGCCGTTACCGCCTCGACCCGACCGCCGTCGCGCCGCGTCGTCGATCAACGCAGCCCGAGCAGCTTGTGCGTTTGCAACGATAAGCGCCAGCGCGGTCGTGCCATCACCAGCGCCATCGCCGCTTCCTGGTTTGCGGCAGCATTGATGTCGTCCAGCGGCTGGATCAGCAGGTGGTCGAACGCCCAGCCTTCCATGGCGACAACATCGCTGCCGGGCTGGGGCCAGACCAGCTTCAGCTCGTTGCCCTGCCGCTGCACCGTCTCGCTGCCCGCCTTGGGGCTGATGCAGACCCAGTCGATGCCGGGGTGCACCGGCAACGTGCCATTGCTCTCGATCGCGATGAAGAACCCCGCGGCGTGCAGCGCGTCGATCAGCGCATCGTCGACCTGCAGCATCGGCTCGCCGCCCGTCAGCACGACAAAACGCCCGGTCTTGTCGCCATCCCACATCTTCACAGCGGCGGTTGCCAGCGCCGCGGCATCGGCAAAGCGCCCGCCCCCCAACCCGTCGATGCCGACGAAATCGGTGTCGCAGAAACGGCAGATCGCGGTCGCGCGATCCTGCTCGCGCCCCGACCACAGATTGCAGCCGGCAAAGCGGACGAACACGGCGCGCCGTCCGGCCTGCACGCCCTCACCCTGGAGCGTCAGGAACATTTCCTTGACCGCGTAGCTCATATCAGGGCGCCGGCGGCGCAACGGCATAGATCGTCGGATCGGCAATCCCCGCGTCCTCGAACCCCTTGTGACGCAGGCGACAGCTGTCGCACAATCCGCAGTGCGTGCCCGCCGGGCTCGGATCGTAGCACGACCAACTCATGCCCAGGTCGAGGCCGAGCCGCGTCCCCTCGCGTACGATATCCGCCTTGGTCATATGCTGTAACGGCGCATGGATGCGAAAGGCCTCGCCTTCCACGCCGGCCTTCGTCGCCAGCTCGGCGAGCTGCTCGAACCCGGCGATGAACTCCGGGCGACAATCGGGATAGCCCGAATAATCGAGCGCGTTGACCCCGATAAAAAGCGATCGCGCGCCGGCCGCCTCTGCCCACGCCAGAGCAAGGCTTAGGAACACCGTGTTGCGTGCCGGCACGTAGGTCACCGGAATGTCAGCGCCGACCCCATCCTTGGGTACCGAAATGTCGGCCGTCAGCGCCGATCCGCCGAACGCTGACAGGTCGATCGGCAACACGACGTGCCGTACTGCGCCAAGCGCCTGCGCGATGCGGCGTGCTGCTGCCAGTTCAACCTGATGGCGCTGATTGTAATCGATCGACAGCGCAAAGATGCGATAGCCGCCCTCGCGCGCGATGGCAGCGGAGATCATCGAGTCGAGCCCGCCCGACACGAGGACGACGGCAGATTGCTGAGCGTTGGACATGATCGCGCGGCCGCTAGGCCCATCGGCCATTGGATGCAAGAAACACCGGCAGAAAAATGGCCGTCCGATCGAGCGAACGGCCAAGGTGCCCTGGCTAGAGGGCGAGACTAGGGAGAGAAGTGCTCGGCTAGAAGCACGGGGTCACCGTAGCCGATCAAGCGTGAAGAACCCGTCAACGCCGCGGGCAATTATACGTCCGACATTTGCAGAAAGCCCATCACCCAGAAGCTTAGCAAGCTTCCCCGTGCAGAACCCATCTGCTGTTTGAACCGCGCCGGGTTTGCCGGAGGCCGTTGGATGTGAGTCACGCTGCCATATCGATGATGTCCGCGGCAGCATAGTATTGCTCCTCGGCTTCGGCA